>Ga0209692_10001466_pt1 | contig 32040 bp, 26 predicted proteins | sample tdDd472_FD_187129 | JGI IMG/M metagenome (GOLD analysis project Ga0209692, IMG submission 187129) | Marine sediment microbial communities from the Atlantic coast under amendment with organic carbon and nitrate - tdDd47.2 (SPAdes)... | ecosystem: Environmental > Aquatic > Marine > Coastal >...
TTTGATAATAGCCCTCAGCCAGTTCATTCCAAGGAATCGTCTCGCTTAATTTAACCCAACGGTTATTTTTATCCATTTCTGAAATAAAAGGCCAGTCAAATTCTTCAATGGTCATTTGTTTGGGGTCTTTATATCGGATCATAAGTGCACGCTTTTTGATGGTGTTACTGGATTATTTGTGCACTATTATATCATCAATGATACTTTATCTTAAATAAAATCAAACACTTGTATTTTCTGAGCAGACTCTAATTAGGCTTAAGGGAGCCGAGTTTCCCCACTATCATGATCGTCACGATTTAAATGTGACCGTACTTTCTGGACAAAGCACCATTCATTTTAAGGATCGTAATGTTAAATTAAATCCCGGCGATGTGATTTTTATTCCCAAGGGTAAATATCATTGGGCAGAGAATACTGATCCTAATAGTAGTGTGGTGTTTGCAGTATTTTCACCAGGGTTTGATGGGAAGGACAGGCGTAAGGTGGAATAATCAGTAACTATTCGGAATAAAGATATTCTTGCATATCTTCATTTTCAACTCGCTCATAGATCTCTTCTACGGATAAGCTTAGGCTGATAGATTCAAAGGTAATTTGATCGCCTAAATAATAACGGCGGGATTGCCAATTTTGGCTTTTGCTCATCACTTCAACGGATACGATATCCTGTTCTATTAGGACATATTCCAGCAGCGTAGGAATATTTAGGTAAGAGAATACTTTTTCCGTGGTATCGGTTTTCCGGGTCGATTTTGATAAAACTTCTACTATTAAAACCGGGCTTTGCGTTGAGTAGCCATTGTCCAGAAAATTATTATCACAAACGACCATAATATCCGGGTAACGATATTCATTATTAACCTTAAGCTTCATATCGCTGGTAAACGTTTCACAATCTTTTCCATTCAGATGATTACCAAATAGACGAGCCAAATTACCTGTAATTCGATTATGATTAACACTGGCACCGGTCATAGCATAAACCCGGCCATCAACATATTCATGCCGGATGTCGCTTTTTAATTCACCCTGTAAATACTCTTCCGGGCTAATTTTGTCTTCGGTCTTTAACAATGCCATGGCTAACTTAATTACTTAATACCTAACTCGTTTAAATTCGGGGTGGCCAACTCAACGGCATGAGCCGTGTTGGAGTTCATTCCATCCAATAAATCTTTTTCAGAATAAGTAAGCTTTAACTTTTTTTGCTCTCTTTGTACTTTTTTAATACCTAAAGCTTCATCGCTCACTTTAATTTCGACCTTCATTAATCGATACCTATAGTTTTAGTGTCAGCGCATTATTAGTATATATTATGTTGATACATTAACAATTACTTTTCAATAATCATAACCACTTTACACAATGGCTGTTGCAGATATACACCCGTCTCTTCCTGATACCAGGCCACCACATTTTCAATTTCTATATCGGCAATTCGATATCCCTGTTGTTCCAATGCCGTAATCTTTTTATACATGTTATGGGAAAATCGCCCGATTGGATGGCGATTTTGCACTAAAACATAAGGCTTGTTTGGTTGTGGATGAAGTATTTCAACCTTACTGCCGGCAATTAAGTCCACACCGGAATTAGTTTGAAAGCTTAAATGGAGATCCGCTAATCCCATAACAAAGGTTTTATATTTTGGTTCCGGATAATTATTTTGGTCTTCCATTAGCTCGGCAATATTATCGCCATATTGATTAAAGTGCCGGTAATTACTAATAATCAATAGGTGTTTTTTTGCCCTGGTCATTCCAACATAAAACAGTCGCCGCATTTCATCATCCAACTTGGGCATCCTGGCAATTAGGACTACACAGTCAAATTCTTTGCCTTTGGCCTTGTGTATGGTGGAAACCAATATCTGTTGATGATGTCCGATAAATTGTTCCGAGGAGATTTCATCCAGATAGCTTTGCCATAATGACGGAGTAATATATTCATGGTCGTCGATAAAGGCTTTAATAATTGCCTTTAATATTGGAATATTTTTTGAGTCTTGAAAGCGTTCCCGAATCGAGTCATATACCTGCCATAAACGGTTTTCATTGAGCTCATTGTCTTGCAATTGCTGATCGGCAGTAAAAATTTCAATCAGATTGGCGAGTCGAAATCCTTCCTGATTTAAGAGATATTTAGCCACAATACCTTGATTTAATAGCTGTGCATAAATATCGGCTACTTCATTATTGGAGTAGGCTAAAACCGCAATTTCCCGATATTGCTTTTGCAATTGAATAATCTGTTCGACCACTGGTTGTTGCATATGTTCACTGCGGCAATTCAGCACTTGCACCTGACCGGGCGGATAGTCACTATTGGCGTGTAAGGCTTGATGTTTATAACGACCCGCTAATTGAGTAACAAAGTCATTGCTATAAGTTACTAAATTGTACTGGCTGCGATAGTTGGTCAGTAGTTCATATTGCACATAGGAGCGTCCACCCTCCTCATCGAGTCCAAAATACTCCTCAAACTGTTTAATAAAATGCACATCGGCACCATTCACCCCTTTCAAGATGCATTGATCATCGTCCCCCACGGCAATTAAGCGTTTTTTATTTTCATGGGATTCTGCAATCGCCTTAACCAGGGCAAAACCATCGGCATTAATGTCCTGAAACTCATCCAAAACCAGCACGGTTTTATAGGGCATTTCCACACTGCCGTCATTAATCTGCTCGGCAGCCTGAGAAACAACCTGTTGTAATAGGGGATTATTATCACTATCGACCTGTCGTCCAATCAACTGCAAGGCATAACCATGGAAGGTAAAGATATCAATATCATAGGCCAGTTGTCCCAAGAGTTGGAACAAACGCGATTTAAATTCCAACATAGCGGTACGCGAATAGGTGAGCATTAAAAACTGTTCCGGTTTGATATCCTCCTGCAAAATCAGCGAGGCGATTTTATGCACCAGGACTTTGGTTTTACCGCTGCCCGGTCCGGCTAAAATCATAATGGCTTGGGAGTCCTTATCATCGATAATTTTCTGTTGCTCGGGCGAAAGGCTCTGAAAGATTTTCCGATATCGCTGTTCGGTCATGGGAAAGCGGAATTTATCTTTTAACTCCTGGTATTTTTTTATAAATTTGTCATAGGAGAGGGTAAAGTAATCACGCATAAAGACTTGCGCACTTTGACTGTTTTGGATCAGTCGTGAGGAGTATTCGCCGATAATATGCACCGATTCCATTTTGCGCTGGTAAAAGGGTTTCAGCCGTTCGTTATATTCCTGCTTGGTATAGCGTTTATTGGGCTGATACATTTTATCCAGTTTCTCAATACGCATGGGAGCATAATAGATAAAACGTCCCTGCCCCAATTCCACCATTTTAAGTTGATGAAGATGCAATAAGGCCTTATCAACAACTTTGGGACTTTTAATCTGCAACAGCTTTTGCAATTCCAGTATGGAAAATTCCAATGGTTGTTTTTCATTACTGGCGAAATCAGCCAACTGTTCTTGAAAATACAGCACTAGCCTTTCAATAATTTGTTGCTTATAGGCTATGGCCTGATCCAAACGCGCTTGATCGAGAATTTTAAAATTCCATATATCATGGGCTCTATCGATACGATTAAATTTAAACTGACCGTCCCGTCCACGCCAGCTTTTTAACAATAATTTGATTTGTGCCGTATAATTTTTTACTAGTTGCGAATCATCCAAAAGCATTTGATTGAGTTCGGCGATACGGATCTGATTACCATTGCGGTGACTGAGATAATTAAAGAGTTTATTTTCAATTATCTGAATTGGTGAATAGCCCGCCAAATGCTTGCAGCTGGTACTTAAACTCAGATCCTTGGCATCGGTAATAACTCCAATCTGTTTTAGCTGCACGATGGATTGGGCAATCTGTTCATAGGGATAACCCAAAATGGACACCAGCTCATCCAGCTCTACAGCATCCGGCTTGCCTCTTCCTAATAAGCTTTGTAACACTTGACTTAAACGGGTTTGGGTTTCCGGGTTAAACTGTTGCTTTTTAAAGGACTTGCGTAATATATCCAAAGCATCCCGTGCCAAGGCATCAGCATAATAATTGACCTTATTACGCGAACGTTGCAAATACTCTTCACGTTCCAGCTCCAATAAAGCGGTTTTCACTTTCATATCATAATCTTGGTTAAGCTCTTCAGTATCCCAACCGGCATGGGCGGCTATTTCCCGACTCGTCAACATAACCGGATTACGGTTATCCTCCTTTAGTACTTTAAAGACGGCATTAATCTCATCGGCATTTAGCTTATTTCGGTTAATGGTTGAAAAATGCTTATCCAGATCGGCCGCTTCAAACAGCAAAGGACAGTTGGCCCGGATATTTTGATCGCGAGCGCCGCGCCCCGCTTCCTGAGCATAATTTTCCAGGGATTCGGAAACTTCATAATGAATAACATTTTTAATATTAGGCTTATCCACCCCCATTCCAAAAGCCGTGGTGGCCACCACAATGTCAACCTCGTCATCGATATAATCTTTTAAGATCCGCATCTTAATCTCAGAATCCAGCCGACTATGAAAGGATTTCACTCGCATACTGGTATCAATAGCCAATTGTTCGGCAATTTCATCACATTTTTTAGTTGAAGAAGGGATATAGATCAGAGTGGAACCCTCCTGGTTTTTAACTATGTCCAGTAATTTAGTGTATTTGCCCTTCTCCTCGGCTACCGAAAAGGCCTGGTAATCGAGATTGTGTCTTTCCGGCACGGCAATATATTTATCCATCTCAAGTCCCAGAGAGTCATGGAAATAGAGACTGATATCATCCAATACTTTCGGTTTGGCGGTAGCGGTAAAACAGGAGACCGGGATATACTCCTGAAACGGCTTTGCAGCCAACAGCTCCTTAATAAAGTTACCGATATAAAAATAATCGTGACGAAAATCATTACCCCAGGTCGATAAACAGTGTGCTTCATCCACTACAAAACGATCGATAACACGATTTTTGAGTAAATTAAACACCCGGTTGGAACGTAGACTTTCCGGAGCCAAATAAAGCAGATCCGCATCACCATTAACTACCTTATCAATGGCTTCGGCATGTTCACTGGGACTTAAATAACCGCTTAATGCCACGGCAGTATAATTGGCTAATTGCTCTTCAAAACTCTCCATATGATCTTTAATTAAGGCCTGCAAGGGAGAAATTACGACTGTGAGGGATTTTAAAGCCTGGGCCTTAATAAGGGCCGGCAACCAAAAAGTAAAGGTTTTACCGCCACCTGTGGGTAAAATGGCAATAAACGATTCCTCTCGTATTGCCGCCGTAATAATCTCTTTTTGCGATAAGGTATGGCCGTTAAACAGATCAGCATCCTGGCGGGGAAAATCCCTGAAGGTGTCAAAGCCAAAATTTTCCAAGGCAAAACTATCCATACTTTCAATAGCCGTATCGCCATTAAAACAAAGTTGCTCCTGTAATTGGGTAATCCTGGGATAATCGTATAAGATTTTCGGCGGCTGTGCATTGACCTCCAGTTCCGGCATATAGATGGCTAAAATATGGGCTAACTCAATAGGATTGGATTGGATAGTCTCGGCTAGAAGCGAAGTGTTTTTTATAATCGGCTGAAATTCACTATTGATAATTTTTACCAAATCTTCTGTAGTTTCCGGCTCCTGATCTGGATTAAATTGAGACTCCTTGTTTAAGTAAGTAAAAAATCCCTGAAAATAATGATGCTTTTTCAGTAAGGTCGATAAAATTACCTGCTGAGTAATGGGTAGGGATAAAAATTTTTTAATACAACGCTGCAGTAAATCCCGTGATAATTGAGCATCCAGTACCGGATTATTTTTAAAACTGTCTTCCGATTTATAGTTTTTCGGTAGGCTATGAAAGGTTTTTTCATTAAACAGCAATAAGGAAACCGGTAAAGTATCCAATATAATATGCTTGTCTAAAATACTTTTAAGTGAGGTTTTGCTCAGTAGCGGGTAATCAAAATCGATAAAATTATGGCCGACGACATAAGCACTTGAACCATCCTGAATAAACTGCAGCACCTCTTCAAGGGAGTTGCTATGCAAGCTTTTGGACTGATAAACCACTCCGAATTCTCGAATCTTCGCATCTCGTGAGGCTTCTATATCAATAAAAAGCGGCTCGGCCAAAGCTTTTCCTTATATTTGGTTATAGCATTTATTATAACCAAGTATAAGGAAACTATGGAGATTAAACAGCTACAGCTTTTATTTCACTAGCTTCTGTTTCATTAACGAGAGCAGAGATAAATTGCTCAATCTCCTGTTTGCTTTGTGTAATTAACGGCTCGGTATTGCCACTGCTAACTCCTTGCAAATGAATAAAACTGACATCATTCATACCGACAAATCCCAAAAAAGTTCGGATATAAGGCTCTTGATGATCCATTGCTGCATAAGCTGGATTGGAATAATTCCCCCCACGGGAGGTAATTACTAAAACTTTTTTATTGTTTAATAATCCTTGCGGACCATTTTCCGTATACTGGAAAGTAACGCCAACCCGTGCTACTTGATCAAAATAGGTCTTAAGATGGGAACTAATGGAAAAGTTATGCATGGGGGAACCGATAACAATCATATCGGCATTTTGTAGTTCGGCAACCAGTTCATCAGATACCTTTAAGCTCTGTTGTTGTGCTTCGTTACGCTGATCTTCAGGGGTATAGAAAGCACCGATAGTATCCATATTTAAATGCGGCACTATAGTTTGTCCCAGATCTCGAAAAGTAATATTCATATCTTGCTGCTTGGTTTGAAATTGACCGGCAAAATAATCCAACAACTGACGTGATAAGGATTGATCTTTAGCGGGACTGCTGCTGATAACTAATAGGTTTTTCATTATTTATCTCCAAATAAATTTTTCCGGGTATGCGTATTTCTGACTTGAATAATAAGATAATCCTTTCTAATATTAAGAACTACAGTCGTTTTAAGAAATAAAAGTTCATATGGGAAGAACAAATGGATCGTTATGAAGAGATGCAGACTTTTGTACGGATAATCGATGCCGGAGGTATTAGCCGTGCTGCTGAGCAACTTGATCTGGTTAAATCTGCGGTAAGTCGCCGCCTCTCCGATCTGGAAAGTCGTCTTGGAGTACAGTTGATTAATCGTTCCACTCGCAAATTCACTCTAACCGATACCGGTCGAGCCTATTATGAACAATGTATCCGACTGCTCAATGATCTGGAAGAGGTTGAATCTTCCCTGTCCAGTGAGTATAAAAAAGTCACTGGAAAACTGCGCATTAGCGCCCCGCTTTCTTTTGGGTTGTCCCATCTGGGAGCGGTGATTAAAGATTTTATTGAAGCCTATCCCCAGGTTTCTCTGGATCTTGATCTTAATGATCGTCAGGTCAATCTGGTCGAGGATAATTTTGATCTAGCCATTCGAATTGGCGTACTGGAAGACTCACAATTAATCGCACGGCGATTATTTAAACTCAATGCGGTAGTCGTGGCCAGCCCGGAGTTTCTGGAAAAACACGGAACTCCAACACATCCCAAAGACCTTAAAGGCCTCGATATGATTGGCTATAGCCTGGCCGACAAGGACTATCTCTCTTATCGCTCCAACAGTGGCGAATCTGGAACCATCCAACCCAATATGATCCACTCCTTTAGCAATGGTGATTTTATTCGGCAAATGGTACTTTCCGGTATTGGATTTACCCTAACACCCAGTTTTATCGTCTATAAAGAAATTGAACAGGGCAGTTTGATCCCCTTTTTATGCGACTATCGCTGGATCGAGGCCAATGCCTATGCCATCTATCCGCCCACCCGCCATTTATCCCATCGGGTCCGGGCTTTTATCGATTTTATGGTACAGTGTTTTGAAGGTACACCATATTGGGATCGGTGCATACAAAAAGATTTAGCAGAATCAGGACATGGGTAAAACGATTGTATTTCTACTTGCAAGTCAATATTTAATAGGTCGAATATGGATGCGAGTAATAGTAAATTAGTACCAATATGGGGTTGGGCTTTACTATTTATTTTCTTTTCCGTATTCGGCTTTCTACTATCTTATCTCGGTAGCGATTTCGTCATTGCCTACGCTCACTGGTCTGATGGTATTTGGTGGGGATGCGGTGCCGCTGCAGCTCTTGCATTTAGTCTTTGGTGCGCCCGGATAAGTTCTCCAGACCATGCTCTCATCATTACTGTTAGTTTTTTCCTTTTTATTTCCATTAACACTCAAATAAATTATTACAATAAGAGTAAGTTTGAGTTATTCACAATTGTTCAACAATCAGAAGACAATGACTGGCCGGCAGAATGGAGTAAATTGGACAGGAACGCATTATACAAGAGCTTTATCAACCATAGCATTACTCCAACAGGGCTGGACTGGCTGGATCACTTAAGGCTGGAAGCACACATTGGTATTATAAGAACGGAACAGCAAGGACATAGAAAATATGGTGGCCGTAAAGGTGTTGAAGTCTATAGGCAAGGTTTCTGGATGTGGTGGGGATGGTTTGTCTGCTACCTCTTTTTGGCTATTGGCTGTTTTTTTGGAATGGCCGGCTCAGCATTCGTTACAAAACCAAAAGAAAGTAAACGTGAAATTACAGAAATCGTTTTAGATAGAATGCACGCTACCTTGAAAGAAAAAGGACTAGATGAAGAAAGTATTAACGCAATTCTTAGCAGAAAAAAGAATACTGTCATCAGTGATAGCGAAATCCTTAAACTATTGCCGGTCGATGACGGTGCGACAGCTGAAGAGATTTTACGTATTATAAAATTATCGAAAGAATGGAAAGCAAGCTCGACAACAAAACAAGATCTGAACCAAGCAGATTTAGACCAAATTTATTCTCTACTTGAGTATTATTACAATCGATATCCTAAGGATGTAAAAACCATATATTCGTACTATCTGACATTATTGGCTACAGACAAATTATTTCGCTTTGTAAAACAAAGAAGTTTCTATGACTGCCTGGTAATCATTACGGATATTTCAGAATTACTTTCCATCCACAATCAAGTACAACCTTTTCATAGAATCAATTTAAAGGACATCCAGTATAAAACTTTATATGTCGGTGACCTTTGGAAGCCACTTTTCGGAGGCGGGCAGAGTTTCTATAGCTACAATTCAAACTGGGAATTACTTGAAAATAATGAGCCGGATGATATCCCTGAAGATGCTTATTTAGCGATTATCTATCAATACTTTCACCAACCTGATCCAAGAGGGTATGAAATGTGGCAAGGCACCACTCCTTCTGAAATGATAGAAATACTAGGACCACGATTACGAGATGCTATTTTGACCTACCTGGCAAAATCTACACATAATGCTTCCATTACTGAAAATTCTCTTTACATGCATATGCGTTTAGCAGCCTGGGCATCGGATTGGCCGGAAGAACAATCTATGGAGTTTTTAAACCGTTGTCTACAGTCAGGATGGCGCGCTTCTTTTGACAGGCTGTCAGACACACCTCACTGGAGGAAATTTATCAACCAAAACAATAGAACGCCTTTTGGCGATCTCAGTAACTATGTTCAGTGGTATAAATCATGATAACAATATAACTTAATCTAGTTCTCTTCTGACCCCGCTAAGTTCTTAAAATTTTAAAAAAAATTATTTATTAAAAAATGGTAATTTTTGACTCTTGAAATTTAATTACAGTATCCGTATTTTATCAAAAATTATTTTGTTTTTGAGGACTAATAATGATACGAATCAGCAACTTGAGTCGCCATTACAATGACTTTAAGGCAGTCGATAATGTTTCATTCGACATCCAATCGGGGGAAGTAGTCGGGCTGCTGGGTCACAATGGTGCGGGTAAAACCACTATAATGAAAATGATGACGGCCTACCTGGAAGCCTCATCTGGCAAAATTATGATCGATAATCTGGATATCGAGAACGATACTCAGGCCATTCAAAAACGCATCGGTTATCTGCCTGAGAACTGTCCGGTATGGCCGGAAATGACCGTGATCGATTATTTGGAATATCAGGCCGCTCTGCATAGCGTAGCCCCGGATATGCAACAACGAGCAGTTGCCAAGGCGATTAATCGCACTTCATTAGCTGAAAAAGCTACCCATAAAATTCAAACCTTATCTCGAGGTTACCGTCAGCGGGTCGGTGTTGCCCAGGCTATTTTGCACAACCCCGATATTATAATTTTAGACGAGCCAACCAATGGCCTTGATCCCACCCAGATCAAACAGATGCGGAACCTGATTCATGAGCTTGCCAAAGAAGCTACCGTAATTATCTCCACTCATATTCTACAAGAGGTACAGGCGGTCTGTGATCGGGTTTTAATTATGCGTTCCGGACAATTGGTGGTAGACGCCAAGTTAGAAGAGCTGCAATCCGGCCAACATTTAATGCTAACTATCGATAATCGACAAGCAGAAAGTTATTTGGCTAAAATCGACGGAGTGAACGGCATTAATGCCTGTCCGAAAAGTAATAATCACCACTGTTTTGCTTTAGATGCCGATTTTGAGCTGGCTCCCGAAATCGTCTCTGCGGTGCATAAAGCCGGGGACAAACTCTATTCCTTACAACCTGAAATCCGCAACCTGGAAACCGTATTTGCCGAAGTAAGCAAGGAGGTCAGCTATGCATAATATTCGTCAGGTATTTTTAAAAGAATTTAACGGTTTCTTTGCCTCTCCCGCCGCCTGGTTATTTTTAGGGGTATTTTTAATCGTTACTCTTTTTTTCTTTTTCTGGGGCGAAGCGTTTTTTGCCCGTAATATAGCGGATGTTAAACCGCTTTTTGAATGGATGCCGGTGTTGCAGATCTTTTTGGTTTCGGCGTTGACGATGCGCAGTTGGTCGGAAGAGCGACGCTCAGGAACGTTGGAAAGTCTTTTAACCAGTCCAGTATCTTCCCTGCAATTGGTTTTGGGTAAGTTTAGCGCCAATTTAGCTTTGGTTGCCCTGGCACTGGCCTTAACACTACCCCTTCCGCTAACGGTATCTCTATTGGGGCCTTTGGACTGGGGACCGGTCTTCGGTGCCTATATTGCCAGCCTGTTTTTAGCAGCAGCCTATATTGCCATAGGTTTATATATGAGTGCCCGTACCGATAACCCGATTGTAGCCTTAATTATGACGGTTGCCGTTACCGGTATTTTTTATTTAATCGGTACCAGCACCTTAACGACGCTATTTGGTCATTATATCGGCGGTGTGATGGAGCTCATTGGCAGCGGTTCAAGGTTTGAATCCATTACCCGTGGAGTATTGGATATTCGCGATATCTACTACTACCTATCCATTATCGGAATTTTCTTGGTGCTGAATTTATATACTCTGGAAAAAATACGCTGGTCGACTCATCAGGAAAATAGCAACCACAAACAGTGGCGCTTATTTAGTGGTCTATTGGTGGCCAATTTTGTCCTGGCCAATTTCTGGTTTAATGCCATGGGGTCGGCTCGCATAGATCTGACCCAAGGTAATATTTACTCCTTATCACCCGCCACCGGACACTATATTCAACAACTCCAGGAACCACTATTAATCCGCGGCTATTTTTCCGCTAAAAGTCATCCCCTATTAGAACCTCTGGTTCCACAAATAAGGGACTTACTGGAGGAATATCAGGTTGTCGGCGGAAAACGGGTCACGGTTGAGTTTGTCGATCCCCATACCGATCAAGCTTTAGAAGAGGAAGCAGCAGAAAAATATTCAATTCGGCCCGTACCGTTCCGTATGGCCAGTCGTTATGAAGCCGGTGTAGTGAATTCCTATTTTGACTTGGTGGTCGCATATGGAGATCAATATGAAACCCTGTCCTTCGATGATTTGATCGAAATTAAGGTACAAGGCAATAGCGATCCCGAAGTGTTACTGAAAAACCCCGAATACGCCCTTACTCGAGCGATTCGCAAAGTGACCAGTAGCTACCAGGCCGGTGGTAATGTCTTTGCCGATCTTGCTCAACCATTACAGTTTAACGCCTATATCTCTACCGATAGTCAGTTACCAAACGTTTTGGCCGAACTGAAAAAGCAATTAAAAGAGACTTTGGATAATCTAAAACAAGCATCAGGTGATAAACTAGCGATTAATTTCGCCGATCCCGATGCCAATGGTGGCGAATTGGCCAAACAATTACAGGAAAAACATGGATTAGGACCGCAAATAGCCAGTCTATTCGATCCCAAACCATTCTGGTTTTATATGATGTTGGAGGGTAAAGGAGAGACGGTACAAATACCATTGCCCAAAGAGATGAACCAAGATACCTTGAAAAAGTCCATTGAAGCAGCCGTACAACGTATGTCACCCGGCTATTTAAAGACAGTCGTAATGGTTAAACCAGTCGATCCCATGGCGATGAATCCCTATATGAGGGCAGCAGGTAATAACAAGACTTATCAAAACCTGGAAACCATCTTAAAGGAAAACGTTCGCCTAAAGGAATCAGACCTGGCTGACGGACAGGTACCGGCCGATGCCGACCTACTATTGGTTCTGGCACCAAAGAATCTTAGCGATAAACAATTATTCGCCATCGACCAGTTCTTAATGCAAGGCGGATCTATCATTCTGGCCAGTTCACCGTTCGATATTACCATCTCCAATAGTATTAATGCTCAAAAACAGATATCCGGCCTGGAAGAGTGGTTAAAACACCATGGCATTAGTATGGACGAAAGCATGGTATTGGACCCGCAAAATGCCTCCCTGCCCATTCCTGTACGTCGTAATATCGGCCCCATATCGGTAAATGAAATCCAGATGATGCCCTATCCTCATTTTCCGGATATCCGTACCGACGGTTTAGATAATGACAATGCCATGACATCGGCATTAGGTCAATTAAGTCTGAACTGGGTCTCGCCTATTAATCTTGATGAAGAAAAAAATAAACAACGTCAAGTCAGTCGCTTATTACATTCTTCACCAAATAGCTGGGTGTCGTCCGATCTCAATATGGTTCCCGATTATCGCATCTATCCCGACAATGGTTTTGCCACCCAAAGCGAACGCGGCTCTAAATTACTGGCAGTAGCGGTACAGGGTAGTTTTGAATCCTATTTTAAAGGTAAGCAGTCTCCTTTAATTGAATCAAAAGCCGAGTCGGACAAAAAACCGGACGAGGAAGGTAAAGCTGATAATAACGAGGAGAAAGCGGAAGAAAAAACCGTCGTCAGCGGTGTAATCGAACGCTCTTCCGATTCGGCGCGGATTATCTTAATCGCCAGCAACACCTTTGCAAACGATACGGTGATTAGCCTGGCATCTCAAGGACAAGGCAACGCCTACACCCGCCCTTTAGAGTTTGTGCAAAATGCTGTGGATTGGTCGCTGGACGACCAGGGACTCTTGGCAATTCGTAGCAGAGCCCAGTTGTCGCGTATTTTGGCCCCCCTACAACAAGGTGATCGCGTGTTTTGGGAATATCTCAACTATACGCTGGCTCTACTTGGCCTAGGTGCAGTGGCTTTATGGCGACGTCAAGTGCATAAACGCAAGCAGCAACATTATGAAAAACTATTAGCTTTGGTTTAGAGGTATTTCAATGACTAACAAGATTCAATTACTAACTATTTTAGCTGTCATTCAGATAGTGTTAATTGCCGTAATTTGGCTCCAAAATGATCCCTTGCAGGGTCGTTCCCAGCAAACCACTTTACTGACATTTAATTCCGACGAAATAAACCGAATTGTGATTAATGATCAGGAAAGCAGTGTGCAATTAAACAAAGCCGATGCCAATTGGCAAACCTCGGACAATTTCCCGGCTGATCAAGCACAGATAAATGCCCTATTGGGTAAATTATCAACCCTTAAATCCGGTTTACCGGTTGCGACAACAAGCTCAGCATTAAACCGTTTTAAGGTCTCTGAAGATAATTTTGAACGGTTAATCCAATTGCAAAAGGATGATGAATTAATCGCCCAGCTTTATCTGGGAGGTGGTGCAGGAGCACGTCGAACCCATGCAAGAAATGCCGAGCAAACCAGTGTCTATAGCATAGCAATGGCCGGTTATGATGCACCAGCTAAACTCGACAATTGGTATGATAAAACCGTGTTACAGTTTTCCAAAGATGAAGTATCTGCGGTCAAACTAGGAGAAACAGAGCTTATAAAGGAGGAGGATAAAGAGCAATCAACTTGGAAACTCAGTGCTGCCAAAGACAATCAGGAACTTAATCAAAATAGCCTAAACGAAGGGATTTCAGAGCTTTCCGGTTTACGCTTCAATAAGCTATTGGGAACGGAAAAAAAACCGGAATACAATTTGAAAAGCCCCGAGCTTACTCTCGATCTATCCTTTAAAGACAATAGCAAACGCCGTTATCATTTGTCTAAAAAACAAGATTCGGAAGATTATATTCTGAAGGCATCCAATCGTGAAGAGTATTTCCAAGTTGCTGCCTATACGGCAAACGCTCTGCTTGAAAAACTCACAACAAATCTATGGATAGAAAAAAAGGAGAATAACAACGAATCGTCCTCGGCCACAAATGAAGACGAGAAAAAAGATCCCAAAAACTTGGAAATATCTCAACAAAAATAATACAAGCCGGGGGTTTACTTTATGTCTTGGTAAACCTCCGTTATATACAATCATACAGTCAGGGCTTAGAATTTTCATCGACAATTACCCTGATTATCACCCTACCACCTTTAATTCATTGACTTACAATGTACGATCAAGTCATACAAAAATGATGAAGCATTTTTATTCAGGTAAAAATTGAGTCAAATACAATAATATCGGTCATTAAATTGATTGCTAACTAGAAAATAAATTAAATAAAAATTAGTCCATAACGAAGGCCAGAACACTTCCATCAACACCTGAAAATATACTAAAAAAATTGGAAATATACCCTCAGCATTAATATACTTATTGTAAGGGAATTAGATTTGCAATTGATTTCTATAAACCTTTAAGTATTTGCAATCAAGCTTATCTATAGGGGGTTCGTCATGGTTGTTTATGCAAGAAAAGCTATAAATATTTCTCAATTATTTATCCTTATATTTCTACTGGCACTTTCGTTCAACTCTTCAAGTAATAGTCTTTCCAGCAACATCGAGCGAAACCTTTGGGGAACTAATACAACGAGTTCGTGCTCTTCCGAAACTATGCTGGTTCACAATGAGTATCTCGGCGCTTGCAGCTATACACAAGACACCTCATTTACTCTTTCAGCAGATAGTCATATCACTCGGATTAGAATTTGGTACGATACTTCGGTTGAAGCTCAAAGTCTTTCAGTTAGTCTTAGTGGACCTAATAGTTATAGCAACTCTTCCTCGTCATTATCTACCGGTAATGGTCAAGGAAACTGGCAGGAAGCTTGGTGGAACCTTGAGCAATCTTTAAAAGCCGGCACTTATACCTTAACTGCAAACAGTACCTCCATTTGTGCGAATCCATCAGGCGATACTACTTTAATATTATATGGTTGTGATGAAAACGAAGACTCATCCGCTGATACCAACACAATTGATATAAATAGTGGTTTAGTTGCTTATTACCCATTTAATGGAAATGCTAATGACGAAAGTGGTAATGGTAATCATGGTTCCGTCAGTGGTGCTACGCTTATTGAAGATAGATTCGGTGTTACCCAAAGTGCGTATAGTTTTGATGGAAATGATGATAGCATTATTATCAGCGATGGTACTTCATTTAATTTCGACCAATACTTAACACTGTCTTTATGGGTTAATCCGGATGCAACACAAAATCAACACGCCGCCATAATTGATAAAAGCCATTCGCATGATTCTAATGGTGGATACATAAAGAGTTGGACCTTACAAGGTGATGGGCAAGGAGCCAATAACTATCTTTTCGGCTATATTCATAATGATACAAGTTATGACATACCCGTCTCAGTTGTTGCAAGCACCTGGAATCATGTAGTAATTATAAAAGAAAATGATGTTCTAAAATATTATTTGAATGGCACCTTTATTGCCAGTGAACAACAAGCTAATGCCTTAATTGACAGCAATAACAGCAACCCTTTAGTGATTGGTAATACGAATAACTGGAGCCGGTATTTTAGCGGTCTTATCGATGATATTTATATCTATAATCGAGCACTTTCCGAATCCGAAATACAGCAACTTTATCAATTGAATGACAGCTCAACAGCAACTACAGATAACACCGATACCACATCGGATGAAACAAATAATAACTCAAATGGCAATTCTATTGAACTAACGCAACTTGATAACTTAGACGAATTAATCCCTTATCCTATTTTGTATGATAATACCCCCTTAATTTATCGTTATGATGAACCCTTGGGAATGTCATCCGTTTCTATGGTAAACGCTTGGGGAACTATTAACGGAGATACCATTCGCATTATTAACACACTGCTAAATGGTCAGCCGGTTTACCTAGACTTTGTATTAAATACCGCCGACATCAAATTCATGCTTCAAAACTATAGCAATGGTAACGGAGACGAATCCTTCGGCACAGCGTTACCCGGCATGACCTTGAACTCTGATTTAACGGATGTCACTATCTACGGTCCTCCCCTATCGATGGATATAATCCCTTTTAAAATTGGGAGCGACTATTGGGCAGCATCTTTTATATTTAATACTTCAACGTTATCGTTTGACCTCAGCTGGGCATCACCAATATCTGATGGATTCAGCGACCTGATTAACAATAATATTACCGAAAGCCATCGCAATTATCGCTTCCTATTTGGCAGCTCACCTCCTTCCACCATAGACGAATATATTCAAGAAAAAATAAAAGTGAACCAAGATATTCCTAGTAGCGAGGAGTGGCGTAGTGTTGCTCAAAAATGCGGTAGTGCCGTGGTTAATACTATTATGCCAGGCGGTAGCTTAGCGGAAACCGTCGCAAAAGCGATGGTCGACAAAGGTGATAAAGTCTGGGACGATATGCGCTATCACTATCAACGTGGCGATAAAACCGCTGCTCTTCAAGCATTTGGCCAATTTGCCTGGGTACTAACTGTAGAGAATGCCGAAAGCAATTCTGTGATGATTAATGGCCTTAAGTCCCTAGCCTCTTCAATTGGCGAGGATTTACCAACTGCAGTGGGTGAAAGTTCCGAATGTAAAGAAAATTATCAACATGTCATGAAAAAAATACTGGAGTCCATGGCAGTTAAAGGCTTGGATACCTTATCCAAACTCCCATTAGGTAGTATGTTCAGTTGCATTGCAGATGCAACTTATCAAGCCGGAAAAGCCATTAGAGAATGGGGGACTGAGAGGATAGTAAAAGCTTTTTACCAAGAATGGAAAAAACTGGAAGAGAGTGAAGCTGGCTCTGGAAACAATATATTTAGTGGTGAAATGGTCACCGTTAGCATCTCTTTAGAAAACCCAGTTGGGTACTATGCCGATAGGGATTTTGGAGGTGACAGAGCCATTGCTGAAGCTCATTTCAAAAAATTATTTAAACAGTGGTACGATGCAGAAAAGTCTGCTTCTGAACTAAAAACTCAATTAGAAACTATCAAGTCTTTATATGAAAGCCTAGATTCTAGTACGTTGACAGCAATTAAAAAGAATTTAGCGGATAAAAGTAATAAAGCAGACGCCTTTGCTCGCTTTGAAGAACTCTTCTCAAAAACCAAAGCACAACTCATTCCTTACGTGCCCTATAATACCTCGGACGACCGGCTTAATTCCATCGTTGATGGAATTTTGTATAAATGGGGACAAGACGGAGCAAACGCAAAACCACAAGTATGGAAAGATGCCGTAGAAGAACAATTGATTGAATGGCAGCCCGATTTATTTGTTGAAACACCAAAAGTCTGCTTAATAGAAGATACGAACACAGATGATACTATTTTTGGTGCCAACGTTTTTTTAGTTGGAGGAACTTTCGATCTCTATAGTAGTGAATGCTTTGGATTAACTTACCCATTCGGTGCACAATTCTCCACGGATGGATTTGTTGATCATACGAGCAATAACTCCGATACTTCGGGCTTGTTCACCACAAATGGAAGGAGTGTTAAAGGAGAGTACGTCGATAACTATACGAATAAATCTTGTTCCGGTAATGTTTCGGGAACATCCCAAGATAATTTGAGCGTTAGTTTGAGTTGCAAATTTATAAACTCTTATACGACTAACCCCAACAAAGCTCTAAATGGAGAATGGATTATTCAAATATCTTCAGCACCTCTTGACTATAATGGCTCTTCCTGGAGTTTTAAAATATCTAATTCGGACAACATAAACTATATATCCAGTGCAAATTTAAACGGAAATTGTAGTTACGGCATGTATCCAAATGCAAGTCAAACACTAAGCATCACTTTCTGGGATTTAGAGTAGGAATAAAGCTAGACAATAAGACATAACTGAACAATAGATTTTTATTCATTATGCTGTACCAAGGGGAAGCATTAATCCACTCATGCTTCTCCAAAGTCAGATGATCGTGGCTATAAATAAAGTCATCGGATGTTTTTCTTGATTAATATACTTATGAGAAAAACAGAACAAGGCCGGGGACTATAGGAGAAGTAAAAAAAATAGGTAATAATCAATACCAATGTCCAGTGTTAATCACATAAAAGTCGTTAAATATTTTATTCCTTTTTTTACCTTGTTCAGCAGCACAAAATAGACACATTAATTTTCACAACGAATACCCATAAAAACATATTGGAATTCTGTTTATTTCTTCTTACACTTAGAGTTAAGAGACTTGGTTAACAGCCTTAGTAAATTTTCAAATATTTTGAGCAAGCTTTTCATTGGGGAGGGAAGCATGAATGTTCAAACAGGGAAATCCATAAATATCCCTCAACTCTTTTCCATCTCATTCTTGGCTGAAATTCTTTTTAAATTATGGAGTAATCATAACGATAATATCGTCTCCGGTAATCTTTTTTGTTCTAACTCAAAATATTCAGCAGATTCACAAACTACTTTTCAACAAAACACCTCTCAAGGAGTATTGCGATGATTCGTTTATATCCTTTTTTATCTCTATTCCTGATAATTTGTATTTTAGGATGCTTTAAAGTCAATGCCAGTGAATATAAATTTCAGGCAGATGGTCAGTTTCACTACTTTGGATTTAACCTGACCTCGGACAGTGTCATAACCATTAAGCCCAAATTCCCGGTTGGGAGTAATTCAAATTCCAGACTGGCCATGTCGATTGATAGCCAAGACCGTTCCATTGAAAATGGAGGTAGCCCAAATTATATTTTTGCCGAAACCTGGTATAAATCAAACGACGGTGAGATTAGTACACCTACCCCCATTATGGCCGGAAATTATACGCTGCGAGTCCAGGATTTAACTTATGGTCATGGTGTAGATAAGGAGGTGGTCATTGAGCTATCTTCTGATGGCGTGAATTCAAGTAGTGGAAATGAGCATGAAAATGACTCTATCTCAACAGGCACTGAATTGATTTATGGCTATGAATATTCTGGTAGTGTTGGATTTAAGAAGGTATACAATAATTACGACAATGTATACAGCGGAGTGACGGATAGTTCTGATTATTATATTTTTTCAGCTACAGAAGATGGTGAGCTAAAGGTCTCAGTTTTGGTAAATGACTTTAATCCAGGATATCCTCATCAGAATGGTTATCTTGAGGTCTACGTGTCTGATACGCCTCACGGGTACAATTTAAAACGTATCGCCTGGGTCGAAGCTAACGGAACCTATACCGAAACATACACGGTTACCAAAGATAAAAACTATTACATCTCAGTATCAAACAGTCATGGAGCCTGGGCAGCTTATTCTCTGGATACGGATTTCACCTCAACGGCTCAAGATACCTGTTTAGAAAACATGTCTTCATGTGGTTCACTTGATACCTGCACTGCCGCTAATGGATATTGGTATAACAATAGCTGTAATGCTTCTCCTCAAAGCGATGGGAATACAGAAGAAACAGATAACGACGATGGAAGCAGCAATGACGGTACGACAAATAACAATATTGAGACTTTGTTTTCAGAGGATTTTGAGTCGTATTTATCTGTATCACTGATTACATCTATGAATAACTGGAAAGGTGATAGCGGATACGTTAATAGCGCAACATATATGAGTACTAATGTATTTGATAGTCGATATGATGTGGGAGCAGATACTTACAATGTCATTTACAGAGCCTTAGATAGAACACTATTAGCATCGGAAACTGTAACAATGTCTTTTGATGCCTATGCAACGATGGATGCCCCGATGTCTCATAATACGGCAATTGGCCTGGGCAACGGAAGCGCATTAAAAGTATTTTGGAACCCGGAAGAGGATACTCCAGGAAACGGAAAATGGGTCTTTGATGCTAGAAGTCTAACTGGAGATAATTCTTCGTATGAATCCATTTCTGGTGGTTATGACGTAGCTGTTAGCTTAAAAATTGTAATCGATGGAGCTAATAGTCAGGTGTATGGTATCTATAATTTTGGTTCAGGGGAGGTTGAAACTTCACGCTTTCCAATCAACACATCAGCAATAGAAGCACTAAATACGGTCTATCTATACGCTGATTATCGTTCACCAACTGCGGCTTCTACGAGTTATGGAACTCGATTTGAGGGAATTGAATTAGACAATATTTTGGTTACGACTAATTCGGCTTCATCTACCGAAGCTTCAGAAACTACTTGTATCTCTGTTAGCAACTGTCAGCCGGTTTTAACCATTTCAACCAATGGGGTGAATGTTTTTACTTCGTGGACAGCGATTCCGGATGCTCAAGGATATATCCTCAATTATGCCCCTTATCCATATATGGGACCTGAAACAATTGGGCGTGTCGATTTAGGAATGTTAACAAGTTATTCCGTTAATCTGTGGTCAGGAGCTTCTTTTTATGTGGCAATTCAGGCATACAATGGAGGAGTTGAGAGTGAATTCTCCAACATAGAGCTGTTTAAAATTGATTAATATCTGGAAGTGCCTCAATTGCACAAAGTGATCGATATAAGCATTTTCATAATCAACAGCAAACGACTTGGGATCGCTTAAAAAGCTACATTGCGATCCCAAATCAAATTGTTCTATCGAATGGGTATTTTCTTCGGTTGTGCTTCAGGAACCTTGGGTAAGGTTAAAGTCAATACTCCATCACTAAGCGCAGCTTCTATTTTCTCCCGTTCAATCATATTGGAAATAGTAAAACGGCGAATATAGTTGCCGACCTGATATTCAGTATATACCGGCTTTAAGTTTTCATAGGGTGAAAAATCCATAATACCCTCAATTTCCAAAACATTTTTATCCAGACGAACATCGATATTTTCCTTCTTCACCCCCGGCATATCCATGGTTAGAATCAAACTTTCCTTGGTTTCGGTAATGTCGGTATAAGGGGAAAAGCTACGTACTGCTGTAGTCCGCTCTTCATTATGTTCTTTTTTTTGCAAGCCTTTATCTTCGGTAGGGTGCAAATCTTTTTTTGAGGTTTTAGTGCTCATAATCATCTCCTTCATGCTTAGGATATATCTACTACTTAATGGTTACATGACGTGGCTTATCTTCTTCCTTTTGCAAAAGTGCTATTGCCAATAAGCCATCATTCATTTCAGCATGTATTTTTTCGTCATCTACCCGAAACGGTAATTTTAAGGTTCGATCATAGGTAAAGCATTCTCGTTCCCGACGGTGATAACTGACTTCTTCACCGTAATCCACCATCCGTTCTCCGGCAATACGTAACAGATTATCCTTTACCTCCAGATTGACATCTTCCTTTTTCACTCCCGGAAGTTCTGCCAATAGGACTAAACCACCATCTTTTTCAAATAGATTTACAGGCGGATATACGCCATGACTGCTGGTTTCCAGACCAAAGTAATCCCGCCCCTTAGCGTAATCAACACTTTGTTGTAAGGCTAACAACGCATCCAGAGTATTTGATAATAAACCGTACATGTTTATTCTCCTTGTTAATTTATTGAATCAATGCGTGGGAAAGTTATCCCACGCAAATACTGTTATCATTAAAAACGCGATCAATATCTTGGTGTAATTGCACCATGGGATTAATCATCGTGGTATTACCCAAATCATCATTTCGTTTTACCGGAATGGTGTTTGTGTCACTCTTGGTATCATCTTCATGTTTAAACCAATCCCAGGGATTTAAGTTTTTCCAGCTCATAACAGTTCCTCCTATAATAAAAAGGCATTCGATGAATCGATATTGAAATTAAATAACCAAGTCTTACAGGCTGATTAATTTAGGCTGCCTGTTCGGCTTTGCTATTTTTCTTAGTCGGCTTCTTTTTATTTTCATGTTCAATGTCATTCAAAGATGCCTGATTTGAATTAATAGCAATACGCTTAGGTTTCATTGCTTCCGGGATTACCTTACTTAATTTAACCGTTAGCAAACCATTGTTTAGCTTGGCACCGGTTACTTCAATAAAATCAGCTAGATTGAACTTACGTTCAAAGTTTCGCTCCGCAATACCTTGGTATAGGTAGTGACGTTTTTCGTCACTTTGATCTTTATGGCCTTGGATGGTCAAGGTATTACTTTTAACCTGGATATCCAGCTCATTTTCGGTAAAACCAGCTACTGCCAATGTAATGGCATAGCTATTTTCTTCAATGACTTTGATATTGTAGGGGGGATACCCCGATTTTGAAGATTCCGTGTGCATGGCTGAATCAAGCATGGGAACAAAGCGATCAAAGCCAATACTATTTCGGAATAAAGGTGAGTAATCAATCGTAGTCATGACATATCCTCCTTATGAAGCAATACGAAACAAGTTACAATCAACATGAAAAAACATAGCGACAATCAACTCATGCTTTTCATTATTTTATATAGATCAACTTGGGAAAATTTCAAGGGGGAAAAGAGAAAATTGAGATGATTTTTTAGTGCTTTTGCTCAGGATATATAACTGATTCACGGCCAATTTTATATCCTGAAAATAAGTATGCGAATTTAAGATTCTTGTTCGGCTTTATGTAAATCCTCGGTCATATCCCGATTTAAATCGGTGGTTAAATAATCCAAAGTAAGAGGCAACGAGAGTCTGACATCACTTAAAAACTGTACACCGATACAGGCTTCTTTCACATCACAGCGCAACAGATGACCTCCATGTTGACGATCATCGGATAAAAAATGCAGATGTAAGCCGGGAACGTTAATGGAAGACATAAAGGAAGGGGTATAAAAACCGGCTAAAGTCCCTTTAATATTTTCAAACTCAAACTCAGGTTGGGTCTTGGCCGCCTCCACCAGAGGCGTATAGTTTTCCTGTTTCGGCACAGAGCGGGTTTTAACATAGGAAAATTCACCATCGATACGAATGGCATAGAACAGGTTAGTAGAGGGAAATAAACCGTTTATCATTTCCAATAAACCGGCATAATCCATCGGCGAGGAAATTTTGTCATGGCTTAAGGGCTGGTAAAAAGTCACACAGGAAAACGGTGTTAATGCTTCATCATCTTCCACTACTGAAACACAGCCATCAGAACGAATTTGGTAGATAACATTATCAATCATCACCATTTCTCCGTCTAAATCATTAAAAGTACCCAGCCCCATATCGCCATATTCGCGGATTTTGCTAAAGGTGATATTTTCCTCATATAAGCCTTCTACCAAAGCCCCGACGGGAGATGAGACATAGATGGTGTTACAGTTTTGTGGTTTTTCCTGATTGGTCATTATTAATTCCTATATACCCTATAATTCGCTTACCGAATTATAAAGCAATTGCTTTTAAGTTTCCTATCTAGAAAAAACAAAGATCATTTTATAATTTTATTTTCGTTTAACTTGATGCCAAGTTCCCGTACCACCCAAAACCGAGGATAATTCTATTAGTTCTGCCGTCATTTCCAAACCATGGCATATATAAACGCTTTGTTCAGTAGTCACTTTAATAATCCGCTCAGCTCCTTCAAATTCCGGTAAGCTTTTGTGATCCCATATAATTTCTGCCTTACCTGATATAAAGCTAACTTCCGATGTTAAAAAATTCGGGAAAAATAAACCGACACTACCGTCTGATTCAATATTACCCAAGGTATTAAAAAAGCGGTTACCACTAAAGTCAGGAAAGTATATGACATTATCCTCTACTTTAACGAAACCCGGTTGACCTCCCCGATGTGAAACATCAATGCCGGTTGATCTATCCTGAGTAAATTCCCGAGACCGGGAAGCGATAAAAAAGGTATCCGAAGTTTCAATTAGCTTTTTTGCAGTCACAGGAATACTTTTTGAAAATTCAAAATTGTTTTCCGAAGGTTGGGTTTCCTTATTATCTTGCCATCGCAGTTTTCGGCTTTGGATATACTTGGGACAATTTCCATAGCATTGCTCGACATGAATAGTGAATCCCTTTTTATTTCTACTTTCCACGCTTCCGTTTACCCGAATACGTCGACGTGTAGCCAAATCAATTCCTAGAAGTGCCGCTTTTTGTCCCGGATTTATATCAAACCGGAACGCTTCAAACAATCCGGACATCACATTGATTCTTAACGTCATATTATCCGGAGATTGGATAAAACCTTGACTCCCGAACAATGGAATTGCCCATAGAGATCCATGGTTATCTATTGCACCGAGGATCACCCAGGGAAGTTGAGCAAAAAAACGACGATAACCATCAGGCATCAATGCCAGTATCATACTTGGAGCATACTCTGACACTAATTCGTCAACTCCCAGTCTCTTTTGTACGGCAATTTCGGAAGCATGAAATTGTGATTCGTATTTTTTATTCATCGCTTTTCCTCGATAGATAGATAATAAAAACAACCCGATTCGTCCGGGTTAAAGATCCAACTCATTTAGCCCGGGATGTTCATCGGGTCTTCTACCTAATGGCCAATTAAATATTCTCTCTTCAGCTTGAATAACATGTTCGTTAATACTGGCAATACGACGACGCATTAAGCCATTTGAATCAAACTCCCAATTTTCATTGCCATAGGCTCTAAACCACTGGTTCGAGTCATCATGAAATTCATAGGCAAAACGAACCGCAATGCGATTTTCAGTAAAGGCCCACAATTCCTTAATCAGGCGATAATCTAATTCTCGAATCCATTTACGAGTTAAAAATTGCTCAATTTGTTCGTGCCCATTTATAAATTCGGCTCGGTTGCGCCAAGGGCAATCCTCCGTATAAGCTAAGACAACTCGCTTGGGATCACGACTATTCCAAGCATCTTCGGCAAGTCGTATTTTTTTTACAGCCGTTTCTTTATTAAACGGGGGTTTGGGTGGTCTAGTCATCATTTTTTAACCTGTTTGTATTCATCAATGGGGTAGCATTCATCACGCTACCCCGCCAATCCTATTTATTCTCACTTATGCAGCAGCTAACTGATCGACTTGTGGAAAATCAATATCCGTACCTAGAACTTCATTCATATAATTGGTCAGGGTGTTTAATGCGACATGACCGACAACTTCGACGATCTCCGCATCACTGTATCCAGCCGAGCGTACTGCCGATATTTGGCTGTCAGACACTTTTCCACGATTTTCAGTGATTGCCACTGCAAATTTAACCGCTGCATCCGCCTTGCTATCTATGGAGGAACCACGACGGTTGGCATTAATTTCCTGCTCGGTTAATTTGGCCAGGTTTAATCCCAGGTAGTTATGTGCCGCCAAACAGTAACGACAGCCATTTATTTCAGCAACAGCCAAGGCTATTCTTTCCCGGGTTTGAGCACTCAACTTTCCTTTCGCCAATGAACCATTTAATCCCAAATAACCTTCTAAAGCCTGAGGGCTATTGCCAATAATACGAAATAGATTTGGGACACTACCGAGTTGTAGCTGTACGCCTTTTAATAAATCCTGTGATGCTTCTGGTGAAGTTTCTATGGTGGTTGGGGTATTAATACGTGACATGGTTTTTTCCTCGTTTTTTATCAAATTAAGTGGTTATCAAGTAAAGTGTTAATCAAATTGCTAGGTTTACTATACAATTAACAATTTCAAAAATAATTAGTTAAAAATGGAATTGTTTATTACAATTATTGAAACAATCATAAAATTATATTTGCTATGGATAAACTGACTTCGATGCAGGTTTTTATTGAAGTGGCCAAGTGTCAAAGCTTTGTGGTCGCCAGCCAAAACCTGGAACTATCTGCACCGGCTGTAACACGTGCTATCGCCCATTTAGAAGGACATCTAGGGGTAAAACTCTTTATTCGCACCACACGCCACGTACGATTAACGGAATCAGGCCAACATTTCTTAACCGACGCCAAACGCATATTAGAGGATGTGGAAGAAGCTGAAGCTGCCGCGGCAGGAATTTACGCCAAACCAAAAGGTGTGCTGAATGTTACCGCCCCGGTTTTATTCGGCGAAAAACATATTATTCCCATTATTACCGAATATTTACATCAGCATGCAGAGGTATCGGTAAAAACCATCTTTAGTGATCGTATTACCAGTTTACTTGAAGAAGATTTGGATGTGGCTATCCGTATCGGTCACCTCAAGGACTCGGGACTATATGCAACCAATGTCGGTAGTGTACGACTCATTGTATGCGGTTCACCTGAGTATTTTAAACGACATGGAAAACCTCAGAATCCAGTTGATTTAAATCAGCATAACATTATCTATGCAAGTACTTATGACACTTCATTAACCTGGCATTTTAAACACCAGGAAAAAAGAGAAAGCATTAAACTCTCACCTCGATTACGCTGCAATCAAAACGGAGCAGCCATTAAAGCAGCCATACAAGGTTTCGGAATAACACAATTGCTGTCCTACCAGATAGGTGAAGAACTCGAGAAAGAAACCTTGCAAAGTATCTTAACAGACTACGAAGAATCACCACTTCCGGTAAATGTCATTCATCTTGAAGGGCGCCGTGCCAGTGCCAAAATCCGCTCTTTTATAGATATGGCAGTTACTCGGTTGCGAAACAATCCTTTTATCAATCCACCCAAGTTAAATATCTGACTCAATTAACACTTTCAGTATTTGAATTCATACAAATTAAAACTTATTGGTCCGATAAAATTGCAATATACCATTGAATTTCCTATCCTTAAAAACACTTAATAGTTTTCATCTCTTGCTGCTTTTCATGTGACAGCCCTTTTAACCAAGGTATTCTGATAGACTCTATTATTGAATGGATGCCTGCAGAATGCTTTGTTATCATTGCATGAAAATTTAAACAAAATAACTATAAAAATGGGATATTGTTATGGCTAAAACAGTTGTACGTCAATTCAGTGACGAAGAATTCAATCAATTATTGGAAAATATTGTTCAAGAAAACTCAAAAAATGTAATTGAGGCCACAGGAGGATTGCTCACCGATAAAGCGTTAAAGACAAGTATTCAAGGGCTACAATCAGCCATTTTGAAATCAGCGGCAGAACTATCAAAAAATCAGGAAAAGCTATATGCGAGCAAAGCAGATGTTAATAGCAGTACCAACAGCATTCAAAAAGCTATTGTTGATTTACTGAAAAAATTAACAACGGAGCAGGCTTCGAAAACAGATTTAGACAAAACAACTAGTGAGTTATTTAAAAAACAAGAAAAACTATTTGCCAGTAAAGCTGATGTGAATGGAAACACGACTGCCATTCAAAAAAATATCGCCGATCTGCTCGCAAAACTAAGTAACGAGCTAGCATCAAAAACTGATTTAGATAAAACGACTAGTGAGTTATTCAAAAAACAAGAGAAGCTGTTTGCCAGTAAAGCCGATGCAGATAATCATGCCGGGGTAATCCAAAAGTCTATAAGCGATGCAAACAAAGATATCTCTGAGCAAATATCCTTAGTATCAAAAACCAGCGATAAAATTGTCCTTACAAGCCTTGAGCAAAACTTAAACAATGTAATGGAAACCTTACTGGAAAAATTTGTCACAATGCCGGAAATGGATAAAAAGCATGATGAATTAAAGACAGAAGTCGGGATGATTTTAGAAGCGAACAAAGGCAAATTACGTTCCGAGTTTCGAACTGTAGTAGAAGCCAATAACGAAGCTATTCGTGCCGAGTTTAAGGGATTACTCGAAGCCAATAATAAAAGATTAGTTCAAGATATTTCAGAACAATTGGTGGACTCTCTGGAAAGTATTATTGAAAAAAACCTACAGAAAAAAGTGAAAGAAACCTTAGCTAATGTAAAGTTAAAAATAGATTAACGTCGTATGACCTTGGTCCCGGATAGTCACCTTAAACACTAGGTATATTAATAATAAAATTTACACCTTGACCCATTTGGCATATAGCGGATTTAATTGTTGGCGAAATTGTGAACTGGGTATATACCGAAAACGCGGCATGACTATCCTCTATCATTAATACAGAGCATAGTATCGAAGCAGTTAATATCCCAGTAGGTGAAAAAGCTTAATAATTTATGGCTAATTTGTCAGCAGCACTATTATAGCGGTAGTTCCTTTTCCGATTTTACTCGTTAACTTCAAGGTTCCACCGTGCGCTTCTACAATCATACGACATAAATATAATCCTAAACCATAACCTCCGGTTTGTCGTTGGCGAGACGGATCGGCACGATAGAATGGCTCACAAAGATGATGCAGATGTTCGGGTGCTATACCGGAACCATAATCTTTAATCTTAATTTCAACTTGATTGCCGTCCAACCTAGTATGGATTTCCGGTAGAGGCTTATTGTCAGGAGTAAAGCGCAATGCATTATCCAACAGGTTTTTAAACAGTAGTCGTAAGCGGGTCTTATCCGCATCCAGTTCAATCAGTGTATCCGGTAGGTTAATTTGAATCTCTTTATCGGCAAAGCGTTCCTTTAACAATTCTTGAAGCAATTGCTGTAAACTAAATTTTTCCCGATTTAGGCTATGATGACTGTTTAACCGTTCCCCTTCCAACAGCTCTTCGATTAAATCGGCCATCTCATCTAAATCTGACTTTATCTCACTACTTTGTTTCGGATCGGCAACCATCTCGGCCTGTAATTTGGCTCTGGTCAAGGGGGTACGCAGTTCATGACTGATGGCCAGCAACAGTTGTCGTTTCGCTTCCAGCATCTGCTTAATATCATCACCCATAATATTAATATGGGTAGCCAGCTTGCCCAGTTCATCTTTCCGATGCACTGGTATTTTATGTTCCAAATTGCCTTTACTGATTTCACTGATCCCCTGATTTATTTGCTTTAAGGGAGAAAATAGTCGAGCCGTGGCATGATATAAAAAGATTAAAAGCCCAATAAACACCAGGAATGGTAGTGCCTTGTTAAAATGCCATTCATGCTGCGACCAGTGATGATTAAATTTGGTAAAGAACAAACGATATTGACCATGCTGCACAATCAACATATCGATTTCATCAAATTCTGCAAAATAGAAAGTCCGTTGCTCCTGGATAAAGGTTTTATGGATTTCCAGCTCATCCATAGGGAAAAAACGTCCCGATGACGACCAGCGTATATCTTCCCCTATAATCACAATATCCATTGCCAATTTGGAACTGAGGTATTTGGCCTGTTCAAGATTGGGAGGCATTCCGATATCATTCTGTACATAATCCATATAAGCCATTAAATGGGGGCGAATGCTATCTTGAAAGGAGTTTTGAAAAGACTTTTTAATTGCCATTCCCAATAAAATGACAAACAAAAATCCTGTGATTAGAAATAAACCAACCAGTTTGGCGGAAAGCGTATGACGCCATTTTTTACCCTTTGAAAACAATCAAACTACTCCTTGGCCGCAAAGCGATAACCCATACCGCGTACGGTTTTGATCATCTCGTAGGGTTTTAATTTTTGTCTTAAACGGCTTACTAGAATATCCACCGAACGACTGTAAATTTCAGTTTCAATGCCCTTTAAGTGATTTAAAATACTATCTCGAGATAAGGTTTCACCATTTTTTTGGACAAATAACTCCAGGAGTCGAAATTCGGTACTACTCAAAGCCACCTTTTCTTGCTTTAGAAAAGCCTCTTGGGCCAGAAAATCGATGCTTAACGGACCCAATTGTATCTCAGCGGCATCACGATCTGATTTTGCTTCACTTAGCCGTTTTAACACGGCATTGATCCGCGCAACCAATTCTCTGGGTTCAAAGGGTTTGGGCAAATAATCGTCAGCCCCCAATTCCAATCCAACCACCCGGTCCATCACATCTCCCCGCGCAGTCAGCATAATCACCGGAATATGGCTGTTGCTTCGAAGTTGTTTTAGTACTTCAAAGCCATCCATTTCCGGCAACATAATATCCAGAATAATTAAATCAATTGTTTCGCTTTGCAGTTTTTTAAAGCCATCGCTAGGCTTTAGCGCCGAGATTAACTGAAAATCAAATTGTGATAGATACTGGCCTAATAGCTGGGCCAGTTTTTCATCATCATCAATAAGTAGCAATTTAGGCATACAAAGTACCGTTAATTTTATTTACCTTATCCACAGCAGGCACGATAACGACATCGGGAAGATAACATTTGGCGAAATTTATCCTTTTGATTATCCTGCAATCCATCATAAAAATCAGCAATCAAATCGATATTTTTATCTAATTCCTGTTGTACTGCAGTGAGTAATTCCGCTTTGTTTTTATTCCGATGCAATTTCTCATCGTCTAAAAAGCCAAGCATATCTTTGGTAACAAACGATTCATGTATGCGATTTTTACCCTCTTCCATATTTTTGATAACAACCGTTAAACTCTGTTGTTGGCCATTATCCAACTGCAATTTTTTAGTCATCCGATTTTGAATCCAACGTTGACGACTATTGTTGCGGCAATTTTTAAAATGGCTGGTAAGTCTTTTCCAAAATAACATAATCAGGTTCCTCCTAGTTTAATGTTTATGCCAATGGCTATCGGCATGTTTTGCTACTTTTTCACGTAGTTTCTGCTGTTGGGCAGAATCCAAACTATTATAAAAATCGGCAAAGGCATAAACTATCGGCTCTGCTTTTTCATCAAAATTACCACTCTTTTCTTTTAAAAGCTGTAGCGCCTGTTTACTATCAAATTGCTTTTCGCCTAGAAGAGCCAACACCTGTTTATGATACTCTTGCTTACTGTCTCTAACCTCCTTAACGACGAGCACTACTTGTTCCTTGAGTTTAGCCAGACGGAGATTCTGCTCTCCTTTTAAATCCAACTTATCGGTAATTCTTTCAGAAATATATTGGGCCTTATCATCAATACTACTATGATAATATTTATAGCCACAGGAACTGACGACAATCACAATTAAAATGCCAATGGCGGCGAGAATACTATAACGAACGGGATGTTTCATGCTGTTTACCTCTGTGTTGTGTTTAACCATTTGTTTTCAACTAAGGTAAAGCATATCAAGGCGGGTTAAGTGTTTCCTTTCAGTGGGGTAACAGTTTGTAACAAAGTGTAACAGTCCTGGCAATTTTAATTATCTGTTTATAAAGGTGTCAGGATAGTTTTTTAACCCTTTGTTAAAAATGTCAATAAAATAAAAATAGACTCTATATTTACGCAATTCGATATCACGCCCTGGCGTCATGTTAGGGTATACGTTAACCTGACAGATAAGATTTAATACATTAGATTAAGATTGGGATTGTTGGAACATGACAAACATATTAACTGTATATATTAAAGCAGTTTGTTCTCCTAGTTATTAGGAGCAGAGTTGTTACAGCTTTATTTCATTTCCTTGTGAACCATATGGTAAGTTTATAGATTGTTAATAAATTAAATGTGATAAAATAAAATTTCCGACTTGCTTGTTAATAGCGAGAAAGAAATTTATAAATTTCTGTAACTTACAAACAATTAGAATTATTGTCTGGATTATTATTGGCCCCTTGGGTTCCATATATTCAACTTTTAAATTTAAACAAATGAAAATATCGGAAGTTTATCCAAAAGACGGACACATTCAGGGTTTATATTGCGAGGAATGTGCTGGGTACTTAGTCGACCCTGAAAAAAGCTAACAATAACTCGATGCTCCGTTCTGCTGTCTATGCCTCACTCCAGTATGACACAATCTTCATAAGAGGAGATAAGTATCAATCAGTCACCTGGAGAGCACATATAGCA
>Ga0209692_10001468_pt1 | contig 31991 bp, 25 predicted proteins | sample tdDd472_FD_187129 | JGI IMG/M metagenome (GOLD analysis project Ga0209692, IMG submission 187129) | Marine sediment microbial communities from the Atlantic coast under amendment with organic carbon and nitrate - tdDd47.2 (SPAdes)... | ecosystem: Environmental > Aquatic > Marine > Coastal >...
GCCGACTCTAGTTGCCCGCCGCCTTCACCTCGCGCCGGCGGCGATGGAGGATCGGTTCGGTGTAGCCGCTGGGCTGGTTGATGCCTTCGAAGACCAGTTCGCGGGCGCTTTGGAACGCGATGCTCTTGTCATAGTCCGGCGCCATGGTGCGGTAGTTCGGGTCGCCGGCATTCTGGCCGTCGACGGCGACGGCCATGCGGCGGAAGGACTGGTCGATCTGGTCCGCCGTGCAGATGCCGTGCAGCAGCCAATTGGCCAGATGCTGGGAGGAAATCCGCAGCGTCGCGCGGTCTTCCATCAGGCCGACATCATTGATGTCCGGCACCTTGGAACAGCCGACGCCCTGATCGACCCAGCGCACCACATAGCCCAGGATCGACTGGCAGGAATTGTCCAGCTCCCGCGTCACTTCCTCATCCGACAGGTTGCGCCCTTCCAGCATCGGCGGGACGAGCAGGTCGGAGAGCGAGGCCGGCGTGCGCGCGGCGATTTCCTTCTGCCGGGCCTGCACGTTCACTTCATGATAATGCAGTGCATGCAGCGTGCCCGCCGTCGGCGACGGCACCCAGGCGGTGTTCGCCCCGGCCATCGGATGGCCGGCCTTGGTTTCCAGCATTTCGGCCATCGCGTCGGGCTTGGCCCACATGCCCTTGCCGATCTGGGCATGGCCGGCGAGCCCCGCCGCCAAGCCGACATCGACATTGTTGTTTTCGTAGGTTCCGAGCCAGATGGCGGACTTCATGTCGTTCTTCGGCAGGACCGGCCCGGCCTGCATGGAGGTATGGATCTCGTCCCCCGTGCGGTCCAGGAAGCCGGTATTGATGAAGACCAGGCGGTCCTTCACGGCACGGATGCATTCCTTCAGATTGGCGCTGGTGCGGCGTTCCTCGTCCATCACGCCGACCTTGAGCGTGTTCCGCGCCAGGCCAAGCACATCCTCGATCCGGTCGAACAGCGTGTTGGTGAAGGCTACTTCCTCCGGCCCGTGCATCTTCGGCTTCACGATATAGACGCTGCCGGCGCGGGAGTTGCGCATGCCGGACGCCTTCTTCAGGTCGTGCATGGCGCAGAGCGAGGTGATCATCCCGTCGAGAATGCCTTCCGGCGTTTCCCCGCCCTCGGCGTCCAGCACCGCATCGGTCGTCATCAGATGGCCGACATTGCGGACCAGAAGCAGGCTGCGCCCGGCCAGGGAGACGGTCTTGCCGTCCGGCCCGGTGAAGTCGCGGTCGGGGTTCAACCGGCGGGTCATGGTCTTCCCGCCCTTCTCGAAACTTTCTTCCAGGTCGCCCTTCATCAGGCCGAGCCAGTTGGTATAGACGAGGACCTTGTCCTCGGCATCGACGGCGGCGACGGAATCCTCGCAATCCTGGATCGCGGTCAGGGCGGATTCCAGAACGACGTCCTCCAGGTCCGACGGGCTTTCCTTGCCGATCGGGCTCTCCGGATTGAACTTCAATTCGACATGGAGCCCATTGTGGCGAAACAACAGCGACTTGGTGCCGCCTTCGCCCGCATGGCCGACGAAGTGCGCCGTGTCCGCAAGGCCGGTTTCCGATCCATCGGCGAGCGTGACGGTGACGCCCGATCCGTCGGCGGCCAGGGTATAGGCGCGCGCGCCGGCATGGGATCCCGACGCAAGCGGCACCGCCGTGTCGAGATAGGACGCAGCCCGGGCCACGACCGCAGCGCCGCGTTTCGGATTATAGCCCTTGCCCGGCGCCAGATCGCCGTCCTGCGGCACGGCGTCGGTGCCGTAGAGGGCGTCATAGAGGCTGCCCCAGCGCGCATTGGCGGCATTCAGCGCGAACCGCGCATTCATCACCGGGACGACGAGCTGCGGCCCGGCGACACTGGCGATTTCCGGATCGACATTCGCGGTTCCGACCTGGAAATCCGGCCCTTCGGGGACGAGATAGCCGATTTCGCGCAGGAAGGCCTGATAGGCGGGACCGTCGATCTTCTGCCCCTTGCGCGCCTTGTGCCAGTCGTCGATCTGCGCCTGCAGGCTGTCGCGCTTTTCAAGCAGCGCCCTGTTGACCGGCGCGAGGTCCGCGAGAATAGACGCAAAACCGGACCAGAAATCCCCGGCGTCGACGCCGGTCCCCGGCAGGGCCTGTTCCTCGATGAAGGCCGCCAGGCCGGAATCCACCTGCAAATTGGCTCTCGTAACTCGACTTTCCACCCGATATTCCTCTCTGTACTCGGTTCCAGCATTTTGGGCGCCGGACAGCATCTGCCCGCGCGACGCAGAAGAATCCACGTCGGCCCCGTGTTTTCAAACCGTTTTTGCCTTTCCCCGGTGAAATGCATCGTTTCTGGCGCGGAATTGCGCCGCATCCGGGGCCGCCGGCCTTCCGGATCCGGTAATCGGGCCTGCCCCATCCGGACGAGCCCCCGTTTTCCCGGAGACGCGCTCGATCAGGGATATTCCGAGAATACCCGCAGTTGATCCCCCCCGAAGAGCAGCACCGCATAGCGGTCGCGGCGGTCACCCTGCTCCATGCCGGGCGACCCGATCGGCATGCCGGGGACGGCAATACCGCGCGCCGCCGGGCGTTCCGCGATCAGCCGCGCCACATCCTGTGCCGGGACATGTCCTTCGACGACATAGCCGTCGATCAGCGCGGTATGGCAGGACTGAAGCTGCGGGGCGACGCCGTAGCGTTCCTTGATTGGAGCCAGGTCGTCCATCTCGACGACATCGACGGCGAAGCCGTGCGCCTTGATATGGTCGACCCATGCACCGCAGCAGCCGCACCACGGCGACTTGAAAACGGTCATGCTTCCGCCAGGCGACGCCAAGACGGACGTGGCGGCGGAAACGCTCGCCAAGACCAGGGCGGCGCCGGTTGCCGCGACGAGAAAAGACCGGCGATCGACGGTGTTCATTCTTCTGCACCTCGCATGATGAAAATGCTATTTTTAGAAAAGAGTAGTTCGACGCTTGAAATATGAAAGGCTTTCAAACAGATAAAGTACAGGTCCGACCGCGCCGCCGGCGACAATCGGCTCGGTCGGCCGCGATCTCCGCCCTGGCCGCGCAAAGGAGAGAACAGCAGGATGTACCGGATTTTTTGTTCCCTGTTTGCAATCGCACTCGCCGCGTCCGCACCGGCATGGGCCGAAAAGCGCGTGGCTTTGGTGATCGGGAACGGGGACTATAAGACGCAGCCGCTTGAAAACCCGGCGAATGATGCGGAGCTGATGGCGAAAACTTTGGGCGATCTCGGTTTCGAGGTCGTCAAGGAGATTAATGCGGATCGCCGCGGGATCGCACGCGCCGTCCGAAAGTTCGGCTCCCTGCTGCAGCTGGCCGGTGAGGATGCCGTCGGCTTCGTTTTCTACGCCGGTCACGGCATCCAATCGAGAGGGGAGAACTACATGATCCCCGTCGACGCCCAAATCGAAGACGCGTTGGATGTGGAGCTTGAAGGATTCCCTGCTTCGACCCTGCTGAGCAGCCTGGACGCCGCCGGGAACCGTCTGAACATCGTCGTCATGGATGCCTGCCGCAACAATCCATACAAGGCGGCGACCCGGGCGGGCGGCGGCGGTTTGGCCCGCATGGATGCACCGTCGGGAACATTGATCGCCTATTCGACGGCGCCGGGAAAAGTGGCCGCCGACGGCCGCGGAAGGAACAGCCCTTATACGCAGGCGCTTGCGCGGGCAATCAGGACGCCCGGTGCGCCTGTCGAAGAAGTCTTCAAGGAAGTCCGGGTTCGGGTCATGGACAAGACAGGATCGCAGCAGGTCCCGTGGGAGAGTTCGTCCCTGACAGGCAGTTTCTATTTCGTCGAGGCAGAGCCCGAAGGAAAGGCCGCGCTTGCGGCCACCGACGGGTCATCGACAGGCGCGGCCGGCGGCAATGCGGCAGGTTCGGTCAGTGCGGATCGAACCGCGCTGGACCTCGCTTTCTGGAATTCGGTCAAGGACAGCGAGACGCCGGCGGACTTCTCCGCATATCTGCAGCAGTTCCCGGACGGCACCTTTGCCGCGTTGGCCCGGAACCGGCTTGAGAGCTTTGAGTCGGGGAAGTCGCGGGATGTCGAGAACATCGCCAACTGCTCCGGCAAGTATACGACCTGGTGGGAGGAAACCGAAATCGCCGTGCTGCTGAAAGTGACGCCGGATGGCGCCGTGACAGGCAGCTATGACTACGAACAAGGGGAACTCGTCGGCCGGATCAGCGACAATGTCCTTGTTGGAAGATACACACAGCGCGGCAACGGGCAGGAAGGCGATGTTTCCTTCACCTTCGACGAGAGCTGCAGTTCATTTACCGGGTCCTGGCGCAACACCTCCAACTTTTTCACGTTTTCCGGCGAGTGGGTTGGCTGCAAGGACCCCGCGGGGGATTGCCCCAGAAACTAGGAGCAAAGGGTAACGAGATCACTCGGCCAAGGAGAGCGTCTCCTACGCAAAACTTCGGATCGTCGCCAAGGCGCCGTCTAGCGCCTTGCCCTTCTCGTCCGCCAGGGCCGCTTCGCGCAGCCGGCGGACCCAATCGGAGGCGTCCTTCCGTCCCGCGACCAGGGCGGCCCCTTCCAGGACACGGTCGAATTTCGACAAACCCCGGGAATGGGTATCCGAATAGCCCTTGATGAGCCGGCGGCAGCGCACGAGTTCGACAGCAAGGTCATAATCCGATTCCAGATGCGCGCAGCACAGATCCAGCCAACGCTGCAGATGCTCCCGCTCCTCCGCATGCCGCAGGGTGCGGCGCCGCCAGCTGCGCCGGCCGCCAAGGAAATACAGAACCAGGAAGCCGGACAGGCTGTCCGTCCGGACGCGCCTGCCGCGATTGAAACACCGGTCGATGAAGCGCATCCAACCGTCCCGCGCGGAGACCTTCCGCCCAAGTCCGGCGGGCAGCAGACCGACGATCTCTTCCGCCCGCGGATGCATGAACTCCGTCAGATGCATGAGCTCGGCCTCGCCCCGCTTCATTTCGCCCTCGATGCGGGTGAAGCGGCTTGACCGGGTCTTAAGGTCGGCGACGCGGATGACGTCGTCGTAAGCCATCGCATTCGCGACGTACTTGGCCATTTCCCGGGAAAACAGCCAGTCGCGGTCCTGGCGGTCGCGCGCGAGAAGCGCTTCGACGCGATCGAGATATTCCGCACCATAGGCCGGATCCTGAAAGTCGACCACCTTCCGCAGGCCGGGCCGGGCGAAGTCGGCGACCGAAGCGGGCATTGCGTCGACGCGGGCCATCAGCGCGGTCCATTGCGACACCAGCTTTGCCGGACCGGACGGCGCGCCCGGGACCGAAGCCACGGCCGGCATGGGCGCGGAAGGCGCGCCCTTGCCGACCGTTTCGAACGCGGCGGCGAATGCGCGAAGGCTTGCCTCGATGCCTTTGCCGGACGCGCGGATCGCCTCCTCAAAATCCTCTCTCGGGAAAGGCAGAACACCGGCGCCCGCCAAGGCGCCGAAAAGGGATGCGGAGATGACCGATCCGTTTTCCCGGGCCAGTTTCTCCATGTCGCCGTGGATGAAGCGGGCGGCCGCCGTCTCAGCGGCCGCGCGGACCTCCGCGGCGGAGGCTATGCCGTCGCCCGGAACGGTTTTCTCGGACACCGCGAGCGCCCGATGGGTCGAGGCGATCAAGGTCGTGCGGTCCGGCGTTACGAAGCCCCGCATGATGGCGCGCCCCGCCTCCATCATCTCCGCGGCGATCAGGATGTCGACGTCCCCGGCGGCCGGCGCCAAGGAGAAAACGGGGGCCTTGCCGCCTTCCGCACCGGCGTCCCGCGGCGCCATTTCGATATAGTAGATCGTCGCCCCGGTACGCTGCGCCACCCCGGCGACGGAAGTCGCCTGACAGTCGAATCCCTGCGCGCGCGCCAGCTCCTCGATCCAGTTCGTCAACACGCCGCCGCCCTGGCCGCCCACCGCCATGACCGCGAGCTTGATGACCTTCTCCAGCCGCGTATCCGGGGCCTTCGGCGTTAGAAGTGCCTGTTCGGTCATGGCCGTTGCCCCGAGAAGTTCAAGCGCTGCGACTCGCGTCTTTCCCGCAGCCACCCAATCGCACGGGCGGTCAAACCCGCCCACCATTTTTCCAATCTGCCCGGATTGTGAATCACGTCGGCTCGATAGAAGCTCGGGCACAGCACGGCCGCATCGGCCACTTCGCCGCAATTGCCGCAGCCGACGCAGCTCTCGTCGATGCTGGCGACGGGATCGTCCCGCAGAGGATCGTCCAGTTGCTTGAGGGAAAGGGACGGACAGCCGGACAGACGCATACAGGCATGGTCGCCGGTACAGATCGCTTCGTCGACGCCGAAACGCGGCGCTTCCACCCGTCTGCCTTCCTTGACTGCGGCGGCGCGCTGCGGCTTTTCCCGCCGCTGACGGTTCAGCATGCATTCCGACGACGCGATGATAACCTTCGGCCCTTTCTCCTCCGTCGTCAGCGCCTCGCGCAGAACGTCGCGCACGCGGGAGACATCGTAGGTTCGGTCGATCTGCCGGACCCATTTGACGCCGACACCTCGGATCGCATCCGCGATCGGATGCTGTGTCGCCTTGCTCGGATTTTCCGCTCTGGAGGAGAGGACGTCCTGCCCCCCGGTCGCGGCCGAGTAGAAGTTGTCGACGACGACGGCGACGCTGTCGGACTTGTTGAAGACCATGTTGCCGATGGAGGAGTTGAGGCCGTTATGCCAGAACCCGCCATCGCCGATGATCGAAATGGCGCGTTTTTCGCCCCCGCCGTCAAAGGCGGCGTTGGATGCCGGGCCGAGGCCGTATCCCATGGTCGAGCCCCCGATTTCGAAGGGCGGAAGGCTGGCGAAGAGATGGCAGCCGATATCGCCGGTGATCTGATGGGCGCCGAGCTCCTGCTCGACAAGCTTCATGGCGGCGAAGATCGGGCGTTCGGGACATCCGGTGCAAAAACCCGGCGGCCGGATCGGGACCGTCTTAGACAGGTCCGGAATCTGCGACGTGGGGGCATTTGGCGCACGTACCTGGCCCGGCAGCAGTTCCGGCGCGGCGGCCTTCAGGAAAGCGGTCATGCCGTCCAGCATGACCTGCCCGGTATACTCCCCCGCCATCGGCAGGACGTCCTTGCCATGCAGCTTGGTTCCCATGCCTGCGCGGAACAGGATAGCGGCCAGCCCCTGTTCGATGAAGTCCGGCTGCCCTTCCTCGACCATCAGCACCGCGCGCTTGCCTTTGCAGAAGGCGGTCACTTCATCCGGCACCAGCGGGTAGGTGACGTTCAGGACATAGACCGGAACCTCCGTCTCGCCATAGATGTCGGCAAGGCCGAGCCGCTGCAGGGCGCGTATCAAACCGTTGTACATGCCGCCCTGGACGATGATGCCGACCTGCCCTTCCGCAGGGCCGAAGCGCTCGTTCAACCCCTGTTCGGTGATGAACTTCTGGGCGGCCGGCCAGCGCTGTTTGATCTTGTCCTGCTCCTGGACATAGGACATCGGCGGCAGGACCACCCGGTTGAAATCGCGGCGCGGACTGGCCAAGGCATCGCTTACCGTCAGCGGTGGGCGCTGGTTGTCCCGCGCGGTGAAACTGCCGGTCACATGGCAGGACCGAATCCGGACCATCAGCATGACCGGCGTATTCGTTGCCTCGCTCAACTCGAACCCGTCGCGCACCGCGTTCACGATGGAGGGCAGGTTCGGCCGCGGGTCCAGTAGCCAAAACTGGGACTTCATGGCGAAAGCGTGGCTGCGCTCCTGCATGATCGAGGAGCCCTCGCCGTAATCCTCCCCCACGATGACAAGCGCGCCGCCATTGACGCCCGACGAGGAGAGATTGGCGAGCGCGTCGGAGGCGACGTTCACCCCGACCGGCCCCTTGAAGGTGACCGCGCCCCGGATCGGGTAGTGGACGGAGGCCGCAAGCATGGCCGCCGCCGCAGCCTCGGAGGCATTGGCCTCGAAGCGGACGCCGAGTTCCGACATCAATTCTTCCGCGTCGGAAAGCACGTCCATCAGATGGCTGATCGGCGCGCCTTGATAGCCCCCGACATAGCCGACGCCGCATTCCAGAAGCGCTTTCGTGATGGCAAGAATGCCCTCGCCGGTGAAAGTGTCACCCGCGCCGATCCGCAACTGCTGAACTTCCCGTTTGAACGATCTTTCCGCCATGATGCGCCGCTTCCGTTCTTTCGTCTGCTCCAAGCCGTTCCCGTTGATTACGGGAAATCGGAGGCCCGGACCGTTTCCAGTATCTGTCGAAGGCACTTGAGCAAACGCCCCTTGCCGACCTCTCCCAAATCGGCGACCGCGCGGTCGTAGTGGCGCAGCGCGATGGGCAGGGCCAGCCGGTATGTGTCCCATCCCTTGTCGGTCATCGAAATGTTCACGACTCTGCCGTCCTCTTCCGATGTCTCCCGTCGCACAAGGCCGGCCGACACCATGCGGTCGAGCGCCTTGCTGAGCGTCGACTGGCCGGTGATCGTGTAGACCGACAATTCATTGACGGTGGTGCCCCGCCCGGCGGCGAGAACCGCCAGGACCCGGTAGAACGGCAGCGGCACCCCGACGGTCTTCAACTCGCCCGTCAGGTCGCTGTTGAGTCGATTGACGATGCGGTTCAGGAGATAGGGAAGGAACCCGTCCAGGCTGAGGCCCGGCGCCATCTCCCCAGGCTTCAGGTCATCGGGACCGAAGTCGGCCCAATCCTCCTCGATCTCTTTCTTGGCGCCTGATCGCTTCACCGCGGACCTCATCGGGAAATCTGGTCCGGAAGCCAAGTCGCCAGACTTGGGAAGGACACGATCAAGGCCAATACGATCAACTCCAGGATTATGAAGGGATAGGTCGCCCGATACACATCGCCGATCGTTATCGACGGCGGCGCCACCCCCTTCATGACATAAATGAGCAGTCCGAAGGGCGGTGTCGTGAAACTGATTTCCATGACGACCAGCATCAGCACGCCGAACCAGACCAAGTCGAATCCGAAGCCCTGCGCCAGCGGGATGAAGAAGGGCAGGGTGATGAGGACCATGCTGACCTGGTCCATGAAGCAGCCAAGGAAGAGCAGAACCAACAGCATCGCCAGCAGCATGGCGAAGGATGTCAGTCCGAAGCCGTCGATCCATCGCAGCAACCCGTTCGACGCGCCAGAAAAGGCGAGTATCTGAGCGAAAGCGAGCGAGGCGCCGATAATGAAAAGGATCATCACCGATATCTTCGCCGTCTCGGTCAACGCTTTCACCAGGGCCTTCCACGTCATGCGGCCGTAGAGACAGCAAGCGCCGAAGGCCGCGCAGCTTCCAAGCGCCGCCGATTCCGTGGGGGTCGCCCAGCCGGCAAGGATGCTGCCGACCACGACGGCGAAGATGGAAAGCAGAGGCAGAACATAGACCAGCACGGGGAGAATGCGGTCGCGCAGCGGCGGCAGTTCGACATCGTAGGCGGGAGCGATACTGGGGTTCGTCAGACAACGCCCCAGGATATAGAGCGTGAAAATCACCCCCATCATGATCCCCGGAATGACGCCGGCGATCAGCAGTTTGGAAATTGAAATGCCAGCCAGCGACCCCAGCAGCACGGCCAGGGCCGAGGGCGGGATCAACATCGCGATCGATCCGGTCGCCATGATCGGCCCCATGGCGATGGTCGGGTGATAGCCCCGCTTCAGCATATCCGGCAGCAATGCGCTTCCGAGAACCGCCGTGTTCGCGATCGTCGAGCCGGAAAGCGAGGAGAAGACCACGCCCCCGGCGACGGCGACCAGCGACAGCCTGCCTGGCACCCGGGCGATCAGCCGGTCGATCGCTTCGATCGCCTTGAACGCCACGCCGGTATGGAACAGGATTTCGCCCATCAACAGGAATAGCGGGATCGGGGCCAGCGAGAAATTCGACAAGGCCGCCATGGTGTTCCGCGCGACCTGCTCCAGTCCCGCTTCCCCGCCAAGGAACACCACGCCACCGATCAGATTGACCGCCAGAAAGCCGATGGCGACCGGCAGTCCCAGCGCCATGAGCACTACGAGTATGCCCAGAAGGAGGCAGAGTGCCGCAACCCACGTCATCGGTCAGAGCCCATCCGTCAAGGCATCAGCGCCGGCGCCGGATTGCTCACTGGGGGATGCAAGCCGGCGCGCGAACTCCACGACCAGCAGCGCACTCCCGAGCGGCACGAACATCAGCAGCCACCATTCGGGTATGACCAGTTCCTTGAAGATCAGTTCTTCCCGCGTATAGGCGGCTTCCGTGACGCGCCAGCCATACCAGCAAAGCGCCGCCGTCGCGCCCAAGCCGATCAGGTCGGCGATGGCGTTCACGATCCGCGCTGCGCCGGGCGGCAGGTTCACCACCAGGATGTCAACACGCACATGAGCCCCTTGATGCAGAACGGCGGGCGCCACCATGAAGGTCACGATGAAGAGCGCGTATTCGACGACCTCCAGCAACCAGGGCATGCTCGGCACGCCGAGGTTTCGCAACAGAACATCGGCGCCGACCATGACGGCCATCAGGCCGAAGGCTATGCCGCCGCACAGTCCAAGCAACGAAAGTAATCTGTCGTAGCAACGAAAGAACATGCGCCGCCGGCCTTCCCCGAAACAGACAGGCCGGCCCGCGTTCAACCGGGCCGGCCTTGCGTCGATACCACTACTTGCTCAAGAGCTCGCGGATCTTCGGTCCGTTTTCCGGATTGTTCTTCACGAATTCATCCCAGCCCGCGTCATAGGCTTTCTTCAGATAGGCTTCGCCTTCCGCACCGGCAAAGCTGATCGTCTTGATCCCCGATGCTTCCTGCCGCGCCAGTTCCTCCGCGGATTGCGCCATATCGGCGGAACAGGTCTGCTCCACCTCGCCTGCCGCGTCCTGCAGCACTTTCTTTTGCGCGTCGTCCAGTTTGTTCCAGGCATCCAGATTCACCAGGAATTCGACCGATGCCCGATAGAAGGGCGGATCGACGCGGTATTTCGTGACTTCGGCCCAGCCCAGGTCGAAGATTCCCTGGCTCGGCCAGCCGTAGCCGTCCACCGTCCCGCGTTCCAGAGCGGTATATACGTCGCCCGGCTTGGTCTGGATATTGGTCGCCCCCATGGCGGCGAAAAAGGCGCGGTAGATCGGCGTCACACGAACCTTGAGCCCCGTCAGATCCGCCTTGTCGATCGGCTTCGTCAGATAAAGATGGAACGGCACGCAATCCTTTTGGCGGGCAAGATGGTAGGCGTTCATCTTGTCCATATGCAGCTTGTTCATGAATTCCCAAGCGCCGTTCGCCCGTTCCTCGCCGATGGTATAGGCGGATAGTTTCGCGGCGTCGATTTCCGGCACCAGCTTGGTGTAGAAGGCGCCCGGCAGATTGCCGACCTGGACGACGCCGGAACGGATCGCGTCACCCAATTGGAACGGATTCATGACCTTGCCGCCGCCGCCCTTGTAGTCGATCTGAACAAGGCCCTTGCCGGTCGCGTTGACGCGTTCGACGAAGGATTCGAAATTGCGTGAGAAATTGGTGCCATCGGCAAATGCGCTCACCGCCGACAAGGTTACTTCTTCCGCACTGGCCGTATTGGCAAAAGCGGCCGCGGCAATTAGGCCAGCAGCCGTAATCGACATCAGATTTTTCAACAGAGCCTCCCTTACATCATGCGCCTTGCGAGGCGCATTTCTTTGTTTTCACATCTCAGGGCGGCGATCGCGTCGCCACTATATGAATTTTCATATATTTCATTTCAGCGTCAAGTAATTTCGAGCGGCCTCCCCCGCCGGTCAATCGTGCCGAGCCTGCCATCTGTCCAGGATGTTCCGAGCGGTCTTCACGTGGGGCCGGTCGATCATCCGGCCGTCGATCTGGACGACGCCGTTCCCGGCTTCCTCCATCGCCGCGATGATCTTCCGCGCCCAGTCCACCTGCTCGCCCGTCGGCGTGAAGACTTTCTGGATCGGCGCGACCTGGGAAGGGTGGATCGCCATCTTCGCCGTGAAACCGCAATCGAGCGCTTCCTTGGCCTCCAGGATCAATCCGGTTTCGTCCCGAAAATTTGTATAGACCGAATCCACGGCCGCGACGCCCGCAGCCTTTGCCGCGAACAGCATGGCGTCCCGGGCGAAGCGGAACGGCGTGTAGTAGCCGCCGTCATCGCCTCTGTTCCGGACTGCACCCATATCCGCGGCCAGATCCTCGGCGCCCCATGTCAACGCCGTGAGGCGCGGATGTGACCAATCCGTTGCCAGCAAGCTGCGCACCGCGCGCACCGTCTCCGTCCCGATGGCGAATATCCCGGCATCCCCGCCGTCATGCTTCTCAATCAACCGCGACAATTCCGCGATGTCGTCCCGCCCTTCGCATTTCGGAAGGACGAAACCGTCGGGCTTTCCGGGCGCGGTCGCGGCGACATCCGCCTCGGTCAGGCCGGTATCGAGCGCGTTGACCCGGACATATCTGGCCATCGGCGCGGCCCTGCCCAGGAAGGCAGCGACGGTTTCCCGCGCGGCCTGTTTCGCGTCGGGCCCGACCGAGTCCTCCAGGTCCAGAATCAAGGCGTCCGCCCCGCTTTCCAGGGATTTCTCCAGCTTGCGGGCGCTGTCGCCGGGGACGAAGAGATAGCAGCGTGGAGTCATCTCGCCCTCACATCCGTTTGGCGACTTCTTCGAGCATCACTTCCGTCGCACCGCCGCCGATCGCCTGCACGCGCGCATCCCGCGCCATCCGTTCGATCGTGCTTTCCCGCATGAAGCCCATGCCGCCGTGGAACTGCACGCAAGCATACATGACCTCGTTCACCAACTCGCCGCAGATCGCCTTGATCATCGAGACTTCACGAACGAGATCCTCGCCCTGCCGGGCCCGCAGCGCCGTCGCGTAGACCATGTGGCGCGCCGCCTCCACGCGGGCGGACAGCATCGCCAGGCGCTGCCGGATGGCCTGCTTCTGCCAGAGCGATTCGCCGAAGGCCTTCCGTTCCTTCACATAGTGAACCGTAAGGTCTATGGCCGCCTGCGCCTCGCCCATCGCCATAGCGCCGAGGACGAGCCGTTCGTTCTGGAAGTTCTGCATGATCGCGTAGAAGCCGCGCCCTTCCTCGCCCAGGATGTTCTCCGCCGGAATTCTGACATCCTGGAAAGAAAGCTCCGCCGTGTCAGAAGATCGCCAACCATGCTTGTCCAACGCCCGCGACACGGTGAAGCCCGGCGTTCCCTTTTCCACCAGGAACATCGTCACCGACCGGCTCGGCGCCGCCCCCGTATCCGTCTTCGCGGCCACGCAGTAGAGATCCCCATAAACACCGTTGGTGATGAACATCTTCGTGCCGTTCAGGACGAAATCGCCGCCGTCGCGCCGCGCCGTCGTGCGGATGGATTTCACGTCCGACCCCGCATCCGGCTCGGTCACGCCAACGGCGGTGATGACCTCCCCCGACACGATCCGCGGCATCCATTTGGCCTTCTGCGCCTCGGTCCCGGCGTTGAACAGATGGACCGAGGCCATGTCGGTGTGAACAAGCGCCGTGATCGCCACGCCGGCATAGGTGCATCGGCCGAGTTCCTCCGAGAGGATGACGGTGGCCAATTCGTCCATTGCGGATCCGCCGTATTCTTCCGGATATCTGATACCGAAAAACCCCAATTCGCCCATTTTTCGCAACACGTCGCGCGGCACCGCGCCCTGTTCCTCCCAGGCATCGGCATGGGGCTTGATGTCCTCTTCCACGAAACGCCGCACCTGGTCGCGCAGCATTCTATGCTCCTCCCGGAAGAAGACCGGACTATCCGCCGGGCCGGCGAAACTGGACTCGAACGCGGACATGAGAACTCCCTATCAAATGGCGGAAATGCCGCCGGTGACCGATATTGTCTGGCCGGTGATCTTGGCCGCCCCCGGCCCTGCCAGAAAGGACACCAGTTGCGCGAGATCGTCCGCTTCCGCGATGCCCAGATTGGCCATGCCCTCGGCTTTGGTGAACAGTTTCTTCGCAAACGGATCGGCCATCAACGCTTCATAGAGCGGCGTGTCCCGGACGATCGACGGCGTCAGGCAATTCACGCGAATGTTCTGCCGTTTCGCCTCGATCGCCATGCCGCGGCAGAACATGGCGATCCCGGCCATCGCGGCGCCGATGGCGACTTCGCCGGGCGTGGCGAGTTTCCCCGCGTCGGAAGCCACGCAGATGATCGACCCGCCGCCTTTCGCGGCCATGACGGGATAGACCGCGCGGCAAGGCGTTATGACGGGCGCGAGCGATCCCGTCACATCCGCCATCAACTCAGCGGTCGGGATGTCCTTCAGCAGCCGGGGCATCGGATCGCCGCCGGCGCAGGAGAGCAGCATGTCGATGCCCCCCATCAGGCGGTCCGCTTCCGTGACGACGGCTTCCGCCTCCGCCGCAACCCCGGCATTGCCGCGCAGGAAATGGACGCCCGGGTGATCAAGGACGGCGAGAGCCGCTTCGCCCCGCGCCTCCGTCCGTCCGGCGATCACAACCTTCTCCGCCCCGTCCGCCAGCAGGCGCCGGGCGGAGGCCAGGCCGATCCCGGAGGTGCCGCCAACCACCAAGGCCCTCAAACCGGCCAGACGATTCATGCCGCGCCGCCCGCGGGCCGTTTCATCATCAGGGCTGCGCGGTCGCAGATCCCGCAGAGCACGTCATCCTGGTTGAAGCATTCATGGCGCAGGTTGACGATACCCTCGCCCGGTCTGGACTTGCTTTCCCGCTTGCCGAGGACGGTGGTGCGGATATGAATCGTATCGCCCTCGAACAACGGGTGGGGAAACTTCACATCCGACATGCCGAGATTGGCGACGGTCGTCCCGAAGGTCGTGTCGTTCACCGTCATGCCGACCATGCATCCCAGGGTGAACAGCGAATTGACCAGGGGCTTCTTCCAGACGGACTTTTCGGCCGCGTGCCTGTCGATATGGACCGGCTGCGTGTTCATGGTCAGCAGCGAGAACCAATGATTGTCCGTCTGGGTGATCGTCCGCGTCCATTCATGGTCGAAAACCATTCCTTCTTCGAATTCTTCATACCAAAGCCCAGCCATTACGCCGTCTCCTCCAGTTCGATCAGTATCGTTTTCGCCGCCACCGTTTCCGAAAGCCCCGCCGTCAGCCGGATCACCCTGCCGTCGAACGGCGCCGACAAGGTGTGGACGAGTTTCATCGCCTCCATGACAAGAAGCGGCTGCCCTTTCGCGACCCTGTCGCCTTCCGCGACGTGGATGGCGGTCACCAGTCCGGTGAGCGGGGCGGCAACAGCACCCAGTGCGATTCCATCTGCCCGCGCCTCCATCCGCACTTCCGCCAGCGGACGAACCGTCGCGGCGATCGTGAGGCCATCCGCCGACGCCGAGGCGCAGCCATCGCCGGCAAGCGACCAGACAGGCGGCACATCCAGAACGACTTTCCGCTCGCCGTCGGTCACCGTCACGGGCGAACCGAACCGCAGGACGATCTCCGCCTCGCCATATCCGTCTTCGACGAAAAGCGGCGCCTTTCCGGGCTCCCAGGCCGCACCGACCCTGAAACCGTCCGTTCGGCTGTGGGGGTCATGCCCGTTTCCGATCGCAACCAAGGCCGCATGCCCGCGAAGCCTCAACAGCTTGTCCGGGTCCGGCCGCCAGCCGGCGGGAAAGCTTTCCTCCAGGAAGCCCGTCGTCGCATTTCCCGCCGCGAAGGAAGGCTGATCGAGGCAATCGCCGAGGAAGGCCAAGTTGCTCCCCACCCCGCTCAACACCGTGTTCCCGATGCCGCGCTTGAGCTTGCCCAGAGCCGCTTCACGCGACGGCCCAAAGGCGATCAGCTTGGCCAGCATGCTGTCATAATGGCTTGAAACCACACTGCCGGTTTCGACCCCGGTATCGATGCGAATATCGGAAGGCGTGGCGAGATATGCGATCCGCCCGACATCGGGAAGAAATCCCTCTTCCGGCCGCTCCGCGTTGATGCGGACTTCAATGGCGTGGCCCTTGGGCCGGATTTGCTGCTGGGTCAAAGGCAGCGGCAGCCCGGCCGCCTGGCGAAGCTGCAATTCGACCAGGTCCACACCGCATATGGCTTCCGTGACGGGATGTTCGACCTGCAGCCTGGTGTTCATTTCCAGAAAATACGGATTGTCATCGCCCGCCTGCATGACGAATTCGACGGTTCCCGCCCCCGCATAGTCGATCGCGCCGGCCAGCCGGGCCGCATGATCGAAGAGGGCGGCGCGCACCGCGTCCGGTAGGTTCGGCGCCGGGGCTTCCTCGATGACTTTCTGGTGGTTGCGTTGGACGGAGCAATCACGCTCGTGGAAATGAAGTACATTGCCCTGCCCGTCCCCGAAGACCTGCACCTCCAAATGCCTGGGGTTCAGGATCAATTTCTCCAGGAAGACGGTAGGATCACCGAAAGCCGACGCCGCTTCGGCCCGGGCCGACGCAAGGGCTGCCGGCAAGTCCTCCGCCGACATGACGCGGCGCATGCCGCGCCCGCCGCCGCCTGCGCTCGCCTTGACGAGTACCGGATAGCCCAATCCGCCGGCCGCTTCCGCCAGGTCGTCATCACTCGCGTCCTGCCCGTCGAATCCAGGAACCACCGGGACGCCGGCGTCCTGTGCGACGCGACGGGCCAGAATTTTCGAGCCCATGGTTTCGACCGCATTGGATGACGGTCCGATGAAGATCAGACCCGCCGCTTCCACGGCGCGGACGAAGTCAGGGTTTTCGGAGAGGAACCCGTAACCCGGATGGATTGCCTCGGCGCTGCCGGCAATCGCCGCCTGCAGGATGGCATCGATCTTCAGATAGCTTTCCGCCGGCGCCGCCGGTCCTATCCGTATCGCGTCATCCGCCGTTCGGACATGAAGCGCATCCGCATCTGCATCGGAATAGACGGCAATCGTGCGCAAGCCCAGGCGGCTTGCCGTCCGCATGATCCGGCAGGCGATTTCGCCCCGGTTCGCGATCAAGACACAGCGAATGGCACGGGGGGCGGTCAGGAATTCATTCATCCGGTCACATCCTGTAAACTGGCCGCATCGGCCGAATCTCGGGCCTGGAACAGACCGCCGCCAGGCAAAGGCCGAGCACGCGGCGCGTATCGCGGGGATCGATGATGCCGTCATCGAAAAGGCGGGCGGTGCAGAAATACGGGTCCGACTTCTCCTCGAACATCCGGCGCAGCATCGCTTCATGTTCGGCAAGCTCCTCTTCGGTGGCCGGATTGCGGGAAATCGACGCCCGACGCAAATCCATCAGCACGCCGCTGCCGACATCGGGATTCATCCCGCCAAGCCGCGCATTGGGCCACATGAACAGGAAATGCGGCCTGAACCCGCGCCCGGACATTCCATAGTTTCCGGCGCCGTAAGAACTGCCCGTGATGACCGTCAGCCGAGGAACGCGCGTGTTCGACATGGCGTAGACAAGCTTTGCGGAATGTTTCGCAATCCCGCCCAGTTCCGCGTCCCGCCCGACCATGAAACCGGTCGTGTTCTGCAGAAACAGGATCGGCGTGCCGCGCTGATCGCACAGTTCGATGAAATGCGTCGCCTTCAAGCAGGCTTCCGAGAACAGCACGCCGTTATTGGCGATGATCCCGACCGGATATCCATCGATATGCGCGAAGCCGCAGCAAATCGTTTCCCCCCATTCCGGCTTGAATTCATGAAACCGGCTGCCGTCGGCGATACGGGCGATCACTTCCCGCTGATCGAAGGGACGCGACAGATCGGTCCCGACAATGCCCGGCAGATCGGCGATGTCATGGACGGGGTCGGCGGCGGCGATGCGGTTGGGCGGAAGCGCCTGAACATAATTGAGCGCCCCCACCATGTCGCGCAGCCGCCCGAGCGCGGCGTATTCGTCGGGAACGATGTGGTCGGAGACGCCGGACTGCCGGGAATGCAGCGCCGCGCCGCCCAGATCGTGACGATCGATCACCTCGGAAATGGCGGCCTTGACGATCGGCGGCCCGCCCAGATGAACCGACGCGTTTCCATCCACCATGATGAATTCGTCGCAGAGCGCGGGAATATAGGCGCCGCCGGCGGTGCATTCGCCGAAAACGGCGGCCAGTTGCGGTATGCCTTCGGCGGACATGCGGCTCTGCCGGTAGAAGGTGCCGCCGAAATGGTTCTCGTCGTAGAAGACCTCTTCCATCTGGTTCAGGTTGGCCCCGCCGCAATCGACCAGATAGATCACCGGCAGACGGCTCTCCGCAGCAATATCCTGCGCACGGATGTGTTTCTTGACCGTCTCCCGGTGGAAACTGCCGCCCTTCACCGTCGCGTCGTTCGCAATGACCATGCACATCGTGCCGCGGATCGTCGCAACCCCCGTGACGATGCCGGCGGCGGCGACATTGCCGTCATAAAGCCCCCAGGCGGCCAGCGGCGTCAGTTCCAGGAAGGCCGTACCGGGATCGATCAACAGATCGATCCGGTCGCGGACGGGGATCTTTCCCCTGTCCCGGTGCCGGGCCAACATCTTCTCGCCGCCCCCCGACCGCGCCCAGGCCAGTTTTTGCCCGAGATCGTCGATCAGCAACGCGTACTCCGCCGCGCGCTTTCTGAATTCTTCAGTCTGCGTATCCGCGAGCGATTCCAATAACGCCATAACCGTTCCTATTTCCTTGTACGCATTGACTAATTTACCTAGAAAAGCGCGACTGAACCTGAAGATCGCACGCCTACCATGCCGCAACCCAGCCAAAAAAAATCACAGGATCTGAAAGCCCGCGACATTTCCCGCAGGATGATCCTGGACCGAACCGCGCGCCTGCTTGTGGAGAAGGGATATTCGTCGACCTCCCTGCGCGACATCGCCAGCGCCGCCGGCATGAAGGCGGGCAGCCTCTATTACCATTTCGACAGCAAGGAGAGCCTGGTCGAAGAAATTCTGACCGAAGGCGTTGTTCTGGTTCAGTCCCGCGTGCAGGAAGCGCTGGACGCATCCCCGGATGCCGGCCCGATGGAGCGGATAAAGACCGCGATGCATCAGCATCTTCAAGCCCTGCATGACCGAAGCGACTATGCATCGGCCCATATTCGCTGTTTTGCCCATGTGCCGCCTGAAATCCGGCAGCGTCTTCGCAGCACCCGCGGCGCCTATGAAGCGGTTTGGGACGACCTTCTTGAACACGCCAGGCAAGCCGGCGGACTGGCGCCCGATATCGATCTCCGCACCTTGAAGTTCGGATTGATCGGGATGATGAACTGGACCCTGGAATGGCGTTCCAAGAAGCAGATGGGGCCGGAGGAACTGGCCGACCATTTCTATCGGATTGCGATCGAGGGTGCGGCCGCCCGCTGACCCCGGGTGGTGCGGCCGATGTATCGTCCCGAACGGGAGGATGGCACGGCGACATGCCTCGCCTCAACGCCCAAACTGGTCTGCCAATCCAGCCAAACGCCGGTGGCCGGACGTGCCGCGCCGCAGATTCCCGCGGGCCAATTCCGGTCTGATTTTCCAGCATTCGGACCCTTTTGATTTTATCTAACGTTTGTTATAATTTACCTATATTCACGCGTCAAACGCCACCGCCATACCGTCCCGTTAGGGGTTAAGTCAAAACCGACCAGCGCGGCAGATACTCTTTGCCTTTGGTCTGAAGAAAATCTTCGAAAGCGGCTATGGCCGGCGTCGGTGTGGCGGCCGCCCGCGAAACGCTGAACCATTGCCGTTGGATCGGGGTATCCTCCACATCCAGGACAACCAAGTTTCCAAGCTCCACCTCGTGATCGATCGTATGGGCGGAAATGAAGGCAACACCGAGCCCCGCAATCACCGCCTGTTTGATGGTCTCGTTGGAATCCATCTCCGTGCCGAGATTTTCGAGCTTCCCTGGAATGTCGCTCATGAAGAGTTCGAGCGACACCCGCGTGCCCGACCCGACCTCTCGGACGATCAAGGGTTCCTCGGCGATTCGCTGCTTGGAAATGTTCCTGACGCCAACCAGCGGATGATCCGCCGGCGCAATGAAGACCAGCGGATGATCGCCGAAAAGACGGGCGCGGACGTCGAAATCGCGCGGCGGACGCCCCATCAAGGCGATATCGATCTCGTAATTCTTCAGTTTGCGGACGATTTCCGCCCGGTTTCCGACGAAGAGTTTCAATTCTACACCGGGCGCCTCTTTCAGGAATCCCGCGATCAGGCGCGGCGCGAAATATTTGCCGGTGGAAACGACACCGAGCCGGATCCGTCCGGCACTGAGACCTTTTAACGCATTCAGCGCATCTTCCAGGCTGTTCATTTCCGCCTGAACCTTGCGCGCGGATTCCAGGACCGTCTCTCCCGCCTGCGTCGGGACCATGCCCCGGCGGGTCCGTTCAAACAGCTTCAGGCCCGCATCTTCTTCAAGTTGCTGTATTTGCAATGAAATTGCCGGCCCCGTCAGCCCCAGGCGCTTTGCGGCCGCCGTGATGCTGCCGTGCTGGGCGACGGCGGAAACAGTCCTCAATTGGCGCAGGCTCGGTGATCGCATGGCGTTCTGATGTAAGTTTTTCTTATTGTATAGATCAAATTATTAAAATTTACAAACTTCGAAAACCTTGCATGCTTGAAAAAAAAGCAGCCAAACCGGGGGGATGAATTCCAATGGCGGGCCATACTCTACAAGCCTTTTTGAAATCCGGATCTTTCGCGGCGGAGCCCTATTGCGAGGCCGTTTCGGCAACCATTACCGCTTTGGCGCGTGCGTCGGTCGAGGTCCAGGAACTGACGTCGCAGGGCGCACTCAATCTCGCCTATGCGGCCAGCCGGAAAACCGCGAACACCGATGGCGACGTTCAGGTGGAACTGGATGTCCTGGCGGATGGGATATTCCTGCGCGCGGTCAAGGACCAGCCTGTCGCCGTCTATGCATCGGAAGAAAACAAGCACGCCATCCTGTTCGACCCGACCCGCCCCCTGGCGCTTGCCATCGATCCCCTGGACGGCTCTTCGAATGTCGAGACCAATCTGGCAATCGGAACGATCTTCTCGATCATGTCCTCCGACGGGTTGAGGGCGGACAATCCCGACACGGCCTGTCTGCAGCCGGGAAGGAACCAGATCGCGGCCGGCTTTTTCATCTACGGCCCCCAACTGGCCCTGGTCCTGACGGTCGGTACGGGCACGCGGATTTTCATCTACTCCGCGCGGAACAAGGATTTCGTGGAATCATACGATTTCGTCAGCATTCCCCCGAACGCGACCGAATTCGCGGTCAACGCGTCCAACTACCGCCATTGGGAAGAGCCTGTCCGGCTTTATGTCGACGACTGTCTCGCCGGCACCGAAGGCCCGCGGGAAAAAGACTTCAATATGCGCTGGAACGCGTCGCTGGTGGCGGAATGCTATCGCATCCTGATCCGCGGCGGCGTGTTCCTCTATCCCGCGGACGGCCGCAAGGGATACAGCAGCGGCCGGTTGCGCCTGATCTATGAAGCGAATCCTATCGCCTTCATCATCGAGGATGCGGGCGGCAAGGCGACCGACTCCGTAAACCGCATTCTCGACATCAAGCCGGGAAAACTTCACGAGCGCGTCCCCCTCGTTTTCGGATCCGGCGCCGAAGTTGACCGGATTTCCCGCTATCACACAGACCCGAGCCTGATCAGCGAGCGTTCGCCGCTGTTTGGGAATCGCGGCCTTTTCCGGGCGTGAGGTGAGACATGTCTGAACGCTATCCAATCGTCTCCATCACCGGCTCCTCCGGCGCGGGAACCACCACGGTCGAACAGACCTTCAAGAAGATATTCCTGCGCGAAGGGGTCACCGCCTCCTTCATCGAGGGGGATGCCTTCCACCGATACGACCGCGAGGCCATGAGGGCCAAGGTCGCCGAGGAGAAGGAAGCCGGCCGCGACTTCACGCATTTCAATGCCGAAGCCAATGAACTCGAAATCCTGGAAGGGATCTTCGAGGAATACGGCCGCAAGGGAACCGGCAGGACCCGTCACTACATCCATGACGAGGAAGAAGGGGCGCGCTACGGCGCGCAGCCCGGCACCTTCACGGATTGGGAAGACTTCAGTGAAAGCGACCTGCTGTTCTACGAAGGCCTGCACGGCTGCGCGGTGACCGACAAGGTTAACCTGGCCAAACATTGCGACCTGAAAATCGGTGTCGTGCCGGTCATCAATCTGGAATGGATTCAGAAGATCCACCGCGACAAGGCGGCCCGCGGCTATTCGACGGAAGCGGTGACGGACACCATCCTGCGGCGGATGCCCGACTATGTGAACTTCATCTGCCCACAATTCTCGCTGACGGACATCAATTTTCAGCGCGTGCCGATCGTCGACACGTCGAACCCCTTCATCGCCCGTTGGATTCCGACCGCGTCGGAATCGGTTCTGGTGATCCGCTTCGCGAATCCGAAGGGCATCGACTTCCCCTATCTGCTGTCCATGCTGCACGACAGCTATATGTCGCGCGCCAATTCCATCGTGGTCCCGGGCGACAAGCTGGACTTGGCCATGCAGCTCATCTTCACGCCCTTGATCAGGAAACTGGTCGAACGCAAGCGGCGCATGTCCTGAAAGGCCCGACCATGAACCATATCCAGCATATCCGCCAGGACCAGACCGCCACCGAGCAACAGATGGCAAACGCCATCCGGGCCCTTTCGATGGACGCGGTGCAGCAAGCCAATTCCGGTCATCCGGGAATGCCGATGGGCATGGCCGATGCCGCGACCGTCCTGTTCAACCGTTTCATCACGATCGACCCCACCAAACCGGACTGGCCGGACCGGGACCGTTTCGTCCTTTCCGCCGGCCATGGGTCGATGCTGCTCTACGCGATCCACCATCTGGTCGGCTTCGCCGACGTGACCGAGGATCAGCTGCGGAACTTCCGGCAGATGGGATCCCGCACACCGGGGCACCCGGAATACGGCCACACCTTGGGCGTGGAAACCACGACCGGCCCGCTTGGCCAAGGAATCGCGACCGCGGTCGGCATGGCCCTTGCCGAACGCATGATGGCGGCCAGGTTCGGCGCCGGCCTCGCCGATCACTATACCTATGTGATCGCGGGGGACGGCTGCCTGCAGGAAGGGATCAGCCACGAAGCGATCGACCTCGCCGGGCATCTCAAGCTCAACAAGCTGATCGTCCTGTGGGACGACAATGCGATCTCCATCGACGGATCGACAGACTTGTCGACCTCGATGAACCAACCGATGCGCTTCAAGGCGGCCGGCTGGGATGTTCAGCGCGTCGACGGTCATGACGCAGACGCCGTCGCCGCCGCGATCGAAAAAGCCCGCAAGAGCCGGAAGCCGTCGCTGATCGCCTGCCGGACGGTCATCGGCATGGGCGCACCCAACATGCAGGGGTCTCACAAAACGCATGGCGCGCCGCTGGGCGCCGAAGAGATTGCCGCGACGAGGGAAAGTCTGGGCTGGTCCTACGGCCCCTTCGAGGTGCCGGATGATATCCGCGCGGCTTGGGGCGCCGTCGCGGAGCGCGGACGCATTGCCCGGCACGCCTGGGAGAACCGGCTGGCCGCATCCCGGTCCCGGCAATCCTTCAAGGACGCGATCGACAGGAAACTACCCGCCGGCCTGGACCGCAAGCTTGCGGCGTTCCGAAAGGAACATATCGGCAAGGCGACCAAAGTCGCGACCCGCAAGGCATCGCAGATGGTGCTGGAAATCGTGAACCAGGCGACGCGCCTGACCATCGGCGGGTCGGCGGACCTGACTGGATCCAACCTAACCCAGACCGACGGCATGACCGCGATCGCCCCGCGGAAGTATCGCGGCCGCTACATACACTACGGCATCCGCGAACATGCGATGGGCGCGGTGATGAACGGCCTTTCCCTGCATGGCGGCTTCATCCCCTATGGCGGGACCTTCCTGGTCTTCTCCGACTATGCGCGGGGATCGATGCGGCTGTCCGCCCTGATGGAACAGCCGGTCGTCTACGTCCTGACGCATGACTCGATCGGATTGGGGGAGGACGGACCGACGCACCAGCCGGTCGAACATCTGGCGATGCTGCGGGCGACCCCGAACCTGAACGTCTTCCGCCCGGCCGACATCATCGAGACCGCCGAGTGCTGGGAGGCGGCCCTGAAGGAGAATTCAACGCCGTCGGTTCTGGCATTGTCCCGCCAAGGCCTGCCGGCGCTGCGCACCCGTCACGACGGAGAGAACCTTTCCGCGAAAGGCGGCTACCTGCTCCGCGACACCAAGGGGGCACGCGACGTAACCCTGATCGCCACCGGATCCGAAGTCCATCTGGCGACCGAAGCCGCCGATGCCTTGCGGGCGGAGCACGGAATCGAGGCCGCCGTCGTCTCGCTGCCCTGCTGGGAACGCTTCGACCGCCAAAGCGACGCATACAGGAAATCGGTTCTGGGTGATGCCCCGCGGATCGCGGTCGAAGCCGCCTGCCCCATGGGGTGGGATCGCTGGACCGGCGAGAGCGGGCGTTTCATCGGGATGCGCGGTTTCGGCGCCTCTGCCCCGGCGGAAACGCTGTACGACCATTTCCACATTACGGCGCGGGACATCGTCCGCAACGCGCTGGCCATGGTGCGGCCCATGGAGAACTAGCCGCTAGGGCCCGGAGGGCCCGCAACAACGCTCAAACTCGTTAGGAATGACAAAAATCGGACCGAGTCCGACAAGGGGGTAGCTATGCCTAGAATTACGTTGAGACAGTTGCTCGATCACGCCGCGGAGCATGAATACGGCGTCCCCGCCTTCAACATCAACAATATGGAACAGGGCCTGGCGATCATGGAGGCGGCACGGGCCTGCGACGCCCCGGTGATCCTGCAAGCCTCCCGCGGGGCGCGGTCCTATGCCGGCGACACGGTTCTGACCCGAATGATCGACGCCTTCGTGGAGATGTATCCGGAAATCCCGATCTGCATGCATCAGGATCACGGCAATAACGAGGCCACCTGCATGTCGGCAATCCGCTGCGGCTTCACCTCGGTCATGATGGACGGCTCGCTGGAATCGGACATGAAAACGCCTGCCAGTTACGAATACAATGTCGCCATTACCGAACGCGTTGCGCGGATGGCCCACTGGGTCGGCGCTTCCGTCGAGGGCGAACTCGGCGTGCTCGGATCGCTGGAGACCGGAGAGGCGGAAAAGGAAGACGGGTCGGGCGCCGAAGGCAAGCTTTCCCACGACCAGCTTCTTACCGATCCGGATCAGGCCGTGGACTTCGTCCTGCGCACCAAGGTCGATGCGCTGGCCATCGCCTGCGGCACGTCCCACGGCGCCTACAAGTTTTCGCGCAAGCCGGATGGCGACATCCTCGCCATGGGTGTGATCGAGGAGATCCACCGCAAACTGCCGGACACCCATCTGGTGATGCACGGATCGTCCTCCGTTCCCCAGGAACTGCAAGACATCATCAATGAGTTCGGCGGCGCGATGCCCCAGACCTTCGGCGTGCCGGTGGACGAGATCGTGCGCGGCATCAAGCATGGTGTGCGGAAGGTCAACATCGACACCGATTGCCGGATGGCGATGGCGGGGCAATTCCGCCGCGTCGCGACCGAAAACCCGCAGGAATTCGACCCGAGGAAATTCCTGAAACCCGCCATGGAGGCGATGCAGGACCTGTGCCTCGCTCGCTTCGAGGCCTTCGGCACCGCCGGACGCGCCTCCATGATCAAGACGATCCCGCTGGACGAAATGGCCGCGCGCTATGCGGCGGGAAACCTTAACCCGAAAAGCAGTTCGGCCCTGGCCGCCTGAAATATGGCCCCCCTGAAGGAGGAGACGATTATGAACAGCATAAGCACAGCCAAGACCGTGACCGGCGCCAAGCGCTACTCAGCCGGTGTGATGAAATACGCCGAGATGGGTTATTGGGAACCGGACTACGAACCCAAGGAAACCGACGTGATCGCGCTGTTCCGCATCACGCCGCAGGACGGCGTGGATGCGGTCGAAGCCGCGGCCGCGGTCGCCGGCGAAAGCTCCACCGCGACCTGGACCGTCGTGTGGACCGACCGTCTGACGGCCTGCGAGAAATACCGCGCCAAGGCCTATCGGGTCGATCCGGTTCCGAATTCGGAAGGCGAATACTTCGCCTATATCGCCTACGACCTGGACCTGTTCGAAGGAGGGTCGATCGCGAACCTGACGGCTTCGATCATCGGCAATGTCTTCGGCTTCAAACCCCTCAAGGCCCTGCGGCTGGAGGACATGCGTCTGCCGGTCGCCTATGTGAAGACCTTCCAGGGGCCAGCGACGGGGATCGTCGTAGAACGCGAGCGGTTGAACTGCTACGGCCGTCCGCTGCTGGGCGCGACGGTGAAGCCGAAACTGGGTCTGTCCGGCCGCAACTACGGACGCGTGGTCTACGAAGCGCTGCGCGGCGGCCTCGACTTCACCAAGGATGACGAGAACATCAACAGCCAGCCCTTCATGCATTGGCGGGACCGCTTCCTGTACTGCATGGAAGCGGTGACCCGCGCCTCGGCCGCGACCGGCGAGGTCAAGGGCACCTATCTGAACGTCACCGCCGCCACCATGGAGGACATGTACGAGCGGGCGGAATTCGCCAAAGCTCTCGGCTCCGTCGTGATCATGATCGACCTGGTCATCGGCTACACGGCGATCCAGTCCATGGCGAAATGGGCGCGCGCGAACGACATGATTCTTCACCTGCACCGCGCCGGCCATTCGACCTATACCCGCCAGCGCAGCCACGGCGTCAGCTTCCGCGTGATCGCGAAATGGATGCGCCTCGCCGGGGTCGACCATCTGCATGCGGGCACCGTCGTCGGGAAGCTGGAGGGCGACCCGGCAACGACCAAGGGCTACTACGACATCTTCCGGGAAGAGTATAATCCCATGACCTTGGAAAACGGGATCTTCTTCGACCAGGACTGGGCCTCGCTCAACAAGATGATGCCGGTGGCTTCCGGCGGCATTCACGCCGGACAGATGCATCAGCTGATCCATTACCTTGGCGAAGACGTGGTGCTGCAGTTCGGCGGCGGCACAATCGGCCATCCCCAGGGGATCGCGGCGGGCGCCACGGCCAACCGCGTCGCGCTGGAGGCGATGATCTATGCCCGCAATTCCGGCCGGGACTACTACAACGAAGGCCCGGAAATCCTGAAGGAAGCGGCGAAGAAATGCGCCCCGCTTCAACAGGCTCTCGATACCTGGAAGGACGTCACCTTCGACTATGCGTCGACGGATTCGCCGGACTTCGTCCCGACCCCCGCAGTGGCCGTCTGACCGACAGACCCGCTCACTGGAAAACAGGAGAAAGACTATGCGTTTGACACAAGGCCAGTTCAGCTACCTCGACGATTTCACCGACGAGGATATCCGGGTCCAGGCCCAGTACGCCATCGATCAGGGATGGTCGGTTTCCGTCGAATACACGGACGACCCGCATCCCCGGAACACATATTGGGAAATGTGGGGCCATCCCATGTTCGACAATCCGGACGCGGCCGCCGTTGTCTATGAAGTGAACGAATGCCGCAAGCTTCACGGGGGCAAGTATATTCGGGTCATCGCCTTCGATTCCTCGCCCGGCTGGGAATCGATCCGCATGTCCTTCATCGTCAACCGACCGGAGGTGGAACCGGGCTTCCGACTGATCCGGCAGGAGGAAGAAGGCCGCGTCGTGCGCTACACCATCCAGTCCTATGCCTGCGACCGGCCGGAAGGCCAGCGCTACGCGTAATGGCTGAAACCCGATGGAAAATGAGGACGACATGACGGAAACGGACACAGCCGCCTCCCCGACGACCATCGACCTCGGCAAGGCGTTCGAGGAAAGCGGCGTCCGTGATCTGCTGCGGGAACTGGAGGAGACCATGATCGGTCTCGCCCCGGTCAAGCAGCGGATCCGGGAAACGGCGGCCCTGTTGCTCGTCGACCAGGCCCGCCGTCAGCTCGGCCTCGCGACGGAGACGCCGACGCTGCACATGTGTTTCACCGGCAATCCCGGCACGGGCAAGACGACGGTCGCCCTGAAAATGGCGAACCTTCTGCACCGCCTGGGCTATGTGCGGAAAGGCCATCTCGTCAGCGTCACGCGGGACGACCTTGTCGGCCAATATATCGGCCACACCGCGCCGAAAACGAAAGAGGTGCTGAAGAAGGCGATGGGTGGCGTGTTGTTCATCGACGAGGCGTATTACCTCTACCGGCCCGAGAACGAGCGCGACTACGGTCAGGAAGCGATCGAAATACTGCTGCAGGTGATGGAGAACAACCGCGATGATCTGGTCGTCATCCTGGCGGGCTATGCCGACAGGATGGACAAGTTCTTCGAGAGCAATCCGGGATTTCGGTCCCGCATCGCCCATCATATCGAGTTTCCCGACTATACCGACGCCGAGTTGCTGAAGATCGCGGAAGAAATGCTGAAACAGCAGGGCTATGCCTTCGACGGCGCGGCCAGACAGGCCATGGCGGACTATATCGGAATTCGCCGCGGCCAACCGCATTTCGCCAATGCGCGGTCGATCCGCAACGCCTTGGACCGCGCCCGTCTGCGCCATGCGAACCGGCTTTTCGCCAATGCGAAGGGCCCGGTCGATGCCGCGATGCTGAGCACCATCGGTGAAGAAGATATCCGGGCCAGCCGTGTTTTCCGGGGCGGGCTGGACTCGGAACGCACCCTGCGCCAGGCGGCGGAATAGAGTTTTCACCGCGGCAACCCTTCCTCCCCCGCGGTTGGCGGCGGCGGGATCCGGTTTTTCCGGATGTCGCCGCCGCCTTTACTTTTGCACGGTATCGAAGGGCTTGGCGCGCCCGTCTATTTCAATTTCTTCAGATGATAGGATTTTGGGCGGGTCAGGTTGTGGAAGCCGATGACCGACAATCCACCGCCCCGGCCGGTATCCTTGCAGCCGGTCCAGCACAGGCCGGGATCCAGATAGTCGGCCCGGTTCATGAAGACGGTGCCGGTTTCGATCTGGCGCCCGATCTTCTCCGCCCGTTCCACATCCGCCGTCCAGAGCGAGGCGGTCAGCCCGAAATCGCTGTCGTTCATCAGGCGGATCGCTTCCGCGTCATCCTTCACCGGCATGATGCCGACGACGGGACCGAAACTTTCGTCCCGCATCACGCGCATGTCATGGGTAACGTCGACCAGGATTTGCGGCATCAGATAGGCGCCGTCGTCCTGCGGGAAAAGCGAGGGGTCGATCAGTGCCTTGGCGCCCTTCTCGATCGCCTCTTCCGTCTGCGCGCGCACCTCGTCCGCGAAACGTGTCTGCGCCATCGGGCCAAGCGTCGTTTCCTTGTCCAACGGGTTGCCGAGCTTGTATCCGCTGACGATCGCGACCGCCTTGTCGACGAAAGCGTCGAACAGGCTTTCCGTCACATAGATCCGTTCGATGCCGCAACAGCATTGGCCGGAATTGAACATGGCGCCGTCGATCAGGGTATCGACCGCTGCGTCCAGGTTGGCGTCTTCCATCACATAGCCCGGATCCTTGCCGCCCAGCTCCAGGCCGACGCCCGTGAAGGTGCCCGCCGCCGCGCGCTCGATCGCCCGGCCGCCGCCGACCGACCCCGTGAAATTGACGAAACCGAAGGACCTCGCCGCGATCAGGTCGGTCGTCGTCTGGTGGTCCAGGAAGACGTTGATGAAGACGTCTTCCGGCACGCCGGCCTGATGGAAGGCCTGGGCCATCCGCTCGCCCACCAGCATGGTCTGGGTGGCGTGTTTCAGCAGCACCGTGTTGCCGGCGATCAAGGCAGGCGCGACGGTGTTGATGGCCGTCATGTAGGGATAGTTCCACGGCGCGACGACCAGGACCACGCCCAGGGGCTCGCGCGCGATATAACGTTTGAACGTGTCGCTGTCCTCGATCCCGATCGGGGCCAGGGCCTGTTCCGCGATGCCCGCCATATAGGTGGCCCGTTCGTTGAAGCCGCCGAACTCCCCGCCGTAACGGATCGGCCGACCCATCTGGCGCGCCAGTTCGGGTACGATCTCGTCATTCATCCGGCCGACGATTTCGACACCTTTGGCGACCAGCGCGATGCGCTCGGCGAGCGGCCTTGCGGCCCAGGCCTTCTGCGCCGCCTTGGCGCGGGCGACAGTCTCTTTCGCTTCCGCAGGGGACAGGATCGGGCGTTCGGCCACGATGGAACCGTCAATCGGGGAGATGCATTTAAGCGTCGTCATCGTTCTTCATTCCTTCGAAACCGTGCCAATCGCAGGCAAGACCGCCCTAGGCTTTGACCCGCTCCATTTTGGGATCGTAGAGCGGCGCGAGGCTGACGCTGCAGGGTACGCGCAGGGTGGCGACTTCAAGCTCGTATTCGCCTTGCCTGACGTAATCCGCGGTGACGCCGTCCTTGTTCCGCACATATCCCATCCCGATCGACTTTCCAAGCGTGTGCCCATAGCCGGCCGACGAGAGATATCCCACGCGCTTTCCGTTGCGGTAGATCGTCTCCCGGCCCGACAGGATGACGTCCCCGTCCGCGATGAAAGTGGCCAGCATTTTCTTCACGCCGCCGGACCGTTGCGCCTCCACCGCCGCACGGCCCCTGAAGTCGATATTCTTTTTCAGCTTCACCGCCCAGCCCAGGCCGGCCTCGTCTGGGGTATAGTCGGGACCGATATCCGACCCCCAGGCGCGATAGCCCTTTTCAAGACGCAAGGTCTCGATAGCCCGGTAGCCCGCATTGCGAAGCCCGAACTCCGCGCCCGCCTCATGAAGCGCGTTGTAGACCGTCGTCGCATATTCGACCGGCAAGTGAAGCTCCCAGCCGAGTTCGCCGACATAGGTCACGCGCAAGGCATGAACCGGACAGCCGGCGATACCGATCGTCCGTGCCGTCCCGAAGCGGAAGGCGTCGTTCGACACATCGTCGCGCGTCACCTTCCGCAGGATGTCCCGCGCCTTCGGCCCCATCAGCGACAGGACCGAATAGGCCGATGTCACATCGACCAGCTGCGCGTTCATGCCGTCCGGAATGTTGCGGGAAATCCAGTCGAAATCGTGGGTCGCGAAGCCGGTCCCGGTGACGATATAGTATTCGTCCTCCGCCGTGCGGACGCAGGTCAGATCGCATTCGATGCCGCCGTGGTCGTTCAGCATCTGCGTATAGACCAGCGACCCGACCGGCTTGGCGACGTCATTGGCCGCGATCCAGCTTAGCGCGGCTTCCGCGTCCGGCCCCTTGAGGCAGAATTTCGCAAAGGATGTTTGATCGAACAGGACGGCCGCTTCCCGCGCGGCCCTATGTTCACGGCCGACGGGCGCATGCCAGTTCGGCCGGTCGAAGGTATAGATATCCTTCGGATTTTCGCCGGCAGCCAAGTCGGCATACCAGTTCGGGCGTTCCCAGCCGAGCTTCTCGCCAAACACCGCACCGTCCGCCTTCAGGATATCGTAAAGCGGCGACTTCCGGCAGGGCCGCCCGCTGTCGTGTTCTTCCGACGGCCAGGCCATGGTGTAGTGCTTGCCATAGGCTTCGATCGTGCGGGTGCGCACCCAGTCGGTATCGAAATGCGGACGGCCGAAGCGGCGGATATCGACCGGCCATAGGTCGAAGGGCGGCTCCCCCTTCGCAACCCATTCGGCAAGCGCCATGCCCGCGCCGCCGCCGGCGGCGATGCCATAGGCGTTGAAGCCCGCGCCGACGAAGAAATTCTTCAGTTCCGGCGCCTCGCCCAGGATGAAGTTGCCGTCCGGCGTAAAGCTCTCGGGCCCGTTCACCAACTCCTTGATGCCCGCGGTTTCCAAAGCGGGCACGCGGCCGAGAGACAGTTCCATCAACTGTTCGAAATGATCGAAATCGCTATCCAACAGGGTGTAGTGGAAGCCCTGCGGGATGCCGTCGACCGCCCAGGGTTTCGGGTTCGGTTCATACCCGCCCATGACCAGACCGCCGACCTCTTCCTTGTAATAGGTCAGCCGGTCCGGGTCGCGCAAGGTGGGCAGGTTCGACGGCACGCCCTCGATCCTTTCGGTCACCATGTATTGGTGTTCCATCGAGGCCAGCGGCACGTTGACGCCGACTGTCTTCGCGAAGGCGCGGGTCCATTGGCCGCAACAGGCGATGACGATGGGTGCATCGATACGCCCCTTCTCCGTCTCGACCCCT
>Ga0209692_10001471_pt1 | contig 31945 bp, 31 predicted proteins | sample tdDd472_FD_187129 | JGI IMG/M metagenome (GOLD analysis project Ga0209692, IMG submission 187129) | Marine sediment microbial communities from the Atlantic coast under amendment with organic carbon and nitrate - tdDd47.2 (SPAdes)... | ecosystem: Environmental > Aquatic > Marine > Coastal >...
GTCGATCGGCCGGATTTTTCCTGGCCGGACGGCAAGCGGCTCGCTGTCTATCTCGGCATGAACCTGGAATGTTTCGCGTTCGGAGAGGGGCTGGGCGCGGAACTGAGCTATGGCGGTCCGCAGCCGGATATCCTCAACTATGCCTGGCGCGATTACGGCAACCGGGTCGGCGTCTGGAGAATGATCGAGCTTTTCGATCGGCTTGGCCTGCCCTGTACTGCACTCGTCAACAGCGAGATGTACGAAATGGCGCCGGAGGTCGTCGCGGCCTTTCGCGACCGGGGCGACGAGATCGCGGGCCATGGGCGGACCAACGCCGAGATGCAGGGCGTGTTGCCGGACGCCGACGAGGCGCGGCTGATCGCCGAGGCGACATCGATCCTTGCCCGACACGAGGGCAGTGCACCGAAGGGGTGGCTGGGGCCGTGGATCTCACAGAGCCATGTAACGCCGGACCTGTTGCAGGAGGCGGGCTACGACTACCTGCTCGACTGGTGCCACGACGACCAGCCGGTCTGGATGGAGACGCGCAAAGGCCGGATCCTGTCCGTTCCCTATCCGCAGGAGCTCAACGATATTCCGCAGATCGTCGGGCGCAAGCATGAGGGCAGGGAATTCGCCGACATGATCATCGATGCCTTTGAGGTGATGCTGGCCGAGAGCGAGCGCCGGCCGCTCGTCATGGGCATCGCGCTGCATGCCTATCTGATGGGACAGCCGCATCGCTTCCGGCATCTGGAGCGCGCGCTCGTTCATATTCGCGACAGGGGCGGCGATGCGGTGTGGTGGACGACCGCCGGAGCGATCAACGACCATTACCGCGCGCTTGGGCTTTAGCTCTCGGCGGCCGGATGGAACCGGTTGTAGCGATACGGCGTTCGGTCGGTAATGACGCTCGTATCGCCGATGAACTTCTCCAGATGGGGGATCAGCGCGTTGACCATGTCCCAGCCATGGGCTTCCTCGGCCGTCTCCGGCGCGGCGAGGATGTTCTTGATCTCCCGCATGACCGCATCGCGGTCGATACCGGTCACGCGACCGTTCTCGACGACCTTGCGCCCGGCGACGTAGACCTGATCGACAGCGGATTTAGATGCCCGGTGGAGGACGGTTTCGGCAAGCGGTGTGCGTGGCGAAACAAAGGGGCGCTCGATGTCCGAACGGCGCATCAGCACGATGTCCGCCTGCATGCCGGGCTCGAGCCGTCCCGCAACGCCGCCGAAACCGGCCGAGCGGGCGCCATGTTCCGTCGCCATCTGCAGCACATTAGCCGCATCAGGGCGGTCGTTGAGAAGGCCGGTTTCGCGATGCAGCGCCCAGACCAGCTTCATTTCGACGGTCATGTCGCGGTCGTCGATGATGTTGGACTGGTCGATGCCGAGCGCAACCGGAATATTTCGCGCACGCATGCGGTTGACCGGAGCGATGCCGCTGCCGAGCCGCAAGCCGGAACTGGCATTGTGGCAGACCATGCAGCCGCATTCTCCCAGCAATTCGAGATCGGCTTCGGTTGCCCAGTTGCCGTGGCCAAGCGTCAATTCGGGGCCGAGGCAATCGAGCGCGGCAAGGTGCTGGATCGCCGTTTGGCCGTAACGCGTTTCCGCGAACCGCGCCTGCCGCTCCGTTTCCAGGAGATGCATATGAACGCTGGCATCATGTTTGCGCGCGGTCTCGAAGATCAGTTGCAGGCTTTCGTCGCTGCACCAGTGCAGATTGGCCGGCGCAAGGCTCATCCGAAGATTGGGATCGCCGGCGTAGCGGCCCCGCATCGCCTCGAAGAAATCCATATAGTCGCGCGTCGGTGTTGCCGCTGCCGCCAGTTGCGGCGCGATCCAGTCGCGAAGATCGTCGGGGAGCGTCGCGAGCAGCTTCGCATCGTCTTCATAGGAGAGCACGTTGCGGTCGCGCATCATGAAGGAATAGGAGACCCGCATGCCGATCTCGCCATAGGCGGCGAGGATCGTGTCGGTCGTGGCCTCCCAGTTCTCCGGCGTTCCGACGAGACCGCTATTGATGTGATGCACCGTCGTTGTGCCGCTCTCCAGCATCTCGATCGCCGAATAGAGCGTGTCGAGGCGAAGGCCCACGCCGCGCATCGCGCGGAAGCGCGGCAGCCAGAACTCCAGCGGCGCAAAGGGCACGCCGCCCATTAAAGGCGTGACGCCGAAATGGTGGTGGCTGTTGACGAAGCCGGGCAGGGCGATCATCTCCGCGCCGCCTTCGCGTGGCAGATCCGGATGGCGCGCGGTCAGATCTGACGCGGGCCCGATCTCGGCGATCTCTCCGTCCTTGACGAGAATTCCCGTATTGGCGAGCCCGTTGGGCTTGTCGTCAGGGCGAAAGCCGGTGAGGACGGCGCCAGCGGTCAGAAGGAAGGAACGCGGCCCCTCAGCCATTGGCCATGAGGCGCGCGGCAGCGTTTCGGCCGTGATCGGCGACGTTTGGGTCGCGGGTAATCAGCGCGGCGACGATCGCGCCGTCGATCAGAAGATTGAGTTCATGGGTGAGGCCGTCCGGATCGTCCGGCCGCGCGTCCCGGGCAAGTTCGGTGATCTTGTCGAGCACGATTTTCTTGTGCTTGAGCGTCAGCAGCCGGATACGGTCGTCTTCCTTGTCATGCTCGCCGACGGCGTTGATGAAGGGGCATCCGTAGAAGTTCTCCTCGGCGAACCACTTTTTCAGCACGTCAAAGAGATGAACGAGCCTGTCGCTGGCGGTGCCAGGCAGGGCGTCGACTTCCGCCGAGAACCACTCCCGCCAGGTCGAACCTTCCCGCTCCAGCACGGCCTCGATCAGGCCTTCCTTCGATCCGAACGCCTTGTACAGGGTTGTCTTGGCCGTACCGGCCGCGGCGACGATCGCGTCGACCCCGGTCGCGTTGATGCCATAGCGGCAGAAGAGATCGCTGGCCGCCAGAAGAAGGCGTTCCCGCGCAGCTCCCGGGTAGTGGGAGATATTGTCCGCGGCGGCTGTGGCGGGTTCGGCGGTCATGGCGACCTCCCAGGGTGAACAGAACGATCATTATCCCTTAGATCGCCGGGAAACCTTTTTCAACGGGTAGAAAATCCGTTTCCGACAAGTGTACCCGGAGTACACCGCTCTTCGTTTTATGACGTTTTTTCGGGCAGCGCCTTATCTTTGTGCACTGCAAAATCATCGGAATTCCGGGCGTCTCGGAAAAAATCCATAGGAAACAGACCGTTATGTTTTTCGTACGGTCTGGCACGCTTCCTGCTTACAGGGAAACAGAACGGTATGTTGCATAGGAGAAATGCCTTGAAGGGTGCTCATCTCGCTGTCGAAAAGATCAGCCACACCTACAGGCGCGGCCGGCAGCAGGCCCTTTCGGATATCGATCTTGAGGTGAAACCAGGCGAAGCGCTAGCACTTGTTGGGCGGTCCGGTTGCGGCAAGTCGACGCTTTTGCACATCATGTCGGGCCTGCTCGCGCCGACTTCAGGCAAGGTCTTCATCGACGGCGCACGCGTGGAGGAGCCATCGCCGCGCTGGGTGGTGATGTTCCAGCAGCCGTCTCTCTATCCCTGGATGACGGTCGCCCAGAATGTGGCGCTTGGCTTGCGATTCACCGGGCGCACGAACGAAATCGCAAGCCGCGTTCCCGAAATGCTCAAGCTGGTCGAGCTGTCGGACTATGCCGACCGCAATGTGCAGGATCTCTCGGGTGGCCAGCAGCAGCGCGTGGCTCTGGCCCGTTCGTTGGCTCCGAGCCCGGAGATCCTTTTCCTCGACGAACCTTTTTCGGCGCTCGACGCTTTCACCCGTGGAAGTCTGCAGCGCGACGTCCGCCGCATCTCCAAGGATCTCGGCATCACGCTAGTCCTCGTGACCCATGACCTGCCCGAGGCGGTGACCATGGCCGAACGCGCCGTGGTGCTCGCCGCCAACCCCGGTCGCATCAGCGAGATTGTTCCGATCGACCTCGAAAATCGCGACGACTTGCGGACGCCCGAATACGCCAAGGCGCGCGGCCGTCTCGCCGCGGCTTACGAAAATGCCGCCGGCCTTGGCCTGCGGCCGACTGCCGAACCGGCACCAAACCTCCGCCCAATCGATGACGCGCAGCCGCGGGCTTCCGCGCTGCCCGCGGCCCGTTGATCTCAATCCAGCACGGAAAGGAAACCCCATGACTGACAAATCCAGGAAAGACGGCAAGACCACGGATTGGGATGACGAGTATTTCCCGACCGATTTCACCCGTCGCCAGACGCTCGACATGTTCGCCGCCGGCGGTCTGATGGCGGCCCTCGGCCCGCTGATCGGCGCCATGAGTTCGCCAGCCTTCGCTGCCGCCTCCGACGAGGTGGTGCGCACCGGATACCTGCCGATCACCGACGCGACGGCGCTGCTTGTCGCCCATGGCATGAATTTCTTCGAGGACGAGGGCCTGAAGACCGAGCGCCCGACGCTGATCCGCGGCTGGTCGCCGCTGGTCGAGGGTTTCGTCGCAGGCAAGTTCAACCTGGTGCATTTCCTCAAGCCGATCCCGGTTTGGATGCGCTACAACAACAATATCCCGGTCAAGCTGATGGCATGGGCGCACACGAACGGGTCCGGCCTCGTCGTCGGCGGTCATACCGACATCACCGACTTCTCGCAGCTCGGCGGCAAGCAGGTCGCGGTGCCGTTCTGGTACTCGATGCACAACATCGTGCTGCAATACGCACTGCGCAAATCCGGCGTGAAGGCAGTCATCAAGGGCGAGGGCGAAGCGCTCGCCGCCGACGAGTGCAACCTGCAGATCCTGCCGCCGCCGGAAATGCCCGCCGCGCTCGCGTCGAAGAAGATCGACGCCTACATCGTCGCGGAGCCGTTCAACGCGCTCGGCGAGATCAAGGCCGGCGCGCGGATGCTGCGCTTCACCGGCGATATCTGGAAGAACCATCCCTGCTGCGTGATCTGCATGCATGAGCAGGCCACGACCGAAAAGCAGGAATGGACCCAGAAGGTCATGAACGCGGTCGTCCGCGCGCAGATCTACGCCTCGCAGAACAAGAAGGAAGCGGCACGGCTGATGTCGAAGGACGGCGAGGGCTTCCTGCCGATGCCGGCGGAGGTCGTCGAGCGCGCAATGACGCTCTACACGGACGAGGCCTCCTACACCGAAAGCGGGGCGATCAAGCATGCCGCCGAATGGGGCAATGGCCGGATCGACTTCCAGCCATGGCCCTATCCGTCGGCCACCAAGCTGATCGTCGAGGAAATGAACAAGACCGTCGTCGGCGGTGACACGACTTTCCTGAACGATCTCGATCCGCAATTCGTGGCCGACGACCTCGTCAACTACGACTTCGTCAGGAACGCGCTCGAGAAATATCCGGAATGGAAGGACGACCCGTCGGTCAATCCGGGCGATCCGTTCAACCGCGAAGAGGTCCTGGAACTGTGAGCACGGATATCACAGCCGATCCGGCCGAAATGGCGGTCGGATCGGATCCCGACAGGACCGGCCAGTTGAAAGCGATCCGGAGCCTCGGCTTCGCAATCCTCGGCATGGCGCTGCTGCTCGCGGCGTGGTGGGTGGGCGGCTACATCGTCCAGAACAACCCGTCCACGACGGCCTTTGCGGATTTCGCACCGGCGCCGGCACTCACCCGTCTTGGCGAGATGCTGAGCTCGGGCGAGGCGATGCAGATGACCGTGCCGAGCCTGCAGCGTGTGCTGCAGGGTATGGTCATCGCCGTCGCGATCGGCGTGCCGGTTGGCATCCTCGTCGGGCGCTTCCAGGTGCTGCGCGAAGTCACCAACATTCCGTTCCAGTTCCTGCGGATGATTTCGCCTTTGTCCTGGATGCCGATCGCGGTGATGGCGTTCGCGACCTGGGACGGGGCCATCGTGTTCCTGATCGCGGTCGCCGCCATATGGCCGATCCTGTTCTCGACGGCGGCCGGGCTGCGCCGGGTCGATCCGTCCTGGTTCAAGGTCGCCCGCAATCTGGGCGCGCGTCCTTGGCACATGCTGTTCGTCATCATCCTGCCGGCGATTAGCCAGGACATCCTGACCGGCATCCGTCTGGCGCTTGGCGTCGCATGGATCGTGCTGGTGCCGGCCGAATATCTCGGGGTCACCTCGGGCCTCGGCTACTCGATCAACGATGCCCGCGACACGCTCGAATATGACCGCCTCGCCGCCACCGTCGTGATCATCGGCGTCATCGGCTTCCTGCTCGATTTCGCCTGCCAGCAGGCAATCTCGAAACTCAGTTGGCACCGCGAAGACTAAGCGGGCCGATTCCAACCCAACACGGACAAGAAGAGGAGAATCCAAATGTCCAGCCAACCTGCAACCGCCCTGACGGGCTGCCTCGCACCGATCGACAAGACCGGCCTCGATAGCCTGATCGAGAAGGGCAAGGCCGATCCGAAGGCCGTCAAGACGCTGAAGTGCAAGACCGTCGCGGAAGGCCGCTTCCGCCACGCCAACTATATCCGCGACCTTGCGCCCTACATCGTCGACGAGCCGCCGGGCCTGTTGGGCGACGACACCGCGCCGAACCCGTCCGAGGCCTCGCTGGCCGCGCTCGGCTCCTGCGTCGCCGTAGGCCTCCACGCCAACGCCATCCATCGCGGCATCACCATCAACTCGCTTGAGGTCGAACTCGAGGGTGATCTGAACATCACCGCCGTCTGGGGCACGGGCGATGTTTCCGAGAAGCCGGTCGGGTTCACCGATGTGCGCATCATCGTCCACATGGATGCCGACGCGCCGCAGGAGACCATCGACGAGCTGATCGCCCACGTCACCCAGTGGTCGCCGGTGTTCAACACCTTCTCGCGGCCGGTGAACATGGTCGCTCAATCCGCTTGAGCCTTTCGGCCGCGCCTTTCTCGCGAGGGGCGCGGCCTTCGTCCCAATCGTTTGTCCAGGAGACCGAGATGAACATCGTCGCCCAAATCAACACCATCGATTTCGACGAGATCGAGCGTATCTCGTCGAGCGATCTCACATCGCTCGCGCGCAAGATCGACGACGAGCGTATTTACCCCGAGGAGATCGTGCGGGCCTATGGCGCGGCCGGGGCGTATGGAAGCCATGTCGGCGGTCTCGACGGCAATGTCGATCTAACCCATGCGATCACTGCGATGGCGCGGGCGTCGGAAGTCTGCCTTTCCACCGGCTTCTGCGTCTGGTGCCAGGACACGCTGGCTTGGTACATCGCCTCTTCCGACAACGATTTCCTGAAAGCCGAAGTCCTGCCGAAGGTGGCCAAGGGACAGGCGCTTGGCGGGACCGGCATGTCCAATCCGATGAAGGCGATGGGCGAAATCGAGCGCATGCGCCTCAAGGGCGAGCGCGTCGAAGGCGGCTACAAGGTCAAGGGCGTGCTGCCCTGGGTCTCGAACCTTGTCGAGGACGGCTATTTCGGCACGATTTTTGATGTCGACGTCGAGGGCGAGGACAAGCCGAAACGGGTCATGGCGATCGTCCATGCGGCCTGGGACGGCATAAGCCTGCGTCTCGACCACGACTTCGTCGCGATGGGCGGCACAGCAACCTGCAACGTGCAATTCCGCGACGTATTCGTGCCCGACGACTACCTGCTCAGCGATCCGGCCGAGCCCTTCGTCAAGCGCATCCGCGCCGGCTTCACCCTGCTGCAATGCGGGATGGCGGCCGGCATCATCAAGAATTGCATCGACCTGATGAAGCAGGTGCAGGGGCCTCTCGGCCACGTCAACAAGTACCTGGAAAAGCAGCCTGAGGACATCGAGGCCGAGTATGAGGCGCTCGTTGCCGATGTGTTGGAGATGGCGAAGACACCCTATGATCCGTCCGACGCCTTTTACAAACGCGTGCTCGAAGCCCGGCTGAAGGGCGGTGAACTCTCCGTCGAGGCGGCGCATTGGGCGCAGTTGCATTGCGGTGCACGCGGCTATGTCAGCCAGGGCGCGGCGCAGCGGCGCCTGCGCGAAGCCTATTTCGTCGCGATCGTGACGCCGGCCACCAAACATCTGCGCAAGATGATCGCCGAGCTCGACGCGGCCTGAGTGTTTTGACCCCCGGTGCGAAGGAAAAGGAGCCCGCACATGACTGAGACCACGCTTGTAAGCCCCAAGGAACTCGCCAGCCTGATGGAAAGCGAGCCTTGCGTCCTGATCGATACGCGCGACGGAGACAGCTACGCCGCCGGTCATTTGCCGGGCGCGGTAAACATGCATGACATCTTCACGTTCCTGGCCACCTCGTCCGCCGAGGGCATGCATGAACTGAAGGACAAATTCGCGGACGAATTCGGCGCAGCCGGATTGTCGGGCGAAGAAACCGCCGTCATCTACGAGCAGTCGATGAATACCGGCTTCGGCCAGTCCTGCCGGGGCTTCTTCCTGCTGAAATTCCTCGGCTATCCGAAGGTCAAGGTGCTGCATGGCGGCTACCAGGCTTGGACGGCTGAAGGCATGCCGGTTTCCACAGAAGCGGTGACGCCGGCGCCGAAGACATTCCCCGTCACCGATACGGGCCACGACCTGATGCTGGATGTGGCGGATGTGCAGGCGGCGCTGGGCGACGAGAAGATCGTCATGCTCGATGTGCGCGATGTCGACGAATGGATCGCCGACTCCTCGTCGCCCTATGGCAAGGACTTCTGTCCGCGCAAGGGCCGCCTACCGGGCGCCAAGTGGATCGAGTGGTACCGGATGATGAAGCCGTCCGCCGAAGGCCCGATGATAAAGTCGAAAGACGAAATCCTCGCCGAATGCGCGACCGTCGGCATCACGGCGGAGACACCGGTCTTCATCTACTGCTTCAAGGGCGCCCGCGCCTCCAACACGTTCCTCGCGCTGAAGGAGGCGGGCATCAAGGATGTGCGCATCTATTTCGGCTCCTGGAACGAGTGGTCGCGCGATCCCTCGCTTCCGATCGAGGAAGGCCTGCCGTTCTGACGGCACGCCGTATCACAACTGCCGCGGGCGGCGAACGACCGCCCCGGCACGACTGATTGGGAGAGAATATGAGCGAACCGATTGTCATCGTGGGAGCCGGGCAGGCCGGGATCAAGGCGGCGGAAACGCTGCGCATGAAGGAGCATGACGGCGATATACTCCTGATCGGCGAGGAAAGCTGGCCGCCTTACCAGCGTCCGCCGCTCTCCAAGGCTTACCTGAAGGGAGAGATGTCCGAGGATCGCCTGTTTCTCAAGGCCGCCGACTATTACGACAAGGCGAAGATCACGCTGACGACCGGTTCGCGCGTCGCGGCGATCGATCCCGCCGGACATCAACTCACCTACGCCGATGGAAGCACCCAATCCTGGTCGAAACTGCTTCTGGCGACCGGCACGCGCGCCCGCACATTGCCGCTGTCCGGTGGCGATCTCGACGGCGTGTTCGCCCTACGCGGTATCGACGATACGAAGCGCATCGGTCTTGCCCTCAAGGCAGCGCGGAGCGTCGCCATCATCGGCGGCGGATATATCGGCATGGAGTTCGCTGCCGTTGCGCGTTCCCTCGGCAAGCAGGTCACCGTCATCGAGGCGCAGGACCGCATTCTGAAACGGTCCGTCGCGCCCGAAATTTCGAGCTTCTTCCAGGATCTGCATGCCGGTCATGGCGTCCGGCTGGTGCTCGGTGAGGGCGTTGGCCGCATCGTCGGTTCCGATCGGGCCGAAGGCGTCGAACTGGCATCGGGCGAAATGGTCGCTGCCGATCTCGTGCTGGTCGCCGCGGGTGCGGTGCCCGTCACGGAACTTGCCGAGGCGGCGGGCATTGCCGTCGAGCGCGGGATCGTTGTCGACGAGGCCTGCCGTACGAGTGCGCCCGACGTCTTTGCTGCCGGCGACTGCACGGTCTTTCCGTCGCGGCGCTATGGACGCCGGATCGGCCTCGAAAGCGTCCAGAACGCCTCGGACCAGGGAAAGGCCGCCGCGCTTTCCATGCTCGGCGAGGACACGGTCTACGATCCGGTGCCCTGGTTCTGGTCCGATCAGTATGACGTAAAACTGCAGATCGCCGGGCTGTCGGCCGGTTATGACCGTACCGAGCTTGTCGGCGACCCGGGCGAGGGGCGTTTCGCCTTGCGCTACTTTGCCGGCGACACGCTTCTTGCCGTCGATGCCGTCAACGATCCGCGCTCTCACATGATGGCGCGCAAGGAAATTGCCGTCCGCAAGGAGGCGATGGCGGCGTGACAATTAATTCCATCACCAACATTCAACCGCGAAAGGAGAATGCAGATGAACGTGGTTAGTCCAACACCCGCTGCGCTGATGTCGAAGGTCGAGATGACCGAATTGATCATGGCCGCGAAATTCATTCAGAAGAAGAGCTGGAAAGACATCTCGGCCGCTGCCGGCATGTCCGAGGTCTTCGTCGTTTCGGCCTGCCTTGGCCAGAATTCTCTGCCGGCCGAAGCGGCCGCGAAAGTGGCGGGCTTCCTCGACCTCGGCAACCGCGCCAAGGATGTCGAAATCGCCCTGCAACTGCCGCCGAAGAAAGGCCAGGAAGCCGAGACCGTCTCCAAGGATCCGCTGATCTACCGTTTCCACGAGATCATCTATGTCTATGGCGACACGATCAAGGAACTGATCCACGAGGAGTTCGGGGACGGCATCATGAGCGCTATCGATTTCGACCTGAAGATCGACCGCATCGAGAACCCGAAGGGCGATCGCGTGAAGGTGTCGATGACCGGCAAGTTCCTGAAATACAATCAGTGGTGACACGCCGTTACGGCTCCGGTTTCACCCGCTGTCAGGCGGGCATGAGACCGGGGCCGTTTTCTCTCCAAGGTTGACGATAGCCGGCCCTTTGGCGAAGGTCCTCAGGCCTGACGATGCGGGCTTTACTCAGTCCAAAGCCTTGCGCAGCGAAGGAGAGGTTCATGATCAAGCACATCCTTGTCGCCACCGATGGGTCCGACGGCGCCGGTAAGGCCGTGGAGATGGCGGCGCAGGCGGCACAGCATTTCGGCGCGAAACTGACTGTTTTGCATGTCTTGCTGCATGGCGGGCGCGCCGAGGAAGCAAGCCGGCTTGCCGAAGCGGAGCATCTAGTTCGCCATGTGTCCTCTGAGGCAATGCCGCATGTCGCCAACGTTCCGGCCACGATGGTGGACCTGTTTCGCCTGGCCCAAAGCAACGAGGAAACAGCACGGATCATCTCGGCGCTCGGCGATCGTATCGCCGAGGATGCGGCAACCCGGGCGCGCGAACTCGGTGCGCCCGATGTGAGCATCCAGGTGCAGCCCGGTGACTATGCCGAGGTCATTCTCGACGTCGCCAAAAAGACTGGCGCGGACATGATCGTGATTGGCAGCCGCGGATTGGGCGAGTTGAAAGGACTGCTGGTCGGAAGCGTGTCCAACAAGGTTGCCGAACACGCCAAATGCAGCGTGCTGACCGTTCGCTAAAGCTCGCCCTCGACGGACCTTCCCGGTTTCGTATAGTCCCATCTGCGCGGCATTTGTGCCGATGCAATCGGGAGGATGATCTATGGACGACCTGTTCGGCCGGCATGCGGTTGTGACCGGCGCCGGCAGCGGCTTGGGCGAGGCGATCGCGCTTTCTCTTGCCGAAAACGGAGCGCGCGTCACGGCGATGGGCCGGCGGCGCGAGCCGCTCGAAGCCCTTGCCCGGCGCAACGGCCGTATCGTCGCTGTGGAGGCCGACGTCACGGATGGCGAGAGCATGGGCCGCGCAATCGAGGCAGCCGTCGATGCAAACGATATGATCGATATCGTCGTCGCCAATGCGGGCATGGCCGACAGCGAGCCCTTCAAGAAAATGACAGAGGCGCATTTCCGTTCGATCGTCGATGTCAATCTTGTCGGTGTTTTCAATACGTTCCGGGCATGTTTTGACAATATGATACAGGGTCCGAATGGCCGGCTGATCGCCATCTCCTCGATCGCGGGACTGCACGGCCATCCCTACATGTCCGCCTATTGCGCCTCCAAGCATGGCGTGATCGGCCTTGTCCGTGCGCTTGCGATGGAAGTGGCGAAGACCGGCGTGACCGTCAATGCGATCTGTCCCGGCTATACCGAGACGCCGATGCTGACACGTACCATCGAAAACATCATGGAAAAAACCGGACGCACGCGCGAAGAGGCGGAAGCGCCGATTCTCTCGACCAATCCGCAAGGCCGGTTTATCCAGCCCGAAGAAGTCGCCGCGACGGCGCTTTGGCTGTGCGGGCCGGGCGCGGCATCCGTGAACGGGCAGGCGATCGAACTGTCCGGCGGCGGCAATTGAACGGGATCATGATGACGGATTTCTCCAGGACGCGCGACCTCTTCCACCTCCCCGACGGGATGATCTATCTCGACGGCAATTCGCTTGGGCCATTGCCGAAGACCGCGCTCGCGCGTGCCAATCGCACCATGGCCGACGAATGGGGCGAGATGCTCATCGGGGGCTGGAACAAGGCGCAATGGATGGCAATGCCGGGGCGCATCGGCAATCGCATCGCCAAGCTGATCGGCGCGGAGGAGGGCAGCGTCGTCATCGGCGACACGCTGTCCATCAAGGTTTATCAGGCGCTCGCCTCCGCGCTCGACTTGCGGCCCGCCCGTAATGTGGTCCTGTCGGACAGCGGCAATTTCCCGACCGATCTCTACATGGCGGAAGGACTACTGCGCACGCTCGACAAGGGGCATCAACTGAAGATCGTCGCGCCGGAAGATGTCGCCTCGTCAATCGACGACACCGTGGCGGCGGTCATGCTCACCCATGTCGATTACGGAACCGGGCGCATGCATGACATGGCCGACATCACGCGCCTGACGCATGAGGCCGGCGCGATTTCCATCTGGGACCTCGCGCATTCGGCGGGTGCCGTTCCGGTCGACCTTTCCGGCTGCGGCGCCGATTTCGCGACGGGCTGTACCTACAAATATCTCAATGGCGGGCCGGGCGCACCGGCCTTCATCTATGTTCGCCCCGGCTTGCAGGATAGCGCAAGGCCGGCCCTTTCCGGCTGGCTCGGCCATGAAGCGCCTTTCGCCTTCGACCTCGACTATCGGCCCGCGGGCGGTGTCGAACGAATGCGCGTCGGCACCCCGCCAGTGATCCAGATGGCCGTGCTCGACGCGGCGCTGGACGCCTGGGAGGGCATCGACATGGCGGATATTCGCAAGCGTTCGATCGAGCTCAGCGAATTGTTCATTGCGGAGGTCGAGGCCGGGACAGGCAAACTCAAACTGGCCAGTCCACGGGATGCCGCGGCGAGGGGATCGCAAGTCTCCTTCCGGTTTGATCAGGGTTACGCGGCGATGCAGGCGCTTATCGCGCGGGGCATCGTTGGCGATTTCCGCGCGCCGGACCGCATGCGGTTCGGATTCTGCCCGCTCTACAACACGCCGGATGAAATCCGCAGCGCCGCGAGTACCCTGTGCGAAATCGTCGAAACCGATGCGTGGAACCGGCCCGAATTCCTCAAGCGCGAGGCAGTCACGTGACTTCGAAAAAGGATTACGATCCGTCCGGCGAGGGCGCCACGATGAGCTTCGACGGACGCATGTCCTATACGGACTATCTGCGGCTCGACGATATTCTTGGCGCGCAGGAACCGCTTTCCGAAGCGCATGACGAGATGCTGTTCATCATCCAGCATCAGACGTCCGAATTGTGGATGCGTCTTGCGATCCACGAATTGAGCGCCGCGCGTACTGCAATTGCCGAAGACAGGCTGCCGCCCGCCATGAAGATGCTTGCCCGCGTGTCGCGGATATTCGAGCAGCTGAATTCGTCTTGGGACGTTTTGCGCACCATGACGCCCAGCGACTACACGCATTTTCGCGAGAAGCTCGGCCAGTCTTCCGGCTTCCAGTCCTGGCAATACCGCATGATCGAGTATGTGCTCGGCAATCGAAACCATGCGATGCTGCGCCCGCATGCGCATCGCCCCGACATTGCGGCGCGGCTGGAAGCCGAACTTGCCAATCCCAGCCTTTACGACGAGGTTCTGCGTCTTGCCGCGCGCCGGGGCATTTCCATGCCAGCCGCTGTGCTGACGCGCGATGTCTCGCAAACCCACAGGCCGGACGACGGAGTGATTGCCGGATGGCGGACCGTCTACGAAGCGCCGGAAGATCATTGGGACCTCTATGAGCTCGCCGAGAAGCTTGTCGATTTCGAGGACTATTTCCGCCGTTGGCGCTTCAATCATGTCACCACGGTGGAGCGTGTCATCGGATTCAAGCGCGGGACTGGCGGCACCGGGGGCATCAGCTATCTGAAGCGGATGCTGGAGGTCGAATTGTTCCCCGAACTCTGGCACGTTCGCACGGCGCTTTGATTCCGCCGGTCAGGCGCCGCTTCGGGTTTCGACATCGATGCGGCTACGAAATTCGCGTGGCGCCATGCCGGTGGCGTTGGCGAAGACCCGGCTGAAATAGGCCGGGTCGTTGAAGCCAAGCATATAGGCGACCTGCGAGACTGGTAGGTTGGTGTAGACGAGGTTGCGTCGCGCCTCCCGGATCATCCGATCCTCGACGATGTGCGAGGCCGGCTGGCCGACGGCAGCGCGGGTAACGCGGCTTAGATGTGTTGGCGTTATTCCCAGCGCCTCGGCATAAGCTGCAACCGGCCAATGGTCGAGGAAATGTTCCTCGACGAGGGCAATGAACCGCTCATACAGTCCGCTCGTATCCTGGCTGCCTGACAGCGAGATTTCGTCCGCGAGGCTGCGTGCGACATGGCCAAGCAGAACGCCGGTCAGCGAGCGCAGGATCTGTGCGCGCGCGAAACCACGCCCGGCATGTTCCTCGAATATGTCCTCCATGACCGGCCGGGCCCACTCTCCGGCCGGAAAGACGGCCGGGCGGGCAAGCGCCTGCCGCAGGCCTTCCGACGACTCCAGCGCTTCATCCATCATTTCGGAGGCGATCGTCAGCACCCAGCCATGCGTGCCCGGAACAAACGAAAAGGCATGGACGGCGCCAGTCGGCACATTGACCAATGTGCGCGGCTCCAGCGGGAGGGCGTCGTCTTCCAGGAGGGCGCGTCCGCCGCCCCAGTCGATCAACAGGATCTGGTGCAGACGGGCGTGCCTGTGCGGCGCCAGTTCCCAGTCATGCACCTTTGAGCGGACCTCGATCGTCTCGCAATGGACGACGTCGGGCAAATCTCCTGTTTCGCCGAAAAGGTTGTAATTCAGGATCGTGGATGTGGATGGTCCAGCCATGTTCGATATGTACAAGAGAAGGATCGCCGGGTCCATTTATCCGCGCGTCAAATCCGCTAGTTTCGTCCAAAAGGAGGAAACACCATGAAAACACAGGTTTGCATTATCGGCGGTGGCCCGTCGGGACTGATGCTGTCGCAGCTTCTTCACCTCAAGGGCATCGACACCATCGTTCTCGAAAAACACAGCCGCGAATATGTTCTCAGCCGGATTCGCGCCGGCGTGCTGGAGCATGGCTTCGCGGAACTGATGCGCGAGGCACAGTGCGGCGAGCGCATGGATGCCGAAGGCGAGATCCATGAGGGCTTCTTCATCTCCCATGACGGCGTGCTCGACCGGGTCGATCTCGAAAAGTACAGCGGCGGTTCTTCCGTCGTCGTTTACGGCCAGACCGAACTGACGCGCGACCTTTACGAGGCGCGCGACAAGATGAACGGCGCTGTCATCCACAACGCGGAAGACGTGATACCGCACGATCTGACCTCCGATGCGCCCTACGTCACCTATCGCGACGGCGACGATGTCATCCGTATCGATTGCGATTTCATCATCGGCGCGGACGGTTTTCACGGCGTCAGCCGCAAGTCGATCCCGCGTGATGTGCTGACCGAATATGAAAAGGTCTATCCCTTCGGCTGGCTCGGGGTCCTGTCGCGCACCAAGCCGGTTTCGCCGGAACTGATCTACGCGAAACACGAACGCGGCTTCGCGCTGTGCTCGCTGCGGTCACAGGTGCTCAGCCGCTACTACATCCAGGTACCGCTGTCGGATTCGGTCGAGGACTGGTCTGACGACGATTTCTGGGCGGAATTGAAGCGGCGCCTGCCGCAGGAAGTGGCCGACCGCATGGAAACCGGTCCGTCGATCGAAAAATCGATTGCGCCACTGCGTTCCTTCGTTGCCGAACCGATGCGCTACGGCAATCTGTTCCTGGCCGGCGATGCGGCTCATATCGTGCCGCCGACGGGTGCGCGTGGGCTGAACAGCGCAGCCTCGGACATCTACTATCTCTACCACGCCATGGTCGCCCACTATAAGGACGGCGATGACAGCGGGCTGGAGAACTATTCGGCCAAGGCGCTTGCCCGCGTATGGAAGGCGCAGCGCTTCTCCTGGTGGATGACGACGCTGCTCCACACTTTCCCGGACAGCATCCCCTACGATCAGAAGCTGCAACAGACCGACCTCGAATATCTGTTCTCGTCGGAGAAGGCGCTCGGCTCGCTTGCCGAGAACTATGTCGGCCTGCCGTTCTGATTTCGAATAATTGAGGGGGAAGATGGCCCGGACGCTGCCAAGGCAGCGTCCGGGCCATTGTTTTGTTCTGCTTTACGCCGCACGCAACTCGGCAGTCAGTTCATGATCGACGGCAGGAACATGACGATGCCGGGCCAGATGATCACCATGGCTACGACGACAAAATCGGCAAGCAGGAAGGGGATGACCCCTTTGAATATCTGCACCACGGTCGCGTATTCTGAGGCCACGTTTCGGATCACGAAGACATTCATGCCTACGGGCGGCGTGATCATGCCGATTTCCAGAAGCTTGACGACGAGGACGCCGAACCAGATCAGGTCGATGCCGGCGACGTTGAAGATCGGCAGCAGGACGGGCAGGGTCACGAGCATGGCGCCAAATGGCTCCATGAACATGCCGAGGATCAGGTAGATAAGCACGACGATGCCCATCAGTTCGAAATAGCCCAGATCCAGGCCGCTTACCGTGGAAGAGATGAAGCCCGTCATTCCGGTCAGGCCGAGGAACCGGGTGAACATCGAGGCGCCGACGCCGATGATGAAGAGCGACGACGATGTCATCAGCGTCTCGACCATGGAGGTGCGGAAGGACTCCCAAGTCAGTCTGCGGGTGCCCAGCGCAATCACAATGGAACCGATGGCACCGACGGCACCGGCCTCGGTCGCCGTAAAGATGCCGGAAAACAGGCCGCCGAAGACGATGACCATCAGCAGCAGTGCAGGCCAGACATTCAGGATGGCCGCACGGGTGTCTATTCCTTCGGCATCCAGTGGCTTCGGCGGCGCGATATCCGGACGAAGCCAGCAGGTCAGCAAAACGACGACCGAGTAGGCGATAGCGGTCAGAATGCCGATGGAAATGCCACCGATGAAGACCTTGATGACAGATGTCTCCGCGAAAACGCCGTAGACGATCATCAGGATCGAGGGTGGTATCAGCGCGCCGATCGTACCGCCGGCAGCAATAGCGCCGCTTGCGAAGCTCGGCGAATAACCGGATTTCACCATTTCGGGGATCGCGATACGGCCCATTGCGGCTGCAGTGGCGAGCGAAGAGCCGCAGACAGCGGCAAAGCCCGAGCATGCGAAGATCGAGGAAATCGCCAGCGCGCCGGGAATCCGGCGCAGGACGGCCTTGGCGGCGTCGAAAAGGCCGCCAGTGAGGCCCGTGTGGTAGGCGACAAAGCCCATCAGCAGGAACATCGGCACAGCCGACAGCGTCCAGTTGGCGACGAAAGAGTGCGGCGTGTTGGCCAGGAGCCCGATGGCGGGCGTCAGGCCGAGCAGCCAGGTGATGCCGAGAAACGGCACCGCGATCAGCGCCAGCGCCACGGGGACGCGCAGCACGAGCAGCAGAAACAGGACGGCGACGCCCATGAAGCCGGTGGCGACACTCATTTCTCGGACTCCGGGATAGGGACGATCGTTCGGATGGCGGTGACGAGCGCGGCCAAACCGAATCCGAGCGGTACGAGGAAGAAGGCGGGCCAGGTCGGTACGCGAACACTCTGTGCCATAACGAAGGTCCCGACCTCCATGCTCTTGAGTGCGGACTGGAGCGTGAACCAGGCGAGTGCGCCGTAGATCAGACAAGAAATCAGCGCGACCAGCCGATCGGACCAGTACAGCATGGAACGGCTCATGAAACTGTCGATGACCTCGACCTGCACCATGCCGCCGCCGCGCTCGACCCACGCAAGCGGGATGAAGGCAAGCGCGATCATGTAATAGTTCGTGACGATCTCGTAGGTGGCGGGAATGGGGGTGTTGTTGACGTTGCGCAGGACCACGTCGCCGAAGACGTGCACCATCAAGGCGCCAATCGCCAGCGCGCCGATGATGGCGAGCATCTTCAGAAGTCCATCCTGCAAGCGTAAAAGCGCGCGCATGGTTGATCCGGATCCGTTGGACAGGGAAAAATCCGGGAGCCCGACAGGGCTCCCGGAAAGAGGTTCGGATTACTGGCCGTAGGAGGCGTAATCGACCTTCGACCAAACTTCGTCGTAGACGCGCTTCGACATGGCTTGCGGATCGTTGTTTTCCTCTTCAGCGATCGCGGTCCATTTCTCGACGAGCTTCAGGAAGTCCTGGATCTGCTCGGGGGCGTCGGCGATGCCGAACTGTTCCTTGGAGAATTCACCGGCGGTCGTGATATCGTCCTGGATGAACTGTTCGATATCGCTGACCAGCGCCGGATCCGCCTCGAGGAACTCGATACCGGCTTCCTTGGCTGCGTTCTCCGCGATTTCAGGGATTTCATGCGCCCACCGATTGGTGAAGTCCGCATTCGCGCGGTTTGCCGCGCGGGTCATCGCGGCCCGGTCCTCGGCGGAGAGACTCTCCCAAGTCGCCTTTGACGTGGTGAAGTTGGACGTCGAGAAGTAGAGGCCGATCGGCACGTGGGTGATGTATTTCACGACTTCCACAAGACGGAAGGCGAGCAGGTCGCCGACCGAGCCCATCGTGCCGTCGATCGTGCCGGAGTTGATCGCCTCGAACTGGTCGAATACCGACATCTGAACCGGGGTAGCGCCGAAATGCTCGGCGAGACGGCCCCACGGCGCACCGCCCGAACGTAGGCGAAGGCCCTTGAGGTCATCTGCCGTGCGGACGGGCTTGACGGTCATGAACTCGTAGACGTCAGAGGCGCCGGAACCGAGATAAACGAAGCCGAGCGACTTCATTTCTTCCTGGCACGGGGCGCAATTGACGACGAACTCGGTAAGGGCGGCACCCATCGCTTGTGCGTTGGTGCCGGTCAGCGAAAGCTGGCCCGTCACCGACATCATCGGCAGGTCGGCCGGGAAATAGAGCGGCAGCAGGTTGCCGACTTCGGCGATCTGCGACTGCAGGGCGTCCTTCATCTGGCCGAGATTGACGACTTCCGGCCCGAGCATCGTGGCGGTCAGGCGGCCGTCGGATTCCTCGGGCAGGTATTTCATGAAGTTGGTGTACATGACGCCGTTTGCCGGATGCGGCGGCGGCGCTGCCGGAGCGACACGCAGTTCGCGTGCGTCGGCGATATTGGCGGCGCCGAGCGTCAGCGCGGAAGCCGCCAGGAATGCGGTCAGAAGCTTTTTCATCATTTACCTCCCATGGTGCGAAAAAGTTTTCAGGGTGCGAGCAATCGTCTCGCATTCTCCTTCAAGATCAGAGGACGCACCTCATCCCTGATCTCAAGCTCTTCGAAGTCGCTGAGCCAGCGGTCCGGCGTGATCGCCGGCCAGTCCGAGCCGAACAGCATCTTCTTCTTCAAAATCGTGTTCGCGTAGTGCACGAAAATCTTCGGAAAATATTTCGGAGACCACCCCGACATGTCGATATAGACATTCGGCTTGTGCTGCGCGACGGCGAGGCCTTCCTCCGTCCAGGGGAAGGACGGATGGGCCAGAATGATCGGCGTATCGGGGAAGTCGACCGCGACATCGTCGATATGCATCGGGTTCGAATATTTCAGCCGCATGCCCATGCCGCCATGCATTCCGGAGCCGACACCGGTCTGTCCGGTGTGGAAGAGCATGATCGCACCTTCCTCGGCGATTGCCTCGTAAAGCGGGTAGGCCCAGCGCTCGTTGGGGTAGAAGCCCTGCATGGTCGGGTGGAACTTGAAGCCGCGCACGCCGAATTCGCGCACGAGCCGGCGCGCCTCGCGGGCGCCAGCCTTGCCCTTGGCCGGGTCGATCGAGGCAAACGGGATCATGATGTCGGAATTTTCCGCCGCGATCTGCGCCACTTCCTCGTTCGAATAGCGCCGGAAGCCGGTTTCGCGTTCGCCGTCGACCGGGAAGATCACGCAGCCGATATTGCGTTCGCGGTAATAGACAGCCGTTTCCTGAACGGTTGGCAGCATGCCCTTGGCGCCGGCGGGATTCTTGAAATAATTGGCCATGCCGGCCTGGAATTCGTCATAGCCATCGTCGCGCGGACCGCAGCAGGGCTCCTCCGCATGGGTATGGATATCGAATGCGCGGATGGTGTCGAAGTTCAAGATTCTTCCTCCCAATCTAAGCCGACATATTTGCGCAGCAATGGCATGAGCGTGCGCAATTCCGAGGCGGTCAAGGTCGACCTAAGGTTGATTTCGTGCTGGGCGAATGCCGAACGGTACTCGTCGATGAATTCGCGGCCCGTCTGCGTGAGTGACAATTGCACCGAACGGCGGTCGTGGTCGGGGATGGTCCGCTCGACAAGTTGGCGATCCTCGAAGGAGCGGACCAGCTTCGTCATATGCGCCGGCTTGATACGAAGGATCTGCGCCACCAGTCCTTGGCGGATACCGGGATTGCGACCGATCAGAAGCAGCGTCGAGAATTCACCGGGCCGCAATCCGTGCGCGCCCAAATCCTCGAAAAACGTTTCATAGGTACGGACTTGGGCGAGGCGGGCCAGAAAGCCGACCGAATCCGCCAGATCGCGCAGATCGACGGTTTCCTCGGTTACGGGTTCTTTCACCGCGACATCCACGACGTCAGTCCTTTGTCGGAATGTTCAGCCGCTTGGCGCGCTTCTCGAGGAAGGCGCGCAGCCGCTCCTCGGCCTCCGGGCTCGTGGCCGTGAAGGACGCCATGAGCGATTCGACGAACAGCCCGTCTTCCTTCGCCATGTCCTGGATGCGCGGCAGCGCGTGCAGGACGGCATAGTTGGAGAGTTCGGCATTGCCGGCGGCGTTCTTGGCCAGCTCCAGCGCCTTGGCCTTCGCTTCGCCGGGCTCGACGACATACTGGCAAAGGTTCCAGCGCTCGCCTTCCTCGGCGGAGGCAACGCGGCCGGTCAGCATCATGTCGGTCATCCGGGCGACGCCCATCAGCCGCGCCGCGCGCACCGAGCCGCCGCCGCCGACGAAGATGCCGCGCTGGCCTTCGGGCAGGGCGAAGAATGCGGTCTTGTCGGCCACCCGGATATGCGTCGACGAAGCCAGTTCCAGCCCGCCGCCGACCACTGCGCCATGAAGGGCCGAAATCCACGGGATCGAGCCATGCTCGATCGTCGCGAAGACGGCGTGCCAGCGCCGCGAGCCGCGGACGCCTTCGATCGGGGTTTTCTTGACGTGTTCGGCAAGATCGAGGCCGGCGCAGAAATGATCGCCATGGCCATAGATGACCCCGGCCTTGGCTTCGCCTTCCGCGCGCCGCACGGCGTCTGCAATGGCCTCGACGAAGACGTCGCTGATGGCGTTCCGCTTGACCGGGCGATTGAGGCCGATGAGCGCGACGTCGCCGTCCAGTTCGTAGGTGACGAAGCTCTCGTTTGCCGCCTTGTCCATAATTCCTCCCGCCATCCTTATCTTCGGTCTTGTGTGCCGCTGAAATAGTTTACTAGGATAATGTTTTGAATTATACGAACACCACGTATTGCGTCAACTGCAATCCGACAACAAACCGAAGACGGACCGATCCGGGGAGGAATGGGATGTCCACTGCACCGCTCAGGGAGATCGAAAAGTGGTCTCCCGAAATCGTTTCCGAACAACGCCCTGACGGGACCTGGATCATCAGCCGCGGCGATCCGCTCGGGGACTATCCTGACCGCGTCACCGACCGGCTTGTCTATTGGGCCGAGAAGGCGCCGGACCGGCCCTGGATGGCCGAACGTGATTCGTCCGGTGGCTGGCGCAAGATCAGTTTCAGCCAGACGCTGAAGGCTGTCCGCTCGATCTCGCAGATGCTGCTCGATCATGGCCTGTCGGCCGAGCGGCCGCTTCTGATCCTGTCCCATAACTCGATCGAACATGCGCTGATGGCGCTCGGCGCCCAGCATGTCGGCATTCCGTCGGCCGCCGTCTCGACCGCCTATTCGCTGATTTCCGAGGATTGCGCCAAGCTGCGCGACATCTCGGCCCAGCTGACGCCAGGCATGATTTTCGCGCAGGACGGCCCGGCCTATCGGCGCGCGATCGACATGGTTTTCGATTCGGATGTCCCCGCCGTGGTCGTGACGGAGCCGATCGACGGACGCGAATGCCTCGATTTCCACGACGTTCTCGAAATCGAGCCGACATCGGCCGTCGACGAGGCGTTTCGGAAGGTCGGGCCGGATACGGTCGCGAAGTTCCTTTTCACCTCGGGCACGACCGGGTCGCCGAAGGCGGTGATCACGACGCATCGCATGCTGTGCTCGAATCTCGAGATGGTGACCGACTGCTACGCATTCATGCGCGAGGGCGGCGAGCCGCCGGTGGTCGTCGACTGGGCGCCCTGGAGCCATGTTGCTTCGGGCAACAAGGTCTTCAACCTGATGATCTATAATGGCGGCACATTCTATATCGACCACGGCAAGCCGTCGCCGGCCGGCATGAAGGAGACGATCCGCAACCTGCGCGAGATCTCGCCGTCCTGGTATTTCAACGTTCCGGCCGGCTACGAGATGCTGGTCAACGCCATGGAGACCGACGACGTCCTGCGCGAGAGTTTCTTCAAACGCCTGCAGATGCTGATGTATGCGGCCGCTGCCATGGGCCAGCACACCTGGGACCGTCTGACCGAAATGGCGGTGCAGACGACCGGTCACCGGATCTTCCTCGGCACCGGCCTCGGCGCGACCGAGACGGCTCCGTTCGCGCTGATGTGCATGGATGAGCAGGAAGTCGCCGGCAATGTCGGCATTCCCTCGCAGGGGCTGACCCTGAAGCTCGTCCCGCATGGCGACAGGCTGGAAGCGCGCATCAAGGGCCCGTCGGTGACGCCGGGCTACTGGCGCAACGAGAAAATGACCAAGGAGGCCTTCGACGAGGAGGGCTACTACAAGCTCGGCGACGCGCTGCGCTTCGCCGTGCCGGGCGATCCGTCCAAGGGGTTCTATTTCGACGGGCGCATCACCGAGAACTTCAAGCTGAGGACCGGAACCTGGGTTGGCGTCGGTGCGCTGCGCTCCAAGCTGGTCGACGAGTTCAAGGGATATGTGCGCGATGTCGTCCTCGTCGGCGAGAACCGCGACGAACTCGGCGCCATCCTGATCCCGTTCTATCCGAAGCTGCGGGAGCTGATCGGCGACGCCGACGGGCTCACCGATCTTCAGGTGCTGGCCCACGAGAAGGTTCGCGCCAAGATGGAGGAACTGCTCGACGGCCATGTGAAGCAGTCGACCGGCTCGGCAACCCGCGTGGTGCGCGCGATCTTCCTTGCCGAGGAACTGTCCTTCGATGCCGGCGAGATCACCGACAAGGGCTCGATCAACCAGCGGGCGGTCGTGCGCAATCGCGATGAGCTTGCCGAGTCGCTCTATAACAACCATGACCGCCGCGTCTTTCTGGCGCGCAAATTGAGGGAAGCAGCATGAAACTCGAAGGAGCAGGCGCGATCGTCACCGGTGGCGCATCGGGACTGGGACGTGCCGTTGTCGACATGCTCGCCGAAGCAGGCGCGAAGCCGGTCGTTTTCGACCTGAACGCCGAAGCGGCGTCCGAAGCGGCCAAGGCGGTCGGCGGCGTGGCGGTTGCCGGCGACGTCGCCAATGAGGAAGATGCCGCGCGTGCCGTCGATACGGCGGTGGAGAGCTTTGGCGACCTGCGCATCCTGGTCAATTGCGCCGGGATCGGAACGGCCGGACGCATCGTCGGCCGCGAAGGCCCGCTTCCTCTGGCGGATTTCGAGAAGGTGATCCGGGTCAATCTGATCGGAACATTCAACATGCTCCGTGTCGCGGCGGCGCGGATGACCGCCCAGGATCCGCTCGAGGACAATGAACGCGGCGTGATCGTCAACACGGCCTCGGTCGCGGCTTTCGACGGCCAGATCGGGCAGGCCGCCTATGCGGCCTCGAAGGGCGGCATCGTTTCCATGGCTCTGCCCGCGGCGCGCGAACTGGCGCGCTTCGGCGTGCGGGTGAACACGATCGCGCCGGGCATCTTCATGACGCCGCTGCTGCAGGGCTTGCCCGAAGAGGTGCAGCAGAGCCTTGGCGCGGCTATCCCCTATCCGTCGCGGCTCGGCGATCCGAAGGAGTTCGCCGATCTGGTGCGCTTCATGATCGGCAATCGCTACCTCAATGGCGAGGTCGTGCGTCTGGACGGTGCGATCCGCATGGCGCCCAAATAGCAGGGAGCATACCGGGGCCTTCTTTTCGCGTTCGGCAAAAACTGCTCGCGTATTTCCGCGCTTGTCGCACGGTGTGCGATGGGAGAGTTTGCGCGCATGTGACGGCCGCCCACCGGGCGGCGCTGAAAGGGAGGAACCGGTGTCCATGTCGCGCGATCCGTCGAAGCTACGCTCGAATTTTGAAGAGGGAACATCGCGCTGGGCGGTTCGCCGAGCGCAATGGCGTGCCCTCGGCCTGACCGACGAGGACATGGCGAAGCCGAAGATCGCCGTTATCAACACCTCGTCGGAAATCGCCATCTGCTTTTCGCATCTCGACGGCATCGCGGCGGAAGTGAAAAAGGCGATTCGCGAGGCCGGCGGGCTGCCCTTCGAGATCCGCACCTCCGCGCCATCCGATTTCATTATCTCCGGCGGCCGGCGCGCGACCTTTATCCTGCCGACGCGCGACCTGATCGCCAACGATATCGAAGTGCAGGTCGAGGGCGCGCAACTCGACGGGATGATCCTGCTGACGTCCTGCGACAAGACCGTGCCGGGCCAGCTGATGGCGGCCGCCCGGCTCGACATACCCTCCCTGATGGTGATCTGCGGCTACCAGTCTTCGGGCCATATCGGCAATGAGCATGTCGATATCGAGGAAGTGTTCCTGCATGCCGGCTACCACGCGCAGGGCACGACCTCCTTCGAGCGCCTGAAGGAAATGAGCGAGGTGGCGATCTCCTCGCCGGGTGTCTGTTCCGGCATGGGAACCGCGAATTCGATGCATTCGGTCACCGAGGCGCTCGGCATGTGCCTTCCAGGCGCGGCGCCGGTGGCGGCCAACTCGCCGAAAATGTGGGATCATGTGCGTGAAAGCGGTCACCGCATCGTCGACATGGTGTGGGAGGATCTTCGCCCGCGCCAGATCCTCACCGAGGGCGCGTTCCGCAATGCGGCCCGCGTCGACCTCGCCCAGGCGGGATCGATCAACTGCATCAAACATCTGCAGGCCGTGGCGCTCGAGGCCGGGGTCGACATCGACCTGTACGACACGTTCGACAAGGAAGGCGACCGGACCCCGGTGCTGACCGCAGTCCGTCCGATCGGTCCGCTGTCGATCGAGGAATTCGAGGCGGCGGGCGGCGCGCGCGGCACGATGAAGCAGCTGGAGTCCCTGCTCGATACGGACGTCATGACCGTCTCCGGAAAGACCGTGAAGGACAATCTCGAGGCCTTCGAAGTCGCCGACGACAATGTCATCCGGCCGCTCGACAACCCCTGGGGCCAGGAGGCGGCCATCGTGCTGCTGAAGGGATCGCTCGCGCCGGAGACCGGCGTCGTGAAGGTCGGGTTGCGCACGCCGGACCGAAAACTGTCCTTCAAGGGCAAGGCCAAGGTCTATGAGAGCTCCGTGGACGCCGAGAACGACCTGAAGGCCGGCAAGATCGGCAAGGGCGACGTGCTGGTGCTGCGCCGGCAGGGCGTCAAGGGCGGCCCCGGCATGGGCGGCGCGTCGCGGCTGGTCTTCGCGGTGGAGGGCGCAGGGCTCGGGCCGGAGGTCGCGATCATCACGGATGGGCAATTGTCCGGTCTGGTCAACAAGGGGCTGGTGGTCGGCGAGGTGCAGCCCGAATGGGCCGAGGGCGGACCGATCGCGCTGGTCGAGAATGGCGACGAGATCGAGGTCGACGTCAACGCCAAGCGGATCGACCTGCTGGTCGACGAGGCCGAAATGGCGAAACGCCGTGAGGCCTTCACGCCGCCGCCTCCGACGACCGATTCCGGTTGGCTGTCCATCTATGAGCGCACCGTGACGCCGCTGCGGCGCGGCGCGTCGCTGATCGACAGCGCGCGGCAACGCGGCGGTTGAGCTTCTTTTAAACCAACACTTTGAGTCCCGCCGCGCGGACTGGTTTCGCGCGCCTGTACACATGGTTTTCCGGTTCGAGGTCGCCTGCGAAAAGTGAGGTGTTAAATCTTGCGTATCACGACATAGGGACTCGAAGTTTGTATACATTTGTATCATCATGAAAGCGCGATCAGCCATTTGGGAGGAGTAACCATGGCCACGTTCACGCTTAACGGCGCAGCGACTTCGGTCGACGCGCCGGACGACACGCCCTTGCTTTGGATCATCCGCGAGCGGATGAAAATGACCGGCACCAAATATGGTTGCGGCGTCGGGATGTGCGGCGCCTGTACCGTGCATCTGGATGGCGTCGCGGTCCGTTCCTGCCAGACACATCTTGGCGAAGTCGAAGGCAAGGACGTCACCACGATCGAGGCGCTGTCGCCCGACGGCACGCATCCCCTGCAAAAGGCCTGGCTCGAAATGCAGGTGCCGCAATGCGGCTACTGCCAGTCCGGTCAGATCATGCAGGCAGCGTCGCTGCTCGCGACCAATCCGAAACCTACGCGAGACGAGATCATCGCGGCCATGGACGGCAATATCTGCCGCTGCGGGACCTATCAGCGGATTGTCGCGGCCATCGAACTCGCCGCGTCGATGGAGGGCTGATCCGATGAACGAACACATCAAATCACCGCTTTCCGTCTCTCGCCGGGGCTTCCTCGCCGGAGCCGGCGGATTGACCGTCATGTGCATGCTGCCCGCGTCCGCGCGCCGCGCCAAGGCGATGGATGGCGGCATCGAGCCGAGCGTCTTCGTGCATATCGGCACGGATGACCGCATTCGCATCTATGCGCCCGCCGCCGAAATGGGGCAGGGCGTGCTGACATCCTGTCCGATCATTCTGGCCGAGGAACTCGATGCCGACTGGGACAAGGTCGATATCGACCTCTCGCCGGTGGCGCCGGGCTTCGGAAATCCCGGTTTCGGCAATCTGATGGTTACCGGCGCCAGCCGAACGGTTCAGGGCTACTGGCCTCTGTTGCGCCGCACCGGCGCGCAGGCCCGCCGCGTGCTGATGCAAGCGGCCGCCGACGACTGGGGCGTACCGCTCTCCGAACTGGAAACCGAGCCGAGCATGATCGTGCATGCCGGCTCCGGCAAGCGGATGAGCTATGGCGAGGCGGCTGGAATAGCGAAGGTGCCGGCCGAACTGCCGGAAATCGCCGACAGCGAACTGAAGTCGCGCGACAAGTGGCGGCTGGTCGGCTCGTCGCAGATGCGCGTCGATCTGCCGGGCAAGGTCAACGGCTCGGCGAAATTCGGCATCGATCATAATCTCGACGGACAGAAATACGCGACTATCGTGCGGGCGCCGGTGACCGGGGCGAGCCCGGACAAGGTGGACGACGCCGAGGCGCTCGCAGTGCCGGGTGTCGAGGCGGTGCTGCCATTGCCCTATGGCGTCGCCATCGTCGCGGCCGAGTTCGACCAGTGCCTTGCGGCGCGGGGCAAGCTCAAGGTGACGTGGACCGAGGGCGCCAAGGCGGCCGGCTATGACAGCGATGCCGTGACCCAGGACTACCTCGCCGTGGCGGCCGACCGCTCGGTAGAGGGTGTCGTTTTCGGCGTGGAAGGCGACGCGGCCGGCGCGATCGAAGGCGCATCGAAAGTGATGACCGGCGATTACACCACCGACCACATGTACCACGCGACGATGGAGCCGATGTGCGCCCTGGTGAAACTCCCGGGGGACGGCAGCGCGGAGCTCTGGATTCCGAGCCAGGCGCCGGGCGCGGTGCCGTTCGTGGTGGCCGGCATGCTGAAGACCGACCCGGGCAAGGTGACCGTCAACCAGACGCTGATCGGCGGCGGTTACGGACGCAAGCTCGAATTCGACTTTGTCGTCGATGCGGTGATGGTGGCGCAGGCGATCAATGCGCCTGTCAAGCTGATCTGGACCCGCGAAGAGGATGTCCAGCACGACATGTTCCGTCCGCTGACCGCGCAGCGCATCGAGGCTGGTCTCGACGCAGACGGCAAGATTGTCGGCTGGCGGCACCGGATCGTCGCCGACTCGGTCTTTGCGCGCTACCGGCCGGACGCCTACGAGAAATCCGGCGGCAAGGACGAGACGATTACCGAGGGAGCCGCGACATTCTACAATGTGGGCGCCTTCGAGTTCGACTATGTCCGGCAGGACCGGGGCATCAATCTCGGCTTCTGGCGCTCGGTCGGCACCGGCTATACGAAGTTCGCCGTCGAGCAGATGATCGACGAGGTTGCCGCCTCGCTCGGCCGGGACCCGCTCGACTACCGGCTCGAATTGCTCGCGAACGACCCGCGCGGGCAGGCGGTCCTGAAGAAGGCCGCCGAAATGGCCGGCTGGCCCGGCAAGCCCGAAGAGAACCTTGCCTTCGGTATCGGCTTCTCGGACGACTGGAACACAAGGATCGGCGAGGTCGTGGAGATATCGTTGAACCGGGAAACCGGCGAGATCCGCGTCCACAATGTCTGGGTGGCGGTCGATCCGGGTGTGGTCGTCCAGCGCGACGCGACGATCGCGCAGGCCGAAGGCGGCACGATCTTCGGCGTGTCGGCGGCGCTGAAGGAGAAGATCACCATCAAGGACGGCGCGGTGCAGGAGTCGAACTTCTACGACTACATTCTGTTGCGTCAGTCGGAGACCCCGAAGGTGACCGTCGAGTTGATGGAATCCGTCGATACGCCAGGCGGTATGGGCGAGGTGGCGGTGCCCCCCATCGCCCCGGCGATCGCCAACGCCGTCTACGCGCTGACGGGCAAGCGGGTGCGCCAGCTTCCGATGTTGCCGGAACGCGTGCTGGCGGCGCTCAAGGCCTGAGGCTTGCCGGGGATCAGGATCGGGGTCGCGGCGGCGTTTGCCGCCGCGATCCTTTACAGCGGGCCGGCCGCTGCCTTCAGCGAGACCGACCTGAACAAGCTGACGGAAACCCACAGCTGCGTCGGCTGTGACCTGTCGGGCGCCGACCTGTTCGGCGTAGACCTGTCGCGCGCCGTGTTGTCCGACGCCAATCTGCGCGGCGCGGATTTGACCGGAGCGATCTTCTATTTCGCCATCATACAGGGCGCCGATCTGACGGGCGCGAACCTGACGCGCGCCGATCTCTATGGCGCCGATCTGTTCCGTTCGAAACTGGACGGCGCGATAACGGCCGAGGCACGCATCTGTCACACGGTGATGCCGGACGGGCAGCGCTCCTACAACCAGTGCGGCGACGTGACGAGCGGGTTCTGACCCGCTCCCGCCCGGTTGTCGCAAAACTGTCATGGACGGGATTGTATGCGTGTCCGCGCGCCGGATCGGATTCCGCGGGAGTGGGCATGGCCGGGCGGTCCTGTTGCAATCCCGTAACGATCGGCGTGTTATCGCTGGCTGAAACCATAAAAGTGCTTCCGGCACCCGCAAGCGACGGGAGGCGAGGCACGGGGGACAAGACGATGCAATTGGACAGGCAAGAACTCGAGGGTGGCATCTGCAAGATCACCCTCAATGGCTCTCTCGACATCGAGGGCGCAGGCGCGGTCGAGTCGCCCTTCAACGAGGTATCCGAGACGTACAAGAAGGTCATCGTCGACATGACGAATGTGGATTTCCTCGCCTCCATCGGCATCCGTGTTCTCGTCAAGTCCGCCAAGACCATCGGCAGCCGCGGCGGCCGTCTGGCGGTGTTCAACCCCAATGACGCAGCGCGCAGCGTGCTGGCCTCGACCGGCGTCGACACGATCGTCTTCGTCGAGGACGACGAGGCAGCCGCAATCAACGTCGTGTCCTGACCGCCAGTGAGCGCGCGTATCGACCTCGGCTGCAGCCTTGGCGAGATATCGCGGCTGAACGCATGGCTGGCCGAGCGGTTCGCAGAGGCTGGCCTGTCCGAAAAACCCGCCGGCAATATCAAGCTCTGTCTCAACGAGGCGGTGACCAACACGATATCATACGGCTTTGCCGACGGAGACGACGCCGAGATCAGCGTCGAACTGGATATTGGCGATGATATCGCGGTGGTGACGCTGGTGGATAACGGCGTCGCCTTCGATCCGTTGTCGGTGCCGGAGGCCACAAAGATCACCGATCTGGAGACCGCCCAGATCGGCGGCTTCGGCGTCAAGCTGATGCGCGAATTGTCATCCTCAATCGCCTATGAATATGCCGATGGCCGCAACCGGCTGACGATGACCTTCAAGCTTCTCTAATCCGCCTGTTCGCCGTGCCAGGCGAGCGCAAGGCAGGTGATGTCGTCGGATTGCGGGCAACCGTCGGCGAAGGCGGCGACTTTCGATTGGATCAGGTCGACAAGCGCGCCCGGATCGGCCGGCGGATTGTCGGCCAGCAGCCCCTCCAATTGCTCCATGCCGAACATCCGGCGGTCGGGCGCGAAGGCTTCCGTGACACCGTCGGTGGCGAAAGCGACCATCGCGCCGGGGGCGAGTGTGGTCGTCTTCTCCTTGTAGACCGGACCTTCGAACAGGCCGAGGGCCGGGCCGTCGACGCCGTATTTCTCGAGTTTCCCGTCCGGCTCGATGACGAAGATCTCCTCGTGGCCGCCGCTGGAAATGTTGAACTCGCCGGTCCTGAGGTTGAGCCTCGCGAAAGCGACCGTCACGAACATGCCTTCGGGATTGTCCTCGGCGAGCAGGGAGTTGGCGCGCGTCAGGATCTCGCCGGCGCTGCCGCCCTCGCGGGCGATGGATTTCAGCACCATGCGCGAGACGCTCATGAACATCGCGGCCGGCACGCCCTTGCCGGAGACGTCTCCGACGGCGATCGCGAGCCATTCCTCGCCGATCATGAAGTAATCGAAGAAATCGCCGCCGACCTGCTTGGCCGGCTGCATGGCGGCCGAGACGGTGAAGCGATCGGCGAGCGGGCCGGCATCGATCGCCTTGGGCAGGAAGGACTGCTGGATGTCGTAGGCCAGCCGCATTTCCTGATTGTGCAGGCGCTTAGAGGTGATCTCGTGCGCCATCGCGTCGAAGGTCTCGGCGAACTGGCGGAAGCGGGTCGCCTGGTTGCGCAGCACGTCGAGCATGGAGGATTCAAAAGCGCCTTCGGCCAGCGCCCGCGTCGCCTGGGTCAGCGCGGCGATGGTGCCGTTGAGGCCCTGCAGGCGGGAGCCGAGCTCGGCGATGATCGCCATGGCCGTGTCCGGCGAGCGAGCCATGATATCGCGGATGACCGACTGTTCGATCCGCAGCAGCCGGACAGGGCTCCGGGCGGTCACGGCGGCCGTCCGCGGGGTCGAGGCAAAGGCCGCAATTTCGCCCACCAGTTCGCCGGGTCCCATGGTCGCGACGGTGACGCGGCCGACGGCGGTGGAAACCTCGATCGAGACTTCGCCATCGAGGACCAGATAGGCGAAATCCCCGGCATCGCCCTGTTCGAAAAAGGTGACGCCCGCGTCGGCCGATTCGATGTCGCAGCTTGCGGCGAGCATGTCGAGACCGTCATCGCCGAAACCGGCGAAGCTGCTGCTCTGCCTGAGGAAGGCGCGGATCGTCTCGGCGTTCTCGCCGCTGTCGCGGGTGATGGCGTTCATGTGGCTCGGTTTCTGTTCTGGCGGCCCGGATAGCCCAATGCCGGGTGCGATTCTGGTTCAGCGGCGCGAAGATAGCCGCAATCTGTGCGGACGGGAAATGGTGGGG
>Ga0209692_10001472_pt1 | contig 31941 bp, 31 predicted proteins | sample tdDd472_FD_187129 | JGI IMG/M metagenome (GOLD analysis project Ga0209692, IMG submission 187129) | Marine sediment microbial communities from the Atlantic coast under amendment with organic carbon and nitrate - tdDd47.2 (SPAdes)... | ecosystem: Environmental > Aquatic > Marine > Coastal >...
AATATACCAGTAAGAACTTGTCCGGGTAAACTATTGACAAGGCTGATAATATTAGTTAATATTTTTGCTACGCCAGTAAATCCATCTACTAGAATTTTGAATGCCGTTGTGTTAATTACAGAATTGGCAAATTCTTGAAAAGTTTCAGAAAGCCGCGTTAGTTTGGAAGCGGTTGTTTCCAGAGCAATTCCAACATCTTTATCTAATTCACCCTTAGCTCCCTCAGCATACACCCTTTGTACTTCATCAAGCCGTTCATAACCTAAAATCAACGGTTGCAATCTAGCAAACTGTCTTGCACCAGCAATTTTTTCAATGATATTAGAAAAGACTGGACTGCCCGCCTCAATATTTAATTTACGTAAGGATTCACCAATAGCTTTAATTGAAGCATCAATACCAATAAATTGACCACCTTTTACCAGATCAACATTGAGTTCCTTTTTTAAGAATTTTTGAATGCTACCACGTTGTAATCTAATAGAAATATTACGAAGACCAGTAGCAATTGCCTCGTCAGCTTCTCGTGTTTGCTCTTTAATAACCGTAAACGCCGAAACAAATTCACCAAAGACTCCAGTGCCATCGCCGGGTGACGCTGCAGAAAAAGCACCACCAGCTTTACGTACAGCAGTAGCAATACCTTCTGCTTCAACAGCAAAAGATCCAGAGACTCGTGCAATGCCACCGAGTACCTCTTCTAATTTTTCACCTTTAATACTGAACTGATTCAGAATTGCGATAGCCGCTTCACCGGTTTGATTAATATCGGCAAAAGTAGGACCTAATGCACTCTTAGTCAAGGCAGTAAGAATTTGCTCTAATTCTCTACCACTCTTACCAGTTTGTGCAATAAGTTTAGTAGTTTGTGCAATTTCTGATGAAGCAACGCCATATGATTTTGATAAGTTGAAAACAAAATCTGTTAATCTTGCTGTTTCTGAACTAGCAGAACCGGTCAAAGAAACATTCTTACTGAGAATTTGTTCAACTTTGGCAAATTGTGTTTCAAGTGATAAAGCTGCACTAAATGTTCTCAATAAACCAGATTGCAAAGAATATAGAGCTGGACCAAAAACTAAGAAGGCGCTTAACCGTTTAACGGCAATACCAGTAGATTTTGCGAAAGCATTAAGAAAGCCACCTTCTTTAAGAATTACAGCTTCAGCATTGAACTGTTTTAACGCATCTTTAATCTTAGTATATTGTCGGCGTACTGGCTCACCACCAGAAACAACCTGATCTACAAAAGAACGAAAATCACGCTCTACTCGTTCAAAAGCACCTCTTTGATCTGGACGTCCACCAGCTGCCGCATCTTGAAATCCAAATATATTGTTATTGATTAACGTATCAAGTTTTTCTCTGTCTCTAATATTAATAACATCTTTATTAAATTGAGCTTTAAGATCTCTTTCGCTTTTATTTAATCCAGATTGAATATTCTTTTTAGCGGCTTCAAAAGCGGGTACAACTCCAGCAAAATCTTTACCGCCAGCAAAGCTTTGAAAAGCAGTTTCACCAATACGGTCAATATTGATTAGTAAGCTTTCCATATTACGAAAGCTACGTTCGCTAGCCTTAAGCTCATTTTGCATAAAGCTTAGTTCTTTAGTAATCTTATTCAATGGAGCATCAGACTTAGCTAGATTTACAAGCTTAGCACGAAATTCATCTACGCCGATAATAGCTGGGTCAATACCCTTTTGAATTAGGTCGTTACCTAAAATATCAATAGTATCTAAGACACCTTGTAACTTCTCTACAGATTGAGGAATCTGCCGTAATTCTGCCGCACCCTTTTGACGTAGCTCAGTAACATTGGCGCCTGCAAAATTCTTTTTAGCATCTGCAATTGCTTTTTCACTACGAGCAAAAGCTTTTGTAATACGAGAACTAGCTTGTAAAATTTGCGCCGCTTCTGAATCAATCAAATCAGATGATTTAAAATCAATTTCATATTTACGCAAAGCCTCTAACGCTCTACGGCCCTCATCAGTAACTCTTTGAGCTTCTTTGGCATTTGCAAAAGCTTCGCGGAAACGGCCGCTGTCTCTAGCTTTACCAAAAGTCGCACCAGCCGCTTGTAATTTTGTGACGGTTTTGATCTGTTGATCAATTTGACTAATGGCTGAAGAATTAGCACCCTGTCCAGAAACAATGAGATTTGTACGACGTTGTTTCAAACCAGATAATAGAGTATCAAAGCTTCTAGCGTCGCGAACAGCTTGAGTAAGTCCATCGCGTAATGGTTTTATCGCATTTTTAACATTTGTTTCTAAAGCAGTTAGATTACCAGCATCCACAGAATTTAATAAATTGAAAATCTGCTCGCGGGCCTTATCTATTTCAGGATTTACAAGATTGAGACCCTGAAAGTCTTTTTCCAATCGATCTAGTTGACCAAAAGCGCGATAAACAGATTCTAACCCTTTGACTAGATTACTGGTAGAACGAGAATCAAAGCCCTTAAATCGATTTACTAAACTATCGACAAGATCTCCGATTCCTGCATCTTTGCCAAGTGTTTTTTGTAAGTCCAAAACTTGATTTTGAATAGTTTTAAAGAACTTACTTTCAGGTTGTGATCCTAAATCAAAAATACGCTCAAGTAATTTACGCATTCTAGGATATTCTCTTTCAAGATCCTGACGTAACGCTGCCGCAGCGCCCTTACCATTCTCCCTGAGAATATCAGAAGTTGTTTTGGCTACCGATTTTGCATTTTTAGAAACGGCGGCTTTAATTGCCTTACTACTAACTAATTCAGAATTTAAGAGTTCTAATTTAACCTTAACCGTTTTAGGTGCAAAATTCTTATCATATGTCGCTTGGTTCGAAACCTGTAAAGACACCGGTACTTTTTTAATTGCTTTAATTTTCTTGACCAGTGAGTCAATACTTTTATCGCCCAAATTAATTTCAGCTTCTAAACCCTGAATTTCTTGTTTGAGTTTATTACCAGCATTCTTAGCTAGTTGAATCTGAATTTCACCTTGCAGGTTAAAATCGGCAGCCATAATTACTTACCTACTTTTTAGTCGTACGCTTTCTAACAGGTTTTTTCTTTTCTGTAAATTCACCGACCGGTGATTCAGGATTTTCAACCTGTTCAGTTTTATCTTCTTCCAAAACATTAAATTGGTCATCACACAATTTATATTTTTTCAAGAATTGATTTTCCGGCAACTTTTCTTCAAATTGACTATCAAATGAACTTGTCATTTCGGCCAAAGCTTCAATCATTGGCCGCATGTCAACTCGCAATTCTTCATTCTCTTTGTAGTCGTCTACACTCTCAAAGACTGGTTTTTTCTCTTCATTTAAAATACACTTTGTAATGAGAAAATCAAATTTGGCATTCTCAACATTATGCTCTACCGTATATTTATCATATTCGAATTTACGAGTTAAAAGAATCAAAAGAGATAGTCGCAGATTTTTAAGTTTAATAGCCGCTTCAGTTCCTTCTTTAAGATCACCGCCGTTCTTAATCTTTGCCTCAAGTTCGCCAATTTCCTTATTAAGTTCCATGATAGAGTTTAATTCATCCTGACTATAAACACCAACTGACTTTAAAAAGTCTTCTAATTGTGATCGCATAATATACATATGCTCGCCGTCATCATCTTTTGCCTTCACTAATTTAGCGAATACGCGCGCGGAATACATATTAGCTTCGGACTCCAACACTGAATTGTTAGTTGGGTTCTTAAGAAAGTATGTCTTTCCCTCAATAGTAAATTCTTTCATCTTTTATTTCTTCCTTTGTGCTTTAATCTTTCAATTTGATCATGACCTAAGTTTAAAATTTTGTCTCTCGCTGACATAAATTTATCATAATTTGCTTCTTCTTCCGGGGTAAAATCTTCAGATTTCTTATGACCCCATAAATCACCTAATTGTTCTTCAATAAACGTTAAAGCTCCAACCATAGTTGTTTTAATAGCTTTCTCCGCATCTACAAAATTTATCCGCATATCTGTTTAACTTTATGATAATTATTGCCACTGTTAAGCGCCAATACGTCTTCCGCATCTTCTTTAGTCTGCACAAACGTATAAACATTTTTAGCATCACTTCGGATACCTTTGCTTGATGGAGCCATTCTACGTTCTGCTTTACTCTTTCTAGATTCTAAAATTAACCATCCATCAAATGCATCATGATCACGAAAGATATTATCCGGTGGACAATCTGGATTGTTACGGCAGTTACGATATACTGCACTCCAAGATAATAAAGATCTTTGATAATCAGTCATTTTAACGGTTGGTTTGCCTAAAATATTTTTACCAGCAGCTGTATAAGAACTCCAATTATCCGATAGAGCTATATCACGGATTTGTTTATCGGAAATATTATGCTCTCTATAAAAGTTTAAAGCAGGATAAATATCGCTACCCTTATACATCAATTGGATCATTTCCATCCACATAGCGCCGTTGGCAATACCCTCGGCCGTCATATAATAGAATTTATTTCTAATCAAACTCAACTCTTCATAACGCCGATAATAAGTTTCTAATTTGTATTTACTATTGCGGCGTAATGTTGGGTTATAATAACTATTAAAGTATTCTATCTTTTGATTTTCAATTTTTCGTGGTAAGTCATCTAATTCTTTTTGGTCCTTCAAAGACCACTTACCATCCTTGCATAAAAGGATGTAAACATCCTGATCGCTGATTAAATCTTGAGTTTGACATTTATTAAAAACTTTATCGTATCTACGACTACCTTTATACTTAATTTCAAAAGTTGGGTCTTTAATAAATGTTTTCCTATATTCTAATTTCCCTAATAATATCCTAAATAATAAAAAATCCTGCATCTTTTTACAAAAATACATCGTGACCACATAAAGCAGCCACGATGCATTCCTAAGAATCCTAAATTGACGATTATTATTGCCAGAAGCCGGAATACACAATCGCGCTTGGGTCCTGTTGATGGAAGACCGACATCACACTCTGACCAACAAAGGAAAGAGTATAAGTAGCATTCCCACCACCGGTATCACCGTGAGTCTGAGCAATACTTGTCAGTTTATTACGATTACCAAGATCAATGATTAAACCGCCGTCAGTGGCAACTCTAATTCGTTGATATGGAGCGTTTGCATAGTCACAACCATCAAACTCGCCAAGTTCTGTAATATTAATACCGTCTCCACTTTGAGACAGGATTTCAATATCACATGTTACTTCAATCGGGAATGTAGCTGTTCTAGCATAAGCACCACGTGCACCAAGAATAGAGATCGTTTCTCGACCGAAGTCTGCAGAAATCGAAACACTCTGAACTGGCACAGTTGGAATGTTATCAGCAGCAATTGCTACCGTACCGCTAGAAGAAACTCCGGGAATTACTGTTGGTAGTAAAGTTGGATACGTACCGTTGTATTTCAGATTTTCTTTAAGCTGAACACCACCGCTACATCCAGTTAATGCACATGGTTCATCAGCTCCACCAGATGTTGGATCGGAGGGAATAGAACCGTAAAGTTCTGATCCGCCCTCAGCAAAACTTCGTTCGTTTCCAACAAAAGAAACGTTTTCAGTAAATGCACCGTCAACATTAAAGGTATAACCCACAGAAGAAATTTGAACTCCGGAGAATTCAACAGTTCTCAGTGTAGATCCATTTGCATAACTATTTGCGGAGTTATACATACCGATTGCAACAACAGATTTAACACCTTCTCGACCAGAAATAGTAGCTGAAGCAGCTCCTTGGCTGGCCAAAAGATAAATAGGTGCGCATCCGTCTAAAACTCGTTCAAAATCAATACTCACTTCTGGAGTATCTTCAATAATTTCGTAAGGGCTAGACTGTCCCCAAGTATTAATATTTTCCGTTGGAATATCAGCATTATCACTACCCGATTGCATACCGTGAATATAGGTGTATGCACCAGAAGCTCCATCTTCTTTGATGTAAGCAGCTTGAGATGGATAATGCAATCTAACATTAGTAGTCATATTGATTTACCTCTTTATATAAAGAATCTTCTAATTATATTACACATTTTAGAAACAAACTACAATTTTTGTGCGTATTTTTATCCGACCTTCATAAATATGTTGGTGGATATAATCCCCAAAAACACACTCAATTTCTTCAAACTGAATCTGTGACCACGGATATAAAGCTGCTAATTCAGAATGATTTTTACCAGAATTTAAGGTACCATTCATATTTAGAGGATAATCTCCAGAATCACTAACGAGTTGTGGATCAAAAGTATCAAAAATAAAGCCTTTTTGTTTAGCTATAATATCTTGAATCCGCACGACTTCTTCTGCCGACTCTCCAAAAACATGGGCCGTAATATCATGATAATGAAATGACGGGGCCATATAGCCCAAACCATATGGTTTAGACAACTTAATGGACGGCACATCAAAAGCCACTGTTGGTAAAGGGAGTCTCACTTCTGGATTCAATTTAGAATCTTCTTGTAAATGCTTCCGGTACTCTACCATACGTCTATTATGCTGATTTCTTGAAGCGGTAAAATTGACCCACTTATACGAATATTGTGCTTTAACGCTACTCGGGGAACTTACAGAAGAAACAGATACTCGGCCGTCTCTATAGTTCACCGTGGCAGTTGGATCTAGCGTATCATTCACGTAGATTAACGGCGGCGAATTACTGGGGCCGTATTCCATTCCGCTTTCATAAACCCAATTTTCAATTCCTTGCCAGTAAGTATTTCCGCGATCTACAACTTTATGTAAGACGGATCGATTGTCTACATAACAGCCAGTGGCGTTTAAATCAACGTTATTATAGCCGCCTTTATCAACGAAACCCCAATCTAATAGAGAAATAAGATTAATTTTTAATTTCTCAGAGGGCATCATTTTACTGAGTTGATTAACTTTATTAAGCGACATTATGTAATTCCTTTATTAAGAAACGTTTAATGGGTTCAATGTTATTTTTTAATGTTTTGCTGATCCAATTATCATTTTCTACTCCGGCAAAATCAGGATCAACTTGGAAACTAAATTCATCATTTGGGCCGATCATAATTGCCATATGACTTCGCCCTTTGTTCTCTCTGTAGCTTACTCTGTAATTTGAGACGACCTCGTCTGTACCGGAGTAAAGCAACCAATCTAACCAATCAATTCTATTTCCGTTACTATTATAATAATGAATATTGTCTGTATTTGGTAAAAAGTTTACCAATAGAATTATCTTCTTATTTTTAATTTCAAATTCGATACCCAATTCCAACATGTAATCAATTGCTTCATCTATACTAGATAAATATTCATCACTAAAACCAAAATCGGCCCTTAGCTTACCAGAAATTAAGCTGCGATAAGTATCTGTTTCACGAAACTTTTCAGCTAAAAAATCATGTAATCTATTTAATATTTCGCCCGCTCGTTTTTCAAAATTCTTTCCTAAAGATGTTTTATATTTCTTTATAAAAGCATTTTCTAATTTACTTTGAATACTCGGCGCGCTATCTTTTATTTTGATAAGTTTCATTAAACCATCTTCCAAAAACAAAAAGCATATCTTGCTTTGCCAAATCCGTGTGGTTGTGGTAAAGTAATTGGAGAATACCTTTGACCCATTATTTTAGCATAGTTACAAAGTTTAATTTTGTCAGAATCCGCTAAATAGAAAATAGTAAATAATTCTGCATTTGGGACATCAACACTAATACCAATTTTTTTAAAAGATCTAGAACTAAAATCTGTAGTATTCGGCGAGTACGCGCGTACACGTATAATTTCTGTAAACTCTATTTCTTTTTGACATGTTCCACCACACATTGGGCAACTACCATGATTAAACGGCATTGGGCCGCCACTTTTATAATGATTGCCGTATTGTGATCCATCGCAGTTTTCGCAAGCTTCAAAAGTTGGCGGATAATACAACGTAGCATCGACACCGATAACATCTGAATCTAAAAACTGATCAGCAATATTATTATAACGCTCTATTATTTTATCAAAATTAATTTGCATTACAAACACAATCCTCATCAAAGTAAAATTCTACAGTTGGTAACTTCTTATAAATATCTCCAGAATTCCAACTCAATCCTAACGCACCTTTATATTCAAGACCCATAATAACATCACTTGAACTTGCAGCCGGTAACTCTATATTAAAGTAGGGGTCTGCACCAGATGGATCAATATAACGAACCATAAAGTCTACAGAATCGTTTGACTGAGAAGTGCCTGTAAAACTTAAATCTGCTGTGGCAAAAGAATATACACCAAAACCAGACATTGCTACTCCAAGATTACTATAGACATACTGTTGAATGTTAGTATTTAGTTCATCAACATATGAGTTTCCTTTAATAAAGCATGTTGGAAAACCAGTAATGGCAACGTCTGATCCGCTAATCACAGTGGTAGTTGTGGGAACACCATCAAGTCTACCATTAATTAGTGCGATGTCATCATCATAAATTCGTGGATCGCCGATAACAACTCCGGTAGCGTCAGTATATGCGTCAATATAACTGTTAGCATACACAGAACCGCTAAGACAAATAGTGACTTCATAGTATCCAGAATAATCTCCAGAAAGAGATCCATGATAGTATCCAGAACGACTAACGTATTCTGTAAGGGTTGTTGTTTCAAGCACAGACAAGCCGCCAAAGTTATAAACTTTTACTTCTGGTGAATTTAAACCTTCATCTAATGCTGCGCTTATAAATAGTGACATTATAGTAATCCTGAATAAAAAATAAATCCGATAAGGAATTCAAAAGCATATAGCATAATTTTACGCCTACCCAATGCTGGTGTTTCAGCAGGGTATGCTGTAGTTGGAGTTCCTGTTAAACCTAGACGTGTAATAGACATTATACTAAGAGAAATGTATCGCCGTCAGAGGGTGTATCTGTCATAGCGGAAGAAACGGTAAAAACCCCCTCTCCTGAAACCAATGAATAATCACTACATGAAGCCACTTGTCCAGTTAATGCTCCAGTAGTAAATAAAACGGATCTACCAATATAATGATCGGCCGTAGCTTCAGTAATATCTGATGCGGCGAATGCTGTTGTAGAAGGAAGTGTTGTTACGTCTGATACAGTACCCGGTATAATTTGTCCAGCTGATAAAGCTAGTCGTACAGCAGCTGCCGTATTATCATTGATACTTACAACATTTGCATCATATCCAGAATTGCTTCCGGGTGCAGTAAACACACTTACCGGTTCAATAACTACATTTGCCGTGCTTGAACTGGCGTTAACGATAAGTAAATCGCCGTTGGTTTCTGCTTGTGTTAAATCAAAAATATAAATGCCTTTATGATTTGCCGCATCCAACTCAGTCGGATTTGTATCATTTGTAGCAGAAGAAGATCCGCCGTCAATACTAATTTGCGCTGTAATGTTCGAAGCGTCTCCAGATTCAGCACCAGTAGACGCTATATTGTAAGCATAAACCGGTAGTTTTTGACTTGATTGATTTTTGTAAATTGCCATTATAATATTCTCATTCTAGAACCAAAAGAAAGGTTCGCACTACTACCCCCAGAAACTGTTTGTGTTATTGGAGTGCGAAGTTGTCGTTTTAACACCTCAACGTAATCTCTTCCATCACCATTATTATATAACCACGCTCTGTTGGATTCGTTTGGAATTACAGTTCCGATACGAACCAGCTCTAACGTATATTCACCTATCACGCTACCGGCACTTAATCTCCCATACCACTCGTTTCCGCCTGCGTCATTTATACTACCGAAAGTATAAGCAGATGATACCGCATCAGCTCCATTTAAACTTAGGTAAATTTCTTGAGCATCATGATCAACCCATACTTGTATACAATTTAATTGATCAAATATAAAAGTTGCACCTGTTGGTGTATCTGTCCAGCTTGTCCCGTCGTGTACTCCGAAAATCACATTATCACTAGAATCAATATATAATCTTTTTTCTGAAGCGAATTCAAATATACCCAATTGTGACCCTTGTTCACTGCTCGGGATACTAATCCACACCTCTTCATAGTAATTCCCTGACCCCGGCGAAAGATCGTTTGTCTTCGTTGCCGACACCTGATACAGCCTACCTGACGTACTAGATGTAACTGCCAGTGCTGCCCGTTCTACCGTTCCGGGAGTATCGTTGACTGTTACCGTTCCGTCATAGTCCCACTCGTCGCCTACTACTCTTTCATTCCATTCACTATACGTATGATTCCAGCATGTGGCACTCATGTTCTGGATCAGTGCTTCTCGGAAGTCTTCCCAGTTTTGATCTGTCAGTTCATCTCTACCGATACGACCGGCTGCCAGTGCCTGAATCTCTTCAGTGGTCAGGATGCGGTTGTAGATTCGAATGCTATCCAGCAGTCCATCAAAGTAACTATCAGAGTTTCTCTGCCCGATCTTCACAGTTGCCGACGTGTCTTCCATCGCCACGTAGGTTCCTGTATTTTGGTTTGTGTACGCTGCTGCCTCTGTTCCGTTGATGTAGATTTTCGCTCCAGCGTTTGTACCACTGCCATCATAGATAAGCGTTACCTGATACCAGTAGCCAAGTTCAAACGTGTAATTGGCAGATCGACCTATCGTCGCATTCGCTGATGAGTCAATCATCCTGAACCATATCTCGTTCTGGTAGAACGTAACACTCCATTCACCACCTGTACCTACCGGACCTTTCCCTATCGGAGTTCCTGACGATGCATTGTGGTCGTCATTTGGGTTGATGCAGAACGATACGCTGAATGGGTTGTCAGACGACCCATCGCCGAACGTGAAATCAGCATGGTCTGTGACTTCGATGTAATCACCTACTCCATCGAACTCCCACGCTCTTACACCGTTCCACGCTACATCAGCGATCTCTGTCAGACCACCATTCTGTGTACCGTCGTGACTGTTACCGCTCAGGTCTGTTGCTGTTGTTGTTCCTGCCCCATCATCATCACGACTGGCAGAGTAATGAGCTACGAGACCGTTTGTGATCTTATCTGCTGGTAATCCCCAGTTCTGGCTACACCCGAATCCTTTGTTATGAAACGCTGATGCACGACTAATGCGGTAGTTCCCACCGCTGTAGTCTACAAACAGTTGCGTCGTTGACTCTGATCCCGTTGTATTGTGCGTCCCTGTTCCATCAAAGTCTACAATCTCCAAATTCGTCGTGTCGATATCTGTTGTGCAGCTATTGAACAAGTTGTTATGCAGCGTGACTCGTGCGACCTGTCCTGACGGAGTTGCGCCCGAATTCAAAAGTCCATCTGTGCAGTTATCGAAGACACACCCAGCGATCAGGAATTCAGAGTCTGTTACTACCGGATCAGGGTCAACATGCAGTTCAATACCAGTGTCGCAATCTGCAAATGTGCCACGCTCAATGAACGTGTTTCCGAAATCACGCTGCGTTTCAATGTAAACTCCGACTTTACACCCAACAACACAGATGTCAGGTACAGTCATATTTATGTTCGCATCGTAGTCTGTAAACGATAATGCCTGTTGCAGTCCGCCTGTTCCCGTCCCGTTGTTGACTACGCGTATATTCCCGAACCCTGCTGGTCTACCTCCCGATACACCTACTGCTTTATCCCAGTCACCCGATGCGTCACTGGTTATTTCTATCCACAAGTTTCTGAATGTCGCTTGATCATCGCCAGACGAACCTGTGAAGATTCCTGAACTGGTAGAGACCCAACCGCAGATAGCTTTACACCAGCGTGCCCCGGCACATTGAGCTAGTGCATTATAGACAATGGTTCCGGCTGAATTATCAAGTACCCACGACTCAAGGAAAGCCCATGTGATCTGAAAGCGATCGTCACCTGTCCATGTTAATGTTGGAAAGTTACTACAGTCAAAACACTGATCGTCGGTAGCGTGCCAGTCTCCGTTTTGTTCGGGCAAGTTTTCATTGCCTGCTGCATCACACGACTTGAATATCAACGGGTTGTTCTGCGTCGGAGCATTCGTGAAGCTGCTGTCATTCAGATCGGTGGGCATTGTGTACGACTGAGCACCTTCAACGATTACAGTCAATCCACTGCTCGTGAAGTCGTGCCCAGTGATATCTGTATTCAGATCGCCTGATTCAAACAGAGCGATCCGATTTGCGAACGATGAACCGTCAGCAGAACCGTTGTCAGAAGCGCCCGCCCATAGAATTGATTGTGCCATTATGATAACCCTGTTTGAAACGCATTAATTAGCTCGGTATTTGTAGTTGTTCCGTTTCCCTGACTTATGACTATCAAAACATTTCCGAGCGCTCTTTTCGCACGACCCTCCAATACTTTACGATTTCTTTCGTTAATCTGGTCTTGATCGTACTTAACCTTTGCCGCCTTGGCGTCAGATATTTCTTGAATAGTTGGTAATTCACCCAGCCCTTCAGCCCTCCAAGGCTCAATATACCATATACCCTTAGCTTTGACGCGATCACTTAATCCAGCAGGCCATCCATTCGCTGCTGATAAAATCTCAATCATTGTTTGTACTTGCGGATCAGACATATTAATTCCGTCCGCATTCATTGCAGCGTATGCTGCTGCAACACGAGGAATAGTAGATTTTTGTAAGGTTCCTAAAATAATATCAGATTCGGTTACTCCGCCACCTAGATCATTTGGAAACTCTAACATTAACCATCTAGTAGTTTTAAGATCAGAATTTTTACGTTCTACGGTCTTAGTATTCAAAATAGAAACCACACCTCTAAAATCGTCAGATGCTAGTTCAACTGCAGCATAAGAATCTGCTACTCTATAAATTTTTTCTTGTTTGGGAGTCATTTAATCCACTTCCTTAATTATGTTACGTAAAAGTTGAAGATGGAATGCCAAAATAATTAGTTCCATCAAATAAGAATGATAAAATACGAGTCTTACTAGTATCAGAATTCCATGTTATCTCACCATCGTCATCCCACTTAACAGCTGCGGGCCATGTCAAGTCTCGTGCAGTCGCCCCTTGTACTAATTTAATGGATAAGCGAGCAGGGCCTGACGGGGCAGTAAATGAAATTGTAACATCACCACTAGCGCTTCCTAAATTCAAAGTTTGAAATGTACTAGTTGTCCAATCAATAGTAACAGTAGTACTAGATGGAGTTTGGCTAGTATTAACATGGTGCACTTCTGACGGCACCGAAAATGCGCCGGTAATATCATCAGTAAGATTTATTTGATTCCTAGTTATGACTTGACCAGCAATAGTAATATAATCTGGTGTTCCAGCCAATGTAACGTCGGTAGAATTATCTGTTCCGGCAGCATCAACTCCTAGAGTTGTTCTAGCAGTACTAGCATCTGCATCATCCACAAGAGATGCGCCAAAAGAAGAAATTGTTGTAGACGCCGGAAGTGATAATGTTTTAATATTAGCATCTACTTCTGAATCCATTAAAGCGCCAGCTGCAGTCACATTAGTTGTATCTGTTATATCAGCACCAGCTTCAATTCCATCGAGTTTGCTGCCGTCGCTAGCTATATCTCTCCCATCAACAGTTCCACTTAATGTAATATCTCCACTGACAGCTAATGTGGAACCATCATAAGTAAGATCAGCAGTACCTTCAATAACAGTAGAGGAAGTCCAAACAGGTATTTGATTATCAACGGGCGTTCCAGTATTGCTTACGTTTCCTCCGCCACCGGGTGTTGCCCAAGTACCATCGCCTCTCCAGAATGTGCTCGAAGAAGCAGAAGTACCACCATTCAAATTTGTAACTGGCAAATCACCAGTCACATCAGTAGACAAATCAATAGCATTACGAGTAATGACTTGTCCAGCAATCGTTATATAATCCAAACTTCCAGCTAAAGTTACGTCTGTGCTATTATCAGTTCCTGCCGCATCAACTCCTAATGTAGATCGAGCAGTTGCGGCATCTGAATCATCTATTAAAGTTGCACCAAATGTAGAAATTGTAGTATTCGCCGGTAAACTTAAAGTTTTAATATCGGCGTCAACTTCCGAATCCATTAAGGCGCCAGCAGCAGTTACATTGGTTGTATCCGTTACGTCAGCTCCAGATTCTATACCGTCTAATTTACTTCCATCAGATGCTATATCTCGACCGTCTACTGTGCCAGTGACGGTTATATCGCCGGCAATTGCAAAAATTTCAGAATCATCATTCCATGTTGGACCTGATAAAGTAGTACCAACCACAGAACCATTAGTTAACACAATTGACAGTGTCGACACTGATCCTGAATAATCATTATGTGTAACAGTTCCAGCATTTCCACTGACATTAGTTTGATCTCCAGTATTCGTACCAGAAATGCTTGCATCCCCCGTCAGTGTTAAATTACGATTAGAATCACCAGTGATAATAGAGAGTGTCCGATCGGCGGTTAGGTCCGATCCCGGAGAAATAATTAAATCGTGACTTCCATTAGTGTCCAATATATGTAAGCCGGAATTCGGCAGTGTTAATCCAATAGATAGAGTATCGCCGTCACTAACATCTCCAGCTGTGATGGTAGTAACTTGCCAAGCTAATCCAGACCAATATAAATAGCCGGGACCAGAAGCATCATTAGCAGCAGCCATATCTGTTAAGTCTGAATCTAATGGCTGTTTAGCATCTAAAGCAGACTGCAAATCGCTTTGATCACTTAATGTTCCCGTAATATTTCCCCAAGTAGCAGCACTTGCTTGTAAATATCCTCCAGAAAAATCTAATCCAGACCCGATAACGACGGCCGACCACGTGTTTGCTCCAGACCGATAATAAATTGTATCTGTTCCAGATAAAGCTGCGAGAGCGGTTAAGTCTGCGTCTGCATCCTGTTTTCCATCTAACTCCGACTGTAAATCAGACTGATCAGAAAGTGTGCCGGTGATTCCACCCCAAGCCGTACTGGAGCCTGAGCTAAATTCAAATTTGGTTCCATCAGATGATAAAACCATAATTTGACCGGCCGTTCCTAGCGAATCGGGCATAAATACTTTATTACCGTCCGATAAGAATACGCTTCGGGGTGCTACTATTGAAATATTATTCATTAAGTAATGCCTCCATATGGAGTTATAATGCCGTATCCGCCACTACAGAACATTATCGAGTGTTTTAGCCGATTATACTGTGTGAGATAATCATCGCCCACCATTCTAATATTTGTAGCGTTACTCCCTAAGTCAATAGAAGTTGGTCCATCTGACAATTTAAATCCTCCGACAGAATAACTACTTTGCAGACTTTTATAGAAAATATGCGAAGCTTTTAAAACAACCAAATGTAAAAATTTCCCATCTTTATTTGGTGTAGTTGGATTCGGCGATATTGTTTGGGCCGATACACAAATGTCATAAGACCAACACATATCGATATTTACGTAATCGGCCGATATAAATAATAGTTGAGCTAAGCGCTCATCTGTATATTCATAATCGCACGAATTCATATCGTCGATATTTGCTCTTAACATCGGTATAGTTTCACTTAGGAAGGTTGTAGACATATCTTACACTTCACTTTGATGAACTTGTGGCATAGCATTGACCCCGGAACCCCCGGAAACTTCAACTTGAAACCAACCACCAGTTACTTGCACAGCTTTAATAGTTGTTGCATCTGTATCAAAAGAACTATAAACCACTACTGGATTACCATCACCGGTAGAATCTGAAGGTCTCCAGCGTAGAATGTATGTTGCTCCGCCGGGTGTCCCCTCAATATAAAATACACATTTTTTGTATTGATTTGCAATCCACGAGCCAGTAATTGCTCCAGTTGTATTACTATCTAAAAGATCCATTATTTTCTCCAATTAAGACCATAAATTTGTTGAACTAATATCAAAAGCGACGTTACCGGCTATATCATAGCCGACTAATCTAGTGATGGAACCAACATCCGTATCTCCAGAAACAACTAAGGGTAGAGAATCTACAGCACCCGCCACCCATTGCCCCGACCGTGCGTTGCCGTAGTAATCTTCCGGCACTGCACCCATTTCGGCAGGTGCGTCGAACAGGATGTCCGAATCATCCGTATCATCAGGGCGGTACGTTGTGGCGTTGTAGTCAACATCCTTTGAGACGTTGCCAGACGCTATTGAGAGTGCGTTAAATGCAGCAATCGAAATGCGAAGCCCGTCATCCACGCGAGCATCTTCGTCTGCTGGGACAACCGCCCACACGCTGTTCGTCACAGCACATCCTTGGTTTTCGACGGTGTCAGTTTCTTCATCAATGGAAATAATCTCTGGTCCAGTGTTTACCACGTACCCCAAAGCTAAATGCCCCCTTATGGTCAAGTCGCTCCATCGTTTAATAGCTTGGAAATGTCGGGTCACATCCGAATCAATTGTTGTGTTGTGAAGGAAATAGGTGCTGTCGATCGAGTACCCGACTGTCTCAGTTCCCGAGCATGTCATGCGGCTGTTCACAGCAATATTATTTCGGAAGGTGACGTTTAGCGTGTTTTGGTCGTCACTCGAAGCCGAAAATCCGCAGTCTATCCCACGACACCGTTCGACAATCACGGTCACAATATCGCCATTTTCGATGCTATTGTTGTGGCCGATATTCAGGCCGCCAGCAGATGTGCCGAGACACGTGAATGTGCATCCATACACATACGTCCATTCACCACCATGTCGCTGAAAGCAATTCTTGGTTGCCCCTGTGTTCTGCGACACGTCGCAGTCAACAAAAGTAGCCCAGTCTCCCCTGCCACGTATTGGCCTCTCAGTCCCAATATAACCTGCTATTGTCGTATTGAGGCAAACAAGACCCGGTCCCGTCCAGAACAAATCCCCATAAGCCTGATCAGTGTCGTTGCTGACAACATTCAATAAGAGCAGGTCGCGGTTGCTGTCCCCCGATATCGCCGCAGTTGTATCCGGATCGTTACTAGTACAATCCACCGCCCACAACTCCTGACCACTGCCTGATCGCGGGTCAAGAAACCTCGCCTGATCTCCAATTGTCGTCACGTTTGCCTGACAATCTCGCACGCCCATCTTTTGTCCACCGCCGATAATGGCTCGCGATGAACCAGAAATAACAACCTGAAACTTCGATCCATTAGTGCTTCTCACAAAACAGTTGCTATCAGATGCCCCTCCAAAATCAGAGGCCCAAGTATGAACCTTTCCGCCTGTTAGTCGCACCTCTAAATCAGTGAGTGTCTCGCCAGAGATACAGTTTGCGATCGTGTCGTATGGATCGCCCGAATCTGTCGGATCAGAAGGTGACGCAGAGCCGTCGTCGGGATCAACATACACAACCCGGCGACTGTTTGGAGTCACCCTCACTGTTCGCGTGCCACTTGCCGATTCCCCTTCTTGGTTGGTTATTGTGCAGGTGACGGTGTATTCCGTGTTTTCCCCCGGCTCAACGTCGTAAAAGTGTGACCCAATAAAACCCCGGTGCTCATTGTATTCCCCTGAGGGATCACCGAAATCCCACTCCACCTTGGAGTGACACCACTTACCAGCACCAAGCATTGACCCCTCTATCGTGAACCACACGGCATTTGGCCCCATAATCTCGTAAGTACCAGATGTGTTGTCATCATGGTCAGTGATGACCACCAATGGCGTGTTCGTCGTCGTGATGGAAAACTCATCACTATTAGCGGTTTCTGACCCATCATCATATTCGACGACATAGTAATACGTTGTGTCGTCGGTCAGGCCCGTGTCTGCGAGGGTGAGGCTTGTTGCTCCAGCGATCGCATTGCCCGGACCGGGGGTAAATCCGCTTGTCGTACTGCGATGCCATTGGTACGTGTATGACGATGACCCACCAGTCGCATCTGTAGCCGTTAGATCCACTGTGGTGGACGTGCGGTCGGTCAGTGATATCTCGCCAGCAACCAAAGGAGTGCTTGACACTGCCGCCCACAGTGCTTGAACATCCGCTAAGTCTACGTCTTGATTGGCGAGCCCCGCCATTTCTACGCGACCGTCAAAATAGCCAGCCGGAAAAGGAGAGCCGTCGCCCCGTGCTCGGTATCCGACGCGAAATTCATAATCCGTTCCACTTGTTCCAGATCCGTGGCTGGAGGTGTTTGACCCATCCAGTGCATCATCAACGTAAAACCGGAAATCTGTCGAACTTCCCACGACCGCGATAACTAAATGGACTGTGTCGTCATCGGCGGCAGTAGTGCCCGTTTCGATCGTTTGTGCTGTTCCGAAATCCGCCGCCGCAGCTAAATCTCCATTGCTGTCAACGTAGACTCCGATTGAACGCGTAGAGCTTGACTGTCGCTCAAACGTCACGACCGTTCGGCTTGTCTGGGACGTAGGTGTGCGTATGACCGCAAAAATCGTAATCGGCTGAGATGAAGACGCACCGAACAGCCCCGTTGATGCCTGATCAACAATCCCGTCCGTGCCGTCCAAATCGACAGACGTCGCACCGTCATCGTCTGTCAGAGCCGTTTGGTTAAGAGTGAATCCGCCAGAGTACGTCCCGTCCGCATTCCCGGTATCGTCATCCGCCGTTGTGCCGCTCGTCTCGTGGAGTTTCCAAAAGCGAACGAGGTTCGCGCCGAACAGGTTTTCTATTGCCGTTTCAAATGGAGTTGCCATCTATTTCCGCCCCGACAGTTTGAAGTTTTCGAGCCTTTGAATGATATTCGAGTTCATAATTCAATAATACCTTATAATTAATGATATAAAAATGGGCCTATCACACCCCATCAGAGTTGCGTAGGCCCAAATCTTTTATTAATTTTCCCCAGCTTTCTTAGAAGCTGATAGGAAGAATTCGTCGGTTGTCAAGAACTAAAACGCTGTAACGTTCCCATCCATACCATCCACCCATTTGAGATCTATGCAGAGCAGGATCTTCGTAAACCTCTAGCGGCTGAGTAAAGGCAAAGATAAAAGAGTCACGGTTTGCAAGGTCTAGAGCAATACCAAGTTCAGTATCAGAACTTTCTAAAGAACCACCAAGATTGGTAGAGTAGTAAGTTTGATATTCTTGGCCAACACCCAGTTCATACATTTCGTGAACGCGAGTCTTTAAAATATCCACAACAGTATCTTGACCATTGCTCATATTATAAAGCTGTGCTCGAACAGAATCAGGAACTTGAGACAGGTCCCAGTTCAGGATTTCTTCGACACCTTCACAAGAAATATAAACGTCGGTTGCTCGGGATTTCTTCAAGGAGGTCTGATTTCCACCACCGTTACGAGCCATTGAGCATCGTAGCAGAGAGAAAAGCTTCTTCGAGAAAGAACCAGCTGAAGCAGCCGGATCATAAACCAACATACCACGACCGGCAGCAGCAGCTAAAAGCGTATGCCAACCATCATCGTTACGCTTCTTAACGAAAGACGCCATGAAGACTTCAGAAAGACGAGCCAGAATATCCCATCGTGCATTACGTGCGTATTCCAAATCGTATTCAACAGCAAAGGTAGATCCGATGATCTGTCCAACGATTTTCGAACCGTTGATCGCGATCGCAGGAATATAACCTTTACCCGGATTTGTCCACGCTAAGAACTGTCCTTCAGTACCCGGCTCGACAAAGTCAATCGGGAATTCGGGAGTTGTTCCAGCAGGAATTTGTGTGACGTTGAAAATACCACCGGTATTCTCACCATCCATCACACCCTGTCGAATCGGGAGTTCGACAGCTTCAAGAAACTGAGTGATAGCTTTGGCGCGCACTGCTTCATCGCGTGAAGCCGTAGACTTCAAAACTTCTTTAGTTTCTTCAGAAATTTCACTAAATAATTTCGACATTATGTCAATTCTCCAATTTAGTCAAGGTGAACAGAAACTTTAACGAAGCCATCAGAATCAGCAGAGGACACAAACCGTCCGACCTGTGGGTTCATCGCGCTAACTTCATCAGATAAGAAACCTGAACCGGTCAAATACATAGGACCGGGAACAATGCTAGATAAGCGAGAAGGATCAATCATGTCTGTAGAACAAGTACCTTTTCGCATAAGAGTAACTTTAGAGTTCAGAGGAACAACATCCAGATTCTGGAAGTTCTGACCAACTTCAGTTACATCGTAGGAACGAACTGTATGCATTAACAGTCCAACGGGTTCTTTACCAGAAGGATCAGCTGCGTAGGACACAACATTGTCCTGATGATCCATGTCCGGAGTGAACGTACCAGTATTAGCCAAGCACACAACTCCACCGCGAGTTCCGGCAGTCTGCATGTATCGGCTTAAATCATATTCAAGAACTTGAATCTGGTGCTTAAGAGCCATTATTTACTCCTTAGTATTCAAAGAAAGAATTTCGCCAATTTCAGCTGCAATTGACTTACATTTGGTCTCAGCTTCAGATTCTTCCATCTCTTCATCGTCTTTTTTAGACTCAGCTTCAGATGATTCATCCTGTTCAGCTTCAACTTTATCAAAGTTAGGAGCAGCAGACTGTTTTGAAAGAGCGGCGTAAGTTTTCACTAATTCATCAAACTGTTCATCACTAACACCGGCAAACGTTGCACAAATTTCCGATGCTCGATCTTCGCTGACTTTCACAGCGATAAGTTTAGCAATTCGAGCTGCTTTAACAGCTTCTGTTTTTAATTCAACATTTTCTGCTTTAGCTGCTTCATACAGCTTAACCACTTCGTCAACCTTTGAGGTTGCTTCTGCTTTAGCAGTGTCAAATTTATCTTGATACTCATCAATTACTCGCTTAAGTTCTGCGATTTGCTTATTTAAGCCATCAACTTCAGCTTTGTGATCAGCATCACTGGCTTGCGCTGTTTTGAACGCGGCAAATTCATCATTAACATTTTTCAATTCTGCCTTTGTTCGATCAAGCTCGGCCTGCAATTCATCTAAGGTCATTATATTCTCCTGATTAGATGCTTTGGTTACGGTAAAATCGATTACACTTCTAGGATTGGCAGGATTGTCAACAAGACCCTTGCCGCTAAATACATAATTTCTTAATACTCTTGAAACTTCATAACCATCATATTCACCAGAACCACCATAAACTTTCAAGTGTTTACTTAAAAAGGCGGTATCATTATTACGATTTACAATTTTAGTTTCAGACGCATTAGTTAATTGGTAATCAAACTCATGGAATAAACATTCCATTGATACAAATAGTTCGTTAGCCTCTATTCGTTGAATAATCTCAGACATTCTTTTTGAAAGCTGAGGATCATCCCAATAAGTCCAAATGACTGCTTGTGTTATTACATCGTTTATTTCGTTAGCTTTAGAAGCATCTACGATAGGTTGGCCATTAGAATCTACAGCAGCACTTTTAATGATACACCCAATGATATCTTTTTCATTGTGCATATAATTGAATTGTTTGTATACCGGAGTATCTTTAGCTGCCCATAATTCAGAAGCTAAGAATACATCATCATTCTTGTTAACACCAACACTAGCTAAAATACTATTAATGAAATAAACATCAAAATTTTTATCAAGGCTAAAAGCCGCAAGGACTTTTTTACGGTCAGCAGAAATCTCATCTTTATTTTGTAATGAGATAATCGGGGCATAAACCGCCGTTGAATTATTTTTTATGAGATCTGCAATCTCAGCTTCAGCCTTGAAAATTTTCATAATTTACCTCTGTAAATAATTACACAATTTTTTTATAAAATACTAATTTTGTGTCATTTTTGTCATAACATAGGCCGCCGCAGCAGCTTTTCTTGTGTCATCTTTATTAATTTCCCTATTAAATTTAGCAGGAACTTCTTTTAAAAGGTTATCCCGTAAGGATTTAGCTTGATCTATATTAGGAATATTATTTAAAGCTTCACTGACACATTTAGTAGAAAACGACTTACAAGGAGAGAAATATAACAAAACACCTAATTTTAAATCTTCTAATTCGGCAGATTCTTTATCTGTAAGTTGCCGAGCGCTAGTCTTTTTCTTAAGTTGTAAGTAAATGGGTGACACAATATCGCCAATTTTATCTAAAGCTTCTCTTGCCCAAGATTGAGCTTGAAGCATATCGGCGGCTGAGGTTGGGTTAACAACTTTCGGCTTTCTTTTCTTTGTGTCATTGGAATTATTTGGCCTACCACCTTTATCAGGTGGTGCTTCACTATTCTTTTTAGGTGCCGATGGAACCACTTCCGGTTCAGGATCTTGATCAATAGCTTGATAATATCGGCCAGTCTTCGGCGGTAACAGTTCCTTATCTCGCCGTTTATATTCTTTCCGAACACGAGATTGTTCAATATGATTTAACTTATTAAACTCTTCTCGCATAGTTTCTAAAGAAATAACGTCACGGTCATAAAGTTCAATAAGGACAGAATGATAGTTGTTTTCGTCGGAAACAATCGCATCTTCAAATACTGGGACGGCCGGAGTACTAAATCCCATCGCCGACTGAACAACTTTAGATTCAGTCATTAAGAATTCTTTTAACTTCATACGAATATAATTTAATCTTTCAACAAAGATTTTCATAGAAATGAAGTTATTAGTAAATCCTGTGGTGGAACTAGCGGCTCCTCCGCCAATCAAAGCTGGAGGGATGCCCATGCCGTCATAGATCATATTCATAATATGAGTATATTTATCAGGCTTTAAGAAGTCATGTACATTAGTGCTAGATTCTTTAAAGTCCAAATCCGGACCCCAAAATATATCTAGGACACCGCCGTGAATATTATTTAGAACAATATCTCGAATTTTCTTTAGAACTTCCGGCGACGGAATAATAGAATTCAAGGCGTTATTCTGATCAATGTAACCAGCGCGCCACAATCTAACACTCGAAATAGCACCATCTAAAGCAGAAGAGTCACACAGGTGCATTTTCTGCAGCATAATTAGTGGCTCTAAGATAGAGTAAATTACAGGTAATGACCATAATTCCCAGTCATTTTTCCGGTAATGATAAATATCAATATCCTTACCATCCTGCACTATCTTCTTTTCTCGTAAATCAGCGGGTATACTCTTATAAGCACGGAAGGCGCCGGGATTTGTAGTTCTTAAGATTTGCTCATGGTTAGAATTATCACCCAAAACAAGCGGACCCCTTGGTGGTTGTACTCTTAAGACTGGCTTTTTCGCAAAAGTATTACTGGTAGGATCATGATCAAATAGGAACATTGGACTAATAATAGTATAACTTTTAGGCAAAGTCAACTTATTAGATTCAAAGCTTTGAAACTCCGCACTTCTAGCACGTTTCCAGTCTCTAGCAATATCAGTAGGAATTTTGCTTAGTTCTCTATATACAGGAGCTGAACCATCTCGTAATAATGATACACAGAATCGTTCAATGAAATTAGGACCGTCAATATACTTAAACCAGTTCTTATAGAAAAGTTCTACTGATCTATTTGTATGTGTCCAATCAAAACCCTTAACGGCAAAATCAGCCATTAAATCTACAATGTTACGGACAATCCCAATATTGTTATAAACATCAGAACAAGCTCTAACAACCTCATTGTGATCTGATGGCTGAGGAATGCGTTCTGAAGGTCTCCAATATGTATAATCGCTACGTTTATATTCGTTTGATCGTACCTGAACATTTCCAGTTAAAAAAGAAGAGCCTATAGCTGATGTAACAGTATTCTGCGCTCCGGCACCTTCTAAAGCAGCCTTATTGCACGCTGCAGTTATACGACTAATTTCATTGCTCATTGTAATCCTCATTAAAGTACATGTTAATAACTATTACACATTTCTATAGAGGTTGCTCAATTTTTCGGCGATTTCAGGTCTGCCATAATACATGGTACCCTTATCCGGGCGTTGTAGAAACCCATGCATCGTACCCACGTCAGGGTTAATTGGACGGGCAGACGAAGAAGAAAAATTGCGCGCAACATAATTAGCCATAATTAAAGCCGAAACACGGTCTTTATGTAAGTCTGTTTTTTTAGTTCCTGTGGTAAGCTGATCACCAGCGATAACAAACTTTGTGCGTCCAGCTGGAGTTTCTACAATCATAATCGTAGTTAATTCTTTTTTAAGCTCTTCTATTTCATAAACACAATCACCCAAAGTATCATAAAGTGTTTTCGCTTCTCCTAAAGACTCATCATAGTATTCAGCCAAACCTGCATTTAAGTTATCATCATAAGGAAACAGAATAGTTCTGGCCTCCATATCTTTCTTAAGATCATGATAAGCCGTCTCGTTCCATTCTGAGGTAGGAGTAATCATATGAAGAATATGGTCGCCGACAATAAAGTCTGTTTCCACAGGTTTATTATCAAGATCTTTCACTGGCAGGATAGCACGCTCACCTTCTTTAGCTCTGCTGGTATCGCGGAAAGCTTCCATAATTGCTTTACCACCACCAAATGTATCCATGGCGATATAAGCACAAGGAAAACGTGACATTAAATCACGGATTTTTCTAACACAATAATAGAAATAATCAACTTCGGTAATCACATCATCCTTAAGTCTTTGTCTATGATCTTTGCTTTGTGTAGTCCATACATGTACTATCTTGCGGTAGTGTTCTTCAACTTCAAGAACAACAATGGCAAAATTATCACCCTCGTATGCGGGGTCAATACCAAAGACATAACGTTTTTGAGGATCGCCGTATAACATTGGTGAGAATTTAACTTCGGCTCCATCAATCTCTATTTGTTTGTCAGGAGTAACGGTGCAATTCTGAATAAGACTTTGTCTATAAAATCCATCACTATCATCTACAAAACAAGCTCCATACTCTCTAAGGAAAACATCTTTTGCCGTATGAGTTCTAATACGCTGAATCTGAGACTTATCTAAGAAACCTTCTGGAACAAGACCAACAGGAATACGTAATAAAGAATAATCCTTCCAATTATGACTAGCAGATGCATCATCTCCAAATATTTCTTCGAGTTTCTCAGGATCTCCGCCGGTCATTAAAATTCGGTGCCATTTAGCAAAATATTCATAAAAGTGATTAAACTTATAATATGCCGTACCACTAAGAATTAATTGGTTCTGTAAAATATCATTCACGAGATCCTTTTCACTGATATCTGCACCAAGATGTTTAAACACCTTAAGACTTTTTTCATGGTCCATTTGTCCGATTGGGTCTGAAGATACGGAAAGGAACGGAGAGATAACTTCTTCGAAGACCGTTTTATTCATCGACGCGAATTCGTCACTGATAAGGAAGTTAGCACGATATCCACGAATTTTACTACCATCATGGCCAACAGGTAAAGCCCAAACAATAGACTCACCAAGGCGAAAAGACCAAGCGTCTGCCCCGTGTACCGGTCCATTTTTACCACCTTTATAAATTGATCTTAGAGCTGCTGATCTATTCCAGACATTTTCAATATACTCAAAAACCAGTTTTGCTTGTCTGAAACCAGCACCAGTAACAACACCTTTTGTGCCGGGAATTGTAATCATTCTAATAATGGTATATAAAGCCAGCGTGCTTGTTTTAGCCATACCACGAGAACCGATTAACATCGGAAAACGGTGATTATACATCTCTCTAATGATCATACATTGAAATGGATATGAATCCATATTAAACAATAAACGAATCATTAAGTAGAAATAATCCGGGTGAGACATTAAATACGATACATACCTCGCAAAATCTTCCATACCCTCATCCGGTAAATTAAAGAGAGGATTATACAAGGAATCGTCATCGGCGAGAATGTTCCACCTAGCATCACCTTTAATCTTCTCTATAATTTCATTACTAGTCTTGTTATAGAGGAATGTTCCTTTTAGTTTACTTTTAACGTCTTTGGTTATTCTCATAATAGTTTTTTAATATACTGTAAGTTTCGTATTCGGCCATATCTCTATCTTCACAAAAGATAAACTCGACGCCGTATTCTTCTTCAATCTCTCTAATACTTTTAAGTAGAAAAGCAGGTTTAATCCTAACTCTGCGTTGGAATTTACGAGGGATTCCTGAATGCGTAGGAAAGCAATGAATATGAGAAAGTGGAAAAGCGCAGACAATATAAGCTTCATCAAAACTTCTCATCCTTTCTAATTCCTTATAGAATCTAACTTTAGCAGATCCTAAACAAATTGCTAATTCGGCGCTTGTAGCTTTACGGTCGATAGTTATCTTATCTTCGTATCCCTCAATAGAATAATCGCCGGTATCTAGTTTACGGGAAATAGTTCTATTGTGTATGCCGATAAAATCAAACGGCTTTTTTTCCCTAGTATCTACGATTAATTTAAACATTAATAAACCTATTAAATTGTTCTTTGGTGTTGTTTTTGCGACCGAAACGTTTATGAAATTTTAAATGACATAAACGACAAAGAGTAACACCATTATCAATATCAAATCTACGATCTACGCACCAGTGCCAACCATCAAGATGATGAGCATTTAAAGATCCACCTTGTTGAAAACATTTTTGACAAGTGTAATTGTCCCTATGATAAATAGCTTTCCGCCAATTTCTAAATTCATTAATATTTCTTTTCTGTAAACGTTCTTCATTAGATAGATCGGGATTCCATGATGGATTTTTTTCTTTACTCCATTTTTTCGAAGCTGCTTCAAGATTCCAACATCCGCAAGATTTAGATGTATTATTTAATAAATCACCAGCTCTTACGGATCTTTCCACACCACACTTACAGCGACAATTCCAGTAGATCATTCTGTTTCTACGTTTAGTTTGTATATTGATCACTGTCCAATAATGAAAAGTACGACCTGTTAAATCCTTGTGTTTCCTACTGGGATTACATCCGCACGAAGTAACATTACCTCTTTTTCTGGTCAAAGACCCCTGATATATAGATTTTTGTTTCCCACACGCGCACAAACAAATCCAATTATTTTTATTGTTAGGATCTTTTGATATAACAGTAAGTTTACCAAAGTTTTTATTTTCTAACTTCATGATATTTGATGTTTTATTTCTTGTTTGTAAATTGCTATTTGTTCTTTCAACGATTTTTTCTTAACAATTGAAATGTATTTATGAGTTACATTTTGCCAAGTTTTAAATCGTGTGACATTCGAAATAATAGTAGGACTATTTAACCCCATCTTTTCAGCAATTCTTACTTGTTTTAAATGATATTTATGATATAAAATGAAGATGGCGGACGCCATTGCTTCATCTAAAACTGTCGTGTCTCTATTTTGACCCTGTACTTCATTTGTACCCCACCGAATATTTCCGGGTCTGTAATCGCCGTCATTATCAATTCTATCAATAGAATATCCATTCGGCCGATCACCCAAGTGGGTTTCAACATATTGACGGAAAGTATCAAAATCCAACCAAGCTTTAAAAATCTTAATGCCCCGACCACCGTACCTCTCATATGATTTACTATTCTTATTCATGGTTCGATATTTCATTCCGCGCCATGTTTTGCGTAAATAATGTTCTTCATACTTTTGTTTAGTAACTTTATTAGGATCTAAATATTCGTATTCGGCGAAACTATTTGGGAGTTCTTGGTGCTTTCTTAATTCTTTCATTCGCTCTTCATGTGTAATTTTCCGCTGACGATAAAGGCGTGTATTACGGGCAACCTTAGCTTGAAATATAGGCTTGTAGTATGTTTCCTTATTTTTAATATCATCGTGACATTGTTTACACAAAGATATAAGATTACGGCGATTACGGCGAAGAGAAACGTGCTTTGAATACAATTGAATATGGTGAACCTCAAGCTTAACACCCTTCAGTCCACAAAGTTGGCATGTAAAGTTATCTCGGGCCAAAACCTTATTACGGGTCATAAGATAACGTTTATTATAACGCCGCTTATTGCTATTCAACTTCAATTCTTTAAGAGTTGAAGGTTTGTATAATTTACGCCTACGTCCGCGCCGTTTTTTCGCCATTAGTAAATTCCGTCAGCAAATCCCATATACACAGCTTCCTCAGCTGTCATATACCAATCTGTCTTTGTTTTAATTTTTTGATCTAAATAACTTTTAACTTTACTCAAAGATGAACTACGTTCTTTAAAATATTCTCCATTTATGCATCGTGCTGCATATATTTCAATCATTTTTTTATACATCAATTTATTTAATTCCGCCCAAGCTATACCACACTTAGCTTCTCCGTCAAAAGAAAAACTACCGGTATGTACTAGATAAAATGTATCCTTACATAAAAATCTTAAACCAGCAGCTTGCATAATAATTGTACCCATACTTCCTATTAGGCCAGAACCATAAATAGTAATTGGGGAATCACTATTGCGTATATCAGAATACATGCTCATGCCAAAACCCCAATCACCACCATCAACATTAATCAAATATATGTCAATAGGTTTAGAATTTTCTAAATTAAGCTCATATAAATCTTTAATAAAATTTGAAACGGTTTTATAATCAACCGAGCAACCGTCATTCTCCTCTTGGTGGAAGAATATAGTTCTGTTTAAAGTTTTTGTTTTCAAGGTCAATTGCTATGCCTCCAACAGTTATTGTATCGTCTATCATTACAGGAAATTTCCATATTAACCACTCTTTCATTTCAGAGTTGTTAGACTTTTCAAATGGTTTAAGCGGAACAAGCTCTTTAGTGATAATACTTATACATTTATTCGCAACCTCCAAATCATTTACGGCAAACAAATCCGCTACTACTTTTGGCCAGAGCTCAATATCCGTTTTATTTATATAAGATTGTTTAGAAATATGCCACTGTTCTTCATAAGCTTGATTAATAAACAACATACGTGAATATTCTTCACCCGCCTCTAAATTAGGTGGCTTTTTTAACCAAGTTGGAGTTGGAATATATTCACAAAATTTTTGTAGCGCCTTAATAGAATTAAATTGTGAATTTACCAAATGATTCAAATGTATTAATTTTTCACGTTCGGTTAGTAATAAAATATTTAAACCATTAATTTCTTTTTGTGATTCGAAAAGTTCTTTTTTTAAGTTTTCCACCTCACTACATAAAGTGGCAATTAATTTAGACTCCGATTCTAATAATAATTCAAATTTGTTAACTACGTTAACACCTTGTTTATTCTTAAAAGTTAACCATGCAGCCCAAGCAGAGCCCAAAGTACCAATGAGAATACCAATATTATTTTGATTTATACTAAAATCTAGCCAATCCATTCTTTCTATTTCACATGAATTTCTTTTGGGTTTCGATACATCAAAACATAATTATTACCAGAAGAGCAATCTTCTACCAAACCAACTAAGCGAGCTTGCTTAGATGATTGCAATTCTTGAATCATCTTGAGGCACAAGTCAATTGTCCCCTTAAATATATGCATATTGCTGTTCATTTTATTTCCCACTTCTTCGTACATCAGTTTGTACCATTTCTTGAACTAAATCATCAAAAGTATTTTCTTGAGTCCATCCTAAACTTTTTAACTTTTTAGAAGATCCTAATAAATACGGAACTTCACACGGACGGAAAAACTTTTCACTAACTCTAACATAATCCATATAATTTTTATTGACAAGCCCAAATGCTTGATTACAAAATTCTTTAATGGTATGTGTTTTTTCAGAACAAACAACAAAATCTTCAAATTTTTGTTTTTCTATCATTAAATCTACAGCGGTTAGACTGTCATTAACATGAGACCAGTCTCTCCTAGCATCAAGATTTCCTAAGAATAAAAAATTGTTTGTTAACCCAGCTTCTAATTTACCGATATAAGAAGTAATTTTACGGGTAACAAAATCCTCTGTTCTTAAAGATGATTCCATATTAAAAAAGATTGGTGTGATAATATGCATCCCATATGAACGCCTATATAAATCACATATATTGTGAGCATAAATTTTTGCAGCTGCATATGGAGAGTTAGCAGCTAAAGGTGTATTTTCATCTTGAAAAGCACCATTCGGCAGTTGTTTGTTGGCTAGCAAATCTAAATTGGAATGCTCAAGCTTACCTTCCTGATTTACAAAGGAAAAGTTAGAACCAAACATCTCGGAAGAACTGCAATGAACTATTATCGGCCGATACCAATCACCGACCTTGCGTACGCTTTCCAATAGATTGAGAACGGCGGCTCCTGTGTGCTGTAATGCTACATCGGGAGTTTTGAAAGATTCGCCGACATGAGAAGCGGCGGCCGTATTAAAAATTACAGTCGGTCGGTGATTATTGATAATATTAAACATAGAGGTAGCATCGGTGATATCACCCGATTCTAAAATCGGCGAAATTCCTAATTCCTTTAAACGCCACATATTAGATGAACGCCTATGTAAACCTACAACGGTATGTTTATTATCTAAATATCTTTTAGCTGCCAAAGCACCGACTTGACCTGTAACGCCGGTAATTAAAATTTTCATAATTTGCCTTCTTTCTTTAATTCTTCAACGATTTCTGAATTCAATACCGGCCGGTCTTCCATGCCATCAGGATACTTATATAATTCAGACAATCGTATATATTCTTCTTTCATACCCAGCCTATTCTTTTCCATCTTTAATCCTAATTCCCGGCGGTACGCCGGATTCTTTTGCATATATGCTAATTGATCAGCTAGGGACTCATTAGCCTTTGTCAACTCGCTTGCCCTTGCTTTACGAGTAGAATTCATCTTATCTAAGAGATCTTGTTTAATTTTGAAAAAAGTATTTTGATTAGCACGAATAGTTTTTAATTCATCTTGAGCAGTTGCTTTCTCAATGTTAGCGCTATCAATCTTTTCCATCAATAAATCTTCTTGTTCGTCGAAATCATCATCGCGCGTTCCTTGTTTTAACTTAGATAAGGAAGCTTCAAGGGATTGTACCTCTTTGGTCATTTTCTCTATATCTTGCAGTAATACTAATTCGCGCGTCATAGCTCTGTCTAAAAGACAAGCGGCTTTGGCATAGTCTAAAATCTGCTGCTCTTCTGAGAAAGTAACATCTGATCCAAATTGCCGCATCATTTGTTCATAAATATTAATGACGGCATCTATTTCGGCGGAACCCATTTGTTTTGCCAGAGGAGCAAATTGTGCCGATTCTTTAATCTTCGTTTCAATATTCTTTTCGTTAGAAACTTTATCTCGCGTAATTCCATTGCGTTGACAGTATCGTCGAACAGTATTAGGACTGCGGTTTAATTTAACTCCGACTTCTTCGTATGTATGATATGGAATCAATTTTTCTATTTGCCGTTTTTCCTCATCCGTCATTCGCCCCTTTTTAATTGACACTACACTTCCTCCGATTCAGCGATTACTCTCATAGCAGCTAGTACCTTTTGCCGTGAATGATGTGGAATAGAAACACCGTCTTTCATTCTTAAAAAATCTTCGCGTAAATTTGCCACTATTTTCTCATCTACAATATTTAAGAAATTCACATCGGCGAACAGTTTATGCTCATCCTCTACATCAATAGAAAGACTCCCGGCAGTCATCAGCCGTTTCTTGTTCTCAGCGCTTTGCTCATTGAAGTAACGATCTCTTTTCAATGTTATCAGTCTATTGCGTACAAAGTGATAAAAGAATTGTTCCGGAGTGGATTTCGCCGAATCATATTTTCGTGCTGCTTCCAATATAAGAAAGTATACTTCTTGCTCAATATCATCACTATCGTAAATATCAAATGTAAAGGTATGCTTAAGTTGTTCAGCTACGTACTGTGTTAGACGTAATAGCTCGTTCTCGTTCATCATCACTTCTTTCATCTTCTCTTTGTAAGTCCGAAGCTACGCTTCGCTCTAGTTCTGGGGTTTCTTGTATAACCAGTTCAACGTTACCATAAATAATTTTTGCGGACATTTTTAATATTCTCCTGAAAATTTGCGTAATTATTTGTAGTCGGCAGATGTCCGAATCGCCGTACACTTATTATTACCCGAAATTTTTAAAATATTTACGATTTTCTTACTTTCGGTAAATTTTTATAAAATAATTAGGAGAAAAGATGAATTTACAAGCATTTGGTGCAGATAAGGCTATAGAGGACTGGCTCGAAGATTCTCGAATTCACCCTGAACTCACGAGAGATATACTTGTGAAGCGTGCAAAACGTGGATGGCTTGGTGAAAGAGCTTTGACTACACCAGTAATTAAAGGCGCGCGG
>Ga0209692_10001473_pt1 | contig 31875 bp, 22 predicted proteins | sample tdDd472_FD_187129 | JGI IMG/M metagenome (GOLD analysis project Ga0209692, IMG submission 187129) | Marine sediment microbial communities from the Atlantic coast under amendment with organic carbon and nitrate - tdDd47.2 (SPAdes)... | ecosystem: Environmental > Aquatic > Marine > Coastal >...
GCCTGCCGAAAACCCGCTCCGGCAAGATCATGCGCCGCATCCTGCGCAAGGTCGCCGCCGGCGAGCATGACAGCCTCGGCGACATCTCCACCCTCGCCGACCCCGCCGTCGTCAAGGACATCATCCGGAACCGCAAAAACAGATAGCGGTTTCCGGTTCCGCCAATTATATAATGCGGGCAGTTCACGAACAGGCTTGCCCGCATTCTCCTTCCCGAATCCCCCTCTTGACAGGCCAGGCATATCATGCTGCAGTGGGCGCGGTGATATTTCCGCAAGGGTAAGATGATCAAAGGGGAAGCCGGATGCCGCACACTGCCGATCGGGACGGGACACGGAATAACAACAAGGACATATCCCGCTATCTGGAAGTCAACCCGGATCAGGGCTTGAGCGCGAATGAGGCGCGACGGCGACAACAGATTTTCGGCCTGAACAGCCTGGGACGAAGCAAAAGCAAGCCGGTTGTGGAAATCCTGATTGATCAGTTCAAAAGCCTGCTGACCGCCCTGCTTGCCGGAGCGGCGGCCCTGTCTTTTGTTTTTGATGATGTCGCCGAAGGCATCGCGATCCTGGTGGTGATTCTCATCAACAGCACGATCGGTTTCTGGGCCGAATTCAAGGCCGTCCGCTCGATGGCCGCTCTGCGTAAGATGGGCCGGGCGACGACCCGGGTCCGGCGGGACGGCCGCGTTCAACGGATAACCGACGAGGAAGTCGTCCCCGGTGATATTATCCTGCTCGACGCCGGAGATGTGGTGACCGCCGACATCCGCCTGCTGGAAAGCGTCAAGCTGCAAAGCGACGAATCCCTATTGACCGGCGAATCCGCACCGGTGGACAAATCAGTTCAGCCCGAGGATCGACCGGATCTTCACGCTGCGCCGCTTCATGACCGCGAAGGCGTGGTTTTCAAGGGGACGACCATCACCAGGGGATCCTGCCTCGGGATCGCGACCGCCACGGGGAAAAATACCGAGCTGGGCAATATTTCGACCCTCGTCGAGACCGCGCGCGGCGCCGCATCCCCCCTTGAACGGCGCCTGCAGAAACTGTCCGAGCAATTATTGCTCGCCGTGCTGTTGCTGACGGCCCTGTTGACGGTAGCCGGTATTATATCGGGCCGCGACATGCTGCTGATGGTCAAGACCGGCATCGCGCTCGCGGTCGCCGCGATCCCCGAAGGATTGCCGATCGTCGCCACCCTGGCGCTGGCCCGCGGCATGTGGAAGCTGGCCGAGCATAACGCCCTGATTGAACGGCTCTCCGCGGTTGAAACCCTGGGCTCGGTCAACGTCATTTTCACCGATAAAACCGGCACCCTGACCGAAAATAAAATGACCGCCACCGGACTGAACGTCCCCGATGCCACGGAGCAAATTCCCCTGCCGTCGTCCGCGGAGGCCGGACAGCGCGCCCTGCGGGTCTGCGCCCTCTGTTACAGCGGCGGCGGCAATCCGGATCAACTGACCGATCCCATGGAAAGCGCCTTGGTCACGGCGGCCGCCGCCGCCGGCTTTGGGCCGGAACGCTGCGCACGGCAATTCCCCCGAATCAGCGAAGAAGCCTTCGACCCCAATATCCGGATGATGGCGACAGTGCATGCCGTCGATCAGGAATATCTTTATCTGGTCAAGGGGGCGCCGGAAGCCGTGCTCGCCGCCGCCAGCCATGTCGGCGGAACGGCGCAGGACCATCCGCTGACGGATGAGATGAAATCCCGCTGGCTGGCGCAAACGGAAGCGCTGGCCGGACAGGGATTGCGCATCCTCGCCCTGGCGGAAAAGCGCCGCGACAGCGCCTATGAGGCCCCTTTTGAAGGATTGACATTCCTCGGCCTGGTCAGCCTGAAGGATCCGCCGCGCGCCGATGCCGCCGCCGCGGTCAAATCGGCGCAGGAGGCCGGGGTGCGGGTGATCATGGTGACCGGCGACAATGCGGTGACCGGCGCCAATATCGCCCAGGCCGTCGGTATAGCCGATGCGGAAGCCGCCCCGGCCGTCGAAGGCCATATGATGACGTCAGCGGACAAGCTCGGCCCGGCGAAACGGCAAACGCTGTTGAAAACGGCGGTTTTCGCCCGCATGACCCCGCGTCAAAAGCTGGATCTGATCGATCTCTATCAGCAGAATGGCGCCGTGGTCGCCATGACCGGTGACGGCGTCAATGACGCCCCGGCGCTGAAAAAGGCCGATGTCGGCATCGCCATGGGCAGACGCGGGACCGAGGTCGCCAAGGAGGCGGCGGAAATGATTCTGAAGGATGACGCCTTCGCCTCGATCGTCATCGCCATTCAGCAGGGCCGGGTGATTTTCGCCAATATCCGCAAGTTCGTGATTTATCTGTTGTCCTGCAACCTGAGCGAGGTGATGGTGGTTACTTTCGCCATGCTGGCCGGCTTGCCGCTGCCGCTGTTGCCGCTGCAGATCCTGTTTCTCAATCTGGTGACCGACGTCTTCCCGGCGCTCGCCCTCGGATTCGGCAGGGGCGATAGTGAAATACTCCATCGTCCGCCACGACCGAAACAGGAAGGATTGCTCCGCCGCCGTCACTGGCAGGCGATCATATCCTATTCCGCCCTGATGACCCTAACGGTCCTGGGCGCCTTCATCTGGGCGTTGAACCGGCCCGGACATGATCCGGCTGATGCCGCGACAATCGCTTTTCTGACGCTGGCGCTGGGGCAGCTCTGGCATGTCTTTAACATGCGCAGCCGCCGGGCGGATTTTCTCAAAAACCAGATCGTGCAGAACCCCTTTGTCTGGGCGGCGCTTGTGATCTGCCTCGGCCTGATCGCCATGGCCACTTTCTGGCCGCTGTTCGCCGATGTCCTGAATATCCGCCCGCCGGACCAGTCGGGCTGGGTCGTGATCATGATCGCCAGCCTGCTGCCGCTGATCCTCGCCCAACTGGCGAAGCTCTATTCGGCCCGGCGCTATCAAAAAGACCATCTCTGGCATTAGGAGACCGGATACTCTAGCCCACATATCCGCGCATGATCGTTGCAAATCGCGGAAGGGCCCACGCCTATTTCCCCTGCTTCAGGCGTCATTCATCCTTTGCGTATAGCGCAAAAGCGGGTCTTCCCGGCTGTCCCCGCTGACGACGGAAAGCGCATCAATAAACAGGGAAAAAAGTTCCGAATGGGAGGTGATGTCAAGTTTCTTGTAGATATTCTTGCGATGAACCTTGATGGTGGTCGGCGCGATATCAAGTTTCGATGCCGTCGCCTTGATGCCATAGCCGCGCAGCAGCAATTGGACGATTTCCCTTTCCCGTCCGGTCAGCAGCGAACTGCCGAAATTCTCCATCGCCCGGCATAACGCCTCGTGAATGCCGGTCTCGCGACCTTCCTCTTCACCGGAACGCGGCTGAATCTCCCGCCAATAGTCCTTGACAACCGTGCCAACCAGGGGCCTGATCACCTCAAGCTGGGCAATTTCGCCGGCGGAAAAAAACGCGCTTTCAAGATTTCGCGACAGCGATATGGCCATCACCGCCGCCCCGTCCAGGGGAACCAGATAATTGATTTCGTCGCGCAGGCCGGATTGTTTGTACCAGCTTTCATAATATTCGCTGTCATAGAAGCTGTTCTCGCAAATATCCTTCAGGTGAAACAGGGTCGACTCGGCGCATCCCACAGCCCGCTGATAGAACGGATCCAGCAGATAAAACCCCTGGAGATATTCGGTGAAATTATTCTTGCGGCATTTATGGTCGATGTCGGCATATAACAGCGCCGGCCGCTTGTCGGGAAAATAAACCATGATCAGGATGCTGTCGGCCCGCGACAGATACTGCAGCGCCCGGCCCAGATTCTGCGGGATAGTGTCTGCGCCGTTCCGGCAAAACAGCGCGGCGAGATAGCTGTACCATTCAGCGGTTTCGAGGGAGGGGCTGCGCATGTTCAGGGATCCGGGTTATGTTATTTTCTCCTCCGTTATAGACAAACTGAAAACATCTGTCACATGCGTTTTTTCCGGGTTTTACGCCCGCCCGGCGACAGCGCAGGAAAAATCCCCGCCGTGCGCTTCCCGCCTCAAACCGGCCCGCCCCGGAAAGCTGCTCCGGCGGGCGCGATGATTGATCCATGTCAATTACTTTTATAAAGAGACTATTGTAAAAAATCAAAGTAACTTGCATAATAAGATTTACTATGTATTCTATCTGAACTCTATCTAACCGGGATAGCGTCGTCTGATGACCACTCCCCTTGAACCCAATGAGGAACCGTATGTTTGATTTATCCGGAAAAGTAGCAATTGTCACCGGCGGCAGCCGCGGAATCGGCCGCTCCGTCTGCGAAAACATGGCCCGCGCCGGCGCCCGCGTCGTCGTCACCAGCCGCAAGCTCGACGCCTGTGAAGAAGTCGCCGAAGCCATCCGCGCCGAAGGCGGCGAGGCGCTTGCCATCGCCTCCAGCCTCGGCAAACAGGACCAGCTGGAAGCCATGGTCAAACAAACCATCGACACCTGGGGCAAGGTCGATATTCTGGTCTGCAACGCCGCCATCAATCCCTATTACGGCCCGCTGGCGGAGCTAAGCAACGAGGTTTTCGACAAGATGATGCATAGTAACGTGCGCGACAATCTGTTCCTCTGCAAACAGGTTTTGCCCGGCATGGCCGAACGCAAGGACGGCTGCATCCTCGTGGTGTCCAGCGTCGGCGGCATTCGCGGCAATTCGGTGCTGGGCGCCTATGGCATGACCAAGGCCGCCGATATGGCGTTGGTGCGCAATCTGGCCGTTGAATGGGGCAAGAAAAACATCCGCGTCAACTGCATCGCCCCGGGACTGATCAAAACCGACTTCGCCCGCGCCCTGTGGGAAAATCCCGACATGCGCAAGCATCTGGAGAATATGACGCCGATCGGCCGCATCGGCGAGCCCGATGACATCGGCCTGCTGACCACTTTCCTCGCGACCAAAGGCGGCGATTTCATCACCGGGGAAACCATCGTCGCCGACGGCGGCATGTCCATTTCCCAAGGCGCTTAACAGCGCTTGACAGCCCTCAACGCACAAGGAGCGCCCGATGAATTTTGATGAAAGTGAAGAACTGACCATGTTGCGGGAAACGCTGCGGCGTTTTCTCGACAAGGAACTGCCGCGCGAGGAGGTCCAGCGCCTTGACCGCATTTCCGATTTTTCCGATGAAACCTTCGCCAAACTCTGCGAGCTTGGCGTCACCGGGCTCACCGTGCCGGAGGAATATGGCGGGCTTGGCGTCGATATTCTGTCGGCGGTTATCACCATCGAGGAACTGGCCCAGCGGGGCACCAGCCTCGCCGGACCCTTCATCCACTGCGCCTTCTACGGCGGCATGAATATGGTGGAAAACGGCAGTGAAACCCAGAAGCGGGACTTGCTGCCCAAGCTCGCCGCCGGGAAACTGCTGTTCGCTTACGGCCTCAGCGAACCGGATGTCGGCGGCGACCTCGCCGATGCCCGGGTGACGGCGCGCATCGAGGGTGACGAAGTGGTGATCAACGGCACCAAACGCTGGTGCACCGGCGCCCACAAGGCCGACTATATCTATACCCTGGCCCGCAGCGGCCCGGCAGGGGACAAATATAAAAACCTGTCCTTTGTCCTGGTGCCGACGACGGCCAAGGGCATCAGCATCGTCGACATCAATCATCTGGGCCTGCGCTATTCCGCCACCACCGATGTGATCTATGACGATGTCCGGGTGCCGCTGGACAATATTGTCGGCGGCATGGATAAATGGAACCGGGGCTGGCCGATGCTGGCCGGACGCGCCCTCGATGTGGAGCGGCTGGAAATCACCGCCGTCGCCCTTGGGGTTGCCACCGCCGCGGTCAATGACGCCTGGGCCTATGCCCAGGAACGGCGGCAGTTCGGCCGGCCGATCTGCGCCCATCAGGCGGTCCGCCATGACCTGGTCGACGCCAGAACCCGGCTTCAGGCCTGCCGCCATATGCTTTATCACGCCGCCTGGCTCGCCAGCGAAGGCCGGGACTGCAGTGTGGAAAGCTCGATGGCCAAGCTCTATATCGCCGATACCGGCCTTGACATCGTCCTCAAATGCCAGCAGGTCATGGGCGCCTACGGCTGCGCCGAGGAATATGACATGGAGCGCTATGTCCGCGATATGGTCTGCATGCCGATCGTCGGCGGCTCGTCCAAAATGCAGAAGAATAATATTGCCAACCGGCTCGGCCTTCCGGTTAAATAGCCTTTCATCGCGGGGGCCATCGGTCCCCGTCGCCCCCCTCTTAGAGCAAGGATAGTTTTATGGCGAAATCCGATTTCTGGTTCCATCATGACTTCAGAGTGCGTTACAGCGAAGTCGACGCCCAGGCGATTGTTTTTTTCGGCAATTACATGACCTATATGGACAGCGCCCACACCGAATATATGCGGGCGCTCGGCTTTGACTATCAGGACCATGTCCTGACCCGTCATTCGGATTTTCATATTGTCAAGGCCGACGTCGACTATCATGCGCCGGCCCGCTTTGATGATCAACTGGAAGTCTATGTCCGGACAGAGCGCATCGGCCGCAGCAGCATGACCGTGCGATTTGAAATCTATCTCAAAGGCGACGACCGGCTGATCACCTCCGCCCGGTCGGTCCTGGTCCATGCCGACCAGCGGACCATGACGTCAACCCCCTGGCCGGATCAGTTTATCACACAGATCACGGCCCGGGAGGTAACGCCGGTGGCGCGCCGCTAGCCCCGGATCGGGGGTGTCATCCCAGTTCCGCCCGCAGCGCCTTTTTGTCCAGCTTGCCCAGATTGGTCAGCGGAATCCGCTGCTGGAATATGACTTTTTTCGGGGTCATCAGGCTGCCCTTGCGGGCTTTGACAAAGGCGATCAGCTCCGCTTCGGTCACTTCCCCGTCCGGGTGTCTTTCAACGACGGCGCAGACCTCTTCGCCCCATTTTGCGTGCGGCAGGCCGATCACCGCCACATTGCGCACCGCCGGATGGTCATGGATCACATCCTCGATCTCCCGCGGGTAGATGTTGAAGCCGCCGCTGATGATCATGTCTTTCTTGCGGTCGACGATATAGAGAAATCCCCCATGATCCTGCCAGGCCACGTCGCCGGTATGGAGCCAGCCGTCGCGGATCGTCTCCGCCGTGGCCTCCGGATTGTTGAGATAGCCGCTCATCATGTTGGCGCAGCGCACCACCACCTCGCCCGGCTCACCCTTCGGCGCCTCCCGGCCCGTCTCGTCCAGCAGGCGGATTTCCGTATGCAGCGTCGGCCGACCGGCGGAGGACAGAATCTGCCGCTCCCGCGCCGGGTCCGGGTCATAATGGGCCTGCCGCGACAGGGCGCTGATCGCCATCGGCGCTTCGGTCTGGCCAAATAACTGAGTCATTTTCGGCCCAAAGCTCACGAGGGCCTGCTTGAGCCGGTCGGGGGCGATCGGGGCCGCGCCGTAAATGATATTGCGCAGACTGCTCAGATCATAATCACCCAGCGCCGGATCATCCAACAGACCGTAAATCATCGTCGGCACCAGGAAGGTCATGGTCGCCTGCTCGCGCGCCACCGTCTCAAGAAACAGTTTCGGCGCGAAATGATCAATAATGATGCAGCATCCGCCGCGCAGCAGCACCGGCAGGATCAGGCAGCCGCCGGCATGGGTCAGCGGCGTCGGAAAGATAAATCTTTCCTCCCAGCCAAAGCCGAATTCCAGCATTTCCATCACATAGGTATAAACCCAGGCCCGGTGCGACAGCATGACGCCTTTCGGCCGCCCCGTCGTGCCGCCGGTGAAATATATCCCCGCCAGATCCTCCGGGTCGATGGCGACCGGCGCCGGCGCCGCATCCTTTTCCGCCATCAGGTCGGCAAACCGCAAATGACCGTCCGGCAGGTCGGCCCGCTCCCCGACACAGATAAAGCGTTTGCAGTGGCTGAGCTCCGGCGTCATCTCGCGCACCCGCTCCAGCATGCTTTCGTGGTAAATCAGCGTGCTGCATTCCGCCTCGTTCATCATATAGACATGATCGGCGGGACTGAGCAGAACCGCCAGCGGCACCCGCACGGCGCCGATTTTGGCCAGGGCGTATTCACAGAAGATATATTCGGCGCAGTTTTTCATCAGAAAGGCGATGGTCTCGCCCTTGCCGATGTCCCGGGCCTGCAACGCCGCGCCGAGGGCCTTCGCCCCCTCGCCCAGTTGCCGGTAGCTGAAGGAGCGCGCCCCGTCGCGGACGGCGGTTTTCTCGCCATAAAAATCGACCGCCCGGTCATATAAATCGCCGACAGATGATTTCAGCATCGCTTTCCCCCTTTACGCCGCACCGCGCATATGAAACATCATTTTATAGTCGAACGTCATAATGGTTTCGTTGCGCTGATTGGTCACCGTATAGAGCCAGGTCTGAACGCCTTTTACAGGGTCTTTGGTCGGACGCTGGTCCGTGACCTCGATCCGCAGGCGGATGGTGTCGCCGATAAAGACCGGCGCCGTCATACGCAGATTATCAACCCCGAGCCAGGCAATTACCGAATCCCCGGCGAAGCCGTCCTGGGCCGCCAGGCCGACGGCCATGGCGAACACCATCGGCCCATGCACCAGCCGCTGGCCGAACCGGGTTTTGGCGGCATATTCCGCATCCATATGAAGGGGGTAGAAATCGCCGGTCAGTCCCGCCCAGTTGACAATATGGGTTTCGGTCATGGTGATCGCCGCCGTGTCAAAGACATCGCCGACCTTGAAGTCATCGCCGTATTTTTTTGGGCTCATTTTGCTGTTCCTTTCAATGGTTCACTCACCCAGCGGCGTGAATTTCGGCAGGGTATATTCATCATTCAGCTTTTCAAACGTCACCGTCACCGGCATGTCGCATTCCACCGCATAGGGATCACAGCCGACAATATTGCTCAGCATCCGTACGCCTTCCTCCAGCTTCACCACCGCAATGACATAGGGCATGTCCTCGGTAAAGGCCGACGGCGCGTTGGCCTCGACCACGGTATAGGTGTAAACCGCGCCGCGGCCGCTGCATTCGACCCAGTCCAGATTGTCGGAAGCGCAGTGAATGCAGGCGATGCGCGGATAGAAGATATGTTCGCCGCAGTCCTGGCATTTCTGAATGATCAGGCGGCCTTCATTGGCCGCATCCCAGAAGGGCTGTGCCCATTGATTGACCACCGGCGCCGGTTTTATCGCTTTACTCATCATGATTCTCCTTAAGGTATTTCTGTGCCGAGGATGGTGACCTGGGCGTCAAAATAGGTGCCGCCGGTGGCCGTCTCGACGGCGAATTTCGCCTCCGGCACCTGACGCTCGCCGGCCTTGCCCATCAGTTGCCGCGCCGCCTCCAGCAACAACGACACCGAACCGCCGGCGCCGATATGCCCTTTGCCGAGCATGCCGCCATCGGTGGTCATGGGAATTTTGCCGCCGGGCCAGGTATCGCCGCGCAGGAACATCTCGCCCGCTTCGCCGCGTTCGCAAAAGCCCAGTTCCTCAAAGGTCAGCAACTGGTAAATGGGATAGCTGTCATAGATTTCCGCCACATCAATATCCGAAGGCGCGAGGCCCGCCTGTTCGAAGGCCTCGCGCCCGGCGCGGGCCCAGCCGAATCGGGTGAGATCCGGTTCCTGGGAATAGACGAAATGGGTGACAAGGCCGCTTTCGCCAAGGATATAGACCGGCTTGTTGGGCAGGTCGCGCGCCTGCTCCGCCGAGGTCATTACAAAGGCGCCGCCGCCGTCGAACAGCATGTTGGACTGTTTCGCCCGCAGCGGGGTGGAGAGCATTTTCGAGCTCATGACTTCCTCGATGGTCAGCGGTTTGCGGAAGAAAGCGTTGGGATTGAGTTCGGCCCATTTCCGGTTGGAGACGCAAACGGCGGCGAAATGCTCGTCCCGGCAGCCGGTTTCATATTTATAGCGGGTGGTCGCCAGCGCCGCGACTGATGAATAATGCTGGCCAAAAGGCACCTCCCATTCCGACGAAATGCCCGCCGTCGAGAAAAGATCAATACCGCCCTGGGCCGTGACCCCGGTGCCCAGCTTGTCCGCATGAACAAACAGGACATTTTTCGCCAGTCCGGCGACAATCAGGGCGCCGGCGATCTGCAGCGCGTTACTGCTCGACGATCCGCCGGAGAAAACCTGGGTATTTTTCCGCACGTTTTTAAGACCCAGCTCCTCGACAATGCGCCCGGTGACCAGTTCGGTATTGAACGGTCCGCTGAACAGCGCCCCGGTCGGCAGCACGCAATCAATATCATCCTTGTTCAGTCCTGAATCCCGGATCGCCATCCGGGCCGATTCGAGGGCGAAACTGATCGCCCCCTTGTCGGCGAAACGCCCGGTCGGCACCTCGCCAATGCCGACGATGGCGACATTTCCTCTGACTTTACTCACAGTTCACCTCCTGTATTCTGTTGATTTTCGACGACGGCCCAGCCCTGCGCCGCCACATGGGAAAACAGTTCGCCGAATTTATGGCCCGTTTCCGAGCTGGCGTTGCCCTTGAGGGCGCGGGCGTAGATGCCCTGCTGTATGGCGGCGGTGCGGAACAGGCTGAAGGCCATATAGAAATTCCAGTGATCAATGCCGTCCCGCCCGGTACCTTTACAATAGGCGGCGACATAGTCCGCCTCGGACGGAATGCCGGAGGCGGCAATATCGGCGCCGACAAAGCCCCGGGCCAGATCATTGTCCGCCGGCAGATGATAGGTCATGGCGTTGAACGCCAGATCGCTCAACGGATGGCCCAGGGTGGACAATTCCCAGTCAAGCACCGCAATCACCCGCGGCTCCGTCTTGTGAAACATCAGATTCTCAATGCGAAAATCGCCATGGACAATGGAGGTCGCCTCCTCCGGCGGGATATTTTCCGGCAGCCATTTCATTAACTGGTCCATGGCCGGCGCCTCGCGGGTTTTCGCCGCTTCATATTGCCGGGTCCACAGGGCGATCTGGCGGGCGATATAGCCTTGCGGCTTGCCGTAGCCTTCAAGCCCGGCCGCCCGCCAGTCCACATTATGAATCGCGGCCAGGGTGGCGTTCATCGACTCATATATCGCCCGGCGCTCCTCGGCGCTCATGTCCGGCAACAGGGGATCGCGCAGGATGCGCCCCTCCAGATACTCCATGACGTAAAATTCCGTGCCGATCACCGTTTCATCGGCGCAGAAATGCGCCAGCTCCGGCACCGGAACGTCACTGTCCTGCAGGGCGCTGAGGATGCGGTATTCCCGATCCACCGCATGGGCGGCGGGCAATAATTTGCCTTTCGGCTTTTTGCGCAGCACATAATATTGCCCGTCTGCGGTCGCCAGGTGAAAGGTCGGATTGGATTGCCCGCCCTTAAACTGGTGAACCGTCAGCGGCCCGGTGAATGCCGGGATCTTGTCCGCAAGGTATTGCGCAAGGCCTTCCTCATCAAATTTTTGCGACTCCCTGACCGCGATCAGTCCTTGTTGCATCGGTGATTCCTTTTATTCTTAATCAAAACATCACCCTGAATTTAACCATTATCATATTGTTTTTATTATATTCTTTATAACTTCTTCCTTGCGGTTCCCGAGGAAATTTATGCTGGAAAAACTTTATAACTTGCATAATAAGACTTTTAACTTGCATTTCAAGACCTAATAATGATAATGTTCATTTCGTCAGTCGATTCAGCAAGAAATTGCGCCCCAAGAAACGTCGGCGGCATTTCGGGGCTCGGAGCGTCAGAACGGTTGATCCCCGGTTCGGGGAATTGATCGGATGACAAATGGTTTATGACTTCAAAACGGGGACTGGCAGTGTAACGCCGCCCCTGATTTCGGGGCGACGCCCCATTTAACAGCCACGGCGCAGGCCGCCCGACAGGGCACAGCGCATACTATGACATTTGTAACAAAAAAGGATTTATTATGAGTACTGAAAATGTCGACGTCATTGTGATCGGGTCCGGTGTTGCCGGCATGACCGCAGCCGGTCTGCTTGCCCAGGACTGCCAGAAAAAGGTCGTTGTTTTTGAACGGGCGCCCTTCATCGGCGGGCGCTGCCTTTCCTATGTCGGCGAAGGCAACAAGGTTGTCGCCGACGGCGTGGAGATGGACGCCCGGGCTTTCCGGAAATCCCTGCCGCTGGCCCATTGCTATCTTGGCAAATGCACACCGGATATCGACACCATTTTCGAGGAAGGACTGCTCGACGGGCGGACCTTTGAAGCGGGCGGCCACGGTCTTTTCTGGGGCAACCACAACCGGGCCGACGCCATGCTTCAGCATTTCGGGCAGCATGTTGAAATGCCGCTGAACCGGGGCCTCGGTTTTATCGAATGGCAGGGTCTGGACGAGAACGGCGAAGTGAAGCCCACCGTCGCCCATCAGGTGCAAAAGGGCAAGCCCTATCCGTGGATGAGCGAGGAAGGATTCTCAAAAACCATGGAGCAGCTCATGGACATGAACACCCTCACCTTCGAGGAGCTGGCCAAACTTTCCCGGACTCCGCTGCAAGACTGGCTCGAAGAGCGCGGCATGCACCCGGAAGCCTATAACTACATCAAGGTTCTGGCGGCCTGTCAGACCGGTCAGGCGGAACCGCGCATGACGGCGGCGTCGGACTTCCTCGGCTATATGGCCATGGCGCGCGACATCCGGATGAATCTGGTCACCGGCTCCGTCGCCACCGTCGACAAGCCCGGCACCATCGCCATTCCCCAGGCCATGGAACATCCGGTGCTGGAAAATGGCGGCCGGGTATTGCGCGACACGCCGGTGACGGAAGTCATCATCGAAGACGGCGCCGTCAAGGGGGTCAAATACCGCAAAGACGGCGAAGTGCACACCATGCTGGCGGACAAGGTCATCTGCACGATCCCGCCGAAATATGTCTTCCAGGTCCTGCCCAAGGACTCCTTCCCCAAAGAATGGGTCACAGAGCTTGAGGAAGAACATTGGGGCATCGGCCTGCTGACCGGCTGGGTCGGCACCAAACGCTCCATCATTGAGGATATGGGGATTGACAAGCGCTCCTTCATCTGGATGCCCGGCATTACCGAAGAAGAAGAAGGCTTTATCGGGGTTGTCGATATGGTGATGTGCGAGTTTGACTCCTGGGCCGACGGCGATGCCGACCGCGCCCCTGAAGGGAAAACCGAATATCTGTTCTCCACCGCCCTGACCGACAATGAAATGCGCGATCCTGAGCGGGTCAATCTGGTGATTGAGCGCTGCGAAGCCTGGGCGCGGAAAACCTTTCCGACCTGGGATGAGGATGTGGAATTTATCCTCTGGACACCGTCGCCGGAAGCCCTCGGCACCACGCGCCCCGTGGGCAAGGATCGCCCGGTCCACAAAAACCCCTATGTTGAAGGGTTGTGGTTTGCCGGCGACCAGTATGGTGAGAAAAACTGGGGCTGCGGCGTTGACGCATCTGTTCTTTCCGCCACGGTCTGTGTTGACCAGATGATGGGCACCAGTCTTGAGGAGGACATCTTCCCGCCCCATCACCGCGGCATTCTGGTCGAGCCTGTCGAGGCGGCTGAATAAGATCCAGCCCTCCGAGTTGGATAAAACGATCCCGGAGCAGCCCCGGCTCAATTTTTTTCATTTGAGTCGGGGCGCTTTATTTAAATTTTTTTGCTACTTGTATAAAAAGACTTACTAGAATATACTTTTCTGCACCGAATAAAAACAGGCCGGCAAATGCCGGCGGCGATGATAAAGCGACCCGGCAAGTTTAAGTGAATTGCCGCAAAATACAGGGAGCCCGGGTTTATTTATCATTAGATCTGTCGCAAAAAATCCATCTGCGACACATCATTGTCAGATAACAAGGGACCTTCTTCAAGCGAGTAAAGCATATGATTTTATCTTCCGCCGAAAAAATCAAATCCTATACGGAAAAGGGCTGGTGGGGCGCCCGGACGCTGGATGATCTGCTGCAGGCCGCCCGACAGGCGACGCCGGACCGGTTGGCGCTGCTTGACGCGCCCAACCGGCGGGATTTCACCGATGGCGCGCCGCAAAGGCTGACTTACGCCGCGCTTGGTGATCTGGTTGACCAGATCGCCGTCCGATTTATCCGCGCCGGCCTTACGCGGGATGATATTGTCTGCACCCAACTGCCCAATATCGTCGACGGGGTGGCCGTCCTGCTCGCGGCGGCGCGGCTCGGCGTCATTGTCAGCCCGATCCCGGTGCAATATCGCGAACATGAGGTAAGCCATATTCTGAAATTCACCGCCGCCAGAGCCTTTGTCACGGTGAAGGCCTTCAAAGATCATTCGCCGACGGAAATGATGGTGAAAATCCGCGGCCAATTGCCGGCGCTGCAGCATGTTTTTACCTTTGATCAGGATGAGACCAACGGCCTGCCCCGCGATCCGGCGCCCCTCAGCCCGGACGACCGGGACCTGCTGCGGAATTATCTCGACCGCATCCGGCCAACGGCCAATGACATTGTCACCATCTGCTGGACCTCGGGCACCGAGGCCAACCCGAAAGGCGTGCCCCGCAGCCACAATCACTGGTTCGCCATCGGACATGTCTGTTCCGAGGCCGGTCAGTTGAGCGACGGCGATCGTCTGCTCAATCCCTTCCCCATGGTCAATATGGCGGCCATCGGCAGCATGCTGTTCCCCTGGCTCATGTGTCGCGGCACCCTGATCCAGCATCACCCTTTCGATTTGCCGGTCTTTCTGGAGCAGATTACCAAGGAAAAAGTCAATTACACCATCGCCGCCCCGGCCTTGCTCAACATGCTGTTGAAGAATGAGGACATCCTCGCCCATGCGGACTTGAGCTCCCTCAAGTGCCTCGGCTCCGGATCGGCGCCGCTGTCGCCGTGGATGGTCGAGGGCTGGCAGGAGAAATACGGCATCGGCGTGATGAATTTCTTCGGCGCGAACGAGGGAACGGCCCTGTTCAGCAGCATGCAGGACATTCCGGACCCTGCCGAGCGGGCCCGCTTCTTCCCCCGCTTTGGCGTCGCGGAATTCACCTGGAAGCCAAGGGCCGCGGGCTGGATGAAAACCCGCCTGGTCGATCCGGACACCGGCGAGGAGATCACCGAACCGGACCGGGCCGGCGAACTGCGCATCACCGGCGCGACCATCTTTGACGGCTATTTCCGGGCCGAAGAAAAAAATGACGAAATCTTCGATGAACAGGGCTATTATAAAACCGGCGATACCTTTAAAATCGCCGGCGCCGGCAAATTGTCGCGTTTTTACAAATATGTCGGCCGCAGCAAGGAAATTATCATCCGCGGCGGCATGAACATCTCACCCGGGGAGCTGGACGGCCTGTTTGACAGCCACCCGAAGGTCAAGGAAGCAGCCGCCGTCGGCTATCCCGACGACAGCATGGGTGAGCGGGTCTGCGCCGTGATCGTGCCCCACGAGGGCCAGACACTGACACTGGAGGAACTCAACGCCCACCTCAGGGAAAAGAATATCGCCGTCTTCAAACTGCCGGAAAAAATCTGTCTGGTCAACAGCCTGCCCCGCAACCCCATGGGCAAGGTCATGCGCCGGGATTTGATCAAATATATCACATCATCATAATTTCGGAATTTATATCAGGACATCAACATGCCAAGCTATACCGCCCCCGTCAAGGATATGGAATTCATCTTTCACGATCTTCTGAATATCAGCCAATATAAGGATCTTGCCGGATTTGAGGACGCCACGCCGGACATCGTCTCGGCGATCCTCAACGAGGGGGCCAAAATAACCCAGGATGTCTTTCACCCCCTCAACCAGTCCGGCGACGCCGAAGGCTGTAGCTGGAAGGACGGCGAGGTCACGACGCCGAAAGGCTTCAAGCAAGCCTATGAAACCTATGTCGCGGGCGGCTGGAACGGCCTGACCGCCGACCCCGCCTACGGCGGACAGGGCATGCCCTATATGCTGGGGCTCGCCATCAGCGAAATGATGGTCTCCGCCAATCATGGCCTCGCCGCCTATCCGGGACTGACCCACGGCGCCATCGAAGCGCTGCAGGCCCACGCCTCCGACGAGATCAAGCAAAGCTATCTGCCGAAACTGATCAGCGGTCAATGGTCCGGCACCATGAATCTGACCGAGCCGCACTGCGGCACGGACCTCAACCTGATGCGAACCCGGGCGGCGAAAGCCGCCGACGGCAGCTATCGACTGACCGGAACCAAGATTTTCATTTCCTCCGGCGAACATGACATTACGGAAAATATCATCCATCTGGTGATCGCCAAAACCGAAGGCGGGCCCGACAATCTCAAGGGAGTCTCCCTCTTTCTGGTGCCAAAATTTTTGCTGGACAAGAAGCGCAACGGCGTGCGGTGCGGTGCCATCGAACATAAAATGGGCATCCACGGCAATTCCACCTGCGAGATGATTTATGAGGACGCCGTCGGCTATCTGGTGGGCAGCGAATTCAAGGGCATGCGCGCCATGTTCACCATGATGAACGCCGCCCGCCTCGGCGTCGCCCTCCAGGGAATCTGCCATTCGGAAGTCTCTTACCAGAATGCCGCGGCTTACGCCCGGGAACGCCTGCAGGGCCGCGCCCTCAGCGGACCCAAGGCGCCGGACCAGGCCGCCGACCCGATCATCGTTCATCCGGACGTGCGCCGGCTGCTGATGACGTCGCGCGCCTTTAACGAAGGCGGCCGGGCGCTGGCGCTGTGGACCGCGCTGCAGGTCGATCTGGCGGAAAAATCCCCCGACGACAAGACCCGACAGGACGCCCACGACCTGCTCGACCTGATGACGCCGGTGATCAAGGCCTTCTTTACCGATGTCGGCTACGCCAACACCAACAACAACATGCAGATTTTCGGCGGCCACGGCTATATCGTCGAAACCGGCATGGAGCAATATGTCCGCGACTGCCGCATCACCCAGATCTACGAAGGGGCCAACGGCATTCACGGCCTTGACCTGGTCGGGCGCAAACTGCCGGCCAACAATGGCCGTTCCGCCCAGCTCTTCTTCGCGCTTCTACAACAATTTGTCGCGGAAAACAAAGGCAATGACGCACTGAAGGAATTCCTTGATCCGCTCGCCGCCACCATGGAGCGCCTGCAGCAGGCCACCCTGTGGCTGATGCAGAATGCGGCCAAAGACCCGGATAATGCCGGCGCGTCGGCGATGGATTACCTCTATATCATGGCCCATACCGCCATGGCCTATATGTGGGCCCGGATCGCCCGCGTCGCGCTTGACAAGCTGGCGGCTGGCGAAGGGGACCCTCAATTCTACCGGAACAAGCTGACGACCGGGCGCTTTTATATGGAGCGCATCCTGCCCGAAAGCCTCGGCCATCTGGAAAAACTGAAAAGCGGGGCAGAGACGATGATGACCCTCGATGCGGAGGAATTCTAACCGACGATAAACCTACACCAATAAAGTGCAGACTGCGCCAATAGCCGCCGCCATGGCTGCTGTTGGCGTTTTTTTGTCCCCCGTTATGGAAGGCTTGGATCCTGTCACCTCTCCCTGATGAGGGAATCCTGAAATAAAACGGGGGGCGGAACAACGCCCCGCCCCCCCCGAAATTTTATGCCGAGATATTATCTATGGCGGATTTTAGTTAAAGGCCCAGGTCAGGGTCACGCCGTAGGTTCGCGGCAGGCCGTAAACCACCGCCGCATTTTGTGACAGGCTGAACGGCCCGGAACCGTCAATGCCATGCACCCGGTAAGTTGCGTCGGTCAGGTTTTTACCCCAGACCTTGACCTCGACGCCGCTGTCGAGAAATTCCAGCGCCACATGGGCGTCGAGCAGGGAGCGGGACTCATCACCGACCCACGGACGACCGTCGGCGAGACGGGCATTATCCGCGTTAAAGAAGATTTCATCCCGGTAAGACCAGTTGCCGGCCACGGTCAGGATGCCCCAATCGGCAAGATCGGTCACATTGCTGAAGCCGATATTGAAGCTGTTCTTCGGCGACCGGGTGAGCGAATTGCCGGAATAGTCTTCGCCCTTGTCGGTGATATAGTTTTTATAGCTGGTATCCAGATAGGCGTAATTGGCCGTCAGGGTCAGGCTTTCCGTCACCGCGGCGGTCAGTTCCGCCTCAAAACCCCGGCTTCGGGCGTCGGCGGCGTTTTCAATGACCAGCGTCGAGCCGTTGACCAGCTTGAAGATCTGCAGATCCGTATAATCAATATGGAAGGCCGTCAGATTCAGACGGACCCGGTTATCGAGGAACATTGATTTCAGGCCGACCTCCCACTGTTTGGCTTTTTCCGGATCAAAGCCCTGCAGCGCCGCGGCCTCCGAGGCGGCGGAACCGTTAAAGCCGCCGCTTTTAAAGCCCTGGGAATAGCTGGCGTAAACCATCACGTCTTCGGTGATGCGATAATCCAGGCTCGCCTTGGGAATGAAGCTGTCCCAGCTTTTGTTCGGGCTGACGTCATAGGCGTCGGCCAGGAAACCGCCCGTCGGATCAAAGCCATAAGCGTTAATATCCGCATCCTTGCTCTCATGGGTATAGCGGGCGCCAACGGTCAGGGAGAATTTCTCCGTCAGGTCATAGGTCCCCTGGCCAAAGGCGGCGTAGCTCTTCGTTACGTTATGCTGATCGAAGAAGAAATTAAAGGGCTGCTGGCCCCAGCCCGGCTGGCCGATCAGCGGCAGGAACTGGCCCCAACTCAGGCCCGGAACCGGCGACGGCGTGGCGAAAACCGCCGTGTCGTTGCCGCTGAAATCATTGTTATCCAGACGGCTTACCGTCTCGGTAAAATAATAAAGCCCGACAACCCATTTCAGCCGGCCATCCTCGGATACATCGCCAAGGCGAATTTCCTGGGAGAACTGATGGGCTTTTTCGTCGACATTATTGATCACCAGATTGGCGTCGGAGCCGTCGAAATCCTCCTGATAATCAAATTCGCTTTCCCGATAGGCCGAGATCGAAGTCAACTCGCCGATGGCGGTTTGATAGGAAATCTTGGCGGAAAGCCCCCAGATGTCCCTGTTTTGGAAGCCGTTGACGGTTTTTTCATTGACCCGCGGGTCCGGGCTGCAGACCGATGCGCCATGCGGCGTACCCGGAACAAACCAGGGGAAAAAGATAAATTGATCGCCAAAACAATCCCGTGAATTGCCCGCCAGACGATCGCGGGAATAATCCCCGGTCACAAGGATTTCCAGATCCTCATTCGGGGTAAACAAAAGCTGGCCGCGCATGGAAAAATTATTCTCGTCGCCGAGCTTGGCGCCGTCAATGGAACTGACGCTGTGGCCGTCCCGCTCGACCTTGGACAGGCTGAGCTTGCCATTGACCGTTTCCGACAATGCACCATTGACCAGGCCGCGCAATTCATAGCGATCCAGATTACCATAAGTTCCCCGCAGCCTGACCTGGGTTTCTTCAGAGGGCTTGCGGGTGATGATATTAATCGCCCCGCCGGCGACATTCTTGCCATAGAGCGTTCCTTGCGGCCCGCGCAGCACCTCGATCCGCTCCAGATCCATCAGATCGAAATCCGACCCGCCGGCGCGGCCGATATAAACCTCATCAATGAAAATGCCGACCGACTGGTCGCCGAAGGCGGAATCATCCGTCGAGCCGATGCCGCGGATATAAAGCTGAGGCTGCGCCATGTTATAGCGGGTCATGGTGAAGCCAGGCGTGCGCATAGCGACCTCATTCACCTCATTGATGCTGAGCTGATCCAGCATATCACCGGACATGGCGGTGATCGCCAGCGGCGTATCCTGAAGGTTTTCCGCCCGCTTCTGTGCGGTGACGACAATTTCCTCCAGGGAAAAGACGCCCTCTTCCAACGCCTCCGCCGCAAAGGACGACGCCGGGGCGAACGACAGCACCGCGATGGCCGTCAAAGCCGCGCCGTTCAACAGGTTTTTATTGAATTTCATTGGTTGATCTCCCTATTCTCGATGGTTCTGGTGTTTTTCTAAAACAGCCCCCGCGTCCTCTTGACACTGATAACTGTCACTTAGCTCAGGTTTTGTTGTCTTGATCAGTCTGGCCGCTTTGGGATAGGCGCACAGGGGGCGCCAACAGCAGAAAACAGGATACTGCAAAGGCCCCAATCCCGACTATGCCCTTTCCACGCGCCACCGCCGTCTCCCAAAACCGCTTCAATTCAAAGATTAATCGCCATAAGTCTCTTTATGCAATCTATAGAGTGACGCAATTTGTGAGTCTTGTCAAGCAAGTTACATGAATTTCTTTGTTTCAGGCTGAAAAGCTGCATTAGAAGACGCTGCGGGAAGCAATAAGCCGCCCGGCCGGTTGCTTGCGGGCGGCTAGTTATTCTCCGCCTGCCTCGCGCCTTTGCGGGCAACAGAATTGCACATAATTAACCCGAATAGAGTTAATCCCGCCAGACATCCTCGCCGCGGGCCCAGTTGGCATGGAAGCCGTATGGCAGGCGATGGGGCATTTTCACCCGGGCAACCGGCCCCTGGGAAATGCATTTGCCGTCAAAGATCAGACATTCGGACCGCCAGTTGTGGCTATTGGTGACAAAGGTGATGACATAGCCGTCATCCTCCCGGTCCTGGCGGGTCGCGCCCCGTTTCGGACAGAAGGGCGCTTCGCTGCCGTACACCCCGTCGCCGTAGTCCCAGCGTTCGTAGCCGCCGCTTTCCAGGTCATATTTCACCAGGCCGCCAAAGGCCAGGGTACGGGCGCCGTCATCCTCGGTCATGATATACTGGTTATAACTGTAACGGTTCTTATAGCCGCCATAGAGCGGATTGATCCGGCAGAATTCCGTATTCATGTCATGAAGATCGCCTTCCGCCACCTCGCCGGTTTTCATATTGAATTTCCAGACATACATATTGGCTTCGAGCCGCATATAGGCCAGCATATGGGACAGTTCCCCTTCTTCCGGGTTGGCCTTGGGCATGGGGTTTGTCGACCGGCAGCCGACCTGAACCACCCAGTCGCCCTCTTCCCAGCAGTTGACGATATGCAGGATGTAACAAGGCGCGCAGTCAAACCATTTGACCTCGCTGCCCTTGCCATAGCGCGGTTGAACGCCAAAACGGGCCGGCATATCCCGGTGGAAGGTGACGATCCGTTTTTTGCTTCGCCGCAAAACATCCAGATCATGGAAGAGCGGCAGATCATGCAGCAGGACATAATTGGGCGTAAAGCCGATGTCATGGGGCAGGCGCGCGCCTGGCAGCTCAATTTCCTGCTGATGAATCACCTTGCCGTTGCTGTCGGCGACGCCATAGAGCATATAAGGCGGCTCATCCCAGTAATCGAAATAAATCAGTTCATTCTTTTCCAGATCAATCTTGGCATGGGCCGACAGGGCGCGCTTCAACTGGCCGCTGAAATTTTCCCGGCCCGTGGTTTCCAGCGTATTCTGATCCAGCCGGTAAGGGATTCCCGCGTTATACCAGAGCGTCATCAGACCACCGTTGAAATACAGAATATCCGTGTTGGAAGTATCCTTGACCGACAATCCTTCCTCCGCGTAATCATGTTCGCCCATAATCCCCGACCAGATCGACTTTCCGGCATCCCGCTCCGCCTTGAAAGCGTCCGTCTCCACCCAGCGATTGCGATATGACGCCTTGCCGTCGCGAAAGTAAATCGCATAGATCATACCATCGCCATCAAAGGGGTGATATTTACCCGCCGGCATGAATTGCGGATTGGGGCCGTTGCGCATATAGACGCCGTAGAGATCCTCAGGCAGTTTGCCCACCACCTCCAGATCCTCCGCCGTCACCTCTTTCGTCGTCGGCGCATAGACGCCATGCAGGTAGGGATTGTCAATTGCCGCCGTCCACGCCGGCGCATCCGGGGCCGGCGCGCCGTCATCGGCGCGGGTGCGAATAACCCGATCCGTCAATCTCACCTTCTTATCGTCTTTTACTGCGCAGGCTTCATTCATAACGGACTTTCCATTTTTCCTCAGGGCCGGGGACAGCGCGATCCTCCCCCGACCTAAATCCGGTTATAGGCTTATTAGTCTTGTTATGCAAGTATTAATTTAATGTCTTAAATTTACGCAAAAACGCGGCGGACAGATGCGCTGTTCTCAAACGGAAATCACGCCCCCGCCGCCATCGGAATAGAGCGAGTCCACCTCATCCGGCCGATTGGCCAGCACGGCGGCGGCGTTGACCGTCCCCTTGTCGGTCACCTCGCCTTTGGTCATGTCCGGCGGCGCGGCGAGGAATTTAAAGGCGGAGACATGAAAGCTGCCGGTCGGGTTGGCCTGATTATGCCGGTCGAGGGCGGTCGTGATCCATTGGCGAAGCCGGGGATGATGCAGGACCTCTCCGTCCGACAGGGCCTCTTCCCCGACGATCCCGCGACAGGCCGCGAGGTTGGGCCAGGCCAGAATGGAAACACTGTCCCGGTTGACGCCGCAGAGGACAAATTCCGCGACGACCGGGCCGATCGCGGGCCGCAGTTTTTCCTTGCGCGCATGGGCGTTGACCCAGGTGCCGGACGCCAGCTTGAATTCATCGCTCAGTCGGCCAACGAATTTCAAGCCCCGCTCCGGCGCGCCCTCCGTCACCCAGTCGACCACATCCCCCATGGAATAATAGCCTTCCTCATCGAGAAGAGTTGCATTGAGGTCGGGGCGGCCGTAATAGCCCGGCGTCAGGGTCGGACCCGCCACCCTGAGCTCAAACCCGTTATAAACCGGCGCTAATTTCAATTTTATACCCGGCTGGGGCAGGCCAACGCCGGGCCCTTCGATTTCAAAATAGGTCGCCAGCACGCCGGAGGCGGTTTCCGTCGCGCCGTAACCTGCGCCAAACAGAAGCCGCTTGCCGGTTTCCGCCACCGCCATCTTCTGATAGCGCTGATAAAGGGCATCGGAAATGCCCGCCCCGCCATAGACCAGATGCCGCGCATTGCGGAAGAATTCCGCCCTGAAGGCCGCATCCCGCTCCAATGCGTCCGCCAACATTTCATAGGCCAGGGGAATATTGGTCAGGAAGCTCACCCCCAGTTCGCGGATATTGCGCAGACTTTTATCGAACATCCCCGGCAGCGGCTTGCCGTCGTCGATATAGAGCGCGCCGCCATTGAGCATGACGCAGGTCTGCACCAGAGCGCCCGAGACATGGTTCCACGGCAGCCAGTCCAGCGTTTCCTCGCGCCAGCTTGTCGCCCGGGCCATCACCGAACTGCAAAAGGCCGCATTGGCCGCCTGCATGCGGCTGGTGTGGATCACCGCTTTGGGCAGGCCGGTCGAGCCGGATGTCAGCATCAGTTTATGAACCGCATCCGGGTCAAGCCGTTCAACCGCCGCGACAAGGCCCGGTTCAACCGGCGTTCGGATCACCTGATCATAACTAACGGCGTCTTCAGGCGAACCCGCCTCGCCACAGGTCAGGGTGACAATATCCCCGGGCCCGGCCGCCCGGCCAACAAGATGATCTATCGCCGGGCCATAAGCGACGCCGTCATCGGCGAAGATAACCGCCGGCTTCACCAGGTCGGCGACATAATCCAGACGGGCATATAATTCCAACAGGGAATAATTGCTGCTCAGCGGACAGACCGGCGCCCCCGCCACCAGCCCGCCGAGGGTCAGAATGGCGTGTTCAATGGAATTGCCCGACAGCAGCAGAACAGACCGGTCAGGACCGATATTCTGATGGAGCAGCCATTGGCCGACGGCCAGCATCTGGTCCCGCGCCGCGCCGTAGCTGATCGTGCGCCAGGCGCCGTCCGCATCGCGCATGGCGAGAAACGTCCTGTCCGGCTGTCGCGCCGCCTGCTGCATCAGGATCCGGGCGAGATTGGGCTCATAATCCGGCGTCGGATAGGCGGATTCCAGATAAATGACCCCCGCCGCCCCGGTCCTGACATTCAGTTTGACCGGCGGAAAATCGACTTCCTTGAATGGTGATTTTAATGACGGCTCCATCAGCGTTCCTCCCAGAAATATTCAACCTGGAAAAAGCCTAACATTAAAGTCTTTTTATGCAAGTAATATCATCAAAAAATACTGTTTCCGATAATAAGCGCTTCTATTCAAGAAGAAATTCAACCTGGTTGGACAGGAGAATTTCGTTGCAGTGGGAACATTTGGCCTGCGGGTGAGTCTCTTTGGCGCAGTCGGCATGAATCATGATGAAGGGCGCGCCACGGTCATCACAAAGCCACTCGTCGCCCCAATTCACCATGGCGATCATCACCGGGAACAGCCCGCGCCCCTTGTCGGTCAGGCGATATTCATAGCGCGACGGCTTTTCCGAATAGAGGCTTTTCGACAGGACGCCGCTTTCCACCAGGTGAATCAGCCGGTTTGACAGGATATTGGTGGCGATTTTCAGCTCATTCTGGATGTCATCAAAACGCCGGATCCCCAGGTAGGCCGCGGCCAGGGTCAGATTGCTCCAGCGGTCGCCGATAATGTCCGTCGCCCGCTCAATCATCATCACATCGTCTTTATTTTTTGAACTGATCCGGCTGCGCCGCTGATGGCGGGGCGCAACCCGACTATCATAGCCCGCCCCCGGACCATCCTTGTAGGTGATTTTGCGGATGGTCACCACTTCGTCACAGACATCGCATTTCATGACCGGATGAACCGAATGGCCGCATAACTTATGGATCAGGCGAACCGGGACGTCATCGCCCCGGACAAACCATTTCCTTTCCCAGTCCCAGATCAGCACCGCGATCGGATAGAGATCCTTGCCCATCTCGGTCAATTGATATTCGTATCTTTTGGGCCGTTCCTGATATTGCACTTTCTTGAAGCAACCGACCTCCACCAGTTTGTTCAACCGGTTGGTCAGGATGCTGCGAGCAATGTTGTTTTTCGCCTGCCAGTCACGGAAACGGGTTATGCCCAGAAAGGCGTCGCGCAGGATGAGGATCGTCCATCGATCCCCGATGATATTCAATGTTCGCGTGATCGAACTTGCTCTGACCTGTTCTAATACTGACATAATTTCCGAAGATAGCGATATTTCCAGAATAAGCAAATAACACTTGCCTAAACGGATTCTTTTATTTAGTCTCTTTATGAAAGTTATAGATAAATACATATAAGCGCAAGCCATAATCTTCAAATTCATGAAAACAGATTGTTCAAACGCACAGGGAAACTCAAATGACCATTTCTTCAGATCTTAAAAATCAACTCCGCCTGCCGCTGATTTCAGCCCCCATGTTTCTGGTATCGGGCCCTGATCTGGTCATCGCCTCCTGCAAGGCCGGCATTGTCGGATCCTTCCCGACCCTCAACGCCCGCACCGTCGAGATTCTTGATCAATGGATGGCGCGGATCACCGACGAGCTGAAACAGGCGAAAACGGCAGACCCCGCGGCCAAAATCGGCCCCTGGGCGGCCAATCTGATCGTCCACAGCTCCAACAACAGATTGCAGGCGGATCTGGATCTGGTTTTGAAATATAAGCCGCCGATCGTCATCACGGCGCTCGGCAGTCCGACAAACATCATTGAAGCGGTCCACAGCTACGGCGGACAGGTTTTCGCCGATGTCAACAGCATTCCTTTCGCCCGCAAGGCCGCGGCCACCGGGGTTGACGGCCTGGTGCTGGTCTGTTCCGGCGCCGGCGGCCACACGGGGCAGACTGCGAATTTCGCCTTTGTCACGGCGGTCCGGGAATTTTTTGACGGCGCCATCGTCCTCGCCGGCAGCATTTCCCAGGGCGGCGCCATCCGGGCGGCCGAGGTGCTGGGCGCCGATTTCGCCTATATGGGCACCTCTTTTATCGCCACCACGGAAAGCATGGCGGACCCGGCCTATAAACAGATGCTGGTCAGCAGCACGGTCGAGGATATTGTCTGCACCGACGCCTTCACCGGCGCCTGGGCCAATATGCTGAAACCCAGCATCGAGGCCGCCGGCATCGACCTCATGACCTTTGAAAAGACCAAAAAAATCGACGCCAACGATCCCCAGGACGAAAGCAGGGCCTGGAAGAACATCTGGTCCGCCGGCCACGGCGTCAGCGTGGTCCACCGGACCGAACCCACCCGGCAGATCGTCGACCGCCTGTGTGACGAATATAAAAAGGCCTGTCAAATTCCCGCCTTTTAGGGCAGAATTTTCCGGAACCGAAGACAGACCAAGGACATTTAGTGATGACAGACGCCATTGATTTTTACTTCGATTTTTCATCGACATATTCCTATATCGCCCATGAAAAAATAGCCCGACTGGCGCAAAAACATGATCTGACGCTCAACTGGCGCTGTATTTCCCTCGGCGCGGTATTCCATAAACTGGGCCACAGCCTGCCGGACAAGGGATCGCCCAAACAGAAATATCTCTGGCATGACGTCGAACGGTCCGCCCGCGAAGCCGGGCTCGATTTCATCTGGCCCGGCCCCTTCCCCTTCAACAGCATTCCCGCCGCCCGCGGCTTTTACCGGGTTCAGGACAGAAACGCTGACAAGCTACAATCCTATATCCGGGCTGTCTTTCGCGCCGCCTTTGTCGAGGGCCGCAATGCTGGCGACCCCGCCCAACTGGCCGACATCGCAGCCAACCTCGGTCTTGATGGCGCCGCCTTTGGTACCGCCCTTGGCGATCCGGCCTATAAAGACCGCCTGAAACAGGAAACCGCCCGCGCCCAGGAACGGGGCGTTTTCGGCGCGCCGACCTTCTTCCATCAGGGTGAAATGTTTTGGGGCGCCGACCGTTTGCCCGCCTTGGAAAGGCATATCCTGCAACAAAAGGACCGGTCATGACCCGAAAAATTTATATCCTTGGCGGACATCAGAGTGATTTCGCCGCCAACTGGGCGCGGCAGGATGCCGAAATTCTCGATATATTCCATCAGACGCTCGATCAGGGACTGGCGCAATGCGACCTCGACTACCGGGATATCGACTGCGGCCACGTCGGCAATTTCGGCGGCGAGCTGTTTAATCATCAGGGCCTTCTCGGCGGTTTTTTCGGCATGGTCGACCCGGCGCTTTCCGGCCTGCCCACCAGTCGCCATGAGGCCGCCTGCGCCTCCGGCTCCATCGCGCTGCTCGCGGCCAGCGCCGAACTGGAGGCCGACCGCTATGGCCTCGCCTGCGTCATCGGGATCGAGCAGATGCGCCATGTATCCGGGGTCGAGGCCGCCGGATACCTCGGCAGCGCCACCTGGGCCGGTCGTGAATGCCAGGGCGTAAAATTCCCCTGGCCCCATATGTTCGGCCGGCTCGGCGATGAATATGAACGGCGGTACGGCCTGAAACGGGCCCATCTGGCGGAAATCGCCCGAATCAATTTCGACAACGCCAAACGCAACCCCAACGCCCAGACCCGAGGCTGGCGTTTCACCGCCGAAAGCTTCGACGAAAATGACGAGACCAACCCGGTAATCGACGGCCGCATCCGCAAACAGGATTGCGGTCAGGTCACCGACGGGGCGGCGGTGGTCTTCCTCGCCCATGCGGCGCGGGCCCGGCAATATGCCGAAAAGCGCGGCCTCACCCTCGGCGACATCCCCTATATCGAAGGTTGGGGTCATCGCTCGGCGCCCCTTGAACTGGACCGGAAAATGGCCGAAAGCCGGGATAAGGATTTCGTCTTTCCCCATATCAACGGCACCATTACCGACGCCTATCAACGCGCCGGCCTCGCCGATGTTTCGGCCATTGACGTCATTGAAACCCACGACTGTTTCACCACCACGGAATATATGGCCATTGATCATTTCGGCATCACCGCGCCGGGCGAAAGCTGGAAAGCCATCGAAGACGGCCGCATCGCCCGCGACGGCGATATTCCGATCAATCCCGGCGGCGGCCTGATCGGCTGCGGCCATCCGGTGGGCGCCACCGGGGTGCGGATGCTGTTCGACGCCGCAAAACAGGTCACCGGCCAGGCCGGCGATTATCAGATCGAAAATACCCGACGGGCCCAGACCCTCAATATCGGCGGCAGCGGCACCACATCGGTCAGCTTTATCGTCACCCGGGACCAAGACTAAAAAAAGGCGGAGGGTTTTCCCTCCGCCTTCTTCTTTCATCTTTCTCTCATCTCTCTCTGGCGCATGCCCTGTTATATCAGGTGAACAGCTCTCCCTCTTCCGCCTGAGCCAGCAGGATTTCCGGCGGATTGAACCGCGGCCCATGCCGTTCCGCCAGTTCGCGGCAGCGCGCAATGAAGCGATCCATGCCATAGGTGTTGATATATTGAAACACCCCGCCGGTGTGATAGGGGAAACCGATGCCGAAGATCGAACCGATATTGCCGTCTACGACGCTGTCGAGCACCCCTTCCTGCAGGCATTTCAGGGATTCCACCACCTGGCGGAAGATCATCCGGTCCGATATATCCCGGTCGCTGAAGCCATGCTCTTTTTCAGGCCACATCTCGCGCAATCCGGGCCAGATGGATTTGGTCCCGTCCTCGTGATAGTCGTAAAAGCCGCCGCCGTAAGCGCGCCCGCCGCGCCCCTGCTCCATCATCGCGTCGATCACCTCTTCCGTCGCCTTGCGGTCGATATGGTCGCCCTTGACCTTGCCTTCCCGAATCAGGCGGTCATTGGTCGCCACCACTTTCTGGCCCAGGGTCAGACTGACCTCGTCGGTCACCGCCAGCGGCCCGACCGGCATGCCGGCCCGCTTGGCCAGACTGTCGATCCGCACCGGCGCGACCCCCTCCTGCAACAGTTGCAGCCCCTCGTCGGTGTAGGTGGCGAACACCCGCGAAGTAAAAAAGCCCAGACTGTCATTGACCACGATCGGCAATTTCCGGATCTGCCGGACAAAATCAAACACCGCGGCCAGCGTCTCATCACTGCTGTCCCGGCCGCGGATAATCTCCACCAGCTTCATCTTGTCCACCGGCGAGAAGAAATGCAGGCCGATGAATTTTGCCGTGTCGCGCGCCGATTCCGCCAGCATGGAAATCGGCAGGGTCGAGGTGTTGGAGGCGAAGATCACCCCGGGCTTCAGCACCGCTTCCGTTTCCCGGATCACCCGGTCTTTCAGTTTTTCATCCTCGAACACCGCCTCGATAATCAGATCACAGTCCGCCAGATCCTGCACGTCCCCGGTCGGTTGTATCAGTTCCAGCAGCGCCTGCTTCCTGTCCTCGGTTGCGCGGCCCCTTTTGATCGCCTTGTCGAGGATGCCGGCGGAATAGGCCTTGCCCTTTTCGGCGCTGTCCAGCGCAACATCCTTCAGCACCACCGACAGACCCGCCCTGGCGCAGGCATAGGCGATGCCCGCCCCCATCATGCCGGCGCCGAGAACGCCGACTTTCCGGAAACGACGCTTATCATACCCCGCGGGGCGGCGCTCTCCCGAGGTGACGCTGTTCATGCCGAAGAAAAAGGTCGAAATCAGATTCTTGGCCTCCGGCGAGGCGACGAGCCTGACAAAGGCCCGGCTTTCAATGCGCAGCGCCGTGTCGAAATCAACCAACGAACCTTCGGCGATGGTGGCGATAACCGCTTCCGGCGCCGGCAGAAGGCCGCGGGTTTTCTTGTCCGTCATCGCCGGCGCGGCGAGCAGCATCCGGGACATTTTCGGATGATTGGCCGCCCCGCCCGGAATTTTATAACCCTTTTCATCCCACGGCTGGACCGGCGCCGGATTCTGGGCGATATAGTCGCGGGCCAGGCGCATCATCTCCGCCAGGTCCGACGCCAGTTGATCAATCCAGCCTTCTTTTATCGTCCGGGCGACCTTGATCCGCTTGCCTTCGACAAGATAGGGGAAGGCCCGCTCGATGCCCATCATCCGCACCAGCCGGGTCAGACCGCCGGCGCCCGGCAGCAGGCCGAGCGTCACTTCCGGCAGGCCGAATTCCGCCTTGGGATTGTCAATCGCGATCCGGTGATGACAGGCCAGCGCCAGTTCAAGCCCGCCGCCGAGGGCGGTTCCGGTCAGGGCGGCGACCACCGGCCTGCCCAAGAGCTCAAGCCGCCGCAGCGCCTGTTTCGCCGTTTCCAGCCGATGAAAAAACTCCTGTTTGTTGTCTTCCGTCACTCGCAACAGGGATTTCAGATCGCCGCCGGCGACAAAACTGTCCTTGCCCGATGTCAGGATGACGCCGGTCAGCGCCTGTTCCTGCTCCACCCGGTCAATAACCGCCAGCAGGCCGTCCTGAAAGGCGTCATTCATGGTGTTGACCGGCCGGCCCGGCATGTCGATGGTGATGGTGACGATATTGTCAGCATCTTTTTCGTAACGATAAATTTCCTGCATTTTTCTGTCCTGTTTCCTGAAACGTCCGTCCGCTAAACCCGTTCGATGATGGTCGCCGACCCCATGCCGCCGCCGATGCATAAGGTGACCAGTCCGCGCTTCAGGTCGCGGCGCTCCAGCTCATCAAGCAGGGCGCCGACCAGCATGGCGCCCGTCGCGCCGAGCGGATGGCCCAGCGCGATCGCCCCGCCATTGACGTTAACCTTGTCCATCGGCAGCTTCATTTCATCGACAAAGCGCATCACCACCGAGGCGAAGGCTTCATTGACCTCGAACAGGTCAATATCATCGACGGTGAACCCCGCCTTCTTCAACGCCTTGCGGGTCGCCGGGGCCGGACCGGTCAGCATGATGGTCGGCTCCGTGCTGGTCACCGCCGCCGAGACAATTCGCGCCCGCGGCGTCAGACCCATCGCCCGCCCGGCGGCTTCCGAGCCGATCAGAACTGCGGCCGCGCCGTCAACGATGCCCGACGAATTGCCGCCGGTATGAACATGATTGATATGATCGACCGCCGGATAGACCGACAGGGCCCGGGCGTCAAAACCCAGATCCCCCATCTGGGCGAAAGCCGGCTTGAGGCTCGCCAATCCCTCCAGCGTCGTGTCGGGGCGAATGAATTCATCCTTTTCCAGCACCACAAAACCGTTGTCATCCACAACCGGGATCACCGAACGGTCGAAACGGCCTTCCCGCTGCGCCGCCGCGGCCCGGCGCTGCGATTGCAGGGCGTAAGCGTCCACATCGCCGCGGCTTTTGCCGTCGAGGGTGGCGATCAGGTCGGCCCCGATGCCCTGGGGGACGAAATTCAGATCGAAACTGGTCTGCGGGTCCAGCGCCCAGGCCCCGCCGTCGGACATCATCGGCACCCGCGACATGGATTCGACGCCGCCGGCGACCATCATGTCGTCCCAGCCCGAAATCACTTTTTGCGCCGCCATATTGACCGCCTCCAGCCCCGAAGCGCAGAAACGGTTGATCTGCACCCCGGCGACCGCCACATCCCAGTCGGCGGCCTGCACCGCCATTTTGGCGATACAGGACCCCTGATCGCCGACCGGGGTCACGCAGCCCATAATGACATCGTCAATGCGGGACGTGTCCAGATCATGCCGCTGCTGCAGCGCCCGCAACAGACCGGCGAGCAATTTGATCGGCTTAACCTCGTAAAGAGAACCGTCTTTCCGTCCCTTGCCGCGCGGCGTGCGAATCGCATCATATATAAAGGCGCCTTCCGCCATTTCATTCTCCTGTTCAAAACCGGGCATTCCGGCGCACGCATTGGCGCAGCCCATTAACTTTCATAAAAAGACTAAGTAACAGCCCCCTGAAATGCAAGTCATTTTTTTGGAAAAATATTTTCCCCGGTTTTGGCGAAGATATTTCCCCCGGTAAAGCGCCCGCCCATCTGAGCCCAGGCCCGAAGTCCGTTGCGGACGATGACCCCTCCGGGCAGCAGCAGAGCCGGAGGGTCATTTATAACCGGCTGAAATTTCGATGATTTTTTCCCGCAGCCATTGGTTCGCCTGATCCTGACCCCGGCTTTTATGCCAATAGAGATGCAGCTCCAGGTCCGGCAGGGCAAAGGGCAGTTCCATGATCCGGGCATCATATTGCCGCACCAGCCCGAGCGGCGCCGTCAACACCATGTCCGACTGCAAAACAATCAGGGGCGCCACCATGTAATGTTGCAGCCGGAGCTGGATATGGCGTCTTTCGCCAATGGCGTTGAGGGCGATTTCCACATGACCCTGGCCGCTGCGCCGGCTGGAGACATGGATATGCTTCAGGC
>Ga0209692_10001474_pt1 | contig 31856 bp, 21 predicted proteins | sample tdDd472_FD_187129 | JGI IMG/M metagenome (GOLD analysis project Ga0209692, IMG submission 187129) | Marine sediment microbial communities from the Atlantic coast under amendment with organic carbon and nitrate - tdDd47.2 (SPAdes)... | ecosystem: Environmental > Aquatic > Marine > Coastal >...
GCTCAGCAGTTCTGTCCGTATCCAAGGCAGAGTAACTCATGACGGGTACTGTCCAGTTGCTGCTTCGGGGGTGCAAAAAGTGTAATGCATTGCGATAGTCGGAGGCCGTTCTGTTAGCCGCTGCTTTCGTATCGCCGTCTGCTTTATTGACGACGATAAGGTCGGCAAGCTCTACGATGCCACGTTTAATGCCCTGTAGTTCATCACCGCCGCTGGGGAGTAGTAGCAGCAGAAACATATCGGTCATGCGTGAGACTTCGGTTTCACTCTGACCCACACCAACCGTTTCAACCAAAACAACGTCGAAGCCAGCAGCCTCGACAATCTGCATAGTTTCACGTGTGCGCCGCGCGACTCCGCCAAGAGTGTCACCGGATGGCGATGGCCTGATAAAGGCTTCGACTCTTTGGGAGAGCCGTTCCATACGGGTTTTGTCGCCAAGGATTGAACCGCCACTTAAAGCTGAAGAGGGGTCAACGGCGAGTACGGCGACTTTGTGTCCCTGATCGATTAGCAGGTTGCCAAGCGCTTCGATGCTGGTTGATTTGCCAACACCGGGAGCGCCCGAGATCCCGATACGTATCGAGTCGCCGGAAAAAGGCGCCAGAATGTCCAGAAGTTGACGGGCCTGATCCCTGTCATCGGGACGGCTGGATTCTACAAGTGTAATAGCCCGGCCAAGTGCTCGGCGGTCTCCCGCCCGCACCTGATTGGCTAATTCTTGGATGTCTGCAGTGGCCACTGCCCGCCTTATTCAAATTCCAGGATAGGTTGATCAACGACCAGGCTGTCACCCTGTTCGGCTAGCACCTTCGAAATGACTACGTCTTCTTCAGCACGCAGGCTATTTTCCATTTTCATGGCTTCAACTACAGCGAGCTCTTCACCGGCTTTAATTTCGTCGCCGACATTAACGGCTAGTTTTACCAGTAAGCCGGGCATTGGGGACAGCAGGAACTTGGAAAGGTCAGGCGGTACCTTCTTGATCATAAAGCGATTGAGTTCGGCCATGCGCTGAGTCAGTGGTAATGCTCTGATTTCGGCGCCACGATGGAACAGCTTGTATGCAGGGCCATCTGTATCGATCTGGAAGGTAACCTGCTTACCGTTAATATCGGCATGAAACAGTGGCTGCCCGATGACCCAGTCAGTCACTACGTTGTGCACGATCTTGCCCTGCGTGACCGTATAGCCATCTGCAGAAGGGACCACGTTGACATCGTTATAGTCATCACCGACAACTATGACCCAGTCATCCGATACCAGTCGCTCATGGCTGGGCAGCTGGCCACTGATCTGGGCAGCACGGTCCATTTGTTTGCGGTTGATGGATGCGGCAACACTGATTGCCAGCATCGGATCACTTTGTGGCACATCACCGGCAAAGAAACCTTCAGGGTATTCTTCGGCGATGAAATTGGTGGTCAGGTTGCCTTCAACGAAACGCGGGTGTGCAAACAAAGCGTTCAGGAAGCTAATGTTGTGCGAGACACCACGAATATAGTAATTATCCAGCGTGTCACACATAGCATTGATAGCAGTGTTGCGGTCTTTGCCGTAGGTAACGAGTTTCGCGATCATCGGATCGTAGAACATCGATACTTCAGAACCTTCTTCAATACCTGTGTCTACACGCACTGTTTCAGTTTCTTCAGGCGGGAGATACTTAACCAGTCGACCGATTGAAGGCATGAAGTTGCGGAAAGGGTCTTCCGCATAAACGCGTGCTTCCATTGCCCAGCCTGTGAGCGTCACGTCTTCTTGCTTAAGCGGCAGTTCTTCGCCGGCAGCAACGCGGATCATCAGTTCCACCAGATCCAGACCAGTGATTTTCTCTGTAACCGGGTGCTCAACCTGAAGTCGTGTATTCATTTCCAGGAAGTAGAAGTTACGTTCAGCATCTACGATGAACTCAACGGTACCTGCAGACTGATAGTCCACAGCTTGTGCCAGGGCAACAGACTGTTCACCCATGGCTTTACGTGTGGCTTCATCGAGGAAAGGAGATGGCGCTTCTTCAATAACTTTCTGGTGACGCCGCTGAATCGAGCATTCACGTTCGCCGAGATAAATGGTGTTGCCTTTGCTGTCCGCCAGCACCTGAATTTCGATGTGGCGCGGTTCCTGCACAAATTTCTCGGCAAAAACACGGCCATCGCCAAAGCTTGAAACAGCCTCATTGGTAGCGCGGTCGAAACCATCGCGGCATTCGTCATCGTTCCAGACTACGCGCATGCCTTTACCACCGCCGCCGGCGCTGGCTTTCAGCATGACGGGATAACCGATGTCGTTGGCAATTTCTACAGCGTGTTCTGCGTCTTTAATAATGCCTGTGTAACCCGGAACGGTGCTAACACCGGCCTCGGCAGCAATTTTCTTTGAGGTGATCTTGTCACCCATGCTCTCAATGGCTTTCTTGCCCGGGCCAATGAATGCAATGCCGGCGTCTGCCAGAGCGGTGCAAAAGCCTGAGTTTTCAGAAAGGAAGCCATAGCCGGGGTGCACAGCCTGAGCACCGGTTTGCTTGCAGGCTTCAAGAATTTTATCTGCAATCAGATAGCTTTCAGCGGAAGGTGAAGGACCGATATGAACGGCTTCATCTGCCATGCGCACGTGCAAAGCTTCTTTGTCTGCGTCGGAATAAACCGCAACGGTTTTGATGCCCATCTTGCGTGCTGTTTTAATAACACGACAGGCAATTTCACCACGGTTCGCTATAAGAATTTTTTCAAACATTTATATATCGCCTAATAGTCGTGGTGAATTAAAGAGGAATGTTGCCGTGCTTGCGCCACGGGTTTTCCAGTTGTTTGTCACCGAGCATTTGCAATGAGCGGCAAATACGGGAGCGTGTGTTACGCGGCATGATGACGTCATCGACAAAGCCTCGGGCACTGGCAATGAACGGGTTGGCAAACTTCTGACGGTACTCTTCGGTACGCGCTTCGATAGCCTCGTCATCACCGATGTCACCACGGAAGATAATCTCCACAGCACCTTTCGGACCCATTACTGCAATTTCTGCACTTGGCCATGCGTAGTTCACGTCACCACGAAGGTGTTTGGAACTCATAACGTCATATGCGCCACCGTATGCCTTACGCGTAATGAGTGTCACTTTAGGTACAGTGGCTTCAGCGTATGCGTACAGCAGTTTGGCGCCATGTTTAATGATGCCGCCGTATTCCTGAGATGTGCCCGGCATAAAGCCCGGTACGTCGATCAATGTAAGCAGCGGGATATTGAAAGCGTCGCAGAAACGAACGTGACGAGCGGCTTTCATAGAGGCATTAATATCAAGACAACCCGCCAGTACAGTCGGCTGGTTTGCAATGACGCCTACGGTCTGACCTTCCATGCGAATAAAGCCGACGATAATGTTGGCAGCATATTCAGGCTGGATTTCAAAGAAGCTGCCTTCATCAGCAAGCTTAGTCACGACTTCGATCATGTCGTAAGCCTTGGCAGGATCATCCGGAATGACGGTATCGAGAGACGGCTCCGAACGTTTGGCAGAATCTTCAGTCGGCCAGATTGGTGGCATCTCGCGGTTGTTGCTGGGCAGATACGTCATAAACCGGCGGGTCATGAGCAAAGCTTCGACATCGTTGTCGTAGGCACGGTGACATACACCTGACTTGGTGCTGTGGGTGCTGGCACCACCGAGTTCTTCGGCAGTAACTTCTTCGTGGGTTACTGTTTTGACAACGTCAGGACCGGTTACAAACATGTACGAACTGTCACGCACCATAAAGATGTAATCAGTAATGGCAGGCGAGTAAACCGCACCACCGGCTGAGGGGCCCATGATTACGGAGATCTGAGGTATAACGCCCGAAGCCAGAACATTCTGCTGGAATACGTCGGCATAGCCACCCAGAGAGGCAACGCCTTCCTGAATACGCGCACCACCCGAATCGTTCAGGCCGATAACCGGTGCTCCGGCCTTCAGTGCCTGATCCATAATCTTGCAGATTTTCTGTGCATGAGTTTCAGACAGAGAGCCACCAAAAACGGTGAAGTCCTGGCTGTAGACGAAAATCAAACGGCCGTTGATTGTGCCGTAGCCGATAACAACGCCGTCACCGGGAATTTTGTCGTTTTCCATGCCGAAGTCGACGCAGCGGTGTTCGACGAACATGTCCCATTCTTCGAAACTGCCTTCATCAAGAAGAAGTTCGATACGTTCACGGGCAGTAAGCTTGCCCTTTGCGTGTTGCTTTTCGATGCGCTTTTCGCCGCCACCTAAACGGGCCTGCGCGCGCTTTTCTTCAAGCTGCTGGATAATGTCCTGCATGCAAATCTCCGATATAAATCGTCAGTGTCTATTTGTTATGTACAGCAACCGAAGTCACTGCGGGTACTAAATACTATTTTATGCTGCCTGCTTGCGGATGAGTGCCAGTACTTCGCTGGCTGCATCCGGAATATTGGTGCCCGGTCCGTATACCGCAGCTACGCCGGCTTCATAAAGCTCATCATAATCCTGTGGTGGAATTACGCCACCGCAAACGACTAATACGTCACCGGCACCCTGATCCTTCAGCGCCTGAATCAATTGTGGCACAAGGGTTTTGTGACCGGCAGCCTGTGAGGACACGCCTACAACATGTACGTCATTCTCCACGGCATGGCGTGCGCCTTCTTCGGGCGTCTGGAACAGCGGGCCAATATCCACGTCAAAGCCGATATCAGCAAATGCAGTGGCGATAACCTTGGCGCCGCGGTCGTGCCCGTCCTGGCCAAGTTTCACAACCAGCATGCGTGGTCGACGGCCGGTCTCTTCTGCAAACTTTTCAATATTGTCCTGAATGCCGCTGAAGTTGGCGTCGCCTTCATAGGCAGAGCCGTATACACCCGAGATAGAGTGAATAACAGCGCTGTGACGTTTGTAATGTTTCTCAAGCGCATCTGAAATCTCGCCGACACTGGCGCGTGCGCGTGCTGCGACGACAGCCAGTTCCAGCAGGTTGCCTTCGCCGGAAATTGCCGCGGCGGTCAGTGTTTCAAGTGCACTTTGGCAAGCAGCCTCGTCACGGTCCGCACGGACTTGTTGCAAACGTGCAACCTGTGATTCACGTACAGCGGTGTTGTCGATGCTGAGTACGTCAATTTCAGGCTCATCTTCAAGCTGATATTTATTAACACCAACGATGACTTCTTCACCGCGGTCAATGCGCGCCTGACGAATGGCAGCAGCCTGTTCGATACGCATCTTAGGCATGCCGGATTCAACGGCCTTGGTCATGCCGCCCAGTTCATCAACTTCATTGATGAGTTTGCGGGCTTCCTCAACCAGGGAGTTGGTCAGGCTTTCAACATAGTAAGAGCCGGCGAGCGGATCAACGACGTTGGTCACGCCTGTTTCTTCCTGAATGATCAGCTGAGTGTTTCTGGCGATACGGGCAGAAAAGTCGGTTGGCAGACCCAGAGCTTCATCAAATGAGTTGGTATGCAGTGACTGTGTGCCACCCAGTGCCGCGGCCATTGCTTCGAACGCGGTACGGACAACGTTGTTATAAGGGTCGAGGCTGGTAAGACTTACTCCGGAAGTCTGGCAGTGCGTGCGCAGCATTAGCGACTTGGTATTCTTCGGTCCGAAACGTTCTTCCATCAGTTCGGCCCAAAGTAAACGTGCCGCGCGTAGCTTGGCTGCTTCCATAAAGAAGTTCATGCCGATTGCGAAGAAGAATGAAAGACGCGGGGCAAAGGCATCGACTTCGAGACCGCTATCTATAGCTGCCTTAACGTACTCGATGCCATCAGCAAGAGTGAAGGCCAGTTCTTGTACGCAGGTCGCGCCTGCTTCCTGCATGTGATAGCCGGAGATCGAGATGGAGTTAAAGCGCGGCATGTAATTCGCGGTGTACGCGATGATGTCCGCAACGATACGCATAGAAGGTTCGGGCGGATAAATATAAGTGTTGCGTACCATGAACTCTTTCAGAATGTCGTTCTGTAAGGTTCCGGCGAGTTGCTCGGGCGTTACGCCTTGTTCTTCGGCGGCCACGATGTACATCGCCATAACCGGCAAGACTGCGCCGTTCATAGTCATAGAAACAGACATCTTGTCGAGCGGGATGCCGTCGAACAGAATCTTCATGTCTTCGACAGTGTCGATTGCGACACCGGCTTTACCTACGTCACCAACGACGCGTTCATGGTCAGAGTCGTAGCCGCGATGGGTGGCAAGGTCGAAAGCTACAGAAAGCCCGGTCTGACCTGCAGCCAGATTTTTGCGATAGAACGCATTGGATTCTTCTGCAGTAGAAAAGCCGGCGTACTGACGAACTGTCCATGGCCGTCCGGCATACATGGTTGCTTTGGGGCCGCGCACGAATGGTGCGAAGCCGGGAAGGCTTTCGGTGTGCTCCATGCCAGCCAGATCATCGGCTGTGTACAGAGGTTTTACGTCAATACCTTCGGCAGTCTGCCAGGTAAGGTCTTCAAGGGGTTTGCCACGAAGCTCTTTCGTTGCAAGTTCGTCCCAGTCTTTCCGATCATTTTTCGGGAAGTTAGCCACAGCTATAACTCCTAATTTTTTGACGTTGTTGTGTACAGCGCCAGAATTCTTTCAGCTTCATCAACATGAAGCTGCTCAACCAGTTTTCCGTTGTGTACGGCAACGCCCTGACCCGCAGCCCGGGCCTGTTTAAAAGACTCAAGCACAGCTTCGGCCTCAATGGCCTGTGCCTTTGAGACGCCAAAGACCGCATTGGTCGTAGCAATTTGCCGTGGGTGTATCAGGGTTTTGCCGTCGAAACCGAGTTCGCGCCCCTGATCGCATGCGGCACGGAATGCCGCATCGTCATCAATACCCAGATGCACACCGTCTAGTATATCAAGCCCGTGGGCTCTTGCGGCGGTTACGGAGTGGCTTAAGGCATTTAGTAAGCCGGTGCGCGGGCCATCCGGCGCAACCCTCAGCATTTTCGCCAAATCTGAGGTCCCCATCACGACAGCAGCCAGCTGCGGGGAGTGACAAATGTCATCCAGATTCAGGATTCCACGCGGAGTTTCCGCCATCAGCCACAGTTTTTGGTCAGCAGGCGCGCCGGCCGCAACCAGTGCGGCCAGTAGAGTTGTCAGTTGCTCCGCACTTTCGACTTTGGGTAATAACACAGCATGAGCACCACAGCTGGCAATTGCGGCCACATCGGCCTCGCCCCACTCAGTATCTAATGAATTGATTCTTATAACTATTTCTCTTTCACCAAAGCCGCCTGCGCGCACAGCAGCAGCAACCTGGGTACGTGCAGTTTCTTTGGCCTCAGGTGCGACAGCATCCTCGAGGTCGAAGATCATGCAGTCTGCGTCGAGTTCTTTGGCTTTTTCTAACGCGCGGGCATTGGAGCCCGGCATATACAAGACCGAGCGTCGTGGTCGGGGTGTCTGAGTCAATGGATTGTCCGGATTTATTTGTTGTTAGTTATTTGGTCTAAACAGACCTCTTATTATAGTCGATAAAAGCATGGTTTAGTCCCGATTTCCGCTTAATATGGGGCTAATGGGCCGTAAGCTGGCAGAGTTGGAAGCGCTGAGGTTGAGGCAAGCACTCCTGAGGGAGAGGGTGTAGTGAAGGATGCAAAACAGGGTTCCGCCGGCCGGGCAGGGCTGTTCGTTACATGCTTGGTTGATACTTTGCGCCCTAAAGTGGGGTTTGCTGCTGTCGAGTTGCTGGAAAGCGCCGGTTATGAGGTGGTAGTGCCGTCGCAGGGGTGTTGCGGTCAGCTGAACTACAACAACGGAGATACCCGGGGGGCAGCGGAGATGGCACTGAAAGCGGCCCGTGATTTTGCCGAAGTGGATTATGTGGTGGTGCCCTCAGGTTCTTGTGCTGCGACCATCGTCAAACATTATCCGGAGATGTTCCCGTCCGGTTCCGCCGAACACGCCGAGGTCCTCAGTCTGGCGAACAAGACCTATGAGCTAACGGTTTTTTTGCATGAGATTGCAGCTTCCGCGCCGGTGGAAGTAACGCCGCAAGAAGATTCTGATTCTGCCGGCGGATCAACCCTTGCCTATCATGATGGCTGTTCCGGATTGCGCGAGCTGGGTATTTTTCATCAGCCCCGCGCATTGCTGGAAAGTCTGCCGGGCGTCGCCGTGGCAGAGGGTATGAACCCGGAAACCTGCTGTGGATTTGGCGGAACTTTTTGCGTTCGCTATCCGGAAGTCTCCGCGAACATCGCTGATAAGAAATGTGCCGAAGTGATCGCTACCGAAGCCGATTGCCTGGTTTCCGGTGACTTAGGTTGTTTGCTAAACATAGAAGGGCGTCTTAATCGCCGTGGCGAACCTGTCAAGGCGCTGCATGTGGCTGAAGTTCTGGCCGCTAAAAAGGGCGGTAGTCGCTAATGGGTATGGACTGCAGTAGCGACCGTTTTAGTGATAACTCGGCAGCCGCCGTTAATGATCCAAAGCTTTCTAAGCCATTGAATGAAATGGCAAAGATCATGCCTTTTATTCGGGATGAGTCGCTGGGTCAGTTATCAGATAGTGCCGCAGCTGTGGATGTTTCAGCGAATATCCGGGCCCATACACTGGCGCACCTGGATTTTTATCTTGAGCAGTTTGAGCGCAATGTTATTGCCGGTGGCGGTGTCGTGCACTGGGCTGAAGATGCTGCCGGGGCCAACGAAATTGTGTTGCAAATATGTCGTGAGAAGCAGGCGCGACTGGTTACCAAAAGTAAATCGATGGTGACCGAAGAAACGGAGTTAGCAGCGGCCTTGGAGAATGCAGGTATCAGGGCTGTCGAAACCGACCTTGGTGAGTACATCGTGCAGCTGCGTAAAGAAAAGCCCAGTCATATTCTGGCACCTGCGTTGCATGTTTCTCTGGATGAGGTGACCGATGCATTTCTGGAACATCATAAGATTGAAAGAGACGGTCCTCCGGAGACTGCTGATGAATTGCTTGCCGAAGCACGTCAGATATTGCGATCAGATTTTATAAATGCCGATGTCGGGATAACGGGTGCAAATTTTCTCATTGCCGAGTCGGGGGGCATGGTGCTCGTTACCAATGAAGGGAACGCAGACCTAACGGCATGCATTCCGGATACACAAATTGTCGTGACGGGTATCGAAAAAGTAGTGCCGACTTTCGAGGATGCCGGACAGTTATTAAGGCTGTTGGCCCGCTCTGCCATCGGTCAGCGATTAAGTAACTACACCAGTCTCTATCATGGCCCGAAGCAGGGCGGTGAATTTCATGTGGTGCTGGTTGATAACGGTCGCAGCTCAATGCTGGGCACGGACTATCAGGACATGCTCCGCTGTATCCGTTGTTCTGCTTGCCTGAATCACTGCCCGGTTTATTCGGCGGTAGGCGGTCATGCTTATGGTTCGGTCTACTCAGGCCCGATGGGGGCGGTTTATACGCCCGCTTTTGCGGGTTTGGCTGTGGCTAAAGACCTGCCGAATGCGTCGACATTTTGCGGGCGTTGCGCTGATGTGTGTCCGGTAAAAATACCTATACCCAAGTTGTTGCGTTATTGGAGGAGAGACGAGTTCTCCAGACATTTAACGGCAAAGCCGTATCGTTTTGGTTTGCGTTGCTGGGCGTGGTTAAACCGCTACCCGGTTTTGTATCGAAAAGGGTTGTCTATGTTGACGCGTTGGTTGAGTCGCCGTGCGGTAAACGGTTGGTTGAAGCGCTTGCCGGGGGTTGCCGGCGGCTGGAGCGATTCGAAAGATCTGTTTGTTTCTGAAGACAAGACCTTTCAGCAGCAGTATCGTGAAAGGCAGAGCAAACCATGAGCGCGCGTGATCGTATATTTTCAAGAATAAAAGCAGCCCGCGAGCATTCAGGCGTTGCCTATGCACCGCAACGCGATGCACTGGAAACTGTGGGCGAGGACTTTGAAAACCCGGTCCGGCAATTTGTAGAGCTTGCCAAGGAAAATGACGCAACTGTTGAGGAGCTGACCAGCGGTGACCTTATCGAAGACGCGATTCGCGAATATCTTGATCGTGCCGATTACCAAGGTGCAGTAATGTTTGGTGACGGGTTGCATCAGCTTTCGGCTCAGCCGGGGTTTGCAGCGGCATCAAGTGCGACTTTAGTCAATGACGGCATGGCTTATGCCGATACGGCGTATGCGGGGCTGGCAGAGGCCGGAGCCATTGTCACCCTGAGCCCGGCAGAGGGAAAACCCGAATATGCTTTTCTGGCACGTATTCATATTGCGGTGCTATCCAAAAGCCTGATTTTGCGTGATATGGAAACATTGTGGACGAGATTAAGAAAAGACTCACCCGGGCAAATGCCGCGTGCTATCAATGTTATTGTTGGACCATCAAGAACGGCAGACTTAGGTGTGCCGGCTAAGCTCGGGGCGCACGGACCCTCCGCTGTTCATATTCTGTTGGTAGATGAATGAAACGAAAAATTTTAAGTCTGTTTGTGTATTCACTTGCCGCCATATTGTTTCTTACGGCAGTTTGGTTGTCACGGGTCAATAATCATCAGGACTCGGGCGAGATTGCACTGACGGTATTGGAAAAGCCCGTGCGGGTTGTTCGTGATGATTTCGGCGTACCGTATGTTTATGCAGAATCGCTTGATGATGCGATTCGTGCGCAGGGCTTTTTGATTGGTCAGGACCGTCTGTTTCAGATCGAATTTGTTAAGTACTTATCTCAGGGCCGGTTGGCGGAGTTGATTGGACCACCCGGTGTCGAATCTGATGTATTGCACAGAGTTGTCGGTTTAACCCGATTGGGGGAGGCCGCCGAGAAGCAGCTCGACGAACAGCAGCGTCATTACTTTGAGGTTTATCTTGAGGGCCTTAATGCTTATATAGAAGACCACACTAAAGAGCATCAGTTAGGGTTGCAGTTGCTCGGCATAAAGGCTCAACCCTGGACAGTCCGGGATGTATTGATTCTTGGTTACTTCACAAACTGGAGTAGCTCCGCCAATCTGGATTCTGAATTGATTGCAGAAGCGATTATTGACAGTGTCGGACCTGAGCTCGCTGATCAGATTTCCCAGATCAGTATTAATCCGGATGTGGGTGTGCCGGTTTATCCGTTGCCGGCTGCTGGTGAAAACCGAAAACTTGCACTGAACCTGAGTGATTTTCCATGGGACCGGGCTCCCGGTGCAATAGAGTTGGGCAGTAATATCTGGGCGGTAAGCCCCGACCGCACGGTTAGCGGTGGCGCGATTCTTGCCAACAGTCCGCATATAGACAGTCGTTCTTTACCCGGCATCTGGTACCCCTCTGCATTGATTACCCCTGAAGTTAGAGTGGTCGGCGCCTGGGGCCCCGGTTCGGTTGGATTTGCCGTAGCGAGAACAGAAGATATCGCCTACGGTGTCACTAATTCCTACGGCGATGCGGTAGATCTTTATATAGAAACCCTCGATCCGGAGAATCCGGAGAACTATCTGGAAGGCAAGAAATCTTTGCCGTTCGAAGTTATTGAGGAGGTCATCAAGGTTCGTCAGGGGCGCGGCAAAACTTTTGATGAGCAGTCGTTAATCATTCGCCTTACACGTCGCGGGCCGTTGATTTCCGATCACGGGATGACCCTCAATCAGCAACATGCCATTAGCTTGCGCTGGACTGCTTACGAAACGGTGGGCGAAGAGCGCGGTCTGATTCCGCTGATGCTGGCGAAGAATACCAGCGAGCTGGGAGAGGCGGTTAAAGGTGTTACCTCCCCGTACAATTACGTTGCAGTAGACGCTGAGGGCAGCATTGCTCATTTCACCGCAGGCAGAATTCCTGTCCGGGCGCGGGGTGACGGTTCTAAACCTCTGCGGGTAACCGATAGCGTTGATTCATGGAATGGCATGATCCCGGCCGGACAAATGCCGGGGAGTAGTAACCCTGAGCGTGGTTGGCTGGGCAATGCGAATCATCGGACACTGCCGGCCGATTATCCTTTTCATTACTCCACCCACTTTGCGCATGCGTGGCGATACCGGCGTATGCAGCAGTTGCTTGATCAGACCGATCGCACGCGTGCTATGGATCATTGGGAATATTCCCTCGATGTGAAAAACACCATGGCCGAGCAGGTTGCTCCGATGATTATTAAGGCGATGGCTGAAGACCCGAATCTGTCCTGGGTGGCGACAAGGTTGCGTACCTGGGACTTTCACGATGATACGGACCAAATCTCGCCGCTGTTGTTTCAGTCTATATTCCGGCATTTTGCCTGGCGCACCTACGTCGATGACTTAGGTGGCGAGCTGACCAACCGGATGTTGAACAACTACTACTATTGGCAGGATCGCTTGTACTTGCTTCTGAAAGACAACGAGTCTCCGATTTTTGACGACAAGAATACGTTCAAGCACGAAACCCGTGACGATCTGTTCCGTCTTGCAGCCCGCGATATGTATCAGGAGATGCAGCGGCGCTTTGGCGATACTGATACTGAATGGCAATGGGGTGATGTGCATCAGGTTACATTTAAGAGCCCGATTGTTCCGGGCAAGTATCCGGCTATGATTTTGGGCGGAGGCACCTTCCCGAAAGAAGGTTCAGGCGAGACTTTGAACCGGGGTAAATTCTCTTTTGATAAGCCGTATGAAACCAAGTTTATTGACTCTATGCGCTTTGTAGCCGATATGTCCGATCCGGATAAGGTGATGGCGGTGGTTTCCGGTGGTGTCAGCGGCCGCCAGTTTGATCCGCACCTGAAAGACCAGTTAGAGCTGTGGAAAACAGGTGAGCCTAATTACTGGTGGTTCAGCGATGATGCTATCGAAGAGCACGGCGTAACAGAGTTGGCCCTGGTGCCGGAATAAACCTCAGATACAAACTGATACATACTTTTTCTTTTTGATTGTTAGACTCTCCTGAATTCGATTTAGGGGATATAGAGGCCTGTATGAATTTTTTCAGAAAGCTGTTTCATCCGAATACCGAGAATGAAGCATTTGTCGAAAGCCCGATGAGGGACAACTGGTACCAGGCCAGTTCTTATTACCCATCGCCATTTGCTTTGATTACCACGGTAGATGAGAACGGTGAGACTAATATTGGCCCTTATCAGCTTACCTTTCCGTTTGAGGTGATTGATGGTCGTTCCTTTATGTTGTGCAGTCGTCAGAATTCGAACACCGATCAGCATTTAAAAAATACCCAGGTATGTGCCCTGAACTATGTTGAGTTCGACCGTAAGAAACTTAACAACATCGTCAGTCTTGGGTATCCCGGCCAAACTACCGAAGAGAAGATGCAGGATAATCCTTATACATTGATCGATAGCCCGACACCGGGTCGTGAAGCCGACGGTAAGCGGTTCCCCAAAATCATTAAAGAGTCATTTCAGGTTTACGAATGTGTTGTGGATACGACTCAGCCGATTCGCGATGACGGAAAAACGCCTGAATATTTTGTGCTGCGTATCGAACGGATTTTGATGAAGGAAACGTGGCAAAAGAATCTCTCCGACGGAGCTACCCGCTTACCTAATATTCCGCTGGCTTACGGCTTCAGGGATGGCGGTAAGTTTTGGTTTACCGAGCACAAAAAGCCATTTTGGATTCCTACGCCCACCGATAAAGGCCCGAAAGAAGAGTCAGTGTTGTATGAGGCTAACCGGCTTGATCCGGATAATGTTCAGTTTACTCGCGAGGCCTGTAAGCAGCTTACCGGTGTGCCCAAGCCGTTTATAAAAACGGTTCTGAAGGGGATTATTAAGCGGGCAAAAGCAGACGGGGTCGAGTTGGTTGATGAGGACTACGTCAAAATGATTAATGACGAGAGAAACAGCTAGTAGCTACCCGGTAGTTATGTTGGAAAAGCCCCGCAACGCGGGGCTTTTTTTATGAGTGCGATATTGTTGCAACTAAACTGAGTGAGTTTGATGGGACCTGTTAATTCGGATACTGAGCAGGACCGGCTATTGCAGGGTTGGGTTTTTCAGGGTTAATGCCCAGTTTGCCGGCAAGCTTCTGTAGTGCTTCAAGAGACATTTTGTCATCGCGGTAAAGGCCGGCGCAGGCAGCGTAGGCGATATATTCTGCGCTAACCTCAAAGTGTTCACGTAGGTCAGGTCTGGACTCGCTGAGCCCGAAACCATCGGTGCCCAAAACGATGTATCTGCCGGGAATCCACTTCTCGATGCTCATGGGCATGGTCTTCATGTAATCGCTGGCGGCGACAAAGACGCCTTGCTCATCTGAAAGCACTGATTCCACATAGGGTTGTTTAGCATCAGCGCCCGGATTCAGAAGATTGTGACGGTCCGCTTCCAGTGCATCTCTGCTGAGTTGGTTGTAGCTGGTGACGCTCCAGATATCGGTAGAAATACCTTCCGCTTCGAGCAGGTCACGGGCACGCAACACTTCAGTCATGATCGAGCCGCTGCCGAACAGGTGGACTTTCTTGTCGCTGTTCGATTCGGAAGCGTTAAAACGATATATGCCTTTGATGATGCCTTCTTCACAGTTCTCAGGCATGACCGGCATCGCATAGTTTTCATTGTAGATGGTGATGTAATAAAAAATTTCTTCCTGACGGTGATACATCCGGTCAATGCCATCACGAATAATTACGGCTAGCTCGTGTGCGAAAGCGGGGTCATAGCAACGCATGTTGGGTACGGAGCTTGCAAACAGTGGCGAGTGACCATCCTGATGCTGCAAGCCCTCGCCGTTAAGAGTCGTACGACCGGCGGTGCCACCAAGCAGGAAGCCCCGGCACAGCATGTCGCCGCATGCCCAAATCATGTCGCCTACGCGTTGAAAGCCGAATATTGAATAGAAGACATAAAACGGAATTGTCGGAATGCCATGAACAGCATAGGCGGTGCCGGCTGCCATAAATGAGGCCATTGCACCGGCTTCGCAGATACCCTCCTGAAGGATCTGACCATCTTTGGCTTCGCGATAGGGCATTAAGGTGCTGCTATCAACCGGCTTGTATTTTTGTCCTTCCGAGGAGTAGATGCCTGCTTTGCGGAACAGAGCTTCCATGCCAAAGGTGCGTGCCTCATCCGGCACTATCGGTACAACGTATTTTCCAATTTCGTCATGCTGCAACAGCTTCGACAGAATGCGCACGAAGGACATCGTAGTCGATACTTCCCGTTCGCCTGTCCCGGCTAGCTGGTCTTTGAGGTAGTCAAGATCGGGAACTTTCAGCAGAGGGCAGTCAACCTCGCGTTTTGGTATTGAGCCGCCGAGAGCATTTCTGTGCTGCTTCATGTACTTCAGCAGTTCGCTGTCGTCCTCAGGCTTATAGAATTTGGCGGCTTTAATATCTTCTTCAGGCATGTCAATGCCGAGGCGGCGCGCGGACTCAATCCGCTCATCGTCATTCAGGTTTTTCTTCTGATGCACGGCATTGGAGCCTTCATGCCCCTCCATGCCATAGCCTTTGATCGTTTTGATGAGGATCGCGGTGGGGCGGCCATTACTTTCCATGGCTTTCTGCAGTGCTGCGTAGACTTTGCGTTGATCGTGACCGCCGCGCTTAATTGCACGAATCTCTTCATCTGAAAGTACTTTCATGATCTCGGCAAGGACCGGATCGCCATCTACCCAATGTTCGCGTACTTCTTCACCACTCGATACCGAGTACATTTGGTAATCACCGTCGACTACTTCGTCCATACGGTTCTGCATGACGTTGTTTTTGTCGCGGGCGAATAGCAGATCCCATTCACCACTCCAGATGACCTTAATGACATTCCATCCGGAGCCGCGGAAGCTGCGTTCCAGTTCCTGAATGATTTTTCCGTTGCCACGCACAGGGCCATCCAGGCGCTGCAGGTTGCAGTTGACGGTAAGTACAAGATTGTCGAGCTTTTCCCGGGCAGCAATATTGATTGTGCCCAGAACTTCGGGTTCATCTGATTCGCCATCACCAATGAATGCCCAGATCTTTCCGCCGTTGTCCGGTTTTAAGCCGCGGTTCTCAAGATACTTAGCGAAACGTGCCTGATAGATTGCGCTAGGTGTCGACAAGCCCATAGAGGCCGAAGGCATCTGCCAGAAGCCAGGCATATTGCGTGGGTGAGGATAAGAGGAAAGCCCGCCGCCTGGCTGTAGCTCCCGTCTGAAATGGGACAGTTGGGTTTCTGTTAGCCGGCCTTCCAAAAACGCTCTGGCATAAATGCCCGGTGCCGCGTGAGCCTGAATACCAACCAGGTCGCCGCCGTACTCATCAGTTTTCGCTTTGAATATATGGTTCATTCCTACTTCCAGCATTGTTGCTGCCGAGGCGTAGGTGCCGATATGACCGCCAACTCCGGTGCCGCTGTCATAGCCTTGAAGAACCATGGCCATAGCATTCCAACGAAGGACGTTCTCGAGTTTCTCTTCGAGTTTAATGTCGCCGGGGTATTGAGGCTGTTCTGATTGCGGAATGGTGTTTCTATAAGGTGTGTTTAGCGTTGCATCTTCAACCACAACGTTAACGTCGGTCAGGTAATCCCGCACCGCCCGGAAAACTTCTTTGGCACGGTCAGGGCCCTCGGCTTGAAGCAGCGACTCGATGGACTCCAGCCATTCATGCAGTTCCTGATCGCTTTCGGGAATTTGTGTGGGGTTGATCGCCATAGCTGTGCCTGTTTGTTACTTTTTTATTGAGCCGATCGTTACTGTCGGCTGAATCTACCAGATAACAGCAAATTCTAGCATTAGAGGCGGACTGGAAATGCCGAACTTTTCCCAATTGAGGCAGTCTGTGCAAAGAGCGGTTTATGGGGTTTCATTCTATGGATGCCTGTTGTTCGGGCAGAATTCCTATAGACGCTGCGCCACGCGCCTAACAGGGATATAATCCTGTTATATATAAAGTAAAGAATGTTCCTGAGCCGGGTTCGCTGGCCTGTTTAGTGGCCTAACAGCCTAAAATTCATACAATTTCTAAAGTTTTCTTGATAGTGAGTCGATAGTGGTTCAGTCCGTATCAGAATTTAAAGTACCGGAGTTCACTCCGGAAATCGCCGAAGCTACGGCAGCGGCCCGGGAGCGTCTTAAAGACATAATCCCGGAAATCGAGTGGGCGGTGCATGCGCCGTACATTGCCGAGATCAACCGGTTGAAGAAAGAGCTTAATGCCGTATTGCTGGTACATAACTATCAGACACCTGAAATTTTTCACGGTGTAGCTGATATTGCCGGTGATTCTCTGGCTCTGGCCCGTGAAGCAACCAAAGTCGATGCCGATGTAATCGTGCTGTGCGGTGTTCATTTTATGGCTGAAACTGCCAAGATTCTTAATCCTGAAAAAACTGTGCTGATTCCTGATATGGATGCAGGTTGCTCGCTAGCTGAAGGTATTACAGGTGAGGATGTTCGTCGTTTGAAAGCACAGCATCCGGGTGTCCCCGTAGTTGCCTATGTGAATACCAGCGCCGATGTGAAAGCCGAAGTCGATGTGTGTTGTACCTCGGGTAATGCGGTGCAGGTAGTCGAGTCTCTGGGGGTCGATAAAGTTATTTTTGTGCCTGATGAGTATCTCGGGCGCTATGTGGCTGAGCAGACTGATGTGGAAATCATTCTGTATGAGGGCTGCTGCGAAGTGCATGAACGATTTACAGCTGATGAATTGCGTGATTACCGTAAATCACATCCCGGCATCCATGTGATTGCTCATCCGGAGTGTCCTCCGGATGTTCTGCATGAGGCTGATTTTGTAGGGTCTACCGCCGGCATGATTAACCATCTTGGCGATGAGCGTCCGGAGCAAGTCGTCATGATCACCGAGTGTTCGATGAGTGATAATGTTGCGGTCGAGTATCCGGATATTGATTTTGTGCGCCCCTGCAATTTGTGCGATCACATGAAAAAAATCACGTTGCCTAAAATTCTGCATTCACTCCAGACGCTTCAACCCGAAGTTATTGTCGAGCCCGATGTGGCTGCCCGGGCGCGTGGTTCCGTAGAGCGAATGCTGGAAATCGGCTAGGTCTTTTAATGGATGAGTTCAGCGGCGATAGTGCCACCGGTTCTGTTGTTGTTCTTGGCGGTGGTCTGGCCGGATTAGCGGTAGCGCTGAAACTGGCGGATGCCGGTCGCAAGGTCACTATGCTGGCGAAACGCCAGCTTCTCGAAGGTTCCAGTCAGTATGCCCAGGGCGGCATAGCCGCAGTTCTGGATGACGATGACAGTATTGATTCTCACGTAGCCGATACCTTGGTTGCCGGGGCCGGTCTTTGCGACCGCGATGCTGTTGAGTATGTGGTCGGCAGTGGTGCTGAAAGCATTCAATGGTTAGTCGACCAGGGTGTTGAATTTACCCGTAACGGTGCCGATGACCAGAGTTCTTATCACCTGACCCGTGAAGGTGGCCACTCGGTGCGCCGGGTGATTCACGCTGCTGATGCAACCGGTCGTGCCGTTGTTGAAACGCTGGATAAGCGGGCGCGCAGTCACTCCAACATTACCGTGTTGGAACATCATCTCGCTGTCGACATTATTACGTCCGGTAAGCTGGGGCTCTCCGGTGCGAACCGATGCTTGGGGTTATACGCGCTCAACAAAGAGTCCGGCCGGGTTGTGACCATCCCTTCCTCGACCTTAGTGCTGGCTACCGGCGGTGCTTCAAAGGTTTATCTGTATACGAGTAACCCCGATACCTCGACCGGTGACGGTGTTGCGATGGCCTGGCGTGCTGGCTGCCGTGTCGCAAACATGGAGTTTGTGCAATTTCATCCTACGTGCTTGTACCATCCGCAGGCGAAATCATTTTTATTGTCAGAAGCTTTGCGTGGTGAAGGTGCCACTTTGCAGTTGCCGGACGGCTCACGTTTTATGGACCGTCATGATGACCGCAGCGAACTGGCGCCGCGCGATATCGTAGCCCGTGCGATGGATTACGAAATGAAGAAGGGCGGGTTCGATTCCGTCTACCTTGATATTAGTGACAAACCCGCCGAGTTTATTCGCGAGCATTTCCCTAATATCAGCGAACGCTGTGCCGGATTCGGTTTTGATCTGACAGCAGGCCCTGTGCCGGTAGTTCCGGCGGCTCATTACACCTGTGGTGGCGTTCTAACCGATGTTGATGCGCGTACGGATGTCGACGGGCTTTATGCGGTAGGTGAGGTTAGTTGTACCGGGCTGCACGGCGCTAACCGCTTAGCCTCGAATTCGCTGCTTGAATGTCTGGCTTACGCTACTTCGGCCAGTCGCGCTATTTTGGCTGATGATGCAGGCCCGGTTGAAGCGGTTAGTTTGCCTGACTGGGATGAGAGCCAGGTAACCGATCCTGACGAGCAGATTGTTGTGACGCATAACTGGGATGAGTTGCGCCGGACAATGTGGGATTACGTCGGGATTGTTCGAAGTAATAAGCGTCTCGAACGGGCAAGTCACCGCGTGAATTTGTTGCAGGATGAAATTCGCGAGTACTACAGTAATTTCACAATCGATAATAACCTTATTGAGTTGCGTAATCTGGTGGTTGTCGCAGACCTTATCATTCGCAGTGCGCTCAGCCGCCGTGAAAGCAGAGGGCTTCACTACACTTTGGATTATCCTAATGCTCTGCCGGATTCTGCTGTGAGCGATACCGTGCTTACACCTGATAACTATGTGCCGCGTTCCAAATGAGATATGCCATGAAAAAATTGTTACTGCTTTGCCTGTTGTTGCCATTTCAAGTTTTACAGGCTGATGATTTTAGTCGTAGTGCCTTGATCGATGCTGACTACAAACAGGGTCGTAAGTCTTTTCAGCAGCGTTGCAGTGCTTGCCATACACTGGCTGATGGCAGTAGCAATATTGTAGGTCCTAGTTTGTATGGCATTTTTGGCAAAAAGGCCGCTTCGCGTGAGGATTTTGAGTTCTCCGATGCTTTTAAAGAGTCAGGTATCGTTTGGGATGCTCAGTCGATGGGTGAGTTTGTGGCTGATCCTAATAAGAAAGTCCCTGGTAACCGGATGGGTATTCCTGAAGGGGTGCCCGCGGCTGACCGCACAGCTATAGTCGCGTTTATGATGCTGGAAACAGGTGGGGCAGATTGGCCGCGCCCCGAATTTGAAGAGGACGTTTTTCCGGAAGGCGCGACCATCGCTGACAAGTATCCGAGTTTCTACAATCATATGATGAATAACACCACTCACTACCGGATGGTGACGGATGAAGGTGAATTGGTATTTGATGCGTATTTCAACGCTGACGGTTCGATTACTACGAACAAGAAGATTCGTGGGTTCTGGCGTCCGGTTGCAAACGGAAATATGGATGTGTTCTGTTACGCATTACACAAGATTCCGATGGAGCCAAGGCAATTCGTTGAGTGCTTTCCAATTGGTGCTATGGCTATTCCCCGCTTTAATGAGGAGCTATGGAAGTCTAATCCTGCTAGCGGCGTTATCCTTCATGGTGGCATACTTCCGGGGCGCCCGGAGTAGTTGTATTCGTGCGGTAGTAAAATACCAAAACGACCGTGTAGCGCCATTTATTTCTTGTTAGGGTAGAACTATGAAACCGATAATGATCATCGCCGACACCGAAGGTCGTCGTCAGGTTGCCCTGAAGCGGGGCATGCAATTGGCTGCGGCCATGGGTTCTCCGGTTGAGGTTGTTGGCTTTGTCTATGAGTACCTCACCGAGTTATCTGCCGGTGTGCAGAAAGAGTTGAAGAATCAGTTGCTGGTTGAGAAGCAGGCGTGGCTTGAGGCCGAAGTGGCGCGTCAGGCACCGGCCGGTCTTAAAATTAAAGTTCGTGTGATCTGGCAGAAAACAGTTCACCTTTGGGTGAATAAACGTTGCGCCTCCCGTGATTACTTTGCTGTCGTCAAAACAGCGCACCGTACCGGTAACTTTGCTTACACATCTACCGATTGGCATTTGTTGCGGTCCTGCCCTGCGCCGGTGTTGATTGAAGCTGAGAAGAAGTGGAACAAGTCGCGGCCGGTAGTCGCTTCTTTAGACTTGGGTACCAAGCGTGCAGCAAAGCGGAAGCTGAATGACCGGATAATGGAGCGGGCGGTAGCGGTCGCTGAGGCGACAGGCTCGGATCTCGAAGTTATTTATGCGATCACTGTTCCAACACTGCTTAAAGATATGGATATCATCGATGTTGATGAATACACCTTTAAGCGGAGGGAAGAGTTAAAGCCGGTTATTAAGAAACTTTGTGAAAAGTACGGTCTGCGTCGCAGGCAGGTACACCTGAAAACAGGGTCGCCACGTAAGATCATCCCAAGCCTTGCGAACAAGCTTAAGGCCGACCTGATAGTCATGGGTACACTGGGGCGTAAAGGTATTCGCGGTAAGCTAATGGGCAATACTGCCGAGCAGGTGCTGGAGCATTTGCGTACCGACGTGCTGGCGATTAAATAACCCGTTTAAAATAGTAAAAGCCGGCCCCTGTTTTGCAGGGGCCGGCTTTTTTATGCAGCAGTTATCTATTTATCGCCGAATCTAAAGTTGACATCGAGTCCGATGGTGCGTGGACGAATCATGTTCTTGTAATAGCGACGGATGATTTTTTCATTGCCGGTCCAGGTGTTTTCAATGCCCAGGCCGTTGCCTTGAATATAGTACTGATCACCACGCAAGCCGGTTTCGGCATACTCATTGAACAGGTTGTCGGCAAACAGACGTGCCTCCCAGCTGTTTCCGGCGAGACCAACACCTAGATTGCTTACCGTGAAACCGGAGAGTTTCTCACCGTCTTCGCGACAGCAGTCATTTACGCCGATGCCGGCTTTGGTGAGTACGTCACTCTGTGCTGTCAGCAAGTAGTCAGCTTTCAGTCGCAGGTTGCCTGACAACGGGTAGTCCACGGCTAAGAATAGGTTGCCCTGATGCTCAGAAGAACCCGGCAAGCGGTCACCTTTTTCGATGACATCAAATGCGTAGACTTCGCCTACATCCAGATTCTCTCTGAATTCGGCATCGGTATAGGCATAGCCGCCACCGATAACCCAGTAGTCGCCCAGGAAGTAATTCAGCTCAAGTTCCAGGCCTTCAGTTCTGGCTTTGCCGCCGTTACGTGTAATGACTACAGGTGACTCTGTTGATTCGCCCTGAGTTTGAATGTTGTCCCAGTTCATGCGGTACAAGGCGGCGTTTAATGTCATCTTGTTGTCGAGCATCATGGTGCGGACACCGAACTCGTAGTTGGTGACGGTGTCGGGCTTCACTTCTTTCTCGTTGCCGGCGATGCAGTTTGGAGTGGGATTGTCGCCACATACAGCGTTGGGGTTTTCACCGCCGTCGCCAAAGCCTTCGGATATGGTGAAGTAAATCTTCTTGGTTTCATTGATGTCGTAAGACGTATTGAACATGAAGATGGCTTCATCAGTTTTGCCGCCACCCTGATCACACTCGTAGAATGAGCCGCCGAGTGCAGTATCGCCTTTAATAGGTTCAAACCAACGGCAGATGGTTACGTCTAGGTCGGTTTTGAAATAACGACCGCCAACAGTTGCCTGCCATTGTTCAGTAAAGTTGTAGCCGATTTGCCCGAACAGCGCTTTCTCAGTGAATGTGCTTGTGCTCGGTGAGAAGTAGCCGATGTCGGCCAGATCGCCTGTTTCAAATTCATCGGCAATGTTGGTGTTCCACCATTCCGACAGGCCGGGTAAGTATTCAGTGGTTTGGTTGTCATTTTCGCGCTTGTTGTAGAAGATGCCACCAAGCCATTGCAAGCGTGCATCGGCTTTAGATGCCAGACGGAATTCCTGAGTAATGGTTTTCTCATCGACTTCTTCTGCTGTGTAAGAAGATATTGCGTCCCAGGTTTCAATGTCAGACCCGAATATAGGGAAGAAGTCATTGTTGGCATTTTCCAGCCACCAGTCGGTCTGGTCACGCTGACCTTTTTCATCGTATTTGCTATACGAGGTCGTTGATATGAAATCGCCAAAACCCAGATCACCGTTAAAGGTTAAGTTGACGATGTCGTTTTTGCGTTCATTGGGTTCTACATAGCGGTACGCAGATTCATATTTGCCGGTCTGGTAGCTGTCGACATTGTTAACCTGGCGACCGCCAACATCACGGTTCTGATGTGTCCACGCCAGAGTAGAAGACCAGTTTTCACTGATGTTCCACTGCAGAGCCAAGCGAATCATGCTGACATCCTGTGTGTTGGCATCTTTTTCAGAACGCAGATCGTTCGGGTCTTCAGCATCTGATACGCCGGGTTCTTTCAGCAGGTAGTTGTAGTCAATGAACCCGTCTTCTTTCAGGTAAGCGAGTGTGCCGCGAAATGCCAGTACATCTTCAATAATCGGTGCATTGACGGTGATGTCTCCGAGTAAGCCACCACCACTGCTTTCATCGATGGCATAGCCGCGACCGTGAACATCTACGAAGAAGTTTTGTGTGTCCGGTGCTGCCGGCATATACCGCACAGCGCCACCTAATGACCGGGCGCCGAACAGTGTGCCCTGTGGTCCACGCAGAACCTCAATCCGGTCGAAGTCTGTGATGAGCGGATCTATATAGACCGGTGTTTCACCGTAGAAGGTACTGACCGTGTCGCCATTGCGTTCGATTAAGTCAGTGCTGTTGATAGAGGTGAGGTTCGCGCCACGCATAATCATTTGAGATCCGCGCCGGTTACCCTGATCGACTGCGGTGAGTCCGGGTACTGTTTTTGCAAATGCGATAGTGTCGATGATGCGTTGTTGTTCCAGCTGACTACCGGATACGGCAGTTAGGTTGAAGTTGGTCTCTTGTACAGATGTGTCTCGTCGTGTTGCCGTGACTACGATCTCTTCCAATACACCGCCGGGTGAAACAACAGGTGCTTCATCTGCCAGAGATACTGACATTCCGCCACTTAACAACAGGCCCGCAGCAGCGCTACTAATACATCTCTTTAGTTTCATGTTCTCTTCGCTCATCTCATCAACGCGTTCTATCAATTGCCGGCTTATACCCCATATGGGTGATATTTCCGGCTTCTATGGGCGAATCGTCACGAAATAGAGGGGTTTAGGCGAGGACCTGTCTCTCATTTTCCGGTCAATTATGGAAAATTGGGAGTTAGTTCACAGGTTGCGGAGCTTCGGGAGGTGGAATAAGGGCCTAGAACATGGCCATGGAATTCAGCGGGACGGCGTCAAAAGCGATGCTTATGCGCTGCGATTCAGACTGAAATGGTTGTGTCTGATGGTACATATACGACGGAAACAGCACCATGCGACCGGCTTTGGGTTGAATTAATTCAGGCTTAAACGTTTCCCCGAGTTGCCCGCCAATCCTGTGCCTTTCGGGCGGTGTACCAAACTCGATCCAGCCGTCATTAGTCTGCTCGTTAATTTCTTCGGGTACAGACACATAGTAGACGCCGCTCATCCAGGCCATCGGATGTATGTGTGCGGTTTGTTTGCCACCTGGGTTAAGCAAAGTGCCCCATGCCCGAATCATGTAGTCCTGACCAATTCTCGCCAGCACGGGGTGTTGCGGGAGTTTGTTGAACCAGTGCTCGGCCGTTGCTCTTATATGTTGATTAACCAGATCGCCAAGCGCGATATATGCAGGGTCGCTGCTAAGTTCGAGTTCGCCGGTTTGTATGCCACCGTAAGTTGATTTATTAACGGGGTTGCTGATTTTTGATTCATCGTCCTGCAGCGCTTTTATCAAGTCATCGTTGAAGGCGTCGATTGATTCATAGCCTTCAGGTGCTGTTAAGTCGATGCTTGTGATCAGATCATTGTAGTCAAACAGCGGGGTATTTTTGCTGCTTGCGACAGACGCATAACCGTGTGCGGCCAGCACCATCGGTTCGCCCGGGTGACGCAACAGAAAACCATCGCATAGATGTTCTGCCTGAGCGGCATCGCCTGATTCAATAAGACCATAGGCAAGATCGGATACGGCCCGGGCATTGTGCGGGTTCAGGTCAACCGCTTCGCGCCAAAGAATCATGGCCTCGGATTGATTGCCGGTTAATTGGTAGCTATAGCCTAAATTGATGCGGGTGTTTTCGTCATCCGGCATCTCCGGAAGCACGCGTTGAAACAGGGGAATCGCCTGATCGTGTTCGCCGCTGTCGGCCAGTATTGAGGCTTTGATGCTGAGGATGAAAGGGTGCTCATCGCTTTCCTCAAGTGCAGCATCAATTTCCGATAATGCTTCGGCGGTATTTCCTGCATCAGCCAGTGATTTAGCCAAGTTGCATCTGACTTCGAGGTCTTCCGGGTCGCTGTCCAGCACGGCACGGTAAAGTTCGCATGCTGTTTTAGCATGGCCCCTGAACTGAAGCAGAGCGCCCTTGTTAATAAGCGCAAGCGGATTGCCGGGTGCGAGAAATAGTGAGTGTTCAAGTGCGGCATCTGCATCCTGCAGTTGCCCGATACTCATGTAGGTTAGAGCAATCTCATTGAACGCAGCAAAATTATCAGGGCTTGAGTCGGTTAGCTTTTGGAAAATGTCCAGACTGCCTTCTGCATCGCCCATTTCGCGTTTGAGGATGCCATGCAGTCTTAGCGCCTGAATGTCGTCTTCTACGGTATCCAGGTAATTGCTATAGGCGTGGTCGGCGTCGTTCAGGGCGCCCTGCTGGTGCAGTTGCATCGCGTGATGCAACAGTTCGCCGGGATTCTCCGGAGTGAGGGTCGTCACGAGTGCGGAATTCGAATTAGATAGTTTTGGAAAAGCAGCGCAGAACTATTTGTTCAGGCAGCTTTGCCTTTTGCTTTGGCAGGCTTAGGAGGACCTTTCTTGCCGTACCGGCGCAAATTTAGTTCAGTTACTTTGAGCTTTGCTTCGCGTTTGACTGTGCGTGCGCTACCTACGCTGTAGCCGATAATCTCATTGCTGCCTTGCTTGATGACGTAACGGCACCATTTTTCATCCTCAGTGCCATCGGGGGCAGTTGTTTCATCCACTGAGATTAGTTCAAAGGGATTGGCGAAAAATTCAGATTCTGTTTCTTTAGTCATGGTAATTCCAGTTACGGCTCCGGTGTGTGTGTAGTGTCCGGCGGCGCATTTAATTCGAGTTATAGCCGCGTTTAACTATTGTCGTTCGGAGCAAAACCCAGGTGCATTGGTAGTTTGGTCCGTTGCCAGTTTTAATGCTGAAGCGCCTGAGATTGCCGTAAGGGCCAATGGCAGTGCGGATTGAAGAAATCTGGCAAGCTGGAAATAATACCACTTTAGCCGGTTTTGCGCAATTTGTATCGAGTCCAATTGCCGCTAAGTCGTTGTAATTATGGTTTAAATATGGATTTATGCGTTTAATGCCGCCATATTGTGTGAAATGAACCGTTACCTTGCAGCCATTATTTTTGCTTTGCTTCCTGCCGGACATGTCATTGCCTTGGTGGGTGGTACAGAAGTCAGTTCCCGGGAATTCAGCGGAGAGTTCCCCTGGATGGTGTCTGTGGTTGATCGTGTCGATGGCAGTCTTTGCGGTGGTGTGTTGGTATCTCCGGAATGGGTTTTGACAGCTGCACATTGCACCAATAACAAACGGGTGGTGATGCTCGGTAACGTCCGCAACACCGACGCGCGACGGGTTGAGATTCTGAGGGCAGTCCGTCATCCAAAATTTGATTCATCAACCTATGAGTACGATGTAGGCCTGTTGAGGCTTTCTGAGCCGGTTGATATTTCCCCTGTAGATCTCTTGCAAGAGACTGATGAGCCAGACTGGCTCAGACAGCGTTCCACCGCATATATATTGGGCTGGGGGCGACTCCCGAATGGTCGGTTGCCCGGTTCTCTGATGAGCGCACCGGTTTCTATCAGCAGTATGATTATTAAGCCGACGTACTTTGGTGTGAGCGGAAGCACGGGTCCGTGTCATCGTGACAGTGGCGGACCGCTACTGGTATCGATGCAGGAAGGCTGGCTGCTGGCCGGAATTATTAGTGTGACGGGCGGTAACCTATGCGCGCAGGGCGGCGGGGTGTCATTTTATGCCCGGCTTACCGCCATGCAGGAATTTATCCTCGATACAGTGCACGACTTACCCGAGTAGTCGCATTTCTGAGGCCTGATTGCAGGCCATATTCTTCATTTCTTGAGTTGCTCCCTTGTGGATCTGTGTTTTCAGGCGTATATTCCAATCCTGACTAGTCAGACTTGGAATAATTATGGACAAGCGTCTTTTGCTTCTGGGCGTGCTGCGTAGCCAGCAGGCACATGGCTATGGCCTGCTCGAGTATCTGAAGAACCATTCCAGTGGTGGCGCCGCGATCGGTAAATCCAACGCCTACCGCTTGCTGCACTCAATGGAAGCCGACGGCTTTATAGCCAGCAGACCTGAGCGTGACGGATCACGTCCCGAAAAAAATGTTTTCGAAGTAACGCAAGCCGGTGAGCAATTGTTTCAGGAGTTGCTTCTGAATGCCCTTGCGGAAGATGCCACAGCCAGCCAGCCGGGTTTGTCAGTATTGAACTATCTTTTTGAGGTTGAGCCCGGAGCCGCTGCCGAGCAACTTGGCAAGCGTCGCGACAAAGTTGCCACCAGGTTTGAATTTGTTAAGAACGTACCGAACGAAGTTCGCGAGTTACACCCGGCGCTGGACTTGGAAGTTCTGCAGCTGGAAGTAGAGCTTAATTGGTTGAATAAGACCATAGCGGCACTACAACCGCGTGCAGAGAAAATGAGTGTCATTAAATGATAAACGTTATTAAGAATAGTAAGCGATGGGTTTTTCCTCTGATTGTTGTCGGCGTTGCTTATGGCATAGCCACGGTAATCAGAAACAGCGGTCCCGAGATCGAAGTTATTACACCCGAGCGACCACCATTGGTTGTGCGCACCAGTATCGCCCAGCCTGCCGAAGTGCAACTGAGTGTAAAAAGTCAGGGGCAGGTTGATTCACGCTACATGATAGACCTCATTAATGAGATGCCCGGGCAGATCGCCTCGGTAGACGATATTTTTGTTACCGGCGGTTATTTCAGGAAGGGCGATGTGTTGCTCAGTATTGATCCCACCGACTACCGTCTGGCGAAAGTTCGGGCAGAAGCTCAGGTTGCGGAAGCGCGCGAAGAACTTGAGGTAGAGCAATCCGAGGCGGAGTTGGCGAGCAAGGGTTTGTTTCCGCTGCGAGAAGCAAAAGTGGCTTCAGCAGAAGCGCGCCTGATGTCAGCTCAGGCTGATTTGGATCAGGCAATCGCGGACCTGCGTCGCACTAAAGTCACCGCACCGTTCGATGGCCGTGTTTTGTTTACCAGTGTTGATCTTGGGCAGTATCTGACTACCGGGCAGCAGTTGGGCCGTATCTACTCCACTGACATAGCAGAGATCCGGTTGCCGCTCGGTGATGAACAATTGCGCTTTCTTGATCTGCCGTTTGGTAGTAATTCATCAGCAGACATGCCCGCAACGCCAGTCACTATTAAGGCTACGGTGGGTGGTCAGTCTGCAAGCTGGCAGGGTTATATACACCGTATGGAAGGTGCTGTGGATCCTGATAATCGTGTTTGGTATGCGGTAGCACGCGTCGATGATCCTTTTGGTTTGCAGCTAAGTGAACCTGTTGTGCCGCTGGCTGTAGGATTGTTTGTTGATGCCGAGATCCAGGGGCAGCGTGTGACGGATGTTTATGAGTTACCCAGGGTCGCGTTGCGTAATCGTGATGAGGTGTTAGTGGTCGACACTGACAACCGGCTGAGAAGTCGCAGGGTTACCGTGCTCCGTACCGGGTTTGACACGGTGCTGCTTAGTGACGGCGTCAAAGCGGGCGACCAGGTCTGCCTTTCTCCGATAGAAGCTTTCGTTGATGGCTTGGTTGTACAGCCAACGGTCGTTGATCAGTTGGCGGTGAACTGACATGTTGCGATGGTTTACAGAAAACAGTGTTGCGTCAAACCTGCTGATGATTGCGATTGTTTTGGGTGGTTTGCTGTCTCTGCCATTGCTAGACCGCGAAGTGATGCCGGGCATTCCGCTCGATATGGTGCAAATCAATGTTGATTATCCCGGTGCGAGTCCTGCTGAGATCGAAGAACGAATCTGTATTCGTATTGAGGAAGCTATTCATGATCTCGAAGGGATCAAATCGATAATTTCCGAGGCTGTTGATGGACGCGGTGGTGTCGCTGTAGAAGTTGCGAAGGGTTTCGATACGCAACAACTGCTTACCGATATAAAAGCACGGGTCGATGCTCTCGATACCTTGCCGGATCAGGCAGAAGAGCCTCTGATTCAGGAGGCCCCATGGAGTGAAGAGGTTATTGAGCTGGTTGTCAGTGCCGACACCGATGAGGCGGCGTTACGAAAAATAGCACTCAGGGTGCGCGATGATGTTGCCCGCTTGCCTGGTATCGATCAGGTGGAAGTTGAAGGGTTGCGTGAGCCGGAACTGGCAATTGAGGTATCCGAGACCAACCTGCGCAAATACAACCTGACTTTTGATGATGTCGTAACAGCCATTCGTGCCTCATCAATTAATCTGCCCGGTGGTTCTATTCGCTCTGAAAGCGGCGATATTACGCTACGGACAACAGAACAGGCTTATACCGGAATTGATTTTGAGCAGGTTGTTATTCTGCGCAACGCCGATGGTACGAGAGTGCTGCTGGGTGACATTGCAGATGTTCGGGATGGTTTTGAGGAGGTTGATGAGCTCAGTCAGTTTAATGGTCATCGCGCTGCCGCCATTATTGTCAGGATTCGAAACAACCCTGACGTGGTGGCTGTTAATCGTGCGGTTCGTGCATTTGCTGAAGAGGCTCAGGACTCTTTGCCACCTGGAGTAAGCCTGGATATCTGGCTTGATCGCTCAGAGGTTTTCGAGAGCCGGGCCGGCATGTTGGTGAGAAGCGGGTTGATGGGGCTTGGTCTGGTATTTATTTTGCTGACTTTGTTTTTACGGCCTGCGGTAGCTATCTGGGTGTGTGTCGGTATTGCCGTATCTTTTCTTGGCGCAATTTTCGTTATTCCATCGACACCGATTTCGGTCAACATGATGACCCTGTTCGCGTTTGTATTGGTGCTTGGCATCGTCGTGGATGACGCCATTATTATTGGTGAGAGTATTCACGTTCAGGTGCAAAAGGGTTTGGTTGGCACCGATGCGGCGTATGAAGGTGCCCGCAGAGTTGCAAAGCCTGTGGTCTTCGCAGCTGTAACAACGATGATTGCCTTTTCACCGGCTCTGTTTATCGATGGTTCTGCTGCCAAGATGACCATGCCGCTGTCAGTCGTGGTTATTCTTGCACTGGCATTCTCATTGATCGAAGCATTTTTGATCCTGCCTTCACATCTGGCGCATCTAAAGCCTATTGATGAATCGTCAGAAAAGAGTTGGCTCGGCAAGGCGCGCCTTAAGATCGCCACGACGCTGTCCGATTTTGCGGTCAATCGTTATAAGCCTTTTATTACTAAGGCATTGAAAGCCCGTTACCTGACGCTATCCGTTTTCATTGGGTTTTGGTTGGTCATCATGAGTTTTGTGCAGGGCGGCTATGTGAAGCAGACGTTCTATCCGCTCATTCCCGGCGATAACATAATCGTTGGCATCACCCTGTCCGATGGCGTTTCTTTCGCTACCACTGAAGATGTTGTGGCACAGGTCGAATCTGCGGCTTCCCGTGTTCGTGAGCACTATATTAGTGAGCGACAGATTGATGTGGTTAAGAATGTTCGTACGTTTGCGCGTGAGAATATTGTGCAAGTCACTATGGAGATGGTGCCATCTGAAGAGCGGGATCTTCCGATTGAAGAAATAAGTGACCGCTGGCGTGACGAAATCGGTTTTGTGCCGGATACCAAGACGTTTACTTTCGACTTCCATTTAATTGACCGTGAACCCCCGATAAAACTAGGGCTCACCGCCGATGATACAGAGATCCTCGCTTTGGCCACACGGGATGTGGAAGACAAGTTGGCAACCTATGACGGGTTGTTTGGGATTAATAACAGTCAGCGTTCAGCCCGTACAGAGATCGTTGTTACTGCCAAAGACTCAGCTGAAAACTTTGATGTGAGTCGTGATCAGATTGCCCGTCAGGTTCGACAGGGTTTCTTTGGCGAGGAAGTTCAGCGCATTCCCAGAGGTCGCGATGAAGTCAAAGTAATGTTGCGTTATCCCGGTGAGTCGCGGAAGTCTCTGGAGCAGATAGACCAGATGCGGATTCGCGTCGGTGATGACAGGGAGATTCCGATAGGCAGTGTTGCAGACCTTGAGTTTTCTCAGGGGGACAATGCGATTCGTCGATTGGACCGCCGGCGTATCGTTGAAGTTACAGCAGACAGCGACTACAAGATTGCAGACCCCACAAGAGTCGTGGCAGACATCCGTGACAATTTTGTACCCGGGCTAAAAGAGAAATACCCGGGGCTGGATTTTCTTGTAGAAGGCGAGCAGGACGCTGCGAGTGAGTTCCTGGTCGAGTTGGTGCGTCTTACGCTGATGGCATTTCTTTGCACATTCGGCTTGATCGCCATTGCGTTCCGTTCTTACATTCAGCCGGCAATTGTCATGAGTGCTGTGCCTTTCGGCTTCCTGGGCGCTATCGTGGGCCACCTGCTATTCGGTGTGACGATATCTATGTTCTCGTTTATGGGCGTGGTCGCTGCGGCGGGCGTGGTAATTAATGACAACCTCGTGTTGATTGACAGGATCAATCAGATACGCGATGAATACGAGAGCCTAAGTCAGGCCGTTATTGATGCGGCGGTAAGTCGTTTCAGGCCTATTTTGCTGACTTCGTTTACGACCTTTGTGGGCTTGCTGCCAATAATGTCCGAGCGGAGCTCGCAGTCTGAGTATCTTAAGCCGATGACCTTATCGCTGGGTTTCGGTGTTGCGTTCGCCTCATTTGTAACGCTGATCATGGTCCCCTGTCTGTACTTGCTGGTGGAAGATGCCCGCACAAAAATTGTGGAATGGCGTGCGGCTTCCAAAAAGCGATTGGCCCGGGCGGGCTAAAAAAAGCGGCGGGGACAATAAACCGAAGCCTAAAGCCCCGCCCAGAGGGAAATCGTTTTAAGTTTTCATGCGCCGGTAG
>Ga0209692_10001476_pt1 | contig 31795 bp, 30 predicted proteins | sample tdDd472_FD_187129 | JGI IMG/M metagenome (GOLD analysis project Ga0209692, IMG submission 187129) | Marine sediment microbial communities from the Atlantic coast under amendment with organic carbon and nitrate - tdDd47.2 (SPAdes)... | ecosystem: Environmental > Aquatic > Marine > Coastal >...
GACAGGTTGTGACGGTCGGGATAGACGGCAAAGATGTCGGTCCGCTCGTCGCCGAAATCGGGCATCAGCTCCACCAGCCGGCCGGCCTGCAGGTCGGGGCTGACCAGATAGGCGGAAAGCCGGGCGATGCCGATGCCGGCGAGCGCCGCGTGATAGACGCCGTCGGCGCTGTTGGCCTCGAAGTTGCCGCTGGCGTGGATGGCGACATCGCCGGCGGCGTCGCCAAAATGCCATTCGTTCCAGTTGTCGACGGTCGACACCCTGAGGCAGTTGTGATCCGCCAGGTCGGCGGGGCTTTGGGGTGCGCCGTGCCGCTCTATATATGAGGGCGCGGCACAGACGACGCGGTCGTTGGAAGCCAGCTTGCAGGCGACCAGCGAGGCGTCCTCGATCTGGTCGGCGAACCGGATGGCCACATCGTGGCCCGATTCGGTCAAATCCACCGGACGGTCGGAAAGCTCCACCGTCACCCGGAGGTTGGGATAGCTGTCCAGAAAGGCCGGCAGTGCCGGCAGCAGTTGCGCCTTGCCGAAGGCGACGGTGGTGGCGATCCGCAGCGTGCCCTTCGGGTGGCCACTGAGCGACTGCGCCAGTTGCTCGACCTCGAACACCTCGCGGGCGATGCCGGCGCATTGGCCGTAGAGCGAACGGCCTTCATCGGTGAGCGACACCTTGCGCGTCGAACGCTGCAACAGCCGCACGCCGAAATGGTCTTCCAGGTGCGCGATCTGGCGGCTGACCGCCGACGGGGTCAGGCCGAGTGCGCGCGCCGTCGCGGAGAAGCTGCCGTGATCGACGACATTGGCGAAAAGAATCATTTGGCTGGCGAGGTTCACGAGTGGTCATCCGTTCGACTGTTTGTGCCGAAATCACATAAGGGCTTTGCGTCACCCCCCGATTGTCCGATCACTCAACACCCCCTAAGTTTGCGGTGCAGCATAAATCATGTTGCGGTGCAAACAATAGATAAATGGACATTCCAAAGGAGAGCGCCATGACCGGCCTCGACAAAAAGACCGAAAGCCCGACCGCCACCGCCGTCCCGGAATTCACCGGCGTGATATTTAACCAGGACCTGAAGCGTCACATCGAGCGCGCGCACGAACTGCGCGCCCAGGTGATGCGCCAGATGGCGCGCGCCGCGGCGCTGTTCGTCGCCGTCCGCGTCGCCCGCGCCAAACGCAAGGCGCTGAAAGCCCTGACCCGTGCCAAGGAAGGCCACGCGCTGCGCGGCGCGCCGGCGCCCCACAAGCCGACGGATATCATCGGCGTGACCCATGCCTGATCACATGATGGTTGCGCCCGCGCCACTCCATGGCGCGCCGCCAACAGGTCGCGTCGGTCTCCCCGCGGCCTGTTGGCGGGCTTTTTCGGTGACGGCGGCGGTGATCCGATTCGGCGCGCTCTGCGCCACCCATCACCGCCGCGCCGGCCGCATCGACAAGCCGGCGCTGGACCGGATCTTCAGCGACTGCGGGCTGTAGGCCGGTCCGGAAAGAATGGTAGTCAGATCGTGATCGACTGTCCGGTTTGGGCGATATTGGCGTGCCAACCGGCCTCCGCTAGGCGCTCGCGAAACGCGGTCTTGGCGTCCGGCTCACCGTGCACCAGATAAATTTCTGGCCGTTGCCGGGAAAACCCGGCCACCCAGTCCAGCAATTGCGATTGGCCGGCGTGCGCTGAAAAACCGCCAAGCGTGTGAATTCGGGCCTTCACGGCGATTTCCTCGCCGCCGAGCCGGAAGGTCCGGGCGCCGTCGATCAAAGCCCGTCCGGGCGTCCCGCGTGCCTGAAACCCGACAATCACGACATGCGAAGTGGTGCGCCACAAATTATGTTTCAGGTGGTGGCGGATGCGGCCACCGGTGCACATGCCGCTCCCGGCGATGATAATGGCGCCACCCGACACACGGTTGAGCATCATCGATTCCTCGGTGCTTTTCATGAAACCGAGCACCGGCAGGAACGCCTTCAGGGATCCGGTTTTCCCCTGGCGCAATGCGCTTAAGTCCTCGCGGTTGAAGACGCTCTGATATCGCTGGTAGGCCTCTGTCGCCGCAATGGCCATGGGGCTATCGAGATAGACCCTGTGGCGCGGAAGCTTCCCCGCCCGATAAAGCTCGCCGAGCCGGAAAATGATTTCCTGCGTACGGCCGACGGCAAATGCCGGGATCAGGACGTTGCCGCCTTTCTCCGTGGCCTCGGCGATGATGGCCTCGAACTCCTCCAGGGTATCTTCCATGGAACGGTGATCGCGATCGCCATAGGTCGATTCGAGCAACACGACATCGGCCGCATCGAGCGGTTCGGGATCGCGAAGCAGCGCCGCGTCGCTATTGCCGAGGTCGCCGGAGAAAACCAACTTCCGCTCGGCGCCGCCTTCGTGAATGAAAATCTCGACGATGGCGGAGCCCAGGATGTGTCCCGCATCGCGGAACCGAGCCACGACGCCGTCCGCCACCGCGAACCGCCGTCCGTAGGGAACGCCCTCGCTCATGGCGAACACCGCCTCCGCGTCTGCGAGGGTAAACAGAGGTTCCAGTTGGGGCTTGTCGGCGCGACGCCGGAACTTGTTCTCCCACTCGACGTCGCGCTTCTCGAGAAAGGCCGAATCCTTGAGCATGATCGTCAGAAGGTCGCTGGTCGGCTCGGTCATAAAAACCGGGCCGCCGTACCCGTCGGCAGCAAGCTTCGGCAGGCGTCCGCTGTGATCGAGATGGGCGTGGGAAAGAACGACGGCGTCGAGACGGCCGACGTCGAATGGAAACGGCTTCCGGTTGGCCGTTTCCTGTTCGCGGTTTCCCTGCACCAGCCCGCACTCCAGCAAAATCGTTGAGTGCTCGGTTTCGAGCAGATACGCGGACCCTGTGACATCCTCGGTGGCGCCGAAAAAGGTCAGCTTCGCCATGGTATTCCGTTACCTATCACTATCCGCCCGAACCCTATCATGCTCGGCACGCTCGCGACACGGCATAGGCAAACCATCAAGACAGCGACAATGAGATCTATGATACCGGCATCAGGGGCACAAGTCGGGGAAAATGGAGCGGGCGATGAGATTCGAACTCACGACTTCAACCTTGGCAAGGTTGCGCTCTACCCCTGAGCTACGCCCGCGTCCTGCACCGATCCGATGCAAAGCGCGCCGATCATACGTATTGACGGGTTCATTGCAAGATGAAATTTCCGAGATTTTCCCGCCCCGGCAATGGCCGTCGGGCGGCCTTGTCCGTGCCGGGCGGGGCCGCTAGACTCCGCCGCCATGAGCGCCACGCCGGACGATCTTTTTCAGTGTTTGGGCGACCTCGGCATCGAAACCGAGACGGTCGAGCATCCCGCTGTTTTCACGGTGGAGGAAGCCAAGGCGCTGCGCGGCGAGCTTCCGGGCGCGCATTCCAAGAACCTGTTCCTGAAGGACAAGAAAGGCCGGTTCTGGCTGGTGGTGGCGCTGGAGGACCGCGACATCGACCTGAAAGCGCTGAGGAAAACCATCGGCGCGGCGCCGCTCTCCTTCGGCAAGCCCGACGCGCTCGTGGAGAATCTCGGTATCGAGCCCGGTTCGGTGACGCCCTTTTCCGTCATCAACGACGAGGCCGGCGCCGTCACGGTAGTCCTGGACGAGGAAATGCTCGCCCGGGAGCCGTTGAATTTCCATCCGCTCGTCAACACCGCGACGACGCGCATCTCCGCCGATGGACTGCGCCGGTTCCTGGCCCACTGCGGGCATGACCCGATCGTCACGACACTATAGGATAGCGACAATTGACTTGCGCGGGGGCATCGTCCTCGCCATCTAAGACACACGGAAATCCCGTGACCACCCGAGGATTAGACATGGAATTCAAACTTAACCCCGATGGGACGATGCAGCCGCAAGGCGGACAACAGGCCGAGGCCGGCGACACCGGGGCCGGTGCCCCCGCCGCGCCGGCACAGGTGATCTTGGAAGGCGACGGCGGACCGGCGCCGATGGCCGCCGGCGGGGACGTGATCAAGGATTCGGACCAGCAGAACTTCATGGCCGACGTCATCGAGGCCTCGCAGCAGGTGCCGGTGATCGTCGATTTCTGGGCGCCCTGGTGCGGACCGTGCAAACAGCTCGGGCCGATGCTGGAAAAGCTGGTGCGCCAGGCCGGCGGGCTGGTCAAGCTGGTCAAGATCAATGTCGACGAGAACCAGGAGATCGCCGCCCAGTTGCGCGTGCAGTCGATCCCCATGGTCTATGCCTTCAAGGACGGCCGTCCCGTGGACGCGTTCTCCGGCGCGCTGCCGGAAAGCCAGTTGAAGACCTTCATCGACCGCCTGTTGGGCGGCGCCAAGCCGCCGCTGGAGGCCGCGCTCGACGAGGCGCAGGCACTGCTGGACGGCGGTGACGCGGCCGGCGCGGCGGCGCTTTACCGCCAGATCCAGGCCGAGGACCCGGGCAACGATGCTGCCATCGCAGGCGTCTTGCGCGCCACGCTGGCCATGGGCGACATCGACACCGTGGCCGAGATCATCGCCGCGCTGCCGCCCGACATGCTCGCCAAGAGCGAAGTGGCGGCGGCGGTCTCCGCCTTCGAGCTGGAACAGCAGACGGCGGATTCCGGCGATCTCGACGAGCTCAAGCAGAAGGTCGAAGCCGCGCCGGCGGACCACCAGGCGAGGCTCGACTACGCAGTGGCGCTCTACGGCGCGCACCGCAACGAAGAGGCCATCGACGAACTGATCGAGATCATCCGCCGCGACCGAAACTGGAACGACGAGGCGGCGCGCAAGCAGCTCCTGAAGGTCTTCGAGGCGCTCGGGCCCACGCATGAACTGACGGCCAGCGGACGTCGACTGTTGTCGTCGGTCCTGTTCTCCTGACGGATCGCCGCGAGCGCCGATGGATATCGCCGCGTTCCCAGGTGAGCTTCCGGTCTTCCCGCTGACGGGGGCGCTGTTGTTGCCGGGCGGCCAACTGCCACTCAACATTTTCGAGCCGCGTTATTTGGCGATGACCGATGCGGCGCTGGCCGGCGGGCGCTGGCTCGGCATGGTGCAGCCCTTGCGCGCCAAGGACCAGACCGTCGCCGACGACCATCCGCTGTTCGCCACCGGGTGTCTGGGGCGCATCACCACCTTTTCCGAAACCACGGACGGGCGCTACCTGATTACGCTATCGGGCGCCTGCCGGTTCCACGTCGCAGGCGAGCTGGAGCTCAAGGACGGGTTCCGCCGCGTGGTCCCGGATTATCGGCCCTACCGGGACGACCTGGAGACCGAGACCCTGGCGCCCGACCAGCGCGCGGCGCTGAACATCGCGCTCCGGCACTATTTCAACGAAAACCGCTACGAGGCCGACTGGAAAGCGCTGGAACAGACCGCCGATCACGTGCTCGTCGCCTCCATGGCCATGGCCTGCCCGTTCACGCCGGCGGAAAAGCAGGCCCTGTTGGAGGCGCCGGATTTGGCCGAGCGCGCGCGCTCGCTGGTGGCGATCTTGGAAATGGCGGCGGTGGACACCGGCGGGGCGGGCGAGGCGGGCGATCCGCCGCGCCATTGACGCCGCCACAGGTAGCGCCATTGGCGCGAGGAGATACAAAAATGAATAGCCATAGCGTCGACCCCAAGCTTCTGGAAATCCTGGTCTGCCCGATGACCAAGGGACCGCTCGAATACGACCGCGACAACCAGGAACTGATTTCCAAGCAGGCGGGCCTCGCCTATCCGATCCGCGACGGCATTCCGATCATGCTGCCGGACGAAGCCAGGCCCCTTAACGCTTGAGACCCCGAACCCCTAAAGGAACCCCGCCCATGACCACCAATTTCAGCCAAGTCCACAAGCCCGTGGAGATCCGCGTCAAACGCGACGAAAAGGCGCTCGAGGTTGAGTTCGAGGACGGCCGCGAGTTCCGCTACCCGGCCGAATTCCTGCGCGTCGAAAGCCCGTCGGCGGAGGTGCAGGGGCACGGCCCCGGCCAAAAGAAACTGGTCGCCGGGCGCCGCCACGTGGGCATCATGGACGTGACGCCTGTCGGCAACTATGCCGTCTGCATCAAGTTCGACGACCTGCACGACACCGGTATCTACACCTGGGACACGCTTTACACCTACGGCGTGAACCAGGACGAATTGTGGTCGGACTACCTGGCCGCCATGGAAGACGCCGGCCTTAGCCGCGATCCGTGATTTCGATTAGAGCGGCTGGCCGCGCAGCAGCCGGGGCAGATCGCCGACCACCCCCATGGCGTGGCGCATGAACAGCCGTTTTAGGGGCGGGATCGCGTCCACCGCCGCCAGGCCGGCGTCGCGCGCCAGGCGGACGGGCGCGATGTCGTTGGAGAACAGCCGATTGAGTGCGTCCGTCGCCGCCAGCATCATGGTGTTGTCGAAGCGCCGCCAACGTTCGTAGCGTTCCAACTGCACGCCGACGTCGAGGCCGAGGCGCGCCGCATCGGCCAGCACTTCGGCCAGCGCGGCGACGTCGCGGAGCCCCATGTTCAGACCCTGGCCGGCAATCGGATGCATGCCGTGCGCGGCATCGCCGATCAAAACCAGGCGGGTATCAATGGTCTCGCGCGCATACTGCAGGCTCAGGGGATAGGCGTAGCGCGGTCCGATCACTTCGACCCCGCCCATGAAATCACCGAAACGGCGCATCAGTTCGGCGCCGAAGGCGTCGTCGTCCAGCGCCATCAGCGCCGGCGCCAGTTGATTGCTTTCCGTCCAGACGATCGACGAGCGGTCGGCCGCGCCCTCGGTCTCGCCCATCAGGGGCAGGATGGCGAAGGGACCGGCGGGCAGGAAGCGTTCGTGCGCGATGAAATCGTGGCTGAGCTCATGGCGGACGGTGCAGACGATGCCGGTCTGTTCGTAGCTCCAGCTCGTCAAGCCGATGCCGGCATCTGTCCGGGTCTGCGAGCCGCGCCCATCGGCGCCGACCGCGAGACGCGCCCGCACCCGCCGCCCGTCGGCAAGCTCGGCGCGGACGCCGGAGAGGTCGCGCTCCAGGCTGGCGACGCTTGCCGGCGCCAGTTGGATCAGGTTCGGATGCGCCTTGAGGCGCTCATAAAGGGCCACGCGCAGGTGATGGTTTTCGACCATGTAGCCCATGGGCGCGTCGCCGACGGCGGCGTGGTCGTAATGCAGGAACATCAGCGACGGCCCGTCCGAGACGCGAATATCGAGGATCGGCGCCGAGGTCCCGGCCAGCAGCGGCCAAAGCCCGGTGCCGGCGAGCAGCAATTGATTGCTCTGCGAGATGGCGAAGGCGCGGCCGTCGAAGGTGGCGTCGAGCGCCGTTTCCGGGTCGGCACGGTCGATCAGGCAAACGCTGAGCGGTGTGGCGGCCAGCGCCAGGGCGAGGGTCGCGCCGACGAAACCGCCGCCGATAATCAGCACGTCGGCGGTGATGTCGGAGCCGGGGTCGCGCGCTACGCTCATGGCGTTAGGCTGGGGCGCAAGGGCGGGCAAGTCCAGGAAATTCGCTTAAAAAATATGCCTAATATTTATTCATAAGGATTAAATTGTTTAAAAAAACATCAATTGTGTAGCGCGCAGTCCTGCCGCTTCTCCCGCTTGAAAATTTCTACACTACTGATTCCAAAAGATTTTTCGTCCTTCTCCCGATTCTGGCACGAAGATTGAGTATCGCATTGCAGCATTACTGCTGCGCGCGTTTTCGCGCGACCATGAAAACCGAGAAGGAGCCCCGCAATGAAATTGATCATGGCCATCATCAAGCCGTTCAAGCTTGAAGACGTGCGCCAGGCCCTGTTGCCGATCGGCGTGGAAGGCATGACCGTCACCGAGGTTAAGGGATTTGGCCGCCAGAAAGGCCAGACCGAAATCTACCGTGGCGCCGAGTATGAGGTGAATTTCCTGCCCAAAGTGAAGGTGGAAATCGCCGTCAACGACGATGTCGTCGACCAAGCCGTCGAGGCCATCACCAAATCCGCGCAAACCGGAAAGATCGGCGACGGCAAGGTATTCGTTTACTCCGTCGACAAGGCCGTGCGCATCCGCACCGGCGAAACCGACGGCGAAGCCCTGTAAGAGGAGTCCTGACCATGAAATTCAACAATAAATCCTTTGGTGCCATCGCCGCTGCGGCGCCCTTGGCCGCCTGGCTGCTCATGCCGGGTGACGCCCAGGCCGCCGTCGACGCCGAAACGGCCTATGTGTTCAACACGTTTTCGTTCCTGGTCCATGGCTTCCTGGTGATGCTGATGGCCGCCGGCTTCGCGATGCTGGAATCGGGCCTGGTGCGGTCCAAGAACACCGCCACCATCTGTCTAAAGAACATCGCGCTCTATTCGGTCGCCGGCATCATGTTTTACCTGGTCGGCTACAACCTGATGTACGTGGGCGTTGACGGTGGCTACATGGGCACCTTCTCGTTCCTCTACAACCCGGGCGAGGCCGAGCTGGCACTGATCGGCGCCGGCGCCGACAAGGCAACGCCGGAAATGGTCGCCAAGGTCATCGAGGGCGGTTATTCCGTCGGCTCGGACTGGTTCTTCCAGATGGTGTTCGTCGCCACCGCCGCGTCGATCGTGTCGGGCACCGTGGCCGAGCGTATCAAGGTGTGGCCGTTCATGATCTTCACGGTCGTGCTCACCGCCATCATCTATCCGATCCAGGCGAGCTGGGTCTGGGGCGGCGGCTGGCTCTCGGAAATGGGTTTCTCCGATTTCGCCGGTTCGACCCTGGTTCACTCCTGCGGCGGCTGGGCGGCCTTGACCGGCGCCCTGATCCTCGGCGCGCGTAAGGGCAAGTACGGCCCCGACGGCCAGATCAACGCCATTCCGGGTGCCAACATCCCGCTCGCCACCCTGGGAACCTTCATCCTGTGGTTCGGCTGGTTCGGCTTCAACGGCGGCTCGCAGCTCGCTCTCGGCAGCGCGCTGGACGCCACCGCCATCGGCATCGTCTACATCAACACCAACCTGGCCGCGGCCGCCGGCTGCGTGATCGCCATGATCCTGGCCCAGTTGCTGTACAAGAAGATCGACGTGACCCTGGCCCTCAACGGTGCCATCGCCGGCCTGGTGTCGATCACCGCCGGTCCCGACCTGCAGAACCACTTCATGGCCCTGATCGTCGGCGGCGTCGGCGGCGCGCTCGTGGTGTTCGCGGTGCCGCTGATCGACAAGCTCAAGATCGACGACGTGGTCGGCGCCATCTCGGCCCACCTGGTCGCCGGCATCTGGGGCACGCTCTGTGTCGGCATCTTCGGGTCCGGCTCGATCGTCACCCAGGCCATCGGCATCGTCGCCATCGGCGCCTTCGTCGTGGTCGTCAGCTCCATCGTCTGGCTGATCTTGAAGTACACCGTGGGCATCCGCGCCGACGAAGAGGACGAGGCCATGGGCCTCGACCGCGCCGAGTGCGGCATGGAAGCCTATCCGGAGTTCGGTACCGGCTCCCAGCGGCTCTAAGCCGCCTGCCGGGTGGCTGCGGCCGCAACCGTCCCCAAGACGGCCGCCGCCACCCGGCCCCCTCACGACCATAGGCCCGGAGGTCCTCCCCCTCCGGGCTTTTTTTGCCCCCGTTCCGGGCGACTTTTTGCGCCCGTTCCGGGCGACTTCTTGCCCCGATCACAGCCCCACGGGCAGCGGAATTAAGGTCTTGTTTATCCTTCTTCCGTAGAACTTGAGCATGGCACAAGCTCTCAGATTCTTCGGGCCGGCGAACGCCGGCGACAGCGCCGCCCGGGCGATCCTGCCGGCCGGCGCCAAACGGTTCATCGTGGGCGGACTGATGCAGGTGACCGGCTTCGCCATCGCCGCCGCGACGCTCTTGGCGGCGCTGGCGCTGTTCAGCTACGCGCCCTCCGATCCGTCGCTCAACAACGCCTCGGACGCGGCGGTCGGCAACCTACTGGGCCCGTGGGGCGCGATCACCGCCGATCTCTTGATCCAGGTGTTCGGGCTGGCGGGCTACGTGCCGTTGATCGGGTTCGGCGTCTGGGGCACGCGGCTGTTGGCGCGGCGCCCCATCGCCAGTGCCTATTGGCGCGCCCTGGCGCTGGCGCTCGCCGGCATCGCCGCCGCGGTCAGCCTGAGCGCGCTGCCGTCTCTTGCCCAGTGGCCGCTGGCCACCGGCATGGGCGGCGTTACCGGACAATTGGTATTCAGCCGCGCGCAATCCGCCTTGCTGGCCGCCGACATCGCCGCCGCGGCGCCGATCATCGCCACCGCCATGGTGCTGGTGGCCGCCGCGCTCTGGGTTTACGGCGTCGGCCTCAGCCAGGGTGAGTGGCGCGCGCTGGCCCGCGGCCTTGGCATCGGCTGGGGCGTGCTCGGCACCGGGATGCGCAAGGGCCGCGCCGCCTTCGGCGTGGTCCCCGCCTGGCGCAACTGGCTGCCCGGCCACGCCGGCATCGAACCGACGCTCCGGCGCGGCCGTGCGGAAGCGGACGATGAAGACGAGACCGAAGACGAAGACGACGGTGGCGGTTTCCGCATCCGCGTATCGCTCGGCAAGGACGACGACGATATCGATGATGGCGACGAAACGGTTTCCACGCCCGAAAAGGAGTCCTCCAGCCGTTCCGGCCTGGTCGAGCCCCGCAAGCCCAAACCCAAGACCGGGCGCAAGGCGGCGCAATCACGCCAGGGCAAGCTGGCGCTGGAACCGGGCGACGCCTACGCCATGCCGCCGCTGGATCTGCTGGAGGCGCCCGACCAAAGCGCCGCCAAACAGGCCCACAACAAGGATACGCTGGAACAGAATGCCAAATTTTTGGGCACTGTCCTGGAAGACTTCGGCGTCAAGGGCGAGATCGTCAAGGTCCGCCCCGGCCCGGTGGTGACCCTTTACGAGCTGGAACCCGCGCCGGGAACCAAGACGTCGCGGGTCATCGGGCTTTCCGACGACATCGCGCGCTCCATGAGCGCAGTTTCGGTGCGCGTCGCGGTGGTGCCGGGCCGCAACGTCATCGGCATCGAGCTTCCCAACATCGACCGCGAGATCGTGCTCCTGCGCGAGCTTCTGGCCTCGCAGGACTTCGAGAAATCCAAGGCGGCGCTGCCCTTGGCGCTCGGCAAGGACATCGGCGGCGCGCCGGTGACCGCGGACCTGGCGCGCATGCCGCACCTGTTGATCGCCGGCACCACGGGCTCGGGCAAGTCGGTGGCCATGAACACCATGATCCTATCGCTCTTGTATTCGCTCGATCCCAACCAGTGCAAGCTGATCATGATCGACCCGAAGATGCTGGAGCTTTCCGTCTACGAGGGCATCCCGCACCTGCTCACCCCGGTGGTCACCGATCCGTCCAAGGCGGTCGTGGCGCTCAAGTGGGCGGTGCGCGAGATGGAGGACCGCTACCGCGCCATGTCGCAGTTGGGCGTCAGAAACATTTCCGGCTACAACGCGCGCCTGAAAGAGGCGGTGAAGAAGGGCGAGGAACTGACGCGCCGCGTGCAGACCGGCTTCGACGAAGACGGCAGGCCGGTGTTCGAAGAGCAGCCGTTGCCGACCGACCCGCTGCCGTTCATCGTCGTCGTCGTCGACGAGATGGCGGACCTGATGCTGGTCGCCGGCAAGGACGTGGAGGCCGCCATCCAGCGCCTGGCGCAGATGGCGCGCGCGGCCGGCATCCACCTGATCATGGCGACGCAACGCCCCTCCGTCGACGTCATCACCGGCACCGTGAAGGCCAACTTCCCGACCCGCATCTCGTTCCAGGTGACGAGCAAGATCGACAGCCGCACCATCCTCGGCGAGCAGGGCGCCGAACAGCTCCTGGGCCAGGGCGACATGCTCCACATGGCCGGCGGCGGGCGCATCACCCGCGTACACGGACCGTTCGTCTCCGACAGCGAGGTCGAGCACATCGTCGAGTACCTGAAGGCGCAGGGCGAGCCGCAATATATCGAGGAAGTGACCACCGACGACGAGCCGATCCTCGGCGGGTCGGGCGGCGGCGCCGACGCCGACGCGCTCTACGACGAGGCCGTGGCCCTGGTGGCCAGGGAAGGCAAGGCGTCGACCAGCTTCATCCAGCGCCACCTGCAGATCGGCTACAACCGCGCCGCGCGCATCATCGAGCAGATGGAGAAAGAGGGCGTCGTCAGCCCCGCCAACCGCGTCGGCCGCCGCGAGGTCCTGGTCGGCAGCCACTGAGGCCGGCGGGTCTCGGCCGGCGACGGGGCGGAAAGTATCCGTCATTGATTGAAATCGTTCCGCTGCAGGCCGAATTTTGCTAGGCTTGCGGACTATCAGAGCTTGGCGAAACGCTTCCCATGCCGTCGACCGGCGTGTCGATCGCGGAAGCCGGGGGCTGAGGTCAGCATCGGAAACCATGTCGAACCCGCGGATTGATATCAATCAGGTCCCGATCGAATGGGACACCGAGCGCGGAACGTTCACGTTCTTCGGTCTGCCGTCGACGCTGTTTTGGATCAACCCGTCACTGCTGACGCTGCTTCGTCCGATCGCCAGGGAGGTCGGGGTGGATTTGTTCCGGCTGATGGTCGCCCATTCAGCCAGCCAGGGCACCGACGAAGATTTCCATGCCATGGTCTCCACCCTGGGCGACGAATTCACACAAGGCTTTCTCAACTGGGGAAAGGCCGTTTCCGGCGCCGGCTGGGGGACGTTCGAGCTGCCGCACTTCGACCCCGTCAACAAACTCGCCCGGGTGCGCATATCCAACACCTGGGAGCTGTTGCTGGACGCCGGCGAAGACGAACGCTGGGGTTGCCCGTTCATCCAGGGAAAAATCATCGGGATTTTCAGCCACGCCTTCGGCACCACATGTTGGGCGGACCAGGTGGCGATATCCTACGACCCGGACGATGCTTACATCGAATTTCAGATCTACGAATCGCGCAAGACCATCGAGCTGGAAATCGAGGCTATCCGGCGCCAGCGCCGCAGCGACCAGGAACGCAAGCTTCAGTTGGAGGTCGAGCGGAAAACCGCCGACCTGATCGTCGTGAACAAGAAGCTCGGCAAAACGACCGAAGAGCTCCAGGACGCCCATGAAACCTTGCGAACCTACGCCGATGGGCTTGAGAAAAAGGTCCAGGAGAGAACCGATCACCTGGATCGTGCAAACCGGAGATTGCAGGAAACGCAAAAGGACCTGCTGATCGAAAACAACGTCAAAAACAAACTCTTCTCGATCATCGCCCACGACCTGAAAAGCCCGCTCGGCGCCATTCTCACGACGACGGAGGTGATGGACCATCTCAAGGACGGCCTGAGCCGGGAGAAACTTCTCGACTATGCGGAGAAGGTGCATGAGACCGCGTCGCAGGTTCACCTGCTCTTGGACAACCTGCTGGAATGGGCGCAACTCCAGCTCGGTGACCACAGCGTTCATCCCGAGGTCTTCGACATTCGCGCCCTGGTGGACGAAGTCGTGCGGCTGTTGGGGCCGGTCGCGGAAAAGAAATCCATCGCCCTGAACACCGATTTGGCGCCGAGGACCGTCTATGCGGACCGCAATGCCGTGGCAAGCGTGGTCCGAAACCTGGTCACCAACAGCATCAAATTCACGCCCGCCAACGGCTCTATCGATATCTCCGCCGAGGAGGCCGCGCCGTTCTTGGAAATCGCGGTCCGCGACACCGGCGTCGGCATGACGGCGGATCAAATCAAGGATATTTTCGCGCTGCACCAAAAGACGTCCACTCGCGGCACCGAGGGCGAAACCGGGACCGGCCTGGGGCTCCCCATGTGCAAACAGCTTGTCGAGACCTGCGGCGGAGAGATCCGCGCGGAGAGCCGGCCGGGAGAGGGAACGGCGCTGTTCTTCACACTGCCGCTGCAAGCGCCGCAATAAGGGCGCGCGCTGCGCCCTTGGTTTCGGATGGCGCGGGCGCATTGCTTTACCGCCGGGCGCGGCGTATCTAAAACCTAGCCATGACCGGATCGCTTTCCCGCCGCCGCTTGACCGGCTTCCTCGGCGCCCTTTTGGTGCTGACGCTCTGCGCCTGCTGGGCCTCGCCGAGCCAAGCGGTCATCGCGCGCACGCTGAAGCTGACCCGCGACGACATCGCCGATCTGGTGCGCATCGAGAAAAGCCTCAATTCCATCAAGACCATGCAGGCGCGTTTCCTGCAGGTGACCTCGACGGGCGAATATTCGGAAGGGCAGATTTATCTCAACCGGCCTGGTCGCATGCGCATCGAGTACGATCCGCCGGTGCTGGTGACCGTCGTCGCCGATGGCGCCAACCTGATCTACATCGACAAGGAAATGGACCAGACCACGGCGGTGCTGTTGAGCCTGACGCCGGCGGAGCTGATCCTGCGCGACAATCTGTCGCTGACCTCGGACGAGATTCTGGTTACCGGCTTCATGCGCTCGCCCGGTATCATCCGCGTCTCGCTGGTCAAGGCCGACGATCCGCTGGAAGGGCAGCTCACCCTGATCTTCTCCGATGCGCCGCTGGAACTCCGCAAATGGGCCGTCACCGACGCGCAAGGCGTGAAAACCACGGTGTCTTTGCTGGGGCCGCGCTTTGGCATCAAGCTGGACGGAGCCCTGTTCGAGCATCACATGCCGCATCCGGCGCAAACGGAAAACTGACAGGCTTGGCCGTAATTTTTCGCGCGCCCGAGGCCGCCGGGGTGGAAACCGGGCGGCGCCATCACATATTGAGTCCCAGAGGCACCCGGGCCTTCGGCCCGGGGTTCCTGCTGGATGGTCCCCCCACCATCCTTCGCTCCTTTGAGGAGTCTTGGCGCCCGGCTCCCCCCTTGCCGGGCGCCATTCGTTTCCGGACGGCGCCGCCGGCATGACCGTCAAAATCGCCACCTGGAACGTCAATTCCATCCGCCGGCGCCTGGACGGGCTGAGGGCGCTGGCCGAGGAGGCGGCGCCCGATATCGTCTGCCTGCAGGAAACCAAGGTGGTGGACGAACTGTTCCCCGCCGAAGACATCGCCGCCATGGGCTATCCGCACCAGGCGATCAGCGGCCAGAAGGCCTACAACGGCGTCGCCATCTTGTCGAAATTCCCGCTCGCCGATATCGAGCGGCCCGAGTGGTGCGGCCGCGCCGACGCGCGCCATATCTACGCCAGCGCCGATCTCGGCTCCAAAGTGCCGCTGGAAGTGCACTCGCTCTACATCCCCGCCGGCGGCGACAAACCCGACCCCTTGAAGAACCCCAAGTTCGCCCACAAGCTCGAGTTCATCACCGAGCAAACGCACTGGTGGTCGGCGCGCGGCCCGGTGGACCGCCCGGGCGGGGCCGCGCCCCGATTGCTGGCCGGCGACTTCAACGTCGCGCCCTTGGCGTCGGACGTCTGGTCGCACGAACGGCTGAAGAACATCGTCACCCACACCGAAATCGAAATCCGCCACTTGATGGCATTGCAGCGCGCCGGTGAGTGGCATGACGCCATCCGCCACTTCCTGAAAGAGGACGAACACCTCTACACCTGGTGGAGCTACCGCGCCGTCGATTGGGAAGCCGCCGACAAGGGCCGGCGCCTGGATCACATCTGGGTCACCCCCGACCTGGCCCCGGCGCTGACATCCATGACGGCGCTCAGGGACGCACGCAATTGGGATCCGCCATCGGACCACGTACCGGTGATTTTGGAGATTGATCCGGGGAAGATTTAAGGGACGCCGCCGGCCCTTTTCGGCTTGCCCCGGCACCATCAATAGGCCCACGCCTTCGCGGGGGCTACGATCGAAGAGTTGTGGGGAAATGGCCCCCTACGGCACCAACCGATAGCCGCCGGGTTCGGTCACCAAAATCTGCGCGTTCGAGGGATCGGGTTCGATCTTTTGGCGCAGGCGATAGACGTGGGTTTCCAAGGTGTGGGTGGTGACGTTGGCGTTGTAGCCCCAGACCTCGTCCAACAGAACCTCGCGCCCGACCGTGCGGTCGCCGGCGCGGTAGAGATACTTGAGGATCGCGGTTTCCTTGTCGGTGAGGCGGATCTTCTTGTTGGCGTCCGGGTCGACGAGCATTTTGTTGGCCGGCTGGAAGGTGTAGGGGCCGATGGTGAACATGGCGTCGTCGGAGCGCTCGTGCTGGCGGATGTGGGCACGGATGCGCGCCAACAGCACGCCCAGCTTGAACGGCTTGGTGACATAGTCGTTGGCGCCGGCTTCCAGCCCGAGAATCGTATCGGCATCGGTGTCCGCGCCCGTGAGCATGATGATCGGCGAGCGCACGCCCCCACGGCGCATTAGCTTGCAGACCTCGCGGCCGTCCATGTCGGGCAGGCCGACGTCGAGGATGATGACGTCGAAATATTCCTGCTTGGCGCGCTCCAATGCATCGGCGCCCGAGGCAACGCCGATGGAGGCGAACTCCTCGTGCAGTTCCAATTGTTCGGAAAGCATTTCAAGGAGCGTCGGGTCGTCGTCGACGATCAGAATCTGTCTGCCACCAGTCATGTTTTTCTCGCTAATCCGCAATCAAGTGCTAGCATATCCCTACGAACGGGTGCCGGTGATGGTTGCAATATATTGTGCTTTTCCGTAACACACCACCCTGGCTTGTCAGCCTCGCCGAAAACTTTGTGAAGCCGCGTGAATAGGCTAACCCCGATGGTCCGGTCCACCGCCGATGTTTTTGAAATCCCCGCCAGCCGCGAGGCGCTCTCGTTGCTGGCCGTCGACCGCGCCATTTCGGAACTGCGCCGCGGGCGCTACGTGGTGGTCCGCGGCAACAACGGCTCCGCCGCCCTGGTGCTGGCCGCCGAAGGGGTGACGCCGGAAGCGCTCGCTGGCCTGGCCGCCACCGCCGGCGCGCCGGCGACGCTCACCATCACCGCGCGCCGGGCGCGCGGGCTCGGCATCGCGCAGCCCACCGGGCGCATCATCACGCTGACTACCGAGCCCGAACTGAGCGCCGAGATCGTCGGCCAGATCGCCGATCCGCTGATCGAATTCGACGCCGGCGCGCTCACGTTCGAAAGCCACGAGACCGCCACCTACAATTCCGAAAGCGCCGCCGTGGCGCTGGCCAAGCTGTCGCGCCTGTTGCCGGCCGCGCTCAGCGCGCCGATCACCGTCGACGACGCCGAGGACCTGGCCCGCTGGGCGGCGCGGCACGACCTGATGCTGATCGATTCCGGCGACGTCTTCCAATACGAAAAGACCGCCGCGCGCACGCTCAGGCGCGTATCCGAGGCTGCCGTGCCGCTCGCCGATGCCGAGGACGCGCGGGTCATCGCCTTCCGTCCGCGCGACGGCGGGCTCGAACACCTGGCCATCGTCATCGGCCATCCGGACGCCGCGGCCCCGGTGCTGGCGCGCATCCATTCCGAATGCTTCACCGGCGATTTGCTGGGCAGCCTGCGCTGCGATTGCGGCGATCAATTGCGCGGCGCCATCCGCGAAATCGCCTCGGCCGGTGCCGGCGTGCTCCTGTACCTGGCACAGGAAGGGCGCGGCATTGGCCTCGTCAACAAGCTCCGCGCCTACGAGCTGCAGGACCAGGGCCTGGATACCCTGGAGGCCAACGAGCAGCTCGGCTTCGACGCCGACGAGCGCATCTACCTGCCCGCGGCGCAAATGCTGCGCCATTTGGGTTTCGATCAGGTGCGGCTGATGACCAACAACCCGACCAAGGTCGATGCGTTGATCGCCTGCGGCGTCGGCGTCACCGAACGCGTGGCGCATGCCTTCCCGTCCAATAGGCACAACGAGCATTATCTCAAGACCAAGGCCACGCGCGGCGGGCACTTGATGTAGCGCCGGTCCGCCGGCTTGGGCAAATGTTGCCGGGCAGGATCGGTTTTTTCCCGAAAAGCTTTCCCTAAACCATTGATAAACAAGGCCTCGTTTGTGGCACGGGGCTTGCGTTGTTCATGGCAAAGTTAAAGAATCGAACGGGAAAACATCATGCTAGCCACAGAAAGCGCCGTCCTGCCTTGGCAACGGCAGTCCGTGACCGGAAACCTGCCGGCCCCGGCTCGCACCGCCACCCCGGCCACAGCCACCGAACAGGCGCTCAGCGAACCCGAACGCACCAATAGCGGCGGCTCCGGCGGTTTCAAGCCGTTCGGCGAAGACGGATTCGGCTTTCTCGACCTGATCGACGTCATCAACCCGCTGCAGCATATTCCGCTGATCGGCACCCTCTATCGCGAGTTCACCGGCGACGAGATCGGCGCGCTGCCGCGCATCGCCGGCTCGACGCTGTTCTTCGGGCCCATCGGCGCCGCCGTTTCCGGCGCAAACGTGGTGCTGGAGACGGCATCGGGCAAGGATATGGGCGACCACGTGATGGCGCTTTTGCGCGATGAGGGCTCCGGGCTGCAGACGGCGGCCGCCGAAACATCGGCCGCCGAGCCCGCCAATCCGCACGAGGTCGCGGTAGTTGCCGGCGAGCCGGTCGCCGCCGGCACCGACGCGGCGCCGGCTTTCGTGGCCGCGGCGGACGATCCGGTCACCGCCTGGGCACGCTCGGAGCTGGCCTACCGCCAGGCCCTCGCCAACAACCGCGCCATTGCCGGCGCCAAGCCGCAATCCCCTGTCGCCTCGGCCCAGTCGGCCGAAACCGGCGCGCCCGACGTTCCCCGCCAGACCGCCGGCGCTCAACCCGCCGACACGACCCTCTGGGCGGCGGCGGCGGCCTACGGCAAGGCGCCCGAGGCCAATCCATCCCTTGAGCGCGCATCCCTGGACGACGGCATCGGCGCGGCGGCGCCGGGCGGCGGCTGGTTCGCCGCCAGCATGCTCGAATCCCTGACCCGCTATCATCGCCAGCAGATGGCCCTCGACGCCGCGCCGGAAACGGCTCCGGGTGCTTCCAGGCCGAGCGCCGTCAACTAAATGGATATCGAGGTCTTCCCGCCGTCGACGCTTCGCTGGCGGGGGCGCGATTTCACTTGCGTGCTGGGCAAGGGCGGCGCGCGGGCCGACAAGCGCGAGGGCGACGGCGCAACGCCCACCGGCCGCTTTCTCCTGCGCCGCGTCTTTTACCGGCCGGACCGGCTCGCGGCGCCGGCCTCGAAGCTGCCGGTGGTGGCGCTGGCGCCCAGCGACGGCTGGTGCGACGACCCAACCGACGCCGCCTACAACCGGCCCGTGGCGCTGCCCTATCCGGCCGGCCACGAGGAACTTTGGCGGGCCGACGCGGTCTACGACGTCATCGTGCAGCTCGGCCATAACGACGATCCCGTCGTCAAGGGTGCGGGCAGCGCCGTTTTCATGCACGTGGCGCGCCCGGACCGCGCGCCCACCGAGGGCTGCGTGGCGCTTTCGCTCGATGACCTGCTGTTGGTGCTGGAAGGTTGCGGGCCGGAGACGGCGATCGTCATCCATTCTCCTGCTTAAGCGGCGGGCGCGAACCGAAAATGGCGGTGCCGACGCGCACGTGGGTGGCGCCGAATTTCACCGCCGTGGCGAAATCAGCGCTCATGCCCATGCTCAAGGCGCTCAGCCCGGCACGTTTCGCCATTTCGGCCAACAGCGCGAAATGCAAGCCCGGCTCGTCCCCCACCGGCGGGATGCACATCAGCCCGGCGACGGACAGCCCGAGCTCATCGCGGCACAGCCGGATGAGGCCGTCGGCATCCGCCGGCAACACGCCGGCCTTCTGCGGCTCTTCGCCGGTGTTGACCTGGATGAAGCAATCGAGGGATTTTCCCTGCGCGTCCATCTCGCGCGCAAGATGGCGCGCCAGTTTCGGCCGGTCCACGGTCTCGACAGCGTCGAAAAGTTGCACCGCGCGCTTCACCTTGTTGGTCTGCAAGGGCCCGATCAGGTGCAGGCGGAGGTCCGGAAAATCGGCGCGCAGGCCGGGCCATTTCTCGTCCGCCTCCTGCACCCGGTTCTCGCCGAACAGCCGATGGCCGGCCTCCAGCGCCGGGCGGATATGCTCGGCCAGATGGGTTTTGGAGACGGCGACGAGGTTGACGGCCGCCGGATCACGCCCGGCTTCCCGGGCCGCGTCGGCGATGGTGGACTTGACGGCCCGGAGGTTTTCCCCGACATCGGGAAGCGTGGATGGCATGATATCGACTCGACGAAAGGAGATGCGTTGGCGCCGAGCCTAGCAGACCTGGAACGGAGCCTCAATTTGCTCCTGGGCCCGGCGGTGAATTCCGCCGCGGCGCTGCCGCGCGCCATCGCCATGACCGACGTGGAGCGCGCGCCGGACCCGGCGCTGCTGCTCCACGGCCTACCCGCCGGCGGCGCGCTGATCCTGCGTGAGCGGAATTCCGGGCGCTTGGCCGCCGCCGCCCGGCACTGGGTGCCGGCGGCGCACCGGGCCGGGCGCCGGGTGCTGATCGCCGGCGACGCGCGACTGGCGCTGGCCGTCGGCGCCGACGGCGTGCATCTCTCGGAAGCGCAGCTCCGCCGCCGTCCGGAAACGAAATCGGTGCGGCTTCGGCCAGGTTGGGTCGTCACCGCGTCGGCACACGGGGCCGGGGCCTTGCTCCGCGCCGCCGGCGCTGGCGCCGATGCGGCGCTGCTGTCGCCGGTGTTTCCGACCGCCAGCCATCCGGATGTGCCGGCGCTGGGCGCGCTCCGGTTCGCCGCGCTGGCGGACCTCGCGCCGATCGCCATTTTCGCGCTCGGCGGGGTGACCGCGGCGAGTCTTCGCCGGCTCGGCGGGTCGAGCGCTGCGGGCATCGCCGGAATCGGTTTGTTCCTCGCCGATTCGGATGCGCTAACAAGCGCTTGAGCGGGCGCTCGCGGCTTGGCGAATCCGTGGAATCGGATATAGTACGCCACCTTCGAACCGAAGCGAATGGGACGCACGAATGGTTGTCGGCAAAATGAAATTCTTTTTGATGGCGGCGCTGATGGCGCTGTCGGTCGGGCTCACGGCCTGCGATTCGATCATCCCCGGCGATGCCAACAAGGACGACCCGGACCAGGATCCGGGGCGGATTCCGGGCGCCGATCTCTCCAAACGCAAGACCATCTGGGGCGAAGGCGGCATGAGCTTCTTCGGCGACGAGGAGGAGCAGCCGACCGGCGGCGACATCGGCGTCAACAGCTTTCTGTGGCGCGCGTCGCTCGATACCATCTCGTTCATGCCGGTGAATTCCGCCGATCCCTTCGGCGGCGTCATCATCACCGACTGGCACGCCAACGCCGAGGCGCCGAACGAACGGTTCAAGCTGAACGTCTACATCCTCGGTCGCCAATTGCGCGCCGACGGCATCCGGGTGGCAGTGTTCCGACAGGTGCTGAACCGCGCTGGCCAGTGGCAGGACGCCAGCGTGCCGGAAGCGACCAAGACCAAGATCGAGGACTCCATCCTGACCCGCGCGCGGCAGCTCCGCAACGCGTCGGTTCTCCAGGAAAAGGGCGGCTGAGCGGCGCCGCCGCGCCGCGCCCGAGACTTGCAGCACAGCAACCGACCTTTCGAGCCGAAATGACAAGATACAACCAGAAAACCACCGAACAGAAATGGCAGCGGGCCTGGGCGGAGAACCGCACCTTCGAGGTCACCGAGGACCCGTCGAAGCCGAAATACTATGTGCTCGAGATGTTCCCCTATCCCTCGGGGCGCATCCACATGGGCCACGTACGCAACTACACGCTCGGCGACATGGTGGCACGCTACAAGCGGGCCAAGGGTTTCAACGTGCTGCACCCGATGGGTTGGGATGCCTTCGGCCTGCCGGCCGAGAACGCCGCCATCGAGAACGACACCCACCCCGCCAAATGGACGCGCGAGAACATCGCCACCATGCGCGACCAGCTCAAGACCATGGGTCTTTCCTACGACTGGTCGCGGGAAATCTCCACCTGCGAGCCCGAATACTACAAGCACGAACAGCGCATGTTCCTGGAGTTCCTGGAGAACGACCTGGTCTACAGGAAGGAATCCTGGGTCAACTGGGATCCGGTCGACAACACCGTGCTGGCCAACGAACAGGTCATCGACGGCAAGGGCTGGCGCACCGGCGCGCCGGTGGAAAAGCGCAAGCTGGCGCAGTGGTTCTTGAAGATCACCCATTTCGCCGAGGAACTGAAGGACGACCTCGCCGAACTCGAGCGCTGGCCCGACAAGGTCCGGATCATGCAGGAGAACTGGATCGGCCGCTCGGAAGGCGCCTACGTGCGCTTCCCGGTGCTGGGCCAAGACGGCGAGGAACTGGAAGTCTACACCACGCGCCCGGACACGCTTTACGGCGCCTCGTTCTGCGCGCTCGCCGCCAACCATCCGATGACCCAGGCATTGGCCGCAGCCAACCCCGACCTCGCCGCGTTCGTTGCCGAATGCAACCGCATGGGCACCAGCGAGGCGGAATTGGAACGCGCCGAAAAGAAGGGCTTCGATACCGGACTCCGCGTCGGCCACCCGTTCCTGGACGACTTGGAACTGCCGGTCTACGTCGCGAACTTCGTGCTCATGGAATACGGCACCGGCGCCATCTTCGGCTGCCCGGCGCACGACCAGCGCGATCTGGATTTCGCCCGCAAGTACAACCTGCGCGTGGTGCCGGTGGTCTGCCCGCCGGACACCGATCTCGCGGCCTTCGAGATCGGCACCGAAGCCTACGTGGGCGACGGCAAGCTGGTGAATTCCGGCTTTCTCGACGGTCTCGACGTGGCGACGGGGATCACCACCGTCATCGACAAGCTGGTCGACATGGGCCAGGGCGAGCGCGCCATCAATTACCGGCTGCGCGACTGGGGTGTGTCGCGCCAGCGCTATTGGGGCTGCCCGATCCCGGTGATCCATTGCACGGATTGCGGCGTTCAACCGGTGCCGATCGCCGACCTGCCCGTCGCGCTTCCGGAAGACGTGGACCTCTCCGTCGCCGGCAATCCGCTGGATGCGCATCCGACCTGGAAGCACACCTCCTGCCCCCATTGCGGCAAGGCGGCCGAGCGCGAGACCGATACCTTCGACACCTTTTTCGAATCGTCCTGGTACTTCGCCCGCTTCGCGTCGCCGCATGAGCAAGACATCGGCTTCACCCGCGAGGCAGCCGGCTATTGGCTGCCGGTGGACCAGTACATCGGCGGCATCGAGCACGCGGTGCTGCACCTGCTCTATTCGCGCTTCTTCACCCGGGCGCTGAAAGTCTGCGGCTATCTCGACATTAAGGAGCCCTTCGCCGGGCTGCTGACGCAGGGCATGGTCTGCCACGCCACCTACCGCGACGATGCCGGAAAGTGGATGTTCCCGAACGACGTCGCCGAGACCGACGACGGTAAACTGGTGCACAAGTCGACGGGCGCGCCGGTGACCAAGGGCCGCTCCGAGAAGATGAGCAAGTCGAAGCGCAACGTCGTCGATCCCGAGGAGATCATCGCCACCTACGGCGCCGACACGGCCAGGCTGTTCATGCTTTCCGACAGCCCGCCCGACCGCGACCTGGACTGGACCGAAGCCGGTATCGAGGGTGCCTGGCGCTACGTCAACCGGCTTTGGCGCCTGGCCGACACGGCGGTGTCGGAACCGGAACCGGCCGACGCCGCCGATGCGGAACCGCTGCGCGCCGCCTTGCACAAGACCGTCGCCGGCGTCACCGGCGATCTGGACAAGTTCCATTTCAACAAGGCGGTGGCACGGGTCCGCGAGCTCACCAACAGCCTGGAGCAGGACCTGGATAAGCTCTCCGGCGCGGCGCGGAAAGAGATCCTGGGCGCCCTGGTCTGCCTGGTCTCGCCGATGATGCCGCACCTGGCGGAAGAGATGTGGCAGCACCTGCGCTTCGAAGGGTTGGTCGCCGACCAGCCCTGGCCGGAGGCCGACGCCAAGTACCTGGTCGAGGAAACCGTCACCGTCGCCGTGCAGGTCAACGGCAAGCTGCGGGGCACCATCGACCTAGCCAAGGACTGCCCCCAGGACGAAGCCGAATTGCAGGCGCTGCAAGTGGAAAACGTCGTTGCCGCGATGGCCGGCAAGGCGCCGAAAAAAGTCATCGTCGTGCCCAACAGGATCGTCAATGTCGTGGTTTAACCGGAGTCTCGGTTTCGCCCTGCTCGCCGCCGTCGCGGCGGCGAGCGTCGGGGGCTGCGGCTTTAGGCCGCTTTACGGCAATCACGCCACGGGGAGTTCGAGAGACGATTTCCTGCTCATCGAAATCGCGACCATCGACGACCGCGAGGGGCAGCTCCTCCGCAACGAATTGATCCGCCGGTTGCATGCGAGCGGAGATCGCCGGGTGCCGGTGTATCGGTTGGAAACACAGCTTTCGGAATCCAAAACCGGCCTCGCGGTACAAAAAAACGCCTTTGCCACCCGCAGCAATCTGGTGATATCGGCGTCGTTCGCGCTGCGGAATGTGCGGACCGGAGGAACCGTTTTTTCGTCGTCCAGCAAGGTCACCGTCAGTTACAATATTCTCGATTCCGAATTCGCGTCGTTACTCGCGGAGAAAAACGCGCGGGAACGAGGGGTGCGGGAGCTGAGCGAGGACATGCGTGTCCGGCTCGGCGTCTTTTTCGATCAGCAACGCAGGGACCGGAGCTAAAATGGTCAAACTCTCCGGCGCCAAGGCGGATCAGTGGATCGCTAAACCGGGCCGGGACCAGCGCGCTGTATTGCTATATGGACCCAACCTGGGCCTGGTGCGCGAGCGGGCCAAAATCATGCTGCGGACTTGGGCGGGCGACGCCCATGACGATCCGTTCGCCGTCGCGACCATCGACGAGGCACGCGTCAAATCGGAACCGTCGGCCATCGCCGACGAGGCGTTCCAGCAATCCTTCCTGGGCGGCGCCAAAGTCGTCTGGGTGAGCGAGGGCAGCGATAAATTGGTCGGGCCGCTCGGTGATGTGTTGGCGTCCGAGGTCGAACCGAACCCGATGATCGTCGAGGCCGGAGACCTGCCGCCACGCTCCAAGCTTCGCCAGTTGTTCGAGAAGGCCGGCAATGCCGCGGCCATCGGATGTTACGACGATGACGGACGCAGCGTCGCGGGGCTGATTGAAAAGCACTTCCGCGACTGGGGCATCCGCGCCGACCGAAAGGCGGTCGAGGCATTGGCCGTGCGCTTGGGCCGCGACCGCATGGCCAACCTGTCGGAGATCGAGAAGGTTTGCCTCTATGCCGGCGAAGGGGGCGAACTCGACGAAACCGCCATTCGCCTGGCGGTCGGCGACGGCGCCCAGAGCACCCTTGATGACATTGTCTATGCCGTGTTCGACGGCCGGCGCGATGTCGCCGACCGGATGCTAGCGTCCGGCTTCGACGAAGGTATCGTGCCGGTGCAGTTCGTGCGCCGACTGCAAGGGCACCTGGAGCGGCTGTTGCTGGTTCGCTCGATGATGGACAAGGGCAGCAACGCCGATCAGGCGGCCAGCAAACTGCGCCCGCCCGTGTTCTTCATGTACAAGGACCGGTTCCGGCGCCAGGCCGCCATGTGGCCGGCCGACCAGCTTCGCAAGTGCCTGGATGCGCTGACCACGCTGGAGATCGAGTGCAAGTCGACGGGCCTGCCGGATACGGCGCTTTGCCAACGCATGTCTCTGTCCATCGGCGGACTGGCGCAGCGGCTGGGCCGCTAGCGCGCTTAAATCTAAGGCTGACGTAACTCGCGGAAATGTTCCAGCAGCAATCGGTATTCTTCGGGAATATCGTCGCTGTAAATGGTGCCGATCGGAGCACCGGCCTTCAGTACCGGCAAGTGGTGGAATCCACCCTCGAGCATTTTTTCGATGGCGTGGGCCACCGTGTCCGCGGCATCGATGGTGATGGGATCGGCCGTCATCACCGCCGCCACCGTCGTGGTGTCGGGATCCATTCCCTGGCCGAGGCAATCGTGGACGATGTCCCGTTCGGAAAGGATGCCGGCCACGCGCCCGTCATCTGTCACCAAGGCGGCGCGTTCGTTGGCCTGCGCCATCGCCCGGCTCGCGGCGCGGACGGTGGTTTCGGGCGAAAGGCTGACGAAAGAGCGCGCGCCGAGGAGCGCTTCGACGTTTTTTAGGATCATGGTGCGCTCCTGGATAGGGGTTATTGGGCCTGGCGGCGTTCGTTCATCTTGCGGATGACATATTTCTGGAAATGTTCCTCGCCATCATAGCCTTTTTGGCGCACCCACTCGAACATGGCCTTGAAGGTTCCGCCCTCGAATGCGCCCGGCATGCGTGCGACTTGCAACTGTCCGCCGGTCTTGTCGCCCCCGGGGGCGGTTTCAGGCAGAAACACGATGGTCGGCGTGAAGATCACGCTCCAGCGTTTCGCCAGGTCTTTTTCGGTCATTGCCTTGCCGTCGAAATCCGTGACTTCGCGGCTGCCCCACAGGTTGAGCTGCACGACGTCGAAATTCTCACGGACGTAATCGTTGATGGGCTTCTGGGCCAAGACCTCGGTCTGCATTTTCTTGCAATAGATGCACCCGACCTGCTCGAAAAAGATGACCAGGCGCTTGCCCGCTTCGGCTGCTTCCGTCAGGTCGTCACGCAGATCGAGAAACGAATCCTTGAACCAGGCGTGATGATAAAGCCCGTCTTCGGCCAGGGTCGGCTTAATGAGGTCGGCGGATTGGGCCGGAAGGCTGGCGATCATGGAAACCGCAAACATTCCAATGATGGCCGGCAAACGGTTGATTAAGAGTTTCATGGTCGTTCCCTGTTGGTGGCGGCAGTTTCATATTCAGGGAAATGTAATCGTGACGTCTGGTGATGGCGAGAGAAAATCTTTGCCGTTGCAATCGGGCAATGTGCGGGGCGGCTAGGAAGGTTCCCGCAGCCACCTCTCATGGCGCCGGACCGCGGACAGGCCGACCAGCTTCCGCACGCGCTCGAGCGCGCCGTCCAACCGGGCCATGCGGCCCTTGCCGAATTCGATGCCGGGTTCGGGCCAGAGCGCTGTGAGCGAAAGCACGTCGTCGGCGCGTTCGGCCTTCATGTCCAGGCGGCCGATCATCCTTTCCCCCTCCAACAGGGGGAAAATGTAATAGCCGTAGGTTCGCTGTGGCGCCGGCACGAAGATTTCGATCCTGTAGTCGAAACCGAAAAGGTGCTTCAGGCGTTTGCGGTCGCGGATGACGGGGTCGAATGGGCTGAGGATGCGCAGGCGGTCGGATGGGCGGGGAATTTCGCCGAGGCGCGGTTCGATGTCGGCGGGGGCGTAAAGTTTTCGCGCCGGGCCATCACCGTGAACCCGGGCCTCGACAATGTCGCGGCCGAGGTGGGTTTCGCACCAGGTCTTGGCTTCGGATGCCGTGATATTGCCCCAATAACCGGCGATTTCTCCGGCCGTGCCGAAACCGAGACGCCGCAATGCCTCGCGGCAGGACCAATCGATGTAGTCGCCGGGCGAGACGACATTCTCTCGAAAGGCTGCGGGGATGACCCGTTCGGTCAGGTCGTAGGCTTTCTGGAAACCGCGCCGGTGGCAGATACAAAGGCCGCCTGTACGCCAATGGTATTCCAGGGCTGTCTTCGACGGTTTCCAGTTCCACCACTCGCCCTCGCCCGCCGCGCCGGTCGGATCGCGTTGGTCCGACATCTCCCGGGACGTGATCGGCCCGTTTTCCGCGGCGTAGGCCAGCACGTGGTCGAGGTCGTCGCGATAGTCGTTTCCGTGCCAATCGGCCCATCGCCTGGAAAGGCGGGCCATCTCGCGCTCGAAACGGCGCTTCCAGACCGGAAAGAACTCGACCGGAATGACGGAGGCGTCGTGAGTCCAGTTTTCGAATAGCGCACGGTCGGATTCAATCAGGCGCAGGAGATCCTTTTGGCGGTATCCATCCCAGCGGCTTGCCAGGATCATGTGATGGGCGCGCTCGACCCATTGGATGGAATCGACCTGGACGAACCCGAGTTTCCGGATCAGTGCCAAAAGCCCCTCGCTTCCGAGCCGCCGGCGCGGGCTTTCCGCCAGCCCTTGCAGGTCGAGCACCAGGCGGCGCGCTTGGCTGGCGGTGATTTCGAGGGGCGGTTTTGTCATGTCGATCGGGCAACCCCGCGGCGCAGGGTCAATAATCCCCGGTCAACCGGCGGATTAGGACATCGAGTTGGTCAACGCTGCGGTAATGGAACGTCACCGTGCCGCCCTTCTTGGTCGGTGTGATTTCCGTGCGAATTCCGATCTGCGTGGTGAGGTCGCGCTCCATCGCCAGGGTGTCCGCGTCCTTCTTGGGCCGGGACGAGCCGCCGGACTTCACGCTTGAGCCGCCCTTGGCGACCAGCGCCTCGGTCTCGCGCACGTTCAATCCCCTGGCCACCACCAGCTCCGCCAAAGCCGCCGGATCCGGCGCGGCCAGCAGCGCGCGGGCGTGGCCGGCGCTCAGGCGCCCGTCGCCGAGCATCCGCTTCACCGCGTCGGGCAACCCGAGGAGCCGCAACATGTTGGCCACGTGGCTGCGGCTTTTGCCGATGCCGTCGGCGAGCGCTTCCTGGGTGTGGCCGAATTCGTCCTTCAGGCGCTGGTAGGCCTCGGCCTCTTCCAGGGGCGTCAGGTCCTCGCGCTGCAGGTTTTCGACCAGCGCGATCTCCAGGGTTTCCTGATCGGTGAACTGGCGCACCACCGCCGGCAACTCGTGCAACTGCGCCAATTGCGCGGCGCGCCAGCGGCGCTCGCCGCAGATAATTTCGTAGCTGCCGGGCTGCCCGGGATCGGGCCGCACCACCAGGGGCTGCAGGATGCCCTTTTCCCTGACAGATTGGGCCAGTTCGCGAATCTGCTCGTCGGCAAAGCGCCGCCGCGGCTGGTAGCGGCAGGGGTGCAGGTCGCCGATGGCGAGCCGGTGCAGGCCGTCTTGCGCCGATTCCGCGACCGGTTTTGGGTTCGCCTCGCCGAGCAGCGCCGAAAGTCCCCGGCCCAGGTTCTTGCGTTTCGATTTACCCGCCTGCGTCATGCGCTGAGTTTCCGTTCGCGGTGGATGATTTCGCCGGCCAGTGCCAAGTAGGCCTGTGCGCCGGCGCAGTTCATGTCGTAAACCAGGACCGGCACGCCGTGCGAGGGCGCTTCGGATACCCGGACGTTCCTGGGGATCACGGTGGTGTAGACCTTGTCGCCGAAATAACCGCGCACATCGGCGGCAACGTCGGCCGACAAGTTATTGCGCTGGTCGTACATGGTGAGTACGATTCCCTGGATATCGAGATTGGCATTGAAGCTGTAGCGCACCTTGTCGATGGTCTTGACCAGTTGGCTGATGCCTTCCAGCGCATAGAACTCGCATTGCAGCGGCACCAGCACGGCCTGTGCGGCGACCAGGGCATTGATGGTAAGCAGCCCGAGCGCCGGCGGGCAATCGATCAGGATATAGTCGTATGCCCCGGTTCCTTGGATAAGCGCATCCATGAGTCTGTATTCTCTGCGCTCAAAATCGACAAGCTCAATCTCTGCACCGTATAAGTCCGTCCCGGACGGCACAATTTCGAGCCCGGGGATCTCTGTCGGCTGAATGACGTCCAAAAGCTGCACATTTTCGACCAATAAGCTGTAGGAATTGATCTTTCTTTGATCCGAATCAATGCCCAGGCCCGTGCTGGCATTGCCTTGCGGGTCAAGATCAACAATCAACACCTGTTGGTCGATCGCCGCCAGGGCCGTGCCCAGGTTGATCGCCGTCGTAGTTTTTCCGACGCCGCCTTTCTGATTGGCCACGGCGAGGATGCGGGTTCCGCGTCCGCTTGGCAGGGGATGGTCAGGACTCATGGACAGGGGCAAGATCGGTCACCTCTAGGATCGCACCGCTGGGATCCGACCGGCTCGGGTGCAATTGGGTCTGTATTGTCCAGTCTTTCCCGGCCAGCGTCAATTCATCGTGCACACTTTCGCCTTTCAGGAACAGGCCGCGCCCGCCGGGCCGCAGCACCGCCGACGCCCACGGCAGCAACCGTTGCAGCGGCGCACAGGCGCGGGCCGTTACCACGTCGCCTCTGGGCCCCGAATAAGCCTCCGCCCGGACGTTGTGAACCATCGCGGGGACACTCAATAAGCGCTTGATCTCATTCATGAAAACGCATTTTCGCTGATCGCTTTCGATAAGCTGCACCTGCATGCCGGGCGATTGCGCCAACAGCGTCGCCAGCACCATGCCGGGGAACCCGGCGCCGCTGCCGATATCGACCAGTGTTTTGGCGCCGTCCGGCAGGTGTGCCAAAAGCTGCGCGCTATCGAGGAAATGCCGCCGCCAGGGATCCGCCAGCGTGTTCGGGCCGACCAGGTTGATGGACTTCTGCCAGTGCCGCAGCGCCTCAAGGTAGCGGTCGAATTTTTCCATCGCCGCATCGTCCAACGCCAGCGCCTGCTGGAACGCGGCGCGCGGCATCGGGCCCGGAGGGAACGGCTTCGATTCGGTTGCGAAACGCATCAGGGTTTCCGCTATGCGAGTCAGGCGGAAAGGCGGCTTGAGGTGTCCTCGCGCCGCTTCAAATGGCCCAGCAGCACGGTGATCGCCGCCGGCGTAACGCCGGAGATTCGCGCCGCCGCCGCCAAGTTGGCGGGCCGGGCGTCGCGGAGCTTCTGGCGGATCTCGGCCGACAATCCCGGAATGACATCGAAATCGAGGTCGTCCGGCAGCGCCAGGCCGGCGTCGCGGCGGAGCGCGCGGATATCGGCGTCCTGGCGGTCCAGATAACCGGCATAGGTGGCCTCGATCGTCAGCTGCCCGGCGATGGCCCCCGGCATGTCACCGAGTTCCGGCCACACCCTCTTGAGCGCGCCGAAATCCACGTCGGGATAGGCCAACACCTGCATGGCGCTTCGCTTGACCCCATCCAGGTTGATCTTGATGCCCGCCGCCTGCAACTGGTTGGGCGATTTCTCCAGCCCCTCCAGGCGCCGCCGCGCCGCATCGAGCGCCGCCATGCGCCCGGCGTGGGCGCGCCGGCGCTCGGCGCTGACGATGCCGGCGTCGATGCCCTTCCCGGTCAGCCGTTGGTCGGCGTTGTCGGCGCGCAGCCTGAGGCGGTATTCGGCACGCGACGTGAACATCCGGTAGGGCTCCTCGGTGCCCAGCGTGATCAGGTCGTCGATCAGCACGCCGATATAGGCGTCGGCGCGGTCGAGGGTGAACGGCGCGCCGCCCGCCGCGGCCCGGGCGGCGTTGACGCCGGCCATCAGGCCCTGCGCCGCGGCCTCCTCGTAGCCCGTCGTGCCGTTGATCTGGCCGGCCAGGTAAAGCCCCACCACGCGCCGGGTTTCCAGCGTCGGGCGCAACTCGCGCGGATCGACGAAGTCGTACTCGATGGCGTAGCCGGGCTGGGTGATGCGCGCCGCTTCCAGCCCCGGAATCGTCTTCAGGATGGTTTCCTGCACATCCTTCGGCAGCGACGTGGAGATGCCATTGGGATAGACCGTCGGGTCATCCAGACCCTCGGGTTCCAAAAAGATCTGATGGCGCTGGCGGTCGCCGAACCGCACGACCTTGTCCTCGATCGATGGGCAATAGCGCGGCCCGGTGCCGGCGATCTGGCCTGAATACATGGCTGAGCGCGAAAGATTGTCGCGGATGACGGCATGGGTCTCGGGCGTCGTGCCGGTGATGTGGCAGGCGATCTGCGGCACCGTGACGCGATCCGTCAGGTAGGAGAACGGCACCGGCGGGTCGTCGCCGGGCTGCGCTTCCAGACCGTCCCATCGGATGGTGCGGCCGTCCAAACGGGGCGGCGTCCCGGTCTTGAGGCGCCCCAGGCGGAAGCCCAGCCTCTTGAAGCTATAGGCGAGTCCCACCGCCGGCGCCTCGCCGACGCGGCCGGCGGGGATCTGCGCCGTGCCCACATGGATCAGGCCGCGCAGGAAGGTCCCGGTGGTGACCACCACGGCCGCGGCGCGGATGTCGTCGCCGGCCTGAGTGCGCACGCCGCCGACCCGGCCGTCCGCGCCGAGGATCAGGTCGTCCACCGGTTCGGCGGCGATCACCAGGTTTTCCTGGTCCGCCAGCAGGTCCTGGATGGCGTTTTTGTAGAGCTTGCGGTCGGCCTGGGCGCGCGGGCCCTGTACGGCCGGGCCCTTGGAGCGGTTGAGG
>Ga0209692_10001477_pt1 | contig 31792 bp, 25 predicted proteins | sample tdDd472_FD_187129 | JGI IMG/M metagenome (GOLD analysis project Ga0209692, IMG submission 187129) | Marine sediment microbial communities from the Atlantic coast under amendment with organic carbon and nitrate - tdDd47.2 (SPAdes)... | ecosystem: Environmental > Aquatic > Marine > Coastal >...
TGCACCAGGGAAATTACCCCAATACATTCCAGCGCTTGTATAGTATGAACCTAAGTTCCATGGACTAAAACTATTAGTCCAGCTTAATGTAGACTGAACTAAATAACTTGATGATAAAGCGTAAACCGGATTACCTAGCCATGAATTACTGGCTGGATTTTGAATATTAGCATAGTTGAATGAAATGGAATTAGAGACTCCAATATTAAAATCTGTATTCCCATCTCCATCAAGATCAATAGCAAACGTCCCTGCTCCATTAATAGTTATATCTTGCAAGCCTGAGTATGCTACCTGGGCATCAGCATTAGAGCTAATAGCAACAATTGCACCGGCAGCAGCAGAATACTTAGCTAGTTTACTTGCGAGGGAACCTTTGAGTAATTTTTCTTTTTTCATACGCATTATTTTTGTTTATAATAAGGGTTTATTAAGCTAAGTTACAAAAAAATATTTAATATAATCAACTCATATATAAAGCAATACCAGACACAAGATATTTCTCAATAAATTATGCGGTAAAATTCAAACTAAATATTAGTGTAAAAAAGAAACAAAAAAACCGGGTCTAATTTATGACCCGGTCGTATTCAAATTTTAATTAATTTATTGAATTACGATTTTCTTTGTTATTTGGGATGAATTGGTTTGCATAATTAGAATATACATACCTTTTTCATATGAGCCTAAATCAAGATTAACTAACTTGTTTGTAATTTCTTGATTATGTAGTTGCCTACCAGAAAGATCAGTAATTGTTATAGAATTAATATCTAACTCAGAGTTACTTAAATCTATTTTTACAGAACCTTTGGTTGGATTTGGATAAACTAACACTTTATTAGCTTCCTGTAACATATCTATGCCACTTGTTAAATCAGCTTCTACTATTAAATCTGTAGCAGCATCATTATCATATCCTATATTATCTTGTGCAACACCTGCCGGTAGAGCAATGGTTACATCACCTGTGGCTGTAGGTGTTATAGTTACAGTGTACGTTAATCCACCATCAGCAGTAGCTAAAGTTCCTGCTTTAACTGAACCATTAGTAACTACAATCTCACCCTCTTCCAGACCTGTTGTTACTTCGCTGAAAGTAATTGCAATATCAAAATCTCCATTTACAGGCTCTGTTGCTGCAGTAGTTAGAGCTACTGTCGGAACCAGTCCATCATTACCGGCAATAATTGAATCACCCGGAGTTGTTTCATAAGCCCAATCTTTAATAATTAACTCATCGCAATCTTCGTTAAAGTTAATTTTTATCCATCCGAAATGTGTTCCACCTGAAATATCGAATTTCACTCCTATGTATTTATCTCCAGCACCGTGAAAACTTCCACCGTAAAAGGGATAAGAAGAAGTGCCATAAAAGGAAGAGCCAGTGTATCCTATGTTATGTGGCATATATGAGGAGCTAATCGATAGAGATCTCCATGAATTACTTGCGTTAATAGTATATCCATTGGATAATGCATAAACCATAGAGCTTCCAACAACCGCGTTATTTGAAGGTCCTGCTATTCCACCATAATTAACTTTAAAACCATAACTCGTTCCTGAATATGACATCATTTGAATACCGAAACCAAAGTCATCTGTTCCGTCTCCATCAAGGTCAATCTGATTTAATACACCAGGTGTATTAACAAGGATGTCTTGCACACCTGAGTATGCTACTTGTGCATCAGCATTAGAGCTAACAGCAATTATTGCTCCTGCAGCAGCAGAATACTTAGCTAGTTTACTTGCAAGGGAACTTTTGTGTAATTTTTCTTTCATAAGCATTTTTAGTTTTTTAATTAGGATTAATTTATATTCTTTTGTCTATGTAAATTCTTATCTACAATACAAGCCAGATTTTCTATAGTTGTCTGAGATTTTGTAAGCTCTTTAATAACAGAAGCTGTTACTTGTGGTTGTTTTAGCGTGTCGGCATGATTAATAAAAGTAATTGATATATTATGCCGTTTTTTCGACCATTCTGTTATTTGCAACAAGCTTTTTCTGAAACTGTTTTCCAAAGCAATTGGATAAGCACTTTTTTTACCTTCTCGGTTCAACATAGCATGTTGCGATGCTATAATCTCATGTATGTCACGTAACATGAATACAATATTATAATTGTGTTTTTCAGGAAGATGTTTAAGCTGTTGTGCTATTACTTTTACTACTCTGCCCTGAGCATCCTTAAGCCATGTTTTATTCCTAGCCAGACTTTTAGCTCCTTCGTGTTCGTAATATCCCTTTGGATTATTTTCGTCAGCTTTTCTAACACCATCAGTTAATACAGGAATACCAGCTTTCTCCATCATTTGCATCATCATCGAAGTGCCAGAACGTGGAAGTCCGGAAACAATATAGATTGGATCTTTAAGATTTCGACTAATGTTTTTAAACTCAATATCGCTTACCTCTTGTACTTTTTCTTCCTTTATAGAATTATTATCATTTTCTAATTCAAAAAAGGCTTTATTTAAAGCTAATTTTTCTGTATTCGGTAAATACTTTTCGTATATCTCAATAAGTCTGTTTCTAGCTTTACCAAATTTAGGAATTTGCTGTAAACAAATTTCATAGGCATTTACAGCATGCTCATAGCTTTCCATTTGAAATAATGCTTCGCCCAAATGAAAATGTGCATATGGAAAAAAGTGCATTAATCCTACAGCATCCAATGCAGAGCCCGCAGCTTCTTCGTATTTTTGTTGATTCAAGTATGCTATAGACAATCCATCATGATAATTAGGATTCTCCGGATCTATTTTCAGTAGACCAATAAATAATGTTTCAGCTTCTTTCCAGTTTTTTAATTTAAGGTGTAAATTTGCAAGTTTAGAATTTAACATCTTCCGATCAGGAACAGACTTTCCGACTTCTTTTATCTTTACTAATGCTTCCTTTAGTTTGTTTTTATGAATTAAGATATCAAATTCTATAATTCTAAGCTGTGCAATTGCCATTTTTTGTGTAGATGACTTCCTTAGCTTCCCTTGTTTTTCTTTTACCGACTTATCCTCTTTTTTATCGGGATTTTCTTTAATAAATTCACTTATTTCTGCTACTATTGTTTCCACTTCCTTTTTAGTAAGAACTATTTTGGGGTATAGCTCAGTACACTCTTTGTGAAGCGATTCGGCTTTATCAATTCTATTTGTCTCCAAATAGGCAGATAATAAATGCATTGCAAAACGTGGTTCTGTTGGGTCTTTTTTCTGTAATTCTTCAAGTAGAGGAATAGCCTTATCAAAACGATTAGATCCGGTATACACCCTTGATAAATTATAGTTTTGTTCTGTAAAGGCTTTTGCGGTAGCTTCCTTTACATTATCCCCAGGATCTTCAACATAACCCAGTTCAATCAACTGTTTAAGTTCTTCAAAATCGGCTTTAGGATCTGAATCTTTTTCGCCATCATTCATTCCAGCAAATCCTTCAACTTTATCCCATGAAGTTATCATTTCGGAAATAGAAGGATTTTCAAATGCTTGCATTAAAGGTGCTGCATCCATATCTTCACCGATAGGTAATCCGCATACACTAAGAATTGTAGGTGTTATATTCATTAATGATGCGCCATAAATACGTTCATCTTTTTTTATACCGGGCCCTTTCATACAAATAACTCCAAAATCGCGATGTTGATATGCCGGGCCGGCTGGTTCTGAAGGAATAAATTTAGGGCGAAGATGATCCGAATGAAAACCATGATCAGAAATCAGAATTACTGTAGTGTCATTATCTGTTTTTTGTAGCAATGTACCCAGCATCATATCATGAAAACGATATGTAGAATTTATCACATCTTTATAAAGTTCAAAATCTTCATCCGAAACATTACTCATTTTTGGAGGATGATAATTCATAAAGCCATGACAGAAATGATCCACAGTGTCTAAATATAGCGCCATAAAGTCCCATTCCTGATTATCCATTATCCATGTAGCTGCTGCATGGTAACTTGATGCTTCTGCAATATTTTTAGCAATTTGATATAAACGCTTATCTTTATCCTGATCAATTTTAGCAGCATCAGGAACAAAAGGCAACAAATGCTCTTGAGTTAATTCAGCGGGATGAACGCGTAATGCACTAAAGAATTGACTAAGGTTTTCCGGGTGAACTGCTTTGTTCGGTAATATCCAATTCTTAGGAGCCTGATTACAGGTAGCGAAATTATTGGAGAGCATAATTCCATTAATGGGTTCAACTGGATGCGAAGGCCACCAACCTACTACGTGTGTTTTATATCCTTTTTGAGTTAAAATATTCCATATCGCTTTTCCTTTTCTTGATGAAGAAGTTATTGGCTTCATACCTATACCTTCGGGATCCGGTTCTGTAAAACCTAGAACACCATGTTTATCTGCTGTTTTTCCTGTTGCTATAGAGGTCCATAACATGGGGGAAAACGGAGGGTCTAGGGTGGCAATATTTCCCATTACTCCCTGATTCACTAAACTTTCTAATGCTGGCATTTGTCCTGCATCCATTAGTGGATTTATAACTTTCCAGTCGGCAGCATCCCAACCGATCAACAATACTTTCTTTTTTTTGGTCATATTTTATAGATAGGAAGATTATTTATTTCTTGCGTTTTTATTAAATTGCTTATTTGGAGTATTCCTTTGAGTATTCCGTCCTCCTATTATGTTATTTAACTGCCACTTATCTTTGGGTTTATAAACTATAATAGAAATTTTGAACGGTGCTTTCTCATGCTTTACTAAACAAACGTATTCAATCAAACTAAAGCCTGTTCTATTTGTTTCAACTACTTCAAAACCACAATAATCGCCTTTTCCATTACTCATTTGAGATAAGCGTTTTCCCCAATTGTTTACTTTTTCACTGTCTTTCTGCAACCATATATTTGTTGCTGCAGCAATCTGAACCGCAGATTCACAACCCTTTTCCTGATAGTTTTTAAAAAACTGCTCAACAATTTTTTGAGATTCTTGTGCATTGATACTTAATATTGACGCAACACTCAGTAATATTGCTATTAATGCTTTTTTCATAAAATATAAATTTATTTTAATTTGATAAATTGTTTTTAGAAGCTTGTAATATTAAATATTACTTCTTTATTGTTTTAGACTTTGTTTTTTGTTTCCTCCAAGCTATTAAACCTTGATACCCCATTGTTAAAAGGCCAAGGGTTCCTGATTCTGGGATGGGAAAAGGTTTACCATCTGGTGTAGTAAACTTATAGTCCTTATCATATAATTCTTTAAGCAATTCCTTTGATTCTTTTGATATATTTTTATTCATCTTTTGAAGAAGTTTTGTTTAAGAATTCTTTTAATAACATGCAACATACAAGTATAACAATTCTTTTGTAATTATCTAGGTATAAAGTACCCATTTAGATAATTTTTCAAGAAAATTAAAAGAATTTCTAAGTAGAATTAAATTAAAGATGTCAATTTTTCAAACGGAATATTATTCCATATTTTCCAAGCATATTCAGCTTGATTAATTAACATTTTGGATCCATTTATAATAGTTGCTCCGTTTTCTTCGCCTTTTTTAAGAAATACTGTTTTGGTTGGATTATATGTTAAATCAAACAATAAATGGTCTTTTGATATTGCAGAATAAGGAATTTCCGGATATGATTCAACATCAGGAAACATCCCTAAAGGAGTAGTATTTATAATAAGTTTATATTCACTAAGAATTTCATCTGTAAGAGCATCATAGCTCATAACTGCTTTTACAGGTTTACGAGAAACCTTAATGTAGTTTATACCAAGTTTTTTTAAAGCATAAGCAATAGCAGCAGAGCTTCCTCCTGTTCCAAGAATTAATGCAGACTTATGATGATCTTTTAAATAAGGCGTTATACTGTCAATAAATCCGAGATAATCGGTATTATAGCCTTTAAGCTTTAACTTTTGATTAATTCTCTCAAATTTTATGGTATTAACAGCACCTATCTGTTTTGCATGAACATCAATTTCGTCGAGAAATTGTATCACTGATTGTTTATAAGGAATTGTAACATTAACTCCGGTAAGTTCAGAGAAATCGTTAATTAACTGATTAAACTCGTCGATTGTTTTTAAAGGAAATAACTGATAATAAGAATCATTAATACCTTCTTTTTCAAACTTTTCTTTAAAGAATACAGGCGAAAAAGAATGTTCAAGTGATTTTCCTATTAATCCAAAGAATCTCATTTGCTATATTTAGCTGCAATTTTCTCAATTAAAGATATAACAATTATTCCTGATAGCATTAAAAGAATGGCAATAATTACTTCAGTATTAAATGAATCCGGGATATAACGTGAATATCCTTGTGTTATCATTTCTCCATTTTTCATTAAATAATCTCCAAATTCATCCAGCCGGTATATTTCATTTTTCCAAGGCCACAATATTCCCAATGAACCCAAAATAAATCCTGTAAGTATAGATATCGTTTGATCTTTGTACTTTTTGTAGATCCATGAAAGCAAGTGCGAAAAAGCGATTAAACCAACTATTGCGCCAATTATAACTGGTATTAATGTTCCTATATCAGCATTATTTACTGCATCAATCATTACTAATTCGTAGTTACCCATAAGTATAAGCACAAACGAACCTGATAAACCTGGTAAAATCATACTACAAATTGCTACTACACCACATATAACCAAATAAAAGAATGAATCGTTTTGCGGAGCTGGATCCATTACAGAAATAGATACAGCTAAGGCTGTTCCAATAATAAAAAACAGAACTACACCAAAGTTTACTTTTTGTATTGTTTTACCGACATAATATACAGATGCAAGTATTAATCCAAAGAAAAATGACCAAATAAAAACCGGATAGCTTTCTAATAAGTATTTAAGAACTTTAGCTATTGAAATAATGCTTATTACCATTCCTGAAAAAACAGCAATTAGAAACCATAAATCTATATGTTTAATAAGTTCCTTGATTTTACCTTTAAATAATAAGCGAATTGCAACAATATTAAAGGATTTAATTGCATTTATTAATCGTTCGAAAACACCTGTTATTAATGCAATTGTACCACCAGAAACTCCAGGAATTACATTTGCCGCTCCCATTGCAAATCCCTTTACGGTAAGGAATATATAGTTTAAAATATTTTTGTTCATATAATTATTTTTAAAGCTTATTTTAAGCTATATGCGTTTTAAGAACAATAAAAAAACGAAAACAAGATTAATAAATCTACACGTTTTCGTTTAAAGTAACAATTAATTATTTTCTAATTATTTTGTTTTATTGAAATAATATCTATCTAACAGTGTATTTACGTCATCATCTTCCACAGCATCGGGAAAATACAATATTACTTCCATATAGCTTTTAGGATTTATTTTCAATCCGTTCTCAAATTCCTCTAAAGCCTTTTTCTTATTGTTTTTTACAAAGAAACAAGCTGCTAATCTGTAATATACAAGTGCGTTCCCTGCATTATCATTTGTAAATTCTTGTAATAAATGAATTGCTGTATCTACCTTATTATTGTTAAAATAAGCGTCAGACAATGCTAATAAGAAATCGATTTCCTCAGGATCAATACCATATGCTTTTTTCAAAGCATCTAGTGCTTCCTTATTTAAATTAAGCTCAGTATATATATTTCCAAGCAAAAAGTAATACTCGGCATTTATATCGTTTATAACAATTGCTTTTTCAACAAATGACAAGGCCAACTCTGCTTTTCCCATATCGTACATTACATTTGCTTTTCCGTAATAAGCATCTGCAAAGTAATCGTCGTTTTCAAGAGCTTTATCGTAATATTTAATTGCTAAATCATATTCTTTAAGGCTCTCATAGGAATCTCCAATATATGTTAGGATTTCTCCACTATTTCCATCGAAGTTGAGATATTCTTTATAGTTGATTATTGCATTGAGATAATCTTCTTTATTCGAATATGTATTGGCCAAGTTAAAATATGCTACTGAAAATTCAGGTGTAATAGCAATTGCAAACTCATAAGCGTCAATTGCTTCATCGTATTTTTCAGCTTTATTGTAAAGAATTCCCAGATTATACCATGCATTATCTGAAAATGGTTCTTTATCTAAATATTGATTGTAAAAACTAATACTCTTATCAATCTGCCCCATCTTTTCATAGCAATATCCGATATCATATAATAGCATTCCATTCTTACTATCAAGACTAAATGCTTCGTGCAGATATTTTAATGCTGTTTTGTAACGACCAATTTGTTCAAAAGACTGAGCAATTGTATGTATTATATCGACTTTTTCTTCGTAAGAATTATCAATAGCCGAATCAAATGAACGTTCAGCTTCATTATAACGCCCCATTACATTCAAAGTACTTCCTTTTAGCAAGAATACATCAGTATTGGAGGCTTCAATTCTTTCAATTCTTTCAAGAATATTTAAAGCTTGATCAGGATGCCCTTTATCAATTAGCACTTGTGCTTTCTTTAACTCTATATTGATTGATTGCGGGTGCTGCTGTGCTGCAAATTTCACAGCTTTTAAAGCGTTATTTGCTTTGTTTGTATCAATATAATAATCGATAATATTCTCAAACTCTACTACATCGAAGAAATAACTTTGGTTATTCTTAAGCATCTCTTCATAACGAACTACTAATTCGTTGTCCTCATCATCCTGGAAAATATCGTCTAACTCTTCTTTCATGCTCACTTAAAAATATGCGTGCAAAACTAATAATTTTCAGCTTATAAATTCGCTTTTTAATTGTTTTTTTAACGCTATTCTATTGTTTGTAAAACTGAACTATATTTACTTAAAATATCTGTTTTAATTAGTTCTAATTCTTTTAATAGATTTTCGTTTTTTAAACTTTCGCTAAGTAATGAATAATACTTATTTAAATCGTTCTCGAATTTTTTTGCAATACGTTGATTTTTAAACTGTAAACCTTCAATTTCTATTTTTTTACATATTTCTTTTAATCCAAAACAAGCATCGTTAAAATAAATCATATTAATTGCATTTTCGCGCCCAACTAACTTATTTAAAACTACCCAAAGCGACCATTCCGGATCGTAAGATTTTGTATTCCAGAAGTAATTTGCTGCAGTTAAAACTCTGATTATTTTTAGTTCAGAAAAATCACTTGAATTTAACAATGCTTTCCTGTCTCCATATTTATATAAATCATTAGAATAATATGGATTGTACGGCTCCATAAATGATAATAATCTCAATTTTCCGGCATAATACTCAGCTGTATTATTTGAAGTAAACCTTGCATTATCTTTAATAAAATTATTATCAAGAAGCATTGGCATCTTACCTGAAACTTCTTTCATTCTTGTTATATCAGCATAATCGGTACCATAAGAATGTTCTGAACTCCCGTTCCAAAATATTTTTATATTCTTTAGTTCACTTCTTTTCAATTCTCTGAAAAAGTATTCTGCTTGACCGTGACCAGTATTAATTCGCTCCAAATTACTCCAGTATGGAAATAACTCTATTTCTGCTTTCTTATTTTTAATGATTTTGCGAATATCTTCAAATTCTTTGATATAATTATTTTGGAAATCTACTCTATCATCATAAATTAAAACACTCTCTGTATGGCTTGATTTTAAGCTTTTTATGAAATCTTTCTTATCTAAATAATCGCTTAAATTTATTTTAATGCTGTATTTCTTATTTTCTGAGTTTATGAATTCAATATCTTGCTTAGTACCTATCTCAAAATAAGGATTACCGAATTTAAAGTTGCTAAAAAGATCAATTTTTTCTTTTAAATCAACTTGTTCACAATTGTTTATAAGAATATTTCTGCTTAAAAAATCCGGATAATCAATAATATCAGCACTATGATATATTTGATTTTTTGTGTCTAAAAGTTGTTCAAATGTTAAGGCTGCATTACTAAATCCTTGTTCATCAAATGCATTAATACAAACAATATTATTCAAGCTATCGCAATGTCTAATTGAGTAATAATGTGGCAATTGAAATTCTTGTTGTAAATCAGAACTTCCGATATTTACAATAAATTGATTTTTTGCCAATTGCTCAGGATTATTATTTTTAATAATCTCTATCTCATCTTTAAATTGTTCTTTACTTATGCTTCTAATTCTTTTGATTAACAATTCTTTAAAATTCTGCGCAGCATCAGTTATTAATTTATTACTGTTTTCGGGAATTACAACTATTGGATATACATTTTCCTCTGTATTATAGTAACTTACATCTGTCTTTTTAACTAATTCTTTAGGCTTTGGATAAACCATATCCTGAACATATAATGAAGAATTAAAGTATGGTTCTAAACGCTCTAACAATGTGAAATTTTCATTTGTATAATGAAAATCTACTTTATCAACCCACATGGTTCCTGTTCCTTTTAATCCAATAAAGATTTTTACATATCTAACATTATCGGGCAAATCACCATCGAAATACGGATAACATGCTGTTTTACCGTGAATTTCTCCCCACCCAAAATTATTAATACTCCAATAATTTGCTAATGAGTAAGCTTTAAATGAATTATCTATATTAACATTGTTGAAAGCGTTAAATTCGGTTTCATCAAGTTCTAATTTGCTTTTATCGTAGTATTTAAGCTTGATATTTACTGCATCGTACATTTTTGTTCCAAGTCGCATTTGATTTGGTACAAGGTTTTCTAATTTAAGATTAAGTTTGAGAGAATAGTTTCCTGGTATAACTTTGATAAAATCGCTTAATATTCCTGTTCCAACTCTCTCTGTTTCGTCTGCTACATCTCTGGTTATTTTTACTGCATGAATACCATCATATATTTCACTGCTATCCGTTTCATTTATAGTTGAATTTATCCATTCAACCTTTTCTCCTGTTATTTTCCAACCATTTATATCAAAAGTTTTTACTCCATTCTCCTGATAATAAATCTTACCTGTTTCAAACGAAGGGTTTGGTACAATATTACCAAGTACTTTTTCGTGGTTTCGGTTATTAAAAGGAATTGCGATAGGATCTTTTGCCGACCAGCTTGTTTGTAGCATAGATTGATCGTCTTTTTTGCATCCTGAGAGCAGGATTGCTACTAAGACTATAGGTAGTGCGTTTTTAATACTCATAATTCATTCCTAAATTATTATATGAAAATACGCTTATTTATCTAGGTGAAGATATATAAGTCAGAAAAAGTTATTAAAAATTAATGCATTTTTATTCACAAGTCAAGAAAACAATTGACAATGTTCAATTAGCAATTAACAGAAATAAACCATTTCTTGTTTCTTAACTTTGACAAACTGACTTTCTAAAATAAAAAAGCATAACTGCTCCGTTATGCATTCTACACTTTATTGTATACATGCCAAAAGCTGGCGCTCGTTTCTGAACGAGTGACATATATTTTTAGAATAGTAATGCCCGCGTTATATCAACAATGCACGCGAGCATTACAAATTAAGCCGAACTTAGGGTTAGTTTCATTTATTTTTTTGCAATTCATTTAAGACCTGTTGTAAGCTATCATTCTCATTATATAAGTTTTCTATTTGATTCTTTAGAGTCTCTTCATCTATATTTCTATCTTCAACATGATCATTCGAAATCATATACACAAAAAATACTGCAATAAGCACCTGTCCTAAATTAAAGAATATATGCATTAAAACCGCATACAAAAAACCAAGCCTTAACCTTACATAAGAAAATGCTACACCTACAATCAAGTATGGAATTAATATCAACGGAATAAATATTATTAATTCATTTGTAACTTCAAATTTAGCTAAATGAGCAACTGCAAATAAAACTATTGAAGTATAATAAATATACACAATGTGCTTCTCCCAGAATCTCTCACAAAAACATACTATACGTTTTTGATTTAGTAACCAATAAACTACTATTAAAGAAATTCCTAGAATACATATTTTAATAAAAAATCTAAAATTAAAATCAATTATTAAATAAAATATTTCATAACTAAATAATCTATCAACTAAAAAAACTGATACTGCAATCTTAATATAACTAGGTTTAAATACCAATCCTAATCGATAGATTAACTCCTCTATAATTGGGAAGATAAAGATAGTGTAGGCTATAAAAAGAATAGGATGAAGTTCTGATGCAATAACTTTCAAATAATCCTTTAAGTTAAAACGCTCCGTTATATAATCACTTATGAAGCAATTAATTACAATTAAAAATAAAAGTAGGAATATGTATCTCTTCCAACCGAACTTTTTCCTGTTTAGTCTATCCGTAATATTAATTGGATTAAATATATCTCTTAACATGCTTTATAATATAAATAGACTGCAAAAATAATTTACTAAATGGTAAACTTAGATTTGCAGCCTTATTACTTACAATTATTCTTAAACAGAACTATTTTTTCTGATACTCATTAATTAATTTATTTAAACTATCACGTTCATTAAGTAAATTTTTAATCTTTTGTCTTCTTTCCACCTCCGACCCATTATTTACTCCTGCTGCAGCACGAATTTTTCGTGTGGCTATCTTACTACAATAATATCATTAATTAATCCTTTTTCACCACTATAATCTCTAGCACTGCTATAAACGTAATCTTCAGGATAATATACCAAGCCTTCTACTACAGGATTATTATGAATATAAGTAATCTTTTCAATAATTACTTTATTACTCCATAACTCTATAGGTTTATTATCGTGTCTCCAAAACTGATACTTACTTACATTCGAAGATTTTGTCCCAGCTTTCAAGAATTGTTCCAACAACCATTTTTTTCTGCTTTCTTTAGGATTGTTTTTTATAGCCATTACAATTGCTTTACTTGTAAAACGTTTAAAATCTCCTAAAAGTAATTCAGGTTTTTGACCATTTACGCTTCTAAAAATTAAATGAATATGATTAGTCATAATGCACCATGCGAAAATCTCCATGCCTTTTTCTCTTTGGCAATAATGCAAGCTATCAATAAGAATATTCTTGTATTCATTTCTAGTAAATACATCAATCCATTCAACTACTGCAAAACTAACAAAATAAACACCTTCTGGATTATGAAATTTGTAGTTGCGACTCATAAAACCAAATATAAAATATTTATTTTCATAGTAATGAATGACTATCAATAAAGTTTTAAACCACACGATAAAATCGTGCGGTAGCGAAGTATTATTTTAAACAAAAAAGGTCTCCCGAAATTCTCAGGAAACCTTTTTTGTTATTCTATTAATTGAGTTTTTTACTTATTATAAATCTCTCCTTTTGAGGCTTTTAGCGTATTTTGCAATAAGGAAACTATTGTCATTGGACCGACGCCACCTGGAACCGGAGTAATAAAATCAGCTTTTTCAGCTACCTCATCGAATTTTACATCGCCAAGAAGTTTCCATCCTGATTTTGTTTTATCTGATTTAACACGTGTAATACCAACATCAATTACGGTTGCTCCTTCTTTTACCATATCGGCAGTTAAGAATTCTGCAACACCCAATGCTGCAATAACAATATCGGCCCTTGAAACAACTTCTTTTAGATTTTTAGTACGACTGTGAGCCATTGTAACTGTAGCATTTCCAGGATTTGCTTTTTGACCCAATAAAATACTCATTGGTTTACCAACGATATTACTTCGTCCTATAACTACAACATCTTTTCCTGAAGTTTCAATATTGTAACGTTTGATTAATTCCATAATTCCTGCAGGAGTTGCAGAAACATATGCAGGCAAGCCAATAACCATACGGCCAAGGTTGATTGGATGAAAACCATCAACATCTTTCTTAGGGTCAATTGCTTCAATAATTTTTTGATCGGAAATATGTTCTGGCATTGGTAATTGCACTATAAAACCATCAATATCAGGATTTTCGTTTAATTCATGAACTTTACGTAATAATGTATCTTCAGCAATATCATCTTCAAATCTTAGAACGGTAGAATCAAAGCCAACCTGAGTACATGCTTTTTCTTTGTGGCCAACATAAGTTTCACTTGCACCATCGTGACCAACAATAATAGCAGCAAGATGTGGAATTTTTCCACCTGCTTCACGTATTGCAGTTACTTCTTGAGCTATTTCTTCTTTTATATCGTTTGCAATTTTTTTACCGTCTATCAGTTTCATGTCTTTTACGATTTTGTTTATAACCCTTACTAACTATTTAGCTTTATTATTTTATTTGCTTCGATTAATAAGTACTTAAAAATTTAAGGCACTTTAATTTACTATAGTTCACTTATAACTTCTTTATCTCATTCCCTGCATCTTACCCATTAAACCAGCCATTCCTTTACCATCTTTCATCATCTTCATCATTTTCTTCGTTTCGTCAAACTGCTTGATTAAACGATTCACCTCTGTAATATCATTTCCACTACCTCTGGCAATTCTTTTTCTTCTGCTACCATTCATTACCTTTGGATTCTCTCTTTCTTCAGGTGTCATTGATTGGATTATTGCTTCAATTCCTTTGAATGCATCATCATCAACATCCACATTTTTCATCATTTTTCCCATTCCAGGAATCATACCTGCAAGGTCTTTGATGTTACCCATTTTTTTAATCTGGCCTATCTGAGAAAGGAAATCGTTATAATCGAACTGATTTTTAGCAATTTTCTTGCTTAATTTTCGCGCTTCTTCCTGATCATATTGCTCCTGAGCTTTCTCAACCAAAGAAACAACATCACCCATACCCAAAATACGATCGGCCATTCTATCAGGATGGAAAACATCAATTGCATCCATTTTCTCTCCTGAACCAATAAACTTAATTGGCTTGTTTACAACTGAACGAATCGATAAAGCAGCACCACCACGAGTATCACCATCTAATTTTGTAAGAACAACACCATCAAAATCCAAACGATCATTAAATTCTTTTGCTGTATTTACCGCATCCTGACCGGTCATTGAGTCAACAACAAATAATGTTTCTTGTGGATCAATTGCTTTATGAACAGCGGCAATCTCTTTCATCATTTCCTCGTCAACAGCTAAACGACCTGCTGTATCAATAATCACAAGGTTTTGACCGTCCTTTTTTGCTTGTTTTATCGCATTCTTTGCTATTTTAACAGGATCTTTACTTCCTTCTTCAGTATAAACAGGAACGCTAATTTGCTCTCCTAAAACCTTTAACTGTTCTATCGCAGCAGGACGATAAATATCACAAGCAACTAATAATGGATGTTTTTGCTTTTTTGATTTTAAATAATTGGCTAATTTACCTGAGAAGGTTGTTTTACCTGAACCTTGTAAACCGGCAATTAATATTACTGTTGGATTTCCTTTTAGATTTATTTCAGTAGCCTTTTCGCCCATAAGAACTGCAAGTTCATCGCGAACAATTTTAACCATCAATTGACTAGGTTTAATCGCATTAAGAACGTCCTGACCCAGAGCTTTATCCTTTACCGTATCTGTGAAAGATTTAGCTATTTTAAAGTTAACGTCGGCATCAAGTAAGGCTCTTCTTACATCTTTTAAAGTTTCTGCAACGTTTATTTCAGAAATTTTTCCCTGTCCTTTTAATATTTTAAAGGATTTTTCTAACCGATCTGATAAATTTTCAAACATATTTTTAATATTTTATTCTAAGTATCTAAAGTTTAAAGTGCCTAAATTGCCTAAAGTTTTAAATTCTTACCAATTGATGTAAAAATAGCAAGTAATTCAGTAGATTCAGACAAAATTAATTGATTTTTTATAACATTGCTTTTATAAGTATTAGTTAATAAGGCAGATAATTGAATAATAGAAATAGCAAACTTTTTAGTTCTTTGCTCTAATTGCCTACTAAATTCCTTATTTCCCATTTCATTAACCTTAGTCACTCTTTACTTTAGTTCACTTTAAGTACTTCCTTCTTACATTCTTTCCGGAACATTAATTCCCAATAAACTCATTCCCGATTTTATTACTTTACTTACCTGATTTGAAATGAATAATCGGAACATGATAATATTCTGATCTGTTTCGCTTAATACAGGATGATCGTGATAAAACTGATTAAACTCTTTAGCTAATTCATATACATAATTAGCAACTTGTGCAGGACTATGATCTGCAGCTGCTTCTTTTAAAATTTCAGGATATGAATAAACAAATTTTATTAATTGTAATTCTTTTTCAGAGATTTCAGTTTTTGTATGTACAGCATCGGTTAATTTTATTCCTTTAGCTTCCGCTTTTCGCAATAATGACTGAATTCTCGCATAAGTGTATTGTATAAATGGTCCGGTATTTCCATTAAAATCAATTGACTCCTTAGGATCAAAAGTCATGTTCTTTTTAGGATCAACCTTAAGAATAAAATATTTCAATGCCCCTAAACCAATTGTCTCAACAATAGACTTTTTTTCATCATCCTGATATTCATCAAGTTTACCCAGGTCATTAGACATTGTTTCTGCCGTTGAAACCATTTCTTCAAGTAAATCATCAGCATCAACCACTGTTCCTTCACGCGATTTCATTTTACCTTCAGGTAATTCAACCATTCCGTATGACAAGTGGTATAAATTCTCAGACCAATCAAATCCTAATTTACCAAGAACTATTTTTAAAACTTGGAAGTGATAATTTTGCTCATTTCCAACAACATAGATACCTTCATCAGCACTATAATCCGTAAATCGCTGATGTGCTGTACCTAAATCCTGAGTCATGTATACAGAAGTTCCATCAGAACGTAATAATATCTTTTGATCAAGACCTTCTTCCGTTAAATCGGCCCAAACAGAACCATCATCTTTTTTAATTAAGACACCTTCCTCTAATCCCTTAACAACTAACTTTTTACCTAACTTATAAGTCTCAGACTCAAAGTATGTCTTATCAAAATCAACTCCAAGGTTTTTATAAGTAATGTCAAATCCAGCAAGAACCCAATCGTTCATTTTTTTCCAAAGATCTCTAACCTCTGAGTCATTTGCTTCCCATTTACGAAGCATTTCTTGTGCTTCAAGAATAAGTGGTGCTTTTTGTTTTGCTTCTTCCTCAGTTGAACCCTTTTCTATAAGTTCTTTTATTTCCTTTTTATATTCCTGATCAAATTTCACATAATAATCACCAACCAAATGATCGCCTTTCTTTTCAGCTTTTTCAGGAGTTATATCATTTCCCCATTTTTGCCATGCTAGCATGGATTTACAAATATGTATTCCTCTGTCGTTTACCAAATTTACCTTGTAAACCTTATCACCTTGCGTTTCCATAATATTAGCAACAGAATATCCTAACAAATTATTTCGGATATGGCCTAAATGTAATGGTTTATTGGTGTTTGGTGATGAATATTCAATTAAAATGGTTTTAGGATCGGTTTTATCTTTTACAATTCCATAATTATCATCACCAGCAACTGTATTTAAAAAAGTTATCCAGAAACTTTTATTTATTGTAAGATTCAAAAATCCTTTTATTACGTTGTATTCACAGATCTTTTCGACATTATTTTTAAGATACTCACCTAACTCTTCTGCTGTTTGCTCTGGTGGCTTTTTAGATAATCGTAACAATGGAAAAACAACTAATGTAAAATCTCCATCGAAATCCTTTCTTGTTTTTTGGATTTGAACTGATTTAATATCAGGAGTTTGGCTGTATAATTCATGAACTGCTTCTTTAACAGTTTCAATAAGTTGTAATTCAATATTCATAGAAAAATAGGATGTCGTTTAATGTAATTTTTTACTCTAAAATTAGCGCACAAAGATAAGCTCAAATTATCCATTTTACAAATAAAAAAACAGCTCTGTGCACTTTTAAAACTCTGTATTTTGATAAAGAAAACCGCAACAAAAAAGTGATCCGGCTAATGCCGGATCACAACCACCCTTCAAAAATTGGGAAAATATGAAATGAAGGACAGGAAAGTATCTATTTAACCATAACCCAAAATTTTGTATCTGTCATCCATTCTTCCACTTCGCGCTGATCTGTTTCTTCAATAATATCCCAGAATTTTTCGTCAAGCATCCAGTCTTCTATCTTTCTGAAATCAGATTCAGTTCTTGAAAAGGGTTTTTTTTCTAATATCCAGGATGATTTGTTCATCATCCAATCTTCAATACTCCTTTTATTTTCAACAACATTTTCATTTAATAAAAACATTTTTGAGATTAAGTAGTCAGAACTGCTTGATTCAAGGTAACCTTTAGTAGACATGAAATTTTCTGTTTCATTTAGTTCTATGTCTGAATCATTTGAAGTTGTAGAAACCTGATTGATTAGTACCGCAGCCTTTTTACTTACATTAACAGATGTGATTACATTTTGGGAGTACACATTAGCCATAAAAAACATTATAAGTGTTATTGTAGCTAAAAATTTAAAAGTAAGAACGAAATTTTTCATTTGTGTGACCTCCGTTAGTTAATTTGAAAGTATTTATTTATATGACGAACGAGAGAGACTTACGTTACACTATTTTCATATAAAAGACGCTAAGGATTGGTAAAAGATGCATGATTTTATGCTAGATTGAAAAATAATAGCATAATTTATACAAATCAAACAATTTAAGTGAAGGATGTTGAGACTTTAAATTTCTTAATATGATGCGATTAAAAGCTTTATAGTACAATTTTAGTAGCCAAGCTAATCTCATTTTATTAATTATACGAACATACTTAATTAGCTTAATTGAATTTACAAAAGCTTCTTTATCTGTATAATTTTCAAGTAAATATTTTAAATTTTTAACAGATTGTTCAGTCTTATGAATAAAAATATCCGTTTCTTCAAGTCCATCATGCAATAATGGATTATAAATATGACTAATATTAATATTTTGTTTTTTTAGTTCAATACCTAACAAGGTATCCTCATGACCATAAGTAGTGAGTTTCTCATTGAACTTAATTGCATGAAAAACAGATTTTTTGATTAAAAAATTAAATGAGGTAAATGATTTATATGGATTTTCAATCCTAATATGTACAGTTCGAAATTCGCGATTTATTCCATAAAACCAACGAAAATATAATTTATGTTCTTTGGGGGCTGTATGCTCGTACTCTAATCCACCACAAACAACTTCCTTGTTTTTGTTTATAGTTTGAACATAGTTTTTTATAAAATTAGGATTGTAGACTTTGGCATCGCAATCAATAAATAATAAGTAATCGTATTGTGCTTTTGAAGCTAAATAATTCCTGATAGCAGATCTACCTATATTATTTCCCAGCTTCTCATAGCTAACTTTCTCTAAATCTCTCAGTTTACAATTCTCTTCAATAAACCTTGTAGAAGCATCATCAACAATAATTATTTCTGCGTCAATTAAATTTTCTTCAATTTGTTTACACAAATCTTTGATTAGGTCCGTTATTTGATAGTTATATACAGGAATTAAAACCGACAGCATATTATTATTCAATGAATAAAAGAATATTTATTTAATATATTTGTTTCTTCAACGAAATTCAAAATCTAAAAGTATTAAAATTTAAAATATAATTAAGAAATTAATTACAACATCTTTTCAATCAGAATAAATAAATAATAGAGTGCAAATACTGTTAAAAAATGTTAACAATAAACTTAGTGCTCAAAATTTAATAAATTTGCTGTTTAAAAAAATAATAACATGAAAATAACAAAATTACTCTTATTACTCTTAATAGTTAGTTTTTACAGTTGTTCAAACACGTATTCACAAACTTATAAAATTGATGTTAAAATAAATGATCTTAAAAACACAGATATATTCTTAGGATATTATTTTGGTGACAAAACCTATGTGAGTGATACTACAAAACTAGATTCAAACGGAAAAGGCACATTCACCGGAGACACCCTTCTTGAACAAGGAGTTTACATTGTGATTTTACCCTCAAAAAAATATTTTGATATTATTGTTGGTGAAGATCAAAATTTTTATGTTGAAACTTCATCTGATAATATATTAAGTGATTTAAAAGTTAAAGGTTCTGAAGAAAACGAGAGTTTTAAAAATTTCAGAAAATTCATGATGAATAGTAATGCTGAATCAGCTAAAATCCGTAAAGAAATGCAAGGATTGGATGAAAACAGTGATTCCTTAGAAATGCTTAAAAAGCAATTTGAGGCTTTAAGCAGTGATGTAAAAAAATTCTGGGATAAAACGATTCAGGCAAACGAAGGAAAATTACTTGGAATCCTTACAAATGCAATGAAAAATCCTGAAATACCTGAAATTGTAGTCCCAGAGAATATTGAAAATAAAGACTCAGTTAAATGGTTTCATTCATATAACTACAACAGAGATCATTACTTAGATTATATTGATTTTAGTGATGCTCGATTTTTAAGAACTCCTTTCTTTCATAATAAACTTGAAACTTTTTTTACTAAAGTGCTTATTCAGAATCCTGATACTATTAATAAATATATTGATATTGTTGCAACTCAAGCTGAAGAAAGTGATGCAGTTTTTCAATATGTTATTCATTATCTAATTAATACATTTCAGAAAAGCACCATAGTGGGAATGGATAATGTATTTGTTCATATTGCTGAAGAATACTACATTTCAGGTAAAGCAGACTGGGTATCTGATGAAACAATGGAAAAACTGAAAGAAGAAGTTGCCAAGCATCGTTTTAATTTAGTTGGCAATATAGCTCAGAATTTAAAAATGGAGACTATAAACCAAGAATATGAAAGTTTACATGAAATAAAATCCAAATTTACATTAGTATATTTCTTTGAACCACATTGTGGTCACTGTAAAAAAGTAACTCCTGAAGTTCATAAACTATACCAGGAATATAGCAGAGAAGATTTTGAAGTTTTTGCGGTATACACACAAGGAGATAAAACAGAATGGCTTGAATATATTAATGATAAAGCTTATGATGACTGGATTAATGTTTGGGATCCTTACAACCTAACAAATTTCAGATTCTTTTATAATATTTATAGCACTCCTACTTTATATTTGCTCGATAAGGATAAGAAGATTGTTTCTAAAAGAATTGGAGCTGAAACGCTGAAAAGTATTCTTGAAATAGAATTAAAGAAATAAGAAAGAAACTAAGAAATAATGTTAAAAAAGAGGCTATTTAAACCTCTTTTTTTTTGTCTACACTTCAACAAGCTCAGCGTGAAAATATGATTAACAGGAAATTGTCATCCTGAGTTTATCGAAGGATGAACAACCTAAAGCGTTTTAGCAGTCGCTTATTAATCCTTATTACTATCATTATCTCGAATTAACACCGAGAAAATAAATAATATTATTACAGAGGCAACGAAAATGATAAATAATGAGGTAAATATTTTTCGCATAACATCCTCTAGCGAAATAATATCCCATATTCCTAACAAAGAAATAACAGTTATAAGAAGTACAAATGTTATTAAGATGTAAGAAGTAATTTTTTTCAATCCTTTCATAGTGTCAGAATTTAGTTTGTTTTTTCAAAAATAAGGATAATTCGTAAATTGATTTAAAGTTTTGTGTTTTATTATTTGATTTTAACGTCCATTTAAATGAATTTTCTTCTGATTCAACTTTAATATTCGTTATTAACTCATTTCCTTTTTCTACTGTAAAATTAAGCCTTTCAAGTGCCTTTTTAGTCCAATTATAACTGGCTCCTTCACCAAACAATCCTATCTTTTCTTTATGTTTCCGTTTTAACCTGAAATCACCTTTGATTTTATCAAAATGTAAATTTGAGTTTTCAAAAAGCTTGTTAAATTTCTCGTTAAGTATTAAATCTTCTGGCGCACCCTGAAAAATCTCATTATCAATCATTAACCAAATCTTATCGGCTTCCTGAATAGCAATATTTAAATCGTGAGTAGAAAATAAAATTGTTTTACTCTCCTCTTTCGATAATCTATTTAATAAATGTACTATTTCGTATTTATTAGGCAAATCAAGAAAAGCTGTAGGCTCGTCGAGAATAATGAATTTAGTATTTTGAGCCAATGTTCTGGCAATCATTACTCTTTGCCTTTCTCCATCGCTTATTTCATTAATGTTTTTTTCGCGTAAGATATCCATTCCAACCATTTGCAAAGCTTTTGCAGATTGAATTATATCTTCTGATTTTAGCTTTCCAAACCAATTTGTATGAGGAAATCTTCCAAGTGAAACTAAATCAATTACTTTCAGATTATTTACATTGATAATTTCTGTTGATACAAAGCTTACCATTTTTGCAAAATCGGATCTATTATATTCGCCTACTGTTTTATCATAAAATCTTACGTAGCCACTTAAAGGATTCTGAAGTCCAGCTATATTTCTTAAAAGTGTACTTTTACCAACACCATTTTTACCAACAAGTGCTATTAATTCACCATCGCAACCAGTTAAATGTATATTTCCAAAAAGTACATTATCTGTATTCTTTATAGATGAATAACCAATCTTAAGATTCTCTATACTTAATATGTTATCTGGCTTTTCCATTAATAGTAACTATACGGCAGCTAATTTTCTATTTTTAATAATAATCCAAATAATAACAGGAATTCCAATTAAGGCTGTTATTGAATTTATTGGTAATATCTTTTCCTGACCCGGTAATTGCGAAACTATATCGCTAAATAATAATACAATCCCTCCAATAATCATGGTGCCAGGCAATAGGGTTTTATGATTTGCTGTTTTAAATAAAATACGAGCCACATGTGGAACTGCTATTCCAATAAAACCTATTGGACCACAAAAGGCTGTAATACTTCCAGCTAGCAAACTTGTACTAAAAAAGACTAAGAATCTCGATAATTGAACATTCAACCCCATACTTTTAGCGTAATTTTCTCCTACCAGCATAGCATTCAATATTTTAATTAATAAGAATGTAATGAATAAACCAACCATTACACCGGGAATTAACACCTTTAACTGAGCTAAGCTCACACCACCAAGACTTCCCATTGTCCAAATAATAAATGCCTTAAGCATTGACTCATTACTAAAATATTGCAAAATATTAACTATGGCAGCAGTTGCGCTTCCAAACATAATTCCTAAAATAAGAATTGTCATTATATCTTTTACTCTTGTAGATATAGCAAGAATTAAAAACAAAATTAATCCTGAGCCTAGCCAGGCAGCTAAGACAATTGTCCAGTTTCCTAAAACACCAAATTGACTTACAACAGCAAATGATGAAATTCCCATAACAAGTATAGCAACACCAAGACTTGCTCCTGCACTTATTCCAAGTACATATGGACCTGCAAGCGGATTTTTAAAAATTGTTTGCATTTGCAAACCACTAACAGATAATGCAAATCCAGCAAAAAGAGCTGTAATAGCTTTTGGAATTCTAAACTGATATATTATTGTAAAATACTCAGAATGATCTGATTGTCCGGTAAATAATATTTTTATCACCTCCTTAAATGGAATATTAACAGAGCCAAGAATAATGTCTGTAATAAATAATCCTATTAAAGCAATAACAAGAATTAACCACTTAAAAATAATTTGTTTTTTAATCGTCAAAACTTAAAAATTTTAAAATGCTAATTTAAATAAAAAAGTATGGATTTAATTTATTTGCTTATAATAAACCAACTCATGATCTTTTAACAAATCCGGATGGAATATTTTGATCATATCTTTTAGAACAATATTTGGTTGAACAAGACCTGTCTCCCAGTAATCATTCCCTCCAAACTGATTCATTCTTAGATTATTATTATATATCAGACTTTCATTAAAAGGTTTGAAGTTTTTAAATCTTTCGTCAACTTTCAGGATATCGTTTTTGTTGTTAGAATTTCCTGTGTGTATCCATATTTCAGCTTCGGTTGCTTTTGCAAAAATAGATTCAGTATTAAAAGGCTGACTCTCTCTTGAATCATTCTCATTCCATAAGTATTCGCCACCAGCATCTTCTACCATTTTTGCTAAAAAAGATTTACCACCTGGAACATACCATGAGTCTTTGTACGGCAAACCAATTAATACTTCAGGTTTATTTGTTAGATTTTTAGTAATATTTAACAAAGTATTGTATTCTTTTTCAATTGAGTCGAAATATATATTTGCTTCATCTTCCATGTTATAAAATGCAGCTATAAACTTTATCCATTCTAATTTTCCTAAAGGATGATCCTCAAGATATTCGGCATTCATTACTGCATTAATACCAAGGTCTTTTAAGCGTTGATTGTAACCTGCAATTTCACCTCCAATACCATAAGTTATAACCAAATCAGGTTTCATCCCAACAATTAGTTCATAATTTAGATTACTGTCGAAACCAACATCAAATACCAATTTATTTTCAATGTTTTCCCTAACCTCTTTATTATTAGTAAAATCAGTTCCTGAAACTCCAACAATAGATTCTGTTTTATTTAAAATATCAATAAAAGCCACATGGGTTGTTGATAAGCAAACAACTTTTTCAATAGGCGTTCTTATTACCATATATTCATTTGCATAATCAGGTAGTACTTCATCCTTATCAACTAGAAGATATTGATATTCTACATTATCAGCACCCGACCATGGATTTAAAACAGTGATTAATTTATAGTTATCAATTTTATCAATCTTAAAACCTTTAGCATATTTCAAGATAACTGATTCCTTTTGATTATCACTTTGATTGCTATCAACTTTCTTGCTGTTTGAGCATGAGAATAGTATAAATAAGAAAATAATTCCAGTAAGCTTTAGCTTCATATTAACTTTATAAAATTTAACGGATTCCAAAATTATGATTTTAAATTTTTATATTGATCTGTTTTTTGATTTTTAAACAAAAATCAATTAATAAACTTTATTTATGCGCTTGCGTATAATAATTTAGTGGTTTTTTTTATCTTTAAGGCATAGGCTTTATGCTCTCTAAATAAATTGTTTATTTATTATGCGAAATCTTATCAAGACGCTTCTTTTTATTTTGATTCTTAATATAAGCGCAACTGCATTTGCAGGATATTTTCAAACAGATACAATTTATTTTAAAGGAAATTATGACTACCCTCCATATCACTTTCTTGATAAAGAATTAAAACCAACTGGTTTTACTATTGATATAGTAAATGCTATTGAAAGAACCATGGGACTTACTATTGACTTTCAGTTAGATTTATGGACAACAGTAAGACAAGAGTTGGAAAACAATGAAATTGATGGTATTCCTGGAATGTCATCATCACCTGAAAGAAGTAAATCATTTAATTTCTCTGCACCTTATAGTTATATTTCACATGCAATTTTTGTAAGAGACGGAAGCGAAATAAAAACTATTGATGATTTAGAAAACAAACAGGTAATTGTTGTTAAAGGTGATATTATGCATGATTATCTTATTTCTAATAATGTAACCCGATTTATTATACCTGTAAAAAACTATAAAACAGCACTCCGACTACTTTCGGCTGGAGAGTACGAATGTGCCTTAATTAACAAATTACATGGACAGTATGCTATTAATGAATTTAATTTAACAAATTTAAAACCTGTTGGAACAGCTATACAGTCAAGAGAAGTATGTATTGCACTTAAAAAAGGCAATGAAGCTTTACTTGCACAAATTAACAATGGTTTGCAAATAATAAAATCAACGGGCGAGTATGATCTTCTATACGATAAGTGGTTTGGTATTTATGAAAAAAAAGATATTAAAACGCAGGTTTTTAATATTATTGTATGGATTTTATTTCCATTTTTAATAATTCTTTTTGGAATATTAATATGGTCTTGGTCTTTAAGAAAACAAGTAGCATACAAAACAGCAGAGTTACAGAAGGAACTTAATGAACGTAAAATAACAGAACAAAAACTTTTACGTGAGAAATCATTATTAAATTCAATGATTAATTCTATACCCGATTTAATTTTTTATAAAGATAAAAACAATACATATCTTGGTTGTAACGAGGCTTTTCTAAAATTTAATAATTTCAGTGCTAGTAATGTTATTGGAAAAACTGATTTTGATATATTTTCAGAACAACAAGCTGAGTATTTTTATGATATCGATCAGAAAATACTTATTAATAAACAATTTATTAGATCAGAAACATGGGAAACCAACTCAACCGGAGAAAGATTTTTACTTGATACACTAAAGCTGCCGTTTACAGACGAAAATGGAAATCCTTTGGGTATAGTTGGGATATGTAGAGATATTACTGTAAGATATCAAACTGAAAGAGATCTTAAAATTGCAAAAGAAAAAGCTGAAGAGTCTGACCGTTTAAAATCATCGTTTTTAGCGAATATGTCGCATGAAATTAGAACGCCAATGAATGCTATAATTGGTTTTTCAGAATTATTAGTCGATACTGACACCGAAGTTGATGAACGAGAAGAATTAGTAACACACATTAACAATAACTGTAATACTTTGCTTCATTTAATTGATGACATCATTGACCTTGCTAAAATTGAAGCCAATGAGTTATCAATTTTTATTAAAGAAACAGATGTTAACAGTACAATGCAAGAGCTTTATGAAACTTATAATGGAGTAAAGAAAAAAATCGATAAAGACCATTTAAAAATAAAATTAGATAAATCTAAATTCAAAGAGAACTTTTATCTTAAAACAGATCCTTATAGATTTAAGCAGATATTAGTAAACTTAGTAGATAATGCATTTAAATATACCGATAAAGGTTATATTGAATTTGGATATAAGATTTTTAACGACATTAGCATAGTTGAGTTCTACATTAAAGATACTGGAATTGGTATTCCTAAAAACAAACAAAGTGAAATTTTCCAGAGATTCAATAAAATTGAAACTAATAAATCAAAACTTTATAGAGGTACAGGACTTGGACTTACAATTACCCAGAATTTAATTGAAAGATTAGGAGGTACAATTAGATTAGAATCCGTGGTAAATGAAGGATCAGTTTTCTATTTTACTTTACCACTTAATTTTGTCGATGTTGACAAAGCTAAAAACATTAAATCTGAAATTGCTAATAGTGATAATGCCTGGGAAGGCAAAACGATATTAATAGCTGAAGATGAGGAAAGTAACTACAAATTTCTTGAAATGCTTTTAAAAAAGAAAGGATTGAAATTGCTTAAAGCAGAAAATGGATATGAAGCTGTAGAAATGTGCAAAAGTCATTCTAAAATTAATTTATTATTAATGGATATTAAAATGCCTGGAATGAATGGCTTAGAGGCAACCAGAAAGATTAAAAAATTAAAACCTGAAATTCCGATAATAATACAGACTGCCTACTCAATGCAGAATGATGAAAAAATAAGTACTGAAGCGGGTTGTGATGATTACATTGTAAAACCAATTAAAAAAGAAAAATTATATTCACTTGTTTCTAAGTGGATTACTTAATATAGAATTGTAAGTTCATATTTTATTTTATTCACGCATACATTGAGTAAATGAAAAAAATACCTTTTACAATAAAGTCTTTTTTCTTGACTGTCGCGTTAATAATTCTATTCATTGAGAAATCGATGTCAAATAGTTTGGCTACTCAATTTGAAAATATAAAAAATAGTAATACTACCCTTTTGATATATTCATCTGTTTTAATATCAATTATTTTTATTCTATATCTAGTAGCTGTAATAAAAAGATTTATCCTAAAGAAAAAATCACATGAAGAATTGAAGAAAGAAATTGAAGAACACAAAAAAACCTCTCAATCATTAAAAATAAGTAAAGACCGATTTGACCTTGCAATGAAAGGTTCTAATGATGGACTTTGGGATAGAGATTTAATTAATAATACCGTTTACTACTCTGAAAGATGGAAAAGCATGCTTGGTTTTTCAGATATAGAATTTCCAAACGATATCAAGTCATTTGAAGAAAGAATTCACCCTGATGATATTGAAAAAGTGAACAGTGTGTTTCTAAATCATTTAAACAAGAAAACTGACTTTTACGAAAACAAATTTAGAATAAGACATAAAGATGGTAGATATATATGGATACACGACAGAGGAAAAGCAATCTTTAATAAAGAAGGTATTCCTATTCGAATTGTAGGAACACATACTGATATTACCGAAAAACAAAAAATTGAAGATGAGCTACATCAATATCAAGCACACCTTGAAGAAAAAGTAGAAGAACGAACCAAAAAATATTTTAAGGCTAAAGAAAAAGCAGAAGAAAGTGATCGTTTAAAATCAGCTTTTCTGGCAAACATGTCGCACGAGATAAGAACACCAATGAATGCAATAGTTGGTTTCACGGATCTTTTAACTGATCCTGATTTAACTCCTCTTCAAAAAGATGAACTTATACTTCATATAAATAAAAATTCAAATACTTTGGTTTATCTTATTGATGATATTATTGATATAGCAAAAATTGAAGCGGAACAGTTAAAAATAAACAAAACAGAATGCAATATAAACCAAATCTATTCTGAAGTTTATAATTCATTTCTTGAGACAAATGAGATAAAAGAAAATAGTTCCACTAAACTTATATTAAAAAAGGGTATACTAAGTGATAATTTCACGATTAATACTGATCCTGTGCGATTTCAGCAGATTTTAATAAATCTTATTGGAAACGCATTAAAATATACCGAAAAAGGTCATGTTGAATGTGGCTATGAAGTAAAAACTGATAAACACAATTCATACCTTGAGTTTTACATAAAGGATACTGGTATTGGTATACCTGAAGAAAAACACAAATTCATTTTTGAACGTTTTAGCAAATTAGAAGATTCTAAAACAAAATTATATAGAGGAACAGGACTTGGACTAACCATAACCAAAAGTCTTGTACAATTGTTAGGTGGTAAGATTTGGCTTGAATCTAAAGAAAATAAAGGATCAACATTCTTTTTTACAATTCCAGTAGAAGAATTTAAAGGCCAAACTAAAAAAGAAAAGAAGGATGTTGATGAATGTATAAAAGACTGGAAAGATAACACTATTCTTATTGCTGAAGACGAAGATAGCAACTACAGAGTTTTGCAAATGGCTTTACGAAGAACAAACATTAACATTTTAAGAGCAGAAAATGGACAACAAGCAGTTGATATATGTAAAGCTAACAAAAAGATTAATTTGGTACTAATGGATCTAAAAATGCCAGATATAAATGGTATTGAAGCAACTATTGAAATAAAAAAAGTAAGACCAGATCTACCAATTATTGCTCAAACAGCTTATGCAATGACAGAAGATAAAAAGACTTCTATTGCAGCCGGATGTAATGACTATCTGGCCAAGCCAATTAAATCAAAAGTATTAATTTCTACTTTAAATAAGTACTTGAATTAGTAATGAATTCTTCCTTTCAAATCATCCATACAGAAATACAAAGGAGTACCAGCATCAGAAGATGATAATTCAAATTCAAGGCTTTTAACAATTCCTAAATCTCTTAAATCAACGTAGTTCCAGTTTCCAACAATGTAGTCATCTTCATTATTATCAAAACGATAATCAGCAAGAAAAAAATCTACAGTTCCGGTTATTTCATTAGAATAGCCTATTCCAGTTATTGTAAGTTTAAACCAATCAGGATCGCTCCCATCTCTACCACCAAACTTTTTAGCGTAGTCATACCCATATTTTATTGCAAAAAAAGTGTAAGTTGAATTAGTAATCCGCACAACACGAGGCTCTTCCATTTCCAAAAAATCAATCACAACCTTTTCAAACTGATGTACACATACGTAATTTTCAGATTTTTCAGCACCCCATCCGGCGATTGAAGCATATTTAGCTATCTCATTATAAAGAATAGAATTTTCTACATTTGAATATGAAAATCCGCTCCAAGAGTTCCAATCAGGATAATATACGTTATTAAAAATTTTATTTCCCGAAGTAAACTGCCCAATTCCATCAGAACCAATCCAGTAAGATTGCTTTTCAAGTTCAAAATCCTCAAAATCTGCAACTTCTGTTCTAAAAGTATCTTCATCTGTGCATGATATTATAAGCATAGCTATCAGAATTATAAAACTATAAAGATTCTTAATTTTCATATTCACAAAATTACACGTCGAAAGTAGCAAATAAGAGTTTTACACACAAACTTTATTAAAGTTTAAACAAGTATATTAATCCAACACCAAAATAATTGTTAGCAGAATACTGCGAAAGACCAAAGCCACCAGCAACATCAAATTGTAAATTAGGTAAAACTAAAAAGGTAACTCCTCCATTAATTTTATTATCGGCATATGCATATTTTGAGAAATCTCCATAAACTTCAACAAAAGCTCCCACTTTTTCGCTTATAGAAAAACCGCTAACAAAAGTGTAAGTTCCAACCGAATAGTTCACATCAGGTAGATATTCAACTCCAATACTATATCCCACAGACCATGACTTATTAATGGTATGGTTAAATGTCATTGCCATCTGAGCACTATGATAATCCTGTAAAAACTCCTTTGCTCCTGTTTTTGCTATATTTATGTGTGTTAAAAATGCAATTTGAGGAATCCATCCATCTTCTTCGTTTACATGAATTTTTGCTCCAATACTAAAAGGTGAAAAACCTTTAATATCATCAAAACCTGTACTCTTTGTCATACCATATTCTGTAGCAAAACGCAATTCAAAATTCTTAAATAAACCGTAACGTAACAACATTGATGAATACGATATATTTTGAATTTCACTCGTTTCGTTTTCATATAAAAATCCATCTTCGAACTGAAAATATCCTTTTGGAACTATAAATGCCGACTCTGTTTGGTCGGGCCTATCACCTATTAATTCAACTACTTCGTTCTCTTGAGCAAATACACTAAAAAATAATACACTTAATAAAATAGTTAAATAGCTTTTCATAATTTGTTTTTTTTGATTTGTTAATTTCTAATAGATATGTGTTAATAATAATTATTTGATGTTAACAAAAGCATTTGTATTTTTGTTTAATAATTTTCGCCAAATATGAGTAAAGATAAGGAAAAGAGAAGAATAGATCAACTAAGGAATTTACTTCATCATCATAATTACCAATATTATGTTTTATCACAACCCGAAATAAGCGATTTTGAATATGATAATCTTTTAAAAGAGTTAATGGATCTTGAATTAAAAAATCCTGATTTTTTTGATCCAAATTCACCTGCACAACGTGTTGGAACCGACATTAGCTCGGATTTTAAACAAGTTACTCATAAATATCCTATGTTATCGCTGGGCAACACCTATTCAAAAGAAGAAGTTTCAGATTTTGAAAATAGAATAAAAAAAGCGCTACCTGAAACTGATCTTGAATATGTTTGTGAGTTAAAATATGATGGTGTTGCCATAGGAATTACTTATAAAAAAGGATTATTAGTGCAAGCTGTAACGCGTGGAGATGGAGTTCAGGGCGATGATGTAACAAATAATGTAAAAACAATAAAAAGCATACCATTAAAGTTAAAAGAAGGAAACTACCCTGAAGAATTTGAAATTCGGGGCGAAATTCTTTTCCCTCACGATGGTTTTAATAAGCTAAATAAAGAGCGTGAAGCTGAAGGAGAACAATTGTTTGCAAACCCAAGGAACGCTGCCTCAGGAACCTTAAAAATGCAAAAATCGTCTCTTGTTGCTAAACGCCCCTTAGATTGTTATTTATATTATGTGTTAGGTGAGAATCTTCCTTTCGACACACATTACAATAACCTTACAGTAGCCAAAGATTGGGGTTTTAAAGTACCCGAGCACATAAAAAAGTGTAAAAATATTAATGAGATATTCGATTTCATTCAACATTGGGATACTGAGCGTAAGAACTTACCTTTCGACATTGATGGAGTTGTAATAAAAGTTAATTCATATAAACAACAAAAAGATTTAGGATTCACAGCAAAGTCTCCTCGTTGGGCAATTGCTTACAAATTTAAAGCCGAACAAGCAAAAACAAAACTGTTAAGTATTGATTATCAAGTTGGAAGAACTGGCGCCA
>Ga0209692_10001478_pt1 | contig 31755 bp, 5 predicted proteins | sample tdDd472_FD_187129 | JGI IMG/M metagenome (GOLD analysis project Ga0209692, IMG submission 187129) | Marine sediment microbial communities from the Atlantic coast under amendment with organic carbon and nitrate - tdDd47.2 (SPAdes)... | ecosystem: Environmental > Aquatic > Marine > Coastal >...
ACATACGCGCCAATCCCGCTCCACGACTGGACGCCGCCGAGGCCCGATGCGGAGATGACGAGGAACTGCGTCGGCTGGATCTCGGGGACGAAGCCGGTGCCGTAGACGTTTGCGTCGGTGGCGTTGAAGTAGGTGACGAGCTCGGGGTGGGCCTTGGGGTAGAACAGACCGCCGCTGAGCTCGCTGCACTCGACGGGCATGGCCATGTCGGTGGCCTCGTCACGCTCCGAGATCATGAATCCAAGCCCCCCGTTGTGGGCAAAGGGGATGCGCTCCTGCAACTGGTCGACGATAAAGTCCGAGTGCCAGCCGGGGGCGGGGGCGTGGTCGTTGTAGGTGACCTCAAAGTGGTACGGCTGGAGGTCGAGCGCGTGGCCCGGCGGGAAGAGCGGCAGGCCGGTGGTGTCGTTGAGGAAGCGGCCCATCACGTGGCCGCTGATGGTCACGGTGCCCTGCCCGGGGGTGTAGTAGAGCTTCACAAAGTTGTCGGTTGTGTCCGACGCCGTGAGGTGGAGGAAGCCCATCGCAAAGAACTCGCGGCCGAGCGTCTCGGTGACGGCACAGTCGTCGGCAAGGATGACGGTGTCCCACGGGTCGTCGAGGAAGTGGTCGCGCAGCTGGTACTCGACGCCGACGCGCATGTTGCGGCGCGCCAGCGAGGGGTCGCACACCAGATAGTCCACCTTGCCGTCGCCCGACGAGGAGCTGGGCGCGGACTGTGACTGGGAGTGCACAATCCCCCGGCGCACCTGCGGGGGCTCGTATTCATAGTCAAAGTCGTAGTCGTAGTCATGGCCATAGTCGTAATCCCCACCGGGAAACTCGGGCTCGACAGGGGCGCGCGCGGGCTTGGTGCGCTCGCAGCAGGGCATCTTGGGCGTGACGCTCTCCGACGGCGACATGATCTGGCCGCACTCGGACTCGACGACAAAGCGGATCTCCGACTCGCCGCAGCGGGCGGGGTTGAGGCCCTGGGGGTCGCAGCGGTCGTCGCACTCCTTGCGGTGGAGCCAGCCCCAGCCGGCGATGCCGGTCTCGCCGCGCGCGTCCTCGCCAAGCGTGAGCTGCCAGCCGTCCTCGTTGGCGACGGCGCAGAGCGTGGTGGTGTCGTTCCAGTCCTTCATCGGCATGATGGTGCAGCAGTTCTCCTCGGAGACGACGCCGGGCTCGCCCCAGACACCGGAGAGGTCGTCCTCGACGCCCTCGGTGTACCAGCAGTCGACCATCCACGGCTGCTCGCGCGGGCGCGGCATGCCGTTGAGGATCTCCCACGAGTCCCAGTCGGTGTTGTCGGCGCCGTTGGACTTGTCGTAGCCGCCCCACGCGTGGCCGGAGATGTGGATGCCGCTCTCCAGAATGCGGAGCTTCATGGACGCGAGCGGGTGGGAGAAGTCGAGGAGGACCTTGCCGAAGAAGATGCCAAAGCCGGGCGGGGCCTTCTTCTGGTCGGCGGCGGCAAAGGTCGAGTTCTTCAGCCAGCCCCAGTGCGAGCGCAGGCCGTAGTCCATGTAGGTCTCCAGGAAGGCGGGCTCGACGGCGGCGTCGCAGTCCTCGTGGAAGAGGCAGGGCCGGTCGCACCCGTTGGCGGTGTAGAAGTCGGCGCAGGTCTGGGAGATGGGCTGCGTGGTCGGGCTGCACGGGTTTTCGACCAGCGTGCGCTGGCAGGGGCAGGTGCAGGAGTCGTCCTGGTCGTCGCAGAGCTTGCAGGGGCCCCAGAGCGCCGAGTCGCAGACGCACATGAAGGTGTCGGCGTGGAAGAGCGCGGCGTACTCCTCGGGGTCGCAGGTGTCGGGCGGCGGCACGAAGGGCGGGCAGGACGTCGACATCGACTCGGAGAGCGAAGGGCTGGTCGACTGGCTGTACGAGGCGGTCTCGTCGCAGAGCTCGTCCGGCGGCAGCATCATCGTGTCGTTGCAGCACTTGGAGCTCGTAAAGTGCAGGTTCTGGCAGGTGTCCTCGAGCTGCGTCGCGTTCATGCCCATGCCCAGCGGGACCGAGCCCTGGTTGTCAAACCAGATCTGACAGAGCGGCTCGGCAGAGACGACGTCGTCGATGCACATCTGGCGGATGGGCGGGCACCCGCCGATGAAGGGCTCGCAGCAGCAGGCCAGCGGCTCGCACTCCTCCTCGATGTCTACGCACTGGTTGCGCACGTCGGGGATGCAGCACTCTTTGAAGCAGCCGAGGTTGACGCCGATGAGGGAACAGGTCATGTTCCCCTGGGCGTTGAAGATCCGCGGTCCAAAGTCGCAGCACCCCTGTATGATGGGGTTGAGCCCGTTGGGGAGAGCGTCGTAGTCGATGCCGGGGTTCTCGCATGCGCACTCGAAGCAGATCGGCTGCTCGCCGCCGGGAATGCCCGCGTCGGGGTACTCGCCGATGCACGTCCGGTTCTCCGGAATGAACAGCGGGAAGAATGGCAGGTAGGCCAGGTCGCAGCACGGCTGCGGCGACGTCGACACGGACGCCGAGTGCGAGAGCGAGCGCGACTGGGAAATCGAAGGGCTCGCGCTCCCTGACCGAGACTGGCTGGCAGACGGCGAGGCCGACGCGCTCCGCGACTGGCTCTCCGGCTCGCTGCGGCTCTGGGACTGGCTGTCGCTGGGCGAGGCGCTGCGGCTCCGGGACTGGCTGTCGCTGGGCGAGGCGCTCTCGCTGGGCGAGGCCGAAATGGACTGCGACCGCGACTGCGAGAGGCTGGGCGGCGGCACGCACTTCTTCTCGACGACGAAAAACCAGTCGCCGGGGTCGCACCAGGAGAGGTCGGCGACGACGCCCCCGCTGCCGTAGTCGTCCGGCGCGTTGTGCGACAGACCGCAGTAGTCGCAGGGGTCGTTGCAGGCCTGGTTCATGAACCAGCCGTTGCCGACGATGCCGCCAAAGTCGTCGCCGATCGAGGTGTCGTTGATCTTGAGGTGGAGGCCGTTCTTGGTCTTGGCACAGAGCGGCGCGACCATGAGCGGGTCGAGCTTGGACGTGAGCGTGCCGCAGTTAGTGTCCGAGACCTCGCCCTCGGCGCCGTCAACCACGGTGACCATCGTGTCCGAAAAGGTGACGCCGACGGAGAACGTCATGTTGAAGAAGAAGGAGTGGGCGACAATCCCGGGCTCGTAGCCGTCCTGGTGGTGGTTGCTGTGCTCGGAGTCAAAGCCGCACCAGACGTCGCCGAGGAAGGAGATGACGGTCTCGTTGACGCACATGACGATCTGCGAGGTCGGATGGCTAAAGTCGCAGGTGAGCTCGCCGACGCGCAGGCCGACGGCGGGCGGGGTGTTGTAGATGTCACCAAAGACGGAGCGCACCGAGTAGCACATGTTGGCCATGGGCAGGACGGTCTCCTCGTTCGGGCACTTGTTGTACACCTTGCCAAGCGGCGCGGGGAAGAGGATGTCGTCGGTGCGCTCACAGCAGACGTCCGGGCAGGTGTTGCCGTTACCGCCGCAGGTGCCGCACCGGTCGTACGTGGTGTTGCCGCACACACAGGGGTAGTTCTCGCCGAGCTCCTCCTCGGCGTCGTCGCGGTCGCACATGTTCTCGCTGCAAATGCCAAAGACCTCGGGCTTGAGCAGGGGGTCGGGCGGGCAGGCGCACGGCGTGTCCTCGTCCTCGTAGAAGATCTCGACCTCGGTGATCTTGGGGTTGCACGAGGTGTCGTTGACCCAGACGCGGTAGTTGAGCCAGTCGCCGCCAAAGTCGACGCTGTCGTGGACGAGGTAGTTGGTGGCGCCAGCCGTGGTGACGGGGTTGGGCGTGTTGGACGGGACGCCCTCGGCAACGCCGGACCACGCGACAGGGCAGCCATCGTCGGACGAGATGGAGACCTGGATGGTGGCGCCACTGGCGGGCGCGTTGGTCTGGTCGACAAAGGTAAAGTTGGCATGGGTGTCGAGGACGTGGATTTCGTGGAGCTGGGGGAGGCCGCGGCGCTGGACTTCGTCGGGGCAGACGATGATACTCTCGGGGAGCATGATGTTGGTGATGAGGCAAAACGCCGTAAGAACGCACCCGGGCATGTCGGGAGATTGAGATTGCGACGGCGAGTGGCTTGTGGTCTGTGAGGTACTTTGACTCTGCGAATCCGACATTACATTTGTACGCGAAGAAGACTGACTTTGGCTCGAACTGGCGGAACGCGAGGTCGAGTCCGAGAGAGTCGCCGACCGCGAGGCCGAGCGGGACCGCGACATGGGCTCCGAGGACGAGGCCGAGCGGGACTGTGACATGGGCTCTGAAGGCGAGGCCGAGCCAGAGTGCGATCGCGAATCCGAGCGAGTCGTCGACCGCGAGGCCGAGTGGGACCGTGACATGGGCTCCGAGGACGAGGCCGAGCGGGACTGTGACATGGGCTCTGAAGGCGAGGCCGAGCCAGAGTGCGATCGCGAATCCGAGCGAGTCGTCGACCGCGAGGCCGAGTAGGACCGTGACATGGGCTCCGAGGACGAGGCTGAGCGGGACTGTGACATGGGCTCTGAAGGCGAGACCGAGCCAGAGTGCGATCGCGAATCCGAGCGAGTCGTCGACCGCGAGGCCGAGTGAGACTGGGATACAGACGCCGAATGCGAGGCCGAGTCGCTCGGGGAATGGCTGGATGACGCAGACTGCGAGGTTGACATCTGTTCGGTGCGTGTAAGGGAGTGTGAGCGAGAGAGGGAGGGGGAGTGGCTCTGTGAAAGAGAAGGGGAAGAAGAGCGAGATTCGGAGGCAGAAACAGAGCCAGAGCGAGAGTGGGAACGAGAAGGAGAATGCGAGCGAGAATAAGAGGAGGAATGCGAAGAAGAATGCGAGGCCGACTGCGACGGCGAGGCGCTCTGGCTGCCGGACGAGGAGGCGCTCTGGCTGTCACTTTGAGAATGTGACGCAGACTCCATCGGGGAAGGGGAAGTGCTCTGGCTATCGGACGGCGAGGAACTCTGGCTGTCGGAGGATGAGGCGCTTTGGCTATCAGACTGACTAGTACTAGAGGAGCGCGACTGACTGGGGCTGGCGCTAGAGGAGCGCGACTGGGATGAGCTGCGGCTCTGTGACTGGCTCCGTGACTGTGATCCGGTCTCCATCGTCGACGGTGACGCAGACCGGCTGCGACTCTCTGATCGCGACCGGCTGGCGCTGGTGCTGGCGCTAGAGGAGCGAGACTGTGATGTGCTCCGACTCTCCGATCGCGAACGGCTGAGGCTGGCGCTAGAGGAGCGGGACTGGCTGGGGCTGGGGCTGGCGCTAGAGGAGCGAGACTGTGATGTGCTCCGACTCTCCGATCGCGACTGGCTGGGGCTGGCGCTAGAGGAGCGCGATTGGCTAGGGCTGGCGCTGGAGGAGCGCGATTGACTGAGGCTGGCGCTAGAGGAGCGCGATTGACTGGGGCTGGCGCTAGAGGAGCGCGATTGGCTGGGGCTGGCGCTAGAAGAGCGCGATCGACTGGGGCTGGCGCTAGAAGAGTGAGACTGGGATGCGCTCCGACTCTCCGATCGTGACTGGCTAGGGCTGGCGCTAGAGGAACGCGACTGACTGGGGCTGGCGCTAGAAGAGCGAGACTGGGATGTGCTCCGACTCTCTGATCGCGACCGGCTGGCGCTGGTGCTGGCGCTAGAGGAGCGAGACTGGCTGGGGCTGGCGCTAGAGGAACGCGACTGACTGGGGCTGGCGCTAGAAGAGCGAGACCGGGATGCGCTCCGACTCTCCGATCGCGACTGGGAGCTAGAGATCGACTGCGTGACAGGGGTACAGATTTCCCCCTCGAGCTCGTCTTGGATGAGCCCTGCCAGTTCCGTAGCGTTGGCAACGGTGTAGTAGTCCAGCCCGTCGACAAGCGGGGCGACGCCGGAGACGTTCGACGCGATGATGGACGTCGATGTAAATGACGTTGGCGGCGCGGTCGAGCAGATAAACCCCGTTCCCGCGTTCAGGCCGTCGCTCTGCACCAGGGTCGTTGCATACACCGTGCTCACGCCCGAGCCAAACAAGATCGGGATGATGCGCGAGCCCGCGTCCATGAGCAGCTGGGCGTCGTCGCCGGCCCTCGAAGCGTAAAAGTCAGTGTTGCGCGCGTCTGTGCTGGAGCAGTACGCGTTCGACACCGTCGGGTTGCCGTCGGTGATGAAGATGGTGTTGTTGGGCACCGGCGACAGCGTGTTGGCGCGGGCGAAGGCGGCCTCCCAGTTGGTGTACCCGCCAGACTCGATCTCGTCGATGTCGCTCAGCAGCTGGACGACGTCCGCGGGATCGTTCATGTCCGCGTACACGCCGCTGCCCCCCTCAAACGGCGTGATCCAGCGGGTGTCTCCCGCAGTGCTGCCGGGGCTGGTGAAGAACCCCGTGCTCGGGCCGTCGAATTCGAGGACGGCAACCTTCGCCGCGGTGCCGTCGAGCAGCTCCACGAACTCCTTGACGGCGTCGATGTAATCGTCGATGAAGCTGCTTGTCGAGCCCGACGAGTCCACGATGATGAGCAGGTAAGACGTCTGGTTTGTCGCCATGCACATCTCCGACGGGCCCTCGCGGCGTCTCTGGCGGGGCGCGCTAGCGACAGGCTTGTCGGCGCGACGCGCAGGGGGTGCCGCGGGGCAGTAGGTGTCCTGGAGGGGCGCGTCGCATGCAGGCGTGTTCAGCCATGTCCGGCGCTTGCTGGGCCGGCTGACAGCGACTTCCCACTCGAAGACGCGCACAGTGGCATCGGTGGGCAGACCGGCGTCCCATTCCAGCGCGATCGTGCGCCCATCAGCGAACGACGCGGTGGACACGCCCACCCAGTCGTACTGGTAGTACGAGGTGGTGAGCTCGATCTCGCCACAGCTGAGGGGCCAGTCCGGCGTCGACGATGCCGTGTGGGCAATCGTCGTCACCGTCGTCGTGCCGTTGCAGTCGGAATGCATGACGAGGCGCGGCACGGGCGCGACGACGGCGTCGGTGTTGAAGAGGATGTGCATGTCAGCCGTCGCGGTCCCAAAATCTGTCGGCATGCCGAAAACCTGGCCGCCGCTGATCTTGTGCGTCGTCGGATTGACTCCGGAGAAGACCACGTGCGGCAGGCAGTCGTCGCTCGTGCTCGGGCAGAACGCGAGGTTCCGCACCAGCTCGCCGACGGCTGTGTCATTGGTCGGCGCGCCGCCGCACACAAAGGCCGAGCCCTCCTCGCCGGCGAAGGCGTCGTACCAGAAATCGTTCTGGTCGACCTGGCACGGCGCGCCGCCCGGCCCGGTGCCGAACACGATGCTGCCGTCGACCTCTGCCACAAACATGTCTGCGGATGAACTATGGGACACCGATTGCGACACTGATGACGATTGGGACGACGACGTGGACGACGACTGGGACGGCGATTGTGAGATACTCGGCGTCTGCTCCGTCTGGGGCTCGGAGCACACCTCGACGGTGAGGTTGCCCTGCACGATGTCGACCACGTCCGCGTAGCTGGCCGCGTAAAAGTAGTCGGTGCCCTGGAGCAGCGGGAGATTGCCCGAGACGGGCGAGCCGATCACGGGCGCATTGGGAAAGTTCGACGGCGGGTTTGAGCAGTAGCGGATCTTGGAGCGACGGCCGTCGCTGGAGATCGTGTTGGTCAGGAAGGTCGCGTCGAGCTCGTCGCCGACAAGCAGCGGGATGATGCGCGAGCCAGAGTTCTTGAGCATCGCCGCCTCCGCACTGGCCTCGGCAGCGTAAAAGTCCGAGTTCTTGGAGTTGGAGCTGTAGCAGTAGCCGTTGCAAGCCGTCGGGTTGCCGTCGGTCATAAAGACGGTGTTGTTCGGCACGGGCTCCAGAGTGCGCGCGCGCGCGAAGCCGGCCTCCCAGTTCGACCCCCCGCCAAATGTGAGCTCCAGGATGTCCGCGCGGATCTGGAGGACGTCGGCGGGGTTGTCCATCATCCGGTAGACGCCCGCCGAGCCGCCGACGGGCGTGATCCAGCGAGAGTTCATCATCGTCGCGCCCATGCCGTCCCAGTACGACGACGGCCCGTCAAAGTCGATGATGGCAATCCCGACGGGCAGCTCGTCCAGCTCGTCCACGAACGCGTTGATGGCGGCGATGTAGTCGGCCTCGTTGTCCTGGACGGTGTTGGACGTCTGCACGACAATCGCCAGATACGACGTCGGGCCGCCGCCGGTGCACACCAGCCCGGGAGCCTCGCGCCGCCGCCGGAGCAGGCGCTCCGACAGGGACGCGCGAGGTGCGCGGACCGCAGGCGGATCGGCGCGGCGGGCCATGGGCATGCTCATGCCGGTGAGCGCCGCGCAGGAGGCGTGCTCGAGCTGGCCGGTGCACACGGGCGCGATGAGGCTCTTGCGCCAGCGGTACGGCTTGTCGACAGTGAGCCCGAGCTTGTAGAGCCGCAGGATGTTCATGCCCATCGACGTGCCGCCCATCCACTCGAGCGCGAGGGTCTGGCCGGCCGTGAAGTTCACGGTGGAGATATCCGACCACTCGAACGTGTAGTACCGCGACATACCCATCATCTCGCCGCACATGGACGGGCGGCTGTCGTAGGTGGCGACCGTGGGCATGTACGTCGTGGACGTCGTCGTGCCGTTGCAGTCCTCGTAGATGCGCAGGAAGGGCGCGAGGGTGACGTTCATCTGGGTCGACACAATCATGTCGAAGGAGATGGTGGCGTTGCCGAACTCGGTGGGCACGCCAAAGAGCATGTCTTCCTTGAGGATGTGCGTCGACATGTTGGCGCCGCTGATGGCCAAGTGGGGCAGGCACCACGGCGTGGCGGCGTCGCAATACTCGCGGTCGGCGTTGGCCTTGCCGACCGTAGTCATGTTGGCCGCGGCGCCGCCGCAGTTCGCCGTGTCGCCCATCATGATGCCAAAGCAGTCAAACCACCAGTCCTCGCTGATGTTCTCGGGGCACGTCGCGTTCATGACGTAGTCGATCTCCCAATCCTCCATCGGGTCAAAGCCATAGTCATAGTCCATGTTGCTGGGCATGTCACTCGGGCTGGGACTCGGCGACGCCGTCGCTGCGCCGCATACCGAGAGGAAGAGGAGGAGGGCGAGGAGGAAGACCCGCCGGGCCATCGGGGCCGTCGGGGCCGTCGGGGGCGTCGCCGGAGTGGCAAAAGGGCGCATTTTTGGCAAATAGAGAGAGGCAAATCGAACCGAATAGGAACGGATAGGAACAAATAGGAACAAATAGGAACGAATAGAAAAAACAAAAAAAACTCGCAAAAACGGGATAGGATAGTGGTACAAGCGGCCATGCACTACAACGGCGTGTACTGAAAGATACCTTTCAGCGCCACCGGCAGATCACGGAATACGGCTGTCTAAAAATAGCACAAGAATAGATAGGAATAGATAGGAATAGATAGGAATAGATAGGAATAGATAGGAATAGATAGAGGAAGGGGAGAGGGAGGATAGATAGGAAAAAAAAACATAAAAGAGAAAACGGGGCTTACCGAGTAACTTTGGACGATAGACGTGGACTGTGAATTCGACCGAGATGTCGTTTGTGATGCCGACTGTGTTAGCGAGCGCGAAGAAGACATAGAATCCGAGGGAGAATAGGAATAGGACTGGGACTGCGACGCCGACGCCGACTGGCAGTTGGCGCACTCTGTCGGCAAGAGCGTGCCGTCGCAGAAGGGCGTGGTAAAGTTGACGACGGCACCGCCGGCGCCCTGCATCGACCACATCGACACGAAGAAAGGAACGCCCGCGGTGGCGTTGGACACGACAAACCACTCGAAGCGCGCGGTGTCGGTGAGCGCCGCAGTGTAGTCTGAGACGTTGAAGACGATGCTGGTGGTGATCATCATAAAGTCGTCGTGGTATGTAGGGAAGATGGTGAACTCGTCGGTCGCCGCGACCTCGGCGATGAGGTCACACTCGTCCCAGAAGCGCATGGTCTTTTGCATGTCAAGCAGCGGCAGCAGCTCCATCGCGTTCGGCACGTCGCTGATGTTGTGGGTGAGGTAGATGGTGATTTCCTCGACGGCGAGCGCGGCTTCAGGGGCAGAAAACTGGTGCTCCATGACAATGACCGGCGGTGTCCCGGGGAAGAGGACCGAACCGCGCTTGGGCGGCGACGTCTGGATGGCCCAGGGGATGATCATGAGCCCGGCGGGGACGCTGTGGTTGCACGGACGCAGGCCCAGCTCGAGGAACTCGTCGGGCCCACAGGCCATCTCGGGTGAGGCGCTGCGCGACATCGACTCGGAGAAGGACTGGGAGAAGCTCGCCGAAGGGCTTGCACTGGACGACGACGACCACGACTCGCTGTTGGACCGCGAGTGGCTCGGTGATGCTGACCGGCTGTCGGAGTGGGAATGTGAGTGCGACGGACTTTCACTAGAGCTGCGAGACACCGACCGACTCCTAGAGGATGACTGACTGGGCGAGGCAGACTGGCTCTGGGATTGCGACCGCGACACGCTGCGACTGTGACTGCGACTGCGACTAGCCGACGGCGACGGCGAATGCGACAACGACCGCGATACGCTGCGACTGCGAGACTGTGAAAAGGATCGCGATGCCGACCGGCTAGGGCTACGCGACGCGCTTTGCGACCGGCTCAGAGACGCCGAGACAGAGCGCGACTGGGACGGCGATGCGCTGCGGCTCCCGGATTGCGACGGCGAGGCCGATTGTGACGCCGACCGCGATGCCGACCGCGATCCGCTTGGTGATCCCGACATGGAGCGCGATCGGGACGCCGACATGCTGCTGCTGTATGACGGCGAATGCGACACACTCTGCGACCGCGAGCGGCTGGCCGATGCAGACACGGACCGAGACTCGGACGGCGACATACTCTGCGACTCTGATCGGCTGGCAGACCGGCTCCGACTGCGCGACGCGCTGCGTGACACCGAGTATGAGCGCGACCTGGAGCGCGACTGTGAAGGCGACATGGAGGCAGACCGGCTCTGGCTGGGCGATGCGGAGGTCGACCGGCTGCGCGACGCAGAGGCTGACCTCGAACGAGACCGAGACCGGCTCTGGATGGGGCTCCGAGACATCGACCGGGACTGTGATCCGCTCCTGCTCCGACTCGGGCTCGACGACACAGTCTGGGACCGCGACTGGGACATGGACTCGATGGCACTAGGGCTTGCCGACCGCGACTGTGACCTCGACTGCGACTCGACCTCTGACGGCGAGCGCGATCGCGACTGTGAGGCGCTGGGACTCTGGCTCCGCGATCTGCTGTACGACTGTGAGCGAGACCAAGAGTGCGAGCGGCTGCGGCTGTGCGACACCGAGGGCGACGCCGACCGAGACCGCGAGTGTGAGTGCGAGCGGCTGCGACTCGGAGACACGGACGCCGACGCCGATCGCGACCGGCTGCGGCTGGGCGAGGCCGACTGCGAGCGGCTGTCGGATAGCGACTTTGAGCGCGAGCGGGACCGACTGGGCGACATAGACTGGCTAAAGGACGAGGATGCACTGGGACTGCGCGACCGGCTCCGGCTCCGACTCTGGCTCTGGCTAGGCGACATCGACCGAGACCTCGACCGCGATCGGCTCTGGCTTGGCGACGGGCTCGTGCTCTGCGACCGCGACTCCGATCGAGACTGTGAGCGCGACCGCGACCGGCTCTGGCTGGGCGACATCGACCGGGACGCCGACTGTGACGCCGAGCGACTGCGACTCTGAGACGGGCTCATGCTGCGCGAGGAGCTGGGGGACTGGGACCGCGAACGAGAAGCCGACGCAGAATGCGACCGGCTCGTGGACATGGACGCGCTTGGGCTGGGTGAATGCGAATCTGACTGCGATCGCGACCGCGACCGGCTCCGCGACGAACTCGCGCTCCGAGAAGAGCTGGGCGACCGGCTGCGGCTGGCGGATGCGCTACGGGACCGGGACGCACTCTGTGAAGCCGACAAGCTTTCAGACATTGTCAAACTCCGGCTCTGCGATCGCGACGGGCTCTGGCTCCGGCTGGCACTCTGGGATGCACTTTGTGACCCCGAGCGCGACGCACTCCGGCTCTGTGAATGCGAGCGGCTGTCCGAGCACGAGACATTCGAAACAGCCATGCCGCCAAGCTGGACTTCGCATCCGCCCGACACCACTGCCGGCCCGTCGACGATGCCGAGCAGGCGTACGGGCGCGAACTCGTCAATCATGTCGACGGTGATCACAATCTTGGCGCCCGGGACGAGCAGGTCGATGGCGGGCGCGCCTAGGTCACAGTAGAAGAGCCGCTCCATGCAGTCCATAATCATACAGTCTGGCGTGCAGCCGTCGTCGGTGACGTTGGTCGTCGCCGTGCAGGCCACCGACGGCTCGAAGCTGCCGGGGCACTGCTCGGGGAGGAACTGGACGTAGAACACGGCAAATCCGGGGATGACGGTTGGCAAGAAGGCCGATGCCGCCGCGAGATGGAAGTCGAACGTGGCCGCGCCGGTGTAGTTGATGCCAAGGAAGATGCCGGGGTCGGTGATGGTCACTAGGACTTGGTAGTCGGTCGTCATGCTCTCCATGTTGGAGAGGTAGCCATCATAAGGGCACGACACAGGGACGGGCGAGGCCCAGACGTCCACATCGGCAGGCATGGGGTCGACTTGCATGTACGGGGACGTACCGACGCACGCGGAGGGGGACCGAGAGACGCTCGCGCTCGGCGAATGGCTGGTACTGCGAGACTGTGACCGAGACCGGCTGGCGGACCGCGAGTCGGACGGACTGGCAGACCGTGATGCGGATCCGCTACGACTATGCGAGGGCGAGGCGGAGCTGCTGCGGCTGTGCGACCGAGACGGGCTGGCAGACTGCGAGTCGGACGGGCTGGCAGACTGTGATGCAGATCCACTACGACTATGCGAGGGCGAGGCGGAGCTGCTGCGGCTGTGCGACCGAGACGGGCTGGCGGACTGCGACGCGGATCTGCTGTGACTGTGTGATGGCGACTGGCTGCGAGAGCGAGAGGCGGAGCTGCTACGACTGCGCGACATCGAGTCGGACGGGCTGGCAGACTGCGATGTGGATCTGCTGCGACTATGCGAAGGAGAAGCAGAGATGCTACGGCTGCGCGACCGAGATCGGCTCGGAGACTGGGAAGCGGAGGCGGAAGGCGAGCGAGAAGACGAGCGAGATCGGGAAGACGAGCGAGATCGAGAAGACGAGCGAGAACGAGAAGAAGAGAGCGAATGAGAAGAAGAGAGAGAATGGCTTACCGAAGCTGAGGACGAGCGGCTGGGGGACGACGACTGGGACAAGCTCTGGCTGGGCGACGCCGAGCGGGACTGGCTGTCGGACCGGGACCGGGACCGGGACGGACTGGCACTCATAGAGATAGAAGAACTCTGGGACCGCGACGACGACGCACTACGCGAGCTGGACCGAGACGCGGACGCGCTCTGGCTCCGGGACGGCGACAAACTCGATGACTCTGACTGCGACGCACTGGATGACCGGGACCGGGACTGGGACTGGCTGCACGAGCCGACGCCGACGGCCATCACGGGCAGCGGGACGGGGCATGTGCCGTTGATGGTCGTGGTGCCCTCCAGCCCCACAAAAATGACGGGCGCAATGATGTCCGGCTCCCCCGAGATGACGAGCGGCTGGAGCTCGATGAGGATCTTGGAGCCCACGACGAGCAGCCCCGCCGACCCCGGGCCAAAGTCGCACGTGTAGCGGCGCTCGGCGCAGGTGTCAAACACGCAAAAATCCGTGCAGTTGAGCGGGCCGACGGTGTCCGTGCCGTTGCACACCACAGTTGCCATGCTATCGGGACAGGCGGCGGGCGCGGATTTGGCGACGACGAGTTCGTCGATGGGGAAGACCGCGGCGGCGGGCGACGACAGGTAGATGTGGAAGACCACGCCGGCGTCGCCCGTCAGGTTGGCCCCGAGGAGCATGCCGTCCTCGACGACGGGGATCGTCACGCCGTACGGTTCGGGCATGTCCACGGCGTTGGCCACGAAGCCGCCGAACATGCACGTCGGATCGGCGGCGGGCACGGCGGCGAGGGACATGTTGACGTTGGTGGGCTGCTGGGAGAAGGGCGTGGTCGCTGCACAGCCCGAGGACGACGCGCTCCTCGACCGCGACCGGCTCTGGGAATGGCTCCGAGACCCACTGCTGGAGGGGCTGGACGACCGGCTGGATGACCGGGTGTGGGACCGGCTCCGGGACGCGCTCAGCGTCTGGCTCTGCGACCGGCTGTGCGAAAAACTGTCGGAGGGGCTGGCAGACACGCTGCGCGACCGGCTCCGCGAGCGACTCCGGGACGCGCTCCGGGACGCGCTCTGGGACGCACTCAGCGTCTGGCTCTGCGACCGGCTGCGCGAAAAACTGCCGGAGGGGCTGGCAGACACGCTGCGCGACCGGCTCCGCGACCCCGTAGAGCCTGCCGACGGCGACGACGACTGTGACGCCGACGCCTGCTCCAGCGGCGCGTTGCACTCGGTGAACTCGTACGCCATCTGGCCGTCGCGGAAGATGACGTCGAACTCGGACACCGGAAAAGACTCTATCGTGGCGATCTGCTCGTACACGAGACCGTGCATGTGCATCCCGTTGTGGCCGAACTTGCCCTCCAGCCCGCTGTAAAGCGTCGTGTCGGCCGCCGTCGTCTGGATGAAGCCGGTCCCCGGGTCGATGAATGCCTCGCCAGGAGTCGTCAGCGGCGGCTCGTCAAGCCCGACGAGGACTGCAAAACCGCCCCCGAACGAATCCTCGTCAAAGTAGAAGGTGCGGCCCAGAAACCCCGCGGCAGGGTACGGCGGCGGCAGGGCTCCCGTGGTCGGCGGCACGCGCGTGCGCTCAGAGAAGAGGGCCGTGGAGCCGGCGACGGACAGCACGTCCGTCGCATAGTTGACCGACACAAACTGGAGGGCGACGCCGCACGCGCCCATGATCTCCGGCGTCGAGTCGGGGTCTGTCGGAGTGTACGTCGTCGTGTTGGAGTTGACGTAGTACACCGTCGGCTGGAGGAACTCGACGACCGTCGTGTTGACTGTGCCGTTGATGGCGTAGGCGCCAATGTTGCCCTTGGCCAGCCCAGACGAGGTCAGAAAGTCATTCAAGTCGTGTGTCGACGTGCCGCCCTGCCCCGAAACAATAAAAAACTGCTGGTGAGCCGCCTCGTACACGGCCGCGCGGTCGAACGACGTGTAGTGCGACTCGCGGATGAACGTGTTGGAATCAAACAGACCACCCGGGAAGCCCGGAGGTGTGCGCGCCAGCGAATGCGACGCCTGCGCGATGCCGGGAAGCATGTCGTCGACGTCAAAGTAGCGCAGCTTGCCCGCGAAACGCGTGTTGCACTGGGTATCGCGCTCCAGTTTGCGCAGCGCGCGGACGACCTCGGCCACGGTGTCGCCGCGGACGCCCTCCAGTCCAGGCGGGCTCGCGTCTTCGGGCATGCTAAAGACAGAGGCATTCCCCGCATCGTGCACGCTGTAGACATGGCTGACGCCGGGGCAGGTGTACCCGAAGGCGCCAGCAAAACCCGGCGCAGTCGCTTCGACCAGGCCGTTGAAGCAGCCGACGCCCTCCTCGCACCTCGGACAGGGGCATGGCGGCGGGTACTCTGGCTCGCAAGTCCCGCGGGGCAAGAACGTCGACCCACCAACTGCGAAGACGGGGGCAGGAGTGAAGTCGACCACAAAGCCAAAGACGTTGACGCCGGCGATGGCGAGCGTGGTCACCTCGTCGTCTCCCTGTGGCAACAAGGAATGCGGCAGATAGAACTGAAGCTGCAACCCGACAGTCTCGCCAACCATGCGAGCAGCCAGTGTCTCGTTCATGCAGTTCGGCTCGTTCGCCGTTGATGCCTGGAGTTGCAGCGCCCACAGTGGCACATCCAGCACCGGCATCGTCAACGAGAGGTTGGTTGGCAGCAGGCCCACAGACGAATTTGCAGCCAATCCAACCATGTCGTAGAGGGAGATGATGTCCGATACCGTGTCCACGGTGATCTCGTCGTTCATCGTGACGACGCCCGAGTTGTTGACGATGACGCCACAGGTGTTGAGAGCACAGGCATCTAGTGTGAAGAGGGCGCGGGCATCGTTGCGCACCGCAGTGGCCTCAGCGATCGTGTCCAGGACGCCGACGATGGTCCCGGACGTGGTGTTGGTCTTGTATGCACCAAAGGCGACAGTTAGCCCGGCACCACCCGTAGGGGCGGAGAAGGCGTCCGGCGGGAACTCGTCCCAGATTTTGTCAGCGAGCTCGATCCGGACCTTGAAGATGTCCAGGTGGTCGATAGGCACCCCGTAGTACGGCGTCCCGATCATGTCTTCCATGTAGAGCTCCGAGGCGGTGGCGCCGTTGCCGTCCATGAAGAGTGAGCAGTCCGGGCACATGTCGAGCGACCCGTCGGTGCGCGCCGACTGGGAGGGGATCGCCGACGGTGTGACGGGCTCCGTCTGCGACTCGCTCTGTGACATCGACGCACTCTGGTTGCAGAACGGCGACGGCACCACGATGGTCATGCGCTCGCACTCGCGATCGGCCAGGTAGGTGACGGTGACGGGCTCCAGATCAGCGTCGCCGGTTCCGTTGATGAGCAGCTGGGCCCCGTGCACGCGGAGGCGGTCGGTCATGTCGTTGGTGCCCGGCGTGAAGACGTCATCCCATGTGATGGTGAAGAGCACGGCGAGGTCGTCCATCGACACGCCATAGTCGATCATCATCGCGAAACAGTCGGAGAAGTCGGCCTCCAGGATGACGTGCCGCTGGAAGCTGGACACCAGATCGTCCGCCTCGCCCAGCAGCGTTGCCGCTGCCAGGGAGCCCATGACCGTCGCCGTCGGCACCGTACAGTTGAACTCGTCACACAGAGCATCCTCGACAATCAGCGACGCCTCGGTGTTCATCGCCAACAAGGCCAGGTCGAGCGAGGCGTAGTAGCGGATTTTCAGGTTGGTGACACCGCCCGTCGCGTTGGCCTCGGCGTAGGCGGCGGCGAAAGACGGGCCGTTGAGGCGGAAGTCGATGCGCGCGCTCTGTGGCGTGGAGATGGGCCCCGAGTCGAGCGCATCGGCGGGGAAGCTGTACGACAGACCGGTGTAGTCCGGGACCAGCGCATAGTCGGTGCCAATCTTCCAGCCCTCGTTCGGACACAGGCGCGGGATGGGCGGACACTCGGGCGTGCCAAAGAAGAAGATGTCGGTGTTATTCTCGCCAAAGACAATGGACTCGTCTGGTGGCACAATGTCGACGGCCGATAGGAAACCTCCGGGAGCCAGGGGAGCGCTCGTGTCATTGAGCTGGCAATACGATGCCCCACTCTTGAAATCAAACCACGGAATGTGATCGACGAGCGCGCCGTTGTTGTACTTTGGGATGGTCGTGCTACACGTGACGTAGATGCCCTCAATCGGCGCACCCTCGGGCCGGGTGATCTCGAATCCGTAGGGACTGTTGGCGAACGTGAGATTCGCCTTCTGGGCACGTGTCGTGACAATGCGCACCGTGGCCAGAACCTGCGCGGCGCCGGCAACAAAGATGTCTGCGACTTCGACGAGCACGTCTTCTGTGATGGGGTAGACGCCCGTGACCAGTGCCGCGACGGGGGCGTCATTGGGAGCCATGACACTGCACACGAGCTCGTTCCACAGCGGCTCCGACGCATCCGTGGCGTTGGTGGCAACCTCGGTAGCCGTATCCTCGGGACTGAGGAAGACTTGGATGTTGCCCGAACAGTCCTTGGCCATGACAGTCATGCTACATTCAGTCGTCAACCCAGCAGTGATGTCGATTCCCACAGTATGGATGTCGGTGCCAGGAGGTGTACCGTCGACTTTTTTCGGAAAGTCGTTTTCGGCCGGCAGGAAGTAGCGAAAGTCCGCGGGGACGCCGCGCTCGAACGCAATGCGGCGCTTGGCCCCCTCGGGCGCGTCATGGGTCCCGGCCGCCGAGTAGTAGAACATCGACGAGGACCCGTTGATGGCACATCCGTCGAAGCAACCACACGTGGCGCCGGTGATGTTTTGCGGGGCACAAAGAGGGCTGTTGGGGACGATGGCGACGGAGCCGAGCGTCGGGAAGTCGAACTCGATATTGCCAATGTAGATCTCGTCGCCGGGCCACAGCTGCGGGAAGATGATGTCCAGCGTCGGCGCCGACCCGTCGCCAAGGGGAGCCAAGTCGGCCGCGGTCAGAGAAAGAACAAGGTCCTGGTCCCAGGTAAACCCGACCTTGTCAAAACCGCCGACGAGCGATGGACACGCCAGGGTGAAATTGGTGGGCGTCGGATCAAACCCCGCGACGGCCTCGAATTCGTCGCAGTAGCCGCTGGCAAAGAGGAACGGGGGGCGGATGTCGGCGTTGCGGTGGGACATTCCCTCGGCGTATGCGGCGACGTGCTCGGCAGAATACCGACGGATGGCGTCGAACGTGACCGAGATAGTCAACGGCGGCACAAACATCGGCCCAAAGCTCTCCTGGGTTAGCGGGAAGGACACACCGACCCATGGCTGGAAGACGTCGTGCTTGGGCGTCAGTCGGTACTGGAGCGGACAGTTCCCGCCGTTGGGACAGACCCGCTCCAGGTCCGAGCCGCGCTGGAAGGGTCTGGGGGTGACCTGTTGAAGACTCTCGCTCCGGCTGACGGACTGGCTCTCGCTGTGCGAATGCGACTCCGACCTCGACTGAGAGAGAGTTATGAGCCGCTCCGACGACGAGTGCGACCGGCTGCCCGAACGCGATCCCGTGTGCGACCGCGAGTGTGAGCGCGACCAAGACTCGGATTGGCTCCACGACTGGCTCTGGCTCTCGGAGCACATCTCCTCGTTGAGCACGGTGGTGTTGAGCTGGAAGGGGCAGGTAATGCCAGACGCGACGTCGGCGATCGAGTCGTCCTCGAACTGGATCCCGTTGAGATAGAGCGGCACGCTCGCGTTGCTGTGGGTGATGTTGACGATGATGTCGGTGCCGACCGGAAGCCCGACAAAAAAGCCCGCGAACTCGAACGCCTCGAAGCAGCGGAAAATGCGCGTCGCGCACGTCGCGTTCAAGCAGTCGGCGGGTCCACACTCTGCAAATCCCTCGCCGACATCCAGGCACATGGTCGACACCACGACTGGCGTGTCGCACGTCGGGTAGATCACGGTGATGCGCCCAGAGAGGTCGGCCGGATTGATGGCGCCGGTCGGGCTCGCCAGGTGCAAGTAGAAGTTGTTGTTGGTCGTCAGACCCGCAGTCGCGTCGACGCCAAAGACGTCGCCAGGGAAGGCGACGCGGTGTGTGACCTCGATGGAGTTGGGCTGGATGCCGCCCGAGTTGCGGATGGTGCCGTTGAAGGGGCAGTCGTCAGGGGCCGCAAAGGCCTCATGGTCGAGGATGCCGTCGTCGACCTGGTGGTACTCCGACGAGGCCGCGGCGCCCGTACAAAACGAAGTCGAGCTTGATCTCGACTGGGACGCCGACTGCGACGTCGATTGGGAAGACGTTTGGGACGACGACCGGGACAGGGACTGGAGCCGATCCGATGCCGACTGCGACCTGCTGTTCGAGCGCGAGCGCGAACCACTGCGGGACCGCGAACCACTGCGAGACTGCGACGCCGTCTGGCTCTGCGACGCCGACGCCGACCGCGACTGGCTCTCGCTATAGCTGCGAGATGAGGACATCGAGTGGGACGACGACTGCGACGGCGACGACGACATGGAGTGGGACGACGACTGTGATGGCGACTGGGAACACTCGACCAAAAACATGCCGTCCAGCGGGACCGACTCGAACTTGGTGCACGACGTGTCCGCAAATACAGACCGGTTGACGCGGGTGTAACTCGAAGGCGTGGCCTGTGTCTCGTCGGTCTTCAGGGCGAGGTCGTACCACAACACATTGGCGGGCTCGTCAAAGTAGGCGTCGTACCGGGTGTCGCGGATCTCCAGCCAGTACGTGTCGCCCCCGGTGATCCCGGTAGTGAGAGTGTTGGGGTCGGTATCCATGACAATGCTGTACGCGGTCTCCACGCATTGGTCGGGGCCAATGGTTCCTTCGCATGCCGTACAGGCCGACGAGACGTCGACCAGCGTGGCGTTGACCGTCTTCTCCTCGATGGTCTGGATGCGACAGCTGGAAGGGCCGACCTCCAAGATCGTGACCGTGTACGTGTTCGGCCGCGGGACGGAGCCGACGCTGTCCCACGCGTTGGTGAAGCGCGAGAGGATCTTCCAGTGGAGCTCGATCTCGTCGGCGTCGATGCCAAGGTTGAAGATGGCGGGGTCTCCCCCCTCGATGGTGAAAATAGTCGACAAGGCGCCGCGCTGGGCGAGCGCGCGATACCCTGGAAAGAACTCGGCGGGGCAGACGTCGAACGCGTTGCGCAGGAAGATGTCCGGTGACGTCTCGGACTCGTAGATGTCCAGCTTGCAGTCCGGAGACGACGACGACGACGCGCTGGACGACTGGGACTGAGACGATGACTGGGACTGAGACGATGACTGGGACTGAGACGATGACTGGGAATGAGAGCACGCGTCAAAGGAATTGAGCAAGGCCGCGGCACAGGGAACATTAGTGTCCACAGTGACGAGGGGATCGACAGATCGGTAGCTCGTAGGGTCATTGGCAGTGTCGCCAGACTGAAAGACTGTGACATTGGTGATGCGAATTGGACGGAAGGGCGCAGCGACCTCCTCGGCCCTGATAATGAGCCCCTCACTGGGAGATGGAGTCGTGGCGATCTCACAGTCAAACCACCGGGCCGTGATAACACCATCGAGGTCGTCACATTCGCCCGAAGCACTGGAGGTAGAAAAAAGAAAACAACTCCCAGAGTCGACCACAGTGGTGCCGCACGACGCCACGAGCTCCCACTCCACCGTCATGAGGGGCGTAAGGGCATCAATGAGAATGCGCACACCGACATAGTGGGTCATTGTGTTCGGAAATGCGATACCCCAGATACTGTGGAAACTGGGTGTCAGGCCAACATACTCGCCCATGATGAAAAGCTCATCGTGGTCCGGGACGGCTCGGATGTTGTCGACGCAACCGGAGCTTGCCTGCTCGATGTAAGACGGATTCGACGATGCCAAGGACGCGGGAGTCTGGCCAATAGGTGACATGCACGGAACCAGGGACCGACTCGCCGATCGCGACTGGCTTTGTGACATCGACTGGCTATGCGACCGCGATTGGCTGTGCGACTGAGATTGGCTGCGCGACTGGGACAGTGTCTGGTTTCGCTCAGACCGTGACCTCGATTGACTATGAGACCCGGATCGGCTACGCGACTGCGACAGCGTCTGGTTTCTCTCGGACTGCGACGTGCTGTGGCTGTGCGACTCCGACTGGCTGCGCGACTCCGACTGGCTGCACATGATCTGGGTCTCGTCCAGCATCGCCGGGGCACACTGCGACCCCGCGATGGTGGTGTTCGCCAGCGGCACAATGGGCGTGTAGTCGGCGGGGAGGATCTGGGATTCGTCAGAGCGGACACGGACGCCGGTCACAACGAGGTCGTCGGCGTCATCGTTGTCAAAGCCACTGATGACCACATAGTTTCCCTCGTCCGGCATGGTGGTGATGTTGCAATGAAAGCGCACAAACCGACAGGGGCTGCACAGATCGGTACAATCCGACGAGTCGGATGCCGCATCCACCGTACAGTCGCCACCGACGACAAAGGCGTCGGTACACAGCGTGCGCACCTGCCACACCATTAAAGAGTTTGTCTCGGCCGCTGGATCGACGCCGAGCAGCTCGACAGCGAACGCGTGGTAGGTGTCTGCCGGAAAGTCTTGGCCCCACAGCACGTAGTCGTTGCCGACGATGTACGGCCCAGAAAGAAGGACGGCGTCGGCAGGCGCACCGCTGTAGTCGATGCGTTGGACGCATCCCGCGGTCTCGTCATAAGCAATCATATTGTTTGCCGCCACCGCTGGCTGTCCAAGGACGGACTCGCAAGGCAGAAAGCTCCGAGACGTGCTACGCGATCGCGACGACGACCGCGACCCCGACTGCGATCGCGACTCGGACTGCGACCGCGATCCCGACGGCGACCTCGATCCCGACTGCGACCACGACTGAGAGCTGCTGCGCGACGGGGACATGCTCCGACTCTGTGACTGCGACCACGACTGCGACTGCGACCGCGAGTTCGAGCTCGACTGCGACTGCGAGCGCGAGCACGAGTTCGAGACGTCCTGGGCGGACTCCTCCAGCGCGATCGGGCACCCGCGGCAGCCCATGCCGTTGTCTTCAAAGAGGTCGTACGTGTGCTGGAGCACGCGGCCGGCGGGCGACTCCGACGCGCCGGCAAAGACGCCGATGAAGCCGAGGCGGATGTCGGCAGTGCCTGAGTAGGTCACGTTGACGACCACGCGCGTGCCGGCCACAAGCAGGTCGCGGTTGTTGGTGGTGTCGAAGGCGTCAAACTCGCACCCGATGACGGTGAAGTCGCACCCGGGGCAGGTCTGGTCGCAGCCGGCGGGGTAGCTGGCCGTGTCGAAGAATCCGCGGTTGTTGGCCGTCTGGCCGCAGACGAGCGCCCCATCGAGGGCCGCGCGGGCCCCCGTGCAGTCGTTCGGGTCGATGAAGATGTCAATGTCGATGAGGTTGAAGATGCCGGCCGTGCTGCCGTCCGTCCGGTAGAAGCCGAACCCGACCTTGGGCACGCGGTCGACGTTGCCAAAGCCGGGGAGGTCCCCGTTGCCGCGGTAAATAGCTTGCGTGACGTCTTCACCAAAGAGGATGCCCGCGCCCGTCGAGATGTAGACAAAGTTGAACTCGTCCGGCGTGGCGTCGACGTCGTAAAAGTAGGCGTTGCAGGCACTCTCGTTCTTCGGGTAGGCCGTCATGTTCGCCGCCGGAAAGGGCAGCTGCGAGAGCGTGGGCTCCAGGGGCGAGAGCACGCTCGCGGGAGTGACGGGGATGCCGAAGCCCGTCGTGTTCAGGCACACTCCAGGCAGCGAACACGGCAGCAAGGAGTACACCGTGCCGCCGGTGGCGATGTCGATCGTGTCGAACTTGACTTGGAAGTCGACCTCGCCGACGTCATCCGATCTCCGGACAACGCGGACTTCAAAGTAGAACGGGAAGGCGACGTCGTCGGCCGTGTACGAGCACGTCACCGTGCCGGTGTGCCCCAGAGGGTCGGTGCCGAGCACGATGTCGTTGGTGTCGGACGTGCACGCCGTGGCCGCCTTGTCGCTGACGCGGATGAGCTGCGCCCGGATCTCGTGGTTGAGCAGTCCCGACTCGCCGACGACCTCAAAGGACGCCGACATCTCGTAGCCGAGCGTCGGATCCATGCCCGCGGCCCCGAACGTCGTCGGCGCAAACCACGTCGTCCAGCCCGCGGGGTCGGTGCCGTCGCTCATGGCCAGGAAGTTGTACAGGAGCCCGTCGGCCCCGAGGAAGAAGAACTCGACGTCGCCGACGTTTGCCAGGAAGAACTGGTCTGCACACTCGCCCGGCGGGACGGGCGGGGGCGTGCTCGCGCTGGAGCTCTGCGACTGCGAGCAGGACATGTCGGGCGCGGCAATCAGGTCGACGGTCTCGGGGCAGGTCCCGCCCGCCACCAGCGGCGTCGCGTCGGTGAACGACGGCACGGTCGTCTGCGCGTCGGTCTCCTGCACCATCACTTGGTACACGGCGATGTCGGCCGTCGCCGTCGGGTGGGCCACGTCCATCTCCAGCTGGTAGCCGACCGCCAGATCAGCCACCAGCACCCCGCCGCCGCACACAAACTTGGCCGTCGCGCAGTCCTCTGCCACTCCGCAGACACTGTCGCACAACCCATTGTCGGTACCCATCATGTCCGGCCGGCACTCGGAGGCATGCACCGAGGCCCCGCATTCGCCCACGATGGTCAGGTTGACTTGCATCGCCGCGAACGACACCGTGTCGTCGTCTCCCAGGAAGGACAGCGAGATGTTCAGGTACGTCCCGCTCAGGTCGATGTCGAACACGCTGAAATCCGGCGGCCCCGATCCCGCCGTCACGGTCTCGACGATCTGGAACACGCCACTCGACGTCTCTTGGTCGGCCACGTGCACAGCTGTGCAGCTGCCCGACGCGACGAAGGCTTGGAGATCATCTGTCACCAAACCAAGTCGCCCGTCGATCTTTGAGGTGCACACGGCATGTGTGCCGTGCCCTGCCACCATCACTAGCAGCAAGATCACGACCACCGTCGCGTGCCGTCCCATTGTTATCACACTTCTCTCTCTCTCTCTCTCTCTCTCTCTCTCTCTCTCTGCTGTAGGGTCCTCTACCTGTTTCTGTAGGGCCAAACGAGTCCGCCCAATACATTCTTATTTCCTTATCGTCTTACGCGTCATGCTCGAAAAAAAGAGGAGGGCGCAAAAGATGTTGTACCTTCATGGCGTATAATACGGCGTGGACTAGGAAGAAAGGATGATAGAGACAGTGGAGCAGATTGTTGAAAAGGTATAGTATGTGGATTCTGATCATTCTAATCGGGCTGGCCACGGTTGCGACAGCCGTGTCCCCGCCTATGGCGACAGCCGTGGCGCCAAACGTCGGGATGGAAGCAACAACGGTGACAGTGACAGTATCGGGGATTCATTTCCAAAACACAACGGAGGTTACAATCGGGACCGCCGCATGCGTGCTCCAAACCCCGGGCGGGGCGCCGAACTGGCCAGTCATCGAGCCGTGCCTCCTACAGACGACGCGCCTCGAAGCGTGCCAAGTGGAGGAGGAGGAGGAGGCGACCATCCTTCCCGGCGAACTCCAGCCGTGCGACCAGAACAACGCGTGCGTCCTGTGGACCAATCTGGGGCAAAGCTGTGGGTCGGTGTCGAGCACATCCATCTGTCAACTCCATCGCTGCCTGCTACCACGGCACAACCAATGCTATGGATTCGACAACACGCCCGACTTTTCGTGGTGCGCCGACGGCCGCGCGTGCCTGGGCGGTGCGTGCGTCGACGCGCGCGGCGAGAGCTGCAATGCGACCATCGCCTGCACGCTCCCCGCCGACAACGGCCTCCTGCCGGGCCTGCACAACGTGACGCTGACCACGCCGAACGGGACCACGACGCTTGTCGACGTCTTCCACGTGATGCCCGAGCCGCGCGACATCATCGTCGGCACAGACGCGTGGATTGGGCGCGTCCGCGGGCCGGCGCACGACGGCGTGGACGACGCCAGCTCGTACGGGTATAGCGACTACGACTATGCCACGCCGATGCATTTTTACGGCAGCAGCAGCGGCGGCGGCGGCGGCGTGGTGTCGACCGGCACCGAGTTCTATGCCCAGGCGCTCCAGTTCAGCGACGGCGTCGTCTACTCTGACCACGTCTTGTCGTTCACCGCCGACGGCGTGCCGTTCGGGGTCTCAGACCCCTTCCCCGCGCTGGACATCGGCGGAGCGTCGCGCCAGGACGTCGTCGTCCATATCTGGGTCGAGTTCGCCGACGTCTCGCCCACGCCGCTGCTGGCGGCGCTCAACTGGACGGTGACGTACACGCCGCGCCCGCTCATCTACAGCCTGTGCCCGTCGGCGGTATTGGCTTTTGTCGACAACACCGTCGTCGTCCAGGGCGAGCACTTTGTGGCATCGGACTTTTTCGAGTGCAGGCTGGACGGCGCGGTTGTGCCGCACGCCGTCATCAACGAGCGCACCGTCCACTGCACCGTTACGATCGTGTCAAACAGCACGGCGTCGCTGCCGCTCCAAATCACCAACGACCGCCTCACCCAGGCGCCCGCGCCGGGCACCGTCTCGGTCACCGGCGCCTGTGGCCTGATCAAGCCCAACTCGCGGCCCGTCGGCGACGCCTGCCTCTGCGATCCGGGCTTCCAGGACACGGGCGCCGCATGCGTCCCTTGCCCCGACGGCAGCTACCAGCCCGCCATCGGCCAGGGCGCGTGCATCCCCTGCGACTCCACGGAGGACACGAGCGGCGCCGCGGGCAGTCTCTCCGCGGCCGCCTGCCGGTGCCGCGCCGGCCGCTTCCGCGCGGCGCCGGACGACATCAGCTGCACCCTGTGCGGCATCGGCATGACGTGCGACGAGGGCGTGGTCGCCGTCGCGCCGGGCTACTGGCGGCACGCCGAGGCCAATCTCTTTGTCGCCGAGTGCCCCTCGGGCAACACGGGCTGTGCGGGCGGCGCCGGCGCGGGCGACAGCCTCTGCGCGCGCGGGTACGAGGGCCCGCTGTGCAGCGTGTGCGCCCGCGGATACGGAAAGATCAACGACATCTGCGTCAAGTGCGAGGACCACGACGCGAGCGTCGGCATCATGGTCGCCGTGCTGGTCGTCTGGATTGTCGTGCTCTTTGTGGTGATCCGCAGCACGACCAAGCCGGGCGAGGACAACGCCGAGGTGAGCACGGTGGTCAAGATCGCCGTCAACTACCTCCAGGTGCTCCACGCCGTCTGGCTGCTGAGCGACTCCTGGGGCACGCTCGGCGACTGGCTGCTGGGCAGCACCAGCCTGGTGTCGATCTCGACGTCCTTCATGCCCGTCCAGTGCGCCGTGCGCACCGACTTCTACCAGTCGATCGGCGTCACCATGTCGATGCCCGTGATCATCGCCGCGGGGCTGTTCGTCCCCTACGCCCTCGTGCACATCTTCCGCAAGAGCCTGGTGCTGGCCTACACGGGGCCGACGCCGGTGCGGATGGCGTCGATCGAGATCTTCCACTCCTACCTGACGGCGCTGCTCATCACGCTCTACTTCATCCACCCGCGCATCGCGCAGGACGTGTTTGGGTCGCTGAACTGCGAGCACGTGCGCGGCACCGGCACCAGCTACATCGCGCGCAACATGAGCGTGGACTGCGGGACGACAGAGTACCAGGTGTACCGCATCGTCGCCGTGCTGTACATTGTCGGGTACATCTTTGGCGCCATCGCCTTTGTCGGCTGGCGCATCCACGTGAACCGCGCCGCGCTCAGCATGGCGCGGATGATCTACACGCTCGACAGCCCGATCTACGTCTACTTTGTGCGCGGGTACAGCCAGACGCAGCACCTGTGGGAGGGCGCGGTGCTCATGCGCAAGCTCGGCATCGTCCTCTGTGGCGCCTTCCTGTCCAACGGGCTCGGGCTCCTGGGCGGGCTGATCATCATCGGGCTCTCGCTGGTCTACACCGTCATCAAGCACCCGTACCAGCGCACGCCGGGCAAGCACATCGACCCCAACCGGCTGGACACGTACGCGCTGGCGGCGATCGGCGCCACGGTGCTCCTGGGGCTCGGCGCGATCTTTGTCGACCGCGACGTCGACGTGGCCATCTTCTTCCTGCTGCTGCTCTTCAACGGCGTGGTCGTGCTCGTCCTGGGCGCGGCGACGGTCTCGCGCCTCAAGGAGCCTCTCCAGCGCGCAATGGCCGTCGTCGCGGCGAGCCTGCACCTCCACGAGCAGCGCAACTTTGAGAAGGCCGCCGAGGCCGCCGTGGCCAACGGGCGTGCGCGGCGGCGGCGCTCCGGCGCCCCGGGAGCCGACGCGGCTCTGTCCACGACGGAGATGTCGGTGCTGCCGCTGCCGCCGCCGCCGCCGCCTCCCTCCTTGCCCGGAGGAGACATACGAGAAGTCCAGCTGGAGGCTGGGGGCACCAGCGCCGGCGCTGGCGCCGACGACGATCCGGCCATGCCGGCCGAGTCGACGAGCTCGCGGCGGGGGCGCATCACGTCGGAGACGGTCGTGCGTGTGGAGGACACCTGGCCGGGGCCGAGAGGCGGCGGCGGCGTGGGCAGCGGGCTGCCCGAGTACAAGGGGACGCCGCGGCCGACGGACGATGATATCGACTACGAGACCGGGCTCGCGCTGACGGCGAGCCGCAGCGGCGATGCGCTCGACGATAGAGGCGGAGGCTGCGGCGGGCAGAGCGAGTCCGGGCGGAGTTCGCGGCGGTCGGGGCGGCCGTCGCCCATCACGATACCGGTAACGGCCCCATACATTCTCTAATTGATAGGAGGGGGTTTCTTCGTGTTCAGATTTCTGGTGTATCAAAGGAAGGGATTAAAAGAAATGCAGTTTATTGACGCATTACATCTCCAGAACAACGAACCGCCACGACGACGGTTGCCTCTCGTCGATGCTGTCAAAGTCATCATCGGACAACCTATATCCATTGGGGGGCGTCAACGACATTTTTACCGTCATCTTAGTACCGGTGCGAAGATCGGAGACGAGCGTCGCGCGGACGACAGATGCCACTCGCTTTCCCGCGAAGAACGGGGCGATCGCCCGGAACTTTCCAGTAGGGTCGTCTTTCTCCGGATCGAATAAGATGACATGGGCCGTGGACTGACAGGCCGTCTTGGCGGCGTTGACACTGGCAGTGATCCGCGCCCGCGCGGCTCCGAGGATGGCTCTCACCAGCGCCTCCAACTCATCTTCCGTCATCCCAGACGACCCCAGGTCGGCGGGAAAGGCATCCAGATGACCATGCGACATGTTGCAATCACTCAACTTTAATTTTTTTTGTATTTTTTCTTTGTTGTTGCCGAGAGAGATAGAGAGAGAGAGAGAGAGAGTTGGAGGGGGCTCCGCCCCCTCCAATATCAACACGCGCCGTTGGGCACAGTTTGGTGTTTTTCCTTGAGCTTGGAGAGGTCGGTGCCGATTGCGACGTAGGCGAAGAGTTCGCGCTGGACATCGGCGAGGGCGGGGCGATACTTTTCGGCGAGACGCTTGCCGATGTCGGCGAGGTCGTGGCCGGTGTCGGCGGTGTAAGAAGAGGCGTCCGCGGGGTCATACGAAACGGCGGCGGCGTCACTGTCGGCAGTGCCGGCGTTGATGCAGGCCTTAATACGGGCCTCGTATGCGCGGGAGAGACACTTGTCCAAAACAATCATCTCGTACGATTTCAGCTCCATGTGACGGGCGATGCGGGAGGCGGCGGCGTCGGTCAGAGGGCCAGAGTCGCCGAAATGGTACACGAGAAACCTGCGGACGCACTCGACATCGACGCCCTCGATCTTGTACCACGAAGAGACGCGGCGGAGCACGGCGGGGTCGAACGTCGTCAGGCGGTTGGTGGTGAGGTAGAAGACGGAGCGCGCCGGCGCCTCGGGCCCGTCGAGCAGGTTGAGGAGGGCAGAGAAGGTGACCCCGCCGCTGCCTTCTCCTCCGGTCGCCATGTCGGGGGCCACCGTGGACATCCCGCGGTTGTCGATGTTGCGGAAAGCAACACCGGCGACGCCGGTGTCGCCCTGGGGGAAGATCTCGTCGAAATCCTCCATCACAATCACGTGGGCCTCGTTTTTGAGGCAGCTCATCGCCCGGATGAGGCACTGCTCCGTCATGGCGCGGATGTTCAGCCGATAGACGTCGAGCTGGAGCTCCGCGGCAATGGCCAGGCCGATGCTGCTCTTGCCGGTGCCAGGCGGCCCGTACGCGAGGATGATGCGACGGCCGGCGTTGGGGAGCGTGGAGACGTTGCGCATGACCTTGTACGCCTGGATGTCGGCGCGGATGGTGTCCTGGAGCCCGCCGCGCAGGCAGATCGAGTCCCAGCTGCGCCACGGCTTCGTCTCGCCGCCGTGCCAGTGGCGATGCCCCGAGTCGTACTGGAGAACAGTCGTGGTCGGCTCCATGGCTCGCATCAGCTTGACGGCACGGCCTTGTTCGGCCATACCGGCGGCAATCAGCGCATGCAAAACGTCGAGAGGAATAGCACTGGCGTCGACCGACAGCGTGGCGCTCAGGTTCGGCGCGGGCAGGACCCCCGACATGAAGACTGTGCCGAACGGCCGATCGGCAGCGGTCTCCACGACGAGACGCGCGTCGACGCCGGGGAACAGTGGGAAGACGATCGTGCACTCGCCGGAGATGTACAGCTCGGCCGCGTTACTCCTGTTGATAAACATGGGCACGGACCCCTGGGAGCCATGCTCAATCAGGCACATCGTCACAAATCTGTTGAACTCACTCCCATCTGCTTCGCGAACAAACCCGATGTCGCGGATGACATGCCGGCCGCCGACGGTCCCTTCGATGCTTTCCGGCAAGAGCAAGTTCTTTTTCGCCGTGAGCGCGTGCGCGAGGTAGCCATTCTCGATCTTTCTCGCTGTCGTCGTCGTCGCCGTCGTCGTCGTATCCGTCATCTTCTTGCAAACTTGCCTGGCTAAGGGTTGTATTTTTTTGTATTTCTTTGTTGTTGCCGAGAGAGAGAGAGGAAAAGAATCCCAACAGGGGGGGGTGGAAGGGGGCGGAGCCCCCTTCCACTCTACAAGGCGTAGGGCATGGCAGAGCGCGGCAGATAGGCGTTGGTTTTGCCCTGGAGGAAATTCGTCATGGCCGCAAAGTCGGTGGTGTGGGCGTCGCCGTGCACGGGGCACTGGCCGGTGTTGAGGAGCCAGTCGTACCGGGCCTTGTACGCGACGACGTCGATGATGTGGCGGATGTAGCGGGCCAGCTGGACGTACGGGCCGTTCGGCTTTGCTTCGGAATCCGCCAACACCTGGCACCGCATCGCCATGTCCGCGTATTCCGCATTCGGGGGGCACTGGAGGACGTCGTAGAAGGTGCGGATCGGGCCACGTCCTCTTGACGGAGCGACAGGGCCGTTCGACGGCTGGGGAGACCCGCCCTGGGGAGACCCGTCCTGGGGAGACCCGCGCTGGGGAGGGGGGCCCTGGGGAGGAGGAGGGACGCCCTGAGGAGGGACGCCCTGAGGAGGGACGCCCTGAGGAGGGACGGCCCGGGGCTCCGGCGGCGACTGGCGCTGCTTGGAGCGCTCAAAGTGGGCAGCGAGGGCTTTGCCCTGCTTGCGGATGGTCGTGGCTTGATCGATGTTGGTCCTCAAAGCCACCTCGAGCCGCCGGTCGAGGTCGGCGTAGCTGCGCTTGTGCTCCTCGGTGATGCAGCGCTCCCGCATGGTGGCCTCGTTGGCCGCCTCGAGGTCGGTGGAGATCGTCTTGATCCGGGCCTGGAGCGCCTCGGCCTCGGCCTTGTGGCGATCGCCGGCGGCCGCGAGCTGGCCTTTGAGCGCCTCGACCTCGGCCGCAAGCCGCCCCTCGTCCTCCTCCTCGGCGCGCGCCGTGGCGACGACGCGCTCGAGCTGCCCGATGCGGGCGACGGCTGCGCGGAGCTCGCGAGATGCGATGTCGTGCATCTCCTCCAGCTTCTTACTCCGCGCATCGGCGGCGGCGGCGGCGGCTTTGTGGATGGTGACGGTGTCGGCGGCGGCGGCGGCGGTAGCGGCGGCAGCGGCAGTGGCAGCATCGGCGGCGGCGGCGGCCTGCTGCTTCCACCGGTCGGCGTGCTTGCGCCCGGCCTCCATGGCGGCGGCATGGGTCGTCTCTTGGTCGGCGAGCTTGGCCTGGAGAGCGGCGAGGTCGGCGCGGAGAGAACGGATCTCGGCGTCGCGCTCGGCGTCGCGCTCGGCGTCGCGCCCGGCGTCGCGCCCGGCGTCGCGCCCCGCGTCGTCGTCGGTCTCGAGCTTGATGCGCTTGTGGGGGGACACGGCCGTCCGCTCGGCGGCCTCGACCTCCGCCTGGAGGGCGGCGATCTCGGCGCGGAGCGAGTGGATCTCGGCTGCGGCAGCGGCAGCAGCGGCAGGGGACGAGTAGTCGCCAGACGGGGCGCCGCTGGGCGGGCCGCCACCGGGCGGGGCGGCGCCCGACCGGCGGGCGCGCTGCTGGGATGAGTACTCGCGGAGCATGTCGATGCAGTTGCTCGCCAGCCAGTTCTTGGTCTTCCACACGATGGTGCCGTCCTCGAACCGGGTCTTGATCTGGTACACGCCCCCCTTCAGCATCTCGTCTCCGACCAGCGCGACAGCCTTCATCTTTGCCGTCTGGAAGTGCACCGTGTTGCAAACACGCGAAAAACTGTGTTTCTGTCGCCGAGTGTTGCAACCACTCGAGCCTTTTTTATTCTTTCTTTGTTGATATCAAGAGAGAGGGGGAGAGAAAGAGA
>Ga0209692_10001479_pt1 | contig 31752 bp, 23 predicted proteins | sample tdDd472_FD_187129 | JGI IMG/M metagenome (GOLD analysis project Ga0209692, IMG submission 187129) | Marine sediment microbial communities from the Atlantic coast under amendment with organic carbon and nitrate - tdDd47.2 (SPAdes)... | ecosystem: Environmental > Aquatic > Marine > Coastal >...
TGCAGAGCTGGAAGAGCGCGCCCGCCGCGCTACCATTGATGCTGTCGTGAAAGCGAAGCTGGGTGAATTCTAGGCATACTGAATAAACCACCACTAAAAAGCCGGCTGTAAGCCGGCTTTTTTATTGTCGCAACCTGTCAGTCTGAAAACCTGACTTGCGGGCGATTATCGACGCGCCAGTAGCAGCGGTCTGTCGCCACTGCGCAGTTTCTCCAGTTTGCGGTTCACCAGTGCGTTGCTTACCGCGATCGCATCGGGGAGCACAGTGAAGCATGGCGGCAGCCGGCGGAGTTTGTCCCATTCACCGCTCTCTATCACTCTGTCGAGATACCGCAGATTGCGCTCAATGCATTCCATATAAGGGTTTCGGCCATCAAATAAAACGTCGAGATAGCGGTAGGCGCCTGCAAACACATTCTCCAGTCTTGGCGATGCAATCCGGGCATAAAACGATGGCGTCTGGCGCAGCAGGTCCTCGCCTGACTGATAGAACACCCTTAATTGATCGTCCTCATCGGCAATCGCGATTCCGGCGAGAACAAACTCCAGATACAGCCGGTCACGGCATTTTTCGAGATAGCACTTATCGGCCATCTGCACGAGCAGGTCGGCGCTACCAATCATATGACCGAGGCGGTAGTCGAGCGGGTCTTCCAACTCAATGTCGGTCAGGTCTTTCTCGTAGCCGGTAAAATGCACCAGTTCTTCGGCCAGCCGTACCGAATCTATCAAGCCGATCTTCGGTAGATAGCCACGCAGAAATAGTGCGCTGCGCCGGATATGCCACAGGGTGTGTTCTGCACCGTTGTACGTGGGGTCACCTGCAGTTGAACGCAAATAGCCGGAATCATGAAACAGGGCCGCGATCATGCCGGTGGTGGCGCGGGCCGGCCCTAGCTGATGTTCTTCGGCGGCGGTCTGGTCGTGGCCGGCCAGCAGCCGGGCCATGCACAGGACCATATCGAGGCTATGCTGGATGTCGTGGTAGACCGTATCGCAGCCTTCGTAGCCATCCATCTGGCCATTGAAGAGTCGCTCGAAATCGTAAAATGCCAACCACACCTGATCGAAGCTGGCATCGGGCCAGGTGGCTTCAAACAGCCGCCGGACAGCGCTGCGCACTGCGGTAGCGTTACTGACGCATACGGTATTACTTACATCATAGTCGGCACGGCGATCCTGGGGCTCAAATTTGAGCCTGCCGAGTTCGCGGTTGTAAGTGTCGTTATCGAAGGGCATGTCAGGCATATCTGACTCAGTCGTCAGACCATTCTACCCGCGAACCCGCCAGATGCGAATAATCGTCGGTCCTAGCGGAACTCAGCCCATGCCGGCGCATGGTCTGAAGGGCGTTCGAGCGCCCGCGGTTCCTTGTCGATGCCGGCCGCAACTACCGGCAGTGCTGCGCTGGCGAGAATCAGATCGATACGCAGGCCGCGATTCCGCCGGAAACCGCCGGTGCGGTAGTCCCACCAACTGAAGCTGTCATCAGGCTGGTCGAGTTGGCGAAAGCTGTCGCTCAAACCAAGCTCACAGAGTTTGGTTAGTGCGGCCCGCTCGTCGTCACTGCACAGGATCTTGCCTTCCCAGGCCGCCGGGTCATGAACGTCGCGGTCTTCAGGTGCAATATTGAAGTCGCCCATAACAGCGATCTTGTCATGGGCCTGCACTTCCTGTTGCAGCCAGTTGTGCAATGCTGCAAACCACTCGAGTTTGTAGGCGTACTTGTCGGAGCCGACGCTCTGGCCGTTCGGGCAGTAAAGGTTAACGATACGGGTGTCGCCGTAGGTGGCGGCTATCACCCGGCGTTGCGGATCATCAAGCCCGGGCAGGTCATAGATTGCATCGGTACCCGCCGATTTCGCGATCAAAGCAACACCGTTATAGGTTTTCTGACCATTCACCAGTGCGGTATAACCAATTTCTTCGAAGGCTTCCAAAGGGAAGTCTTCGGTTGTCATCTTCAGCTCCTGCAAGCCGAGAACATCCGGTGACTCGGCTTCCAGCCATTCCACTACCTGTTCAAGCCGCACGCGAATGGAGTTGACATTCCAACTGGCAATTTTCACTTCAATGTTTCCTGTATTGCTATGGCTTGATGCCTGACTGCGTCAGCAGTGCATCGATGCTTGGCGGCCGGCCGCGGAACGTGGCAAATGCTTCACCAATATCGCGACTCCCGCCGATTTCCAGAATCTCTGCCCGAAAACGTGCTGCCATTTCCCTGTCCAGCAGATTGCCGTCGGCAAAGGCTGAAAACGCATCAGCAGCAAGCACTTCGGCCCACTTGTAGCTGTAATAACCGGCTGCATAGCCGCCGGAGAAGATGTGTGCGAAGCCGTGACCCATGCGGTTGTAGGACGGAGGCATGAGTACTGCTACTTCCTGACGCACCCTGTCCATGCATACATTTGGCGCATTGGTCGTATTGCCGCCGTACTCCGAGTGCAGGTACCAGTCGAACAGCGCAAATTCCAGCTGCCGGACCATTTGCATGCCGGACTGGAAGACGCGTGAAGCTTCAAGCTTCGCCAGCAATTCTTCGGGTAAGGGTTCTCCGGTTTGGTTGTGTGCAGATATGCGGCGAACCACATCCGGGCTCCACGCAAAGTTCTCCATGAACTGGCTTGGCAGTTCAACGGCGTCCCAGGGCACGCCGTTAATGCCGGCAATACTCGGGTACTCAATGCGGGTTAGCAGGTGATGCAGCGTATGACCGAATTCATGGAACAGAGTAACGACATCATCATGTGTCAGCAGCGCACCGTTGCCGCTCAGTGGCGGCGCAAAATTGCATACGAGATGTGCGACAGGCAGCTGCAGTTCGCCGTTGTTGCGCTTGCGCACAATGCACTCGTCCATCCATGCGCCGGCACGTTTGTTCCGGCGGGCATAAAGGTCGATAAACATGCCGCCGATCTTGCTGCCGTCGGCATCGAAGACGTCGAAGAAGCGCACGTCTTTGTGCCAGTTGTCGGTATCGTTATTCTCACTGAGACTGATGTTGTAGAGCTCGCTGACCAGCTCAAACAGACCGCCCATAACATGCTCTAGCGGGAAGTAAGGACGCAGTTCCTCGTCGGAAATAGAGAAGCGCTCAAGCCGCAGCTTTTCCGAGTAGTACGCAATATCCCATGGCAGTAATGACCTGCCGGCAAAGTCTTCGAGTTCCTGAAACTCTTTCAGCGCAGCGGGTCTGGAGACTGTGGCAAGGTCATGCAGAAAGTTGCTGACTTCGCTGACCGACCCGGCCATGCGCGTGGCAAGGGCGTAGTCCGCGTAAGTCTGATAGCCGACGAGTCCGGCCACTTCATAACGCAACTCGAGAATACGCTCCATGTGTTTCGTATTGTCGTACTTGCCGGCGTTGGGCCCCATGTCCGAGGCCCGGGTGGTCCAGGCCTCGTAGAATGTTTCTCTGAGTACCCCGCTATCGGCATGCGTCATAACGGCAATATAGGTGGGCTGGTCGAGACCGAATACCCAGCCTTCGCGGGTCTCGCCACGGGCCGCTTGTCGCGCAGTCTCGATAACGTCGTCCGGCAGACCGGACAACAGTGCTTCATCTGTAACGTGATGACTCCAGGCAGCCATCGAATCGAGCAGGTTCTGCTCGAAGCGGGCCTGCAGCTGGGTCATTTCCTCGCGAATTTCGCGAAAGCGGGCCTGCTTGTCTGCGGGTAGATCAATGCCACCGAGATGAAATTCCAGCAGCGCATGACGAATTACGCTGGCCTCGCTGCTCTCCGGCTCTGCAAGAGAGCTTTCAACAGACTTGTACAGACTGAACAGGCGCTGATCCTGCGACAGTTCGGATTGATAGCGGGCCAGAATCGGCAGGCAGGTGTTATAGGCCTCCCGCAGCTCCGGAGTATTAACGACGCTGTTCAGATGACTGACCGGGCCCCACACCTGATGCAGTCTGTCGCCGAGATGCTCAATCGGCAGAATGCTATCGCTGAAACCGACACCTTCCTGAGTCGCGCTATCGAGCAATTCGTTGAGTGACTTGCGGCTGGCCTCTATCGTGGCTGCCAGCGCCGGTTCAATATGCTCCGGCCTGATCTCGCTGAACTGCGGCAGTCCTGATTGCTGCAGCAGCGGATTGTTCTGTTGTGGATTCGTCATGATGAAATTTTCGAAACCGGTTCGATGTTTCCCTGTACCCCGAAGCCGCACATCCTATCATGCTGATGCTGTCCGGAAAGCCCGAAATTGATCGATAATGAGGGCTCGCAAAGCGCGACGTAGGCATCCCGCTCGCGTAGAATTTCCGCAGTCCGAAAATCTCTGATGCAGCACCGGTAGTTACCCGGCAGACCAGGATCTGATATGGCAGTTAAATACGATTATTTGGTGATAGGCGGCGGCAGCGGCGGCATTGCGTCGGCAAGACGCGCAGCCGAGTATGGCGCCAAAGTGGCGCTTGTGGAAAGTGGCCGTTTAGGCGGCACCTGCGTCAATGTTGGCTGCGTGCCAAAGAAGGTCATGTGGACCGCCGCCGAACTCGCACACAACCTCGGGTATGCCGCAGATTATGGTTTTGATGTCGAGGTGCGCGGCCATAGCTGGAGCCACATTAAAGAGCGTCGTGACGCTTATATACAGCGCCTGAACGGCATTTACGCCCGCAATCTCGACAACAGCAGTGTGGATGTTTATGAAGGCTGGGCCGGCTTTACCGGAACCCATTCCGTGACTGTCGGAGACCAGGAGCTTGAAGCCGCGCACGTGCTGATTGCGACGGGCGGTTATCCGTTTGTTCCTGATGTTCCCGGCGCGGAGTTGGGCATTACCTCCGATGGGTTCTTCGAGCTCGAAGCGCTACCCGAGAAAGTGGCAGTGGTTGGCAGCGGCTATACCGCAGTCGAACTGGCCGGCGTGCTTAACGGCCTTGGCGCCGAAACGCATCTGTTTATTCGCAAACAGAGCGTGCTGCGTTCGTTCGATGAAATGTTGCAGGAGTCCGTTCTTGAGGGGCTCAGGCACTCGGGCATCCACGTGCATGCCGGGTGCACGCCGGCTGCGGTTGAGCGCAGCGGCGACACTTTGGATTTGCAGCTTGAAGGTGGTGACACCCACGGGGGCTTTGGCGAACTGATCTGGGCGATCGGCCGGGGCCCTAACACTCATGGTCTGAATCTCGACAACGCCGGAATCGCAACCGATGCCAAGGGCTTTATACCGGTCGACAAATTTCAGCAAACTAATGTCGAGGGTGTCTATGCGGTTGGTGATATCACCGGCAATGTTGCGTTAACACCCGTAGCGATTGCCGCCGGCCGCCGTTTAAGTGACCGTGTCTTCAATGGCATGGATGGACGGCATCTGGAGTACCACACGATTCCGACAGTGGTGTTTACCCACCCGCCTGTAGGCACCGTCGGCCTGACCGAAGCCGAGGCGCGGGAGCAGTATGGCAGCGGAGTTAAGGTGTATACCTCGCGGTTTGTGCCGATGTTCTATGCGTTGTCAGAGGATAAGGGCTTTACCACGATGAAACTGATCGTCGCGGGAGACGATGAGCGGGTTGTCGGAGCGCATCTTTACGGAATGGGTGCGGATGAGATGCTGCAGGGCTTTGCAGTAGCCATTCGCATGGGCGCAACAAAGCAGGATTTCGACGACACTGTCGCTATTCACCCGACGAGCGCCGAAGAACTGGTAACGCTGCGCTAGGTTACGGCGCCCGAAGTTTCTGCAGTACCGGCGCGGTATCCGGTCTGACGCCACGCCACAACTCAAAAGCCGCAGCGGCTTGTTCGACCAGCATGCCGAGTCCGTCATGCACATCCAGCACGCCCTGCTCTTTGGCCCAGGCGATGAAGGGCGTGTCACCGTCTGCATAAGACAGGTCATAGCAGAAAGTGAAGGCGCCCAGCACGCCTTGTGGCACGGGCGGTAGCTCGCCGCCATGACCGGCTGAAGTTGCATGAATAACGACATCGTAGGCTTGTTTGCCCAGTTCATCGTAACCCGCGCCGAACAGGTTACCGAGCGACTCGAAGCGGCCTTCCAGCTCTTTGGCTTTCGATACGGTGCGGTTGGCGACCGTTAGCAGCTGCGGATTGGCAGCCAGCAAGTCGGGGATAATCCCCCGCGTGGCGCCGCCGGCACCGAGGATCAGTATGCGGGCGTCTTCAAGATCGGTGTTCAGATTGCCGGTGATGTCGTTAACGAGGCCTTCGCCATCGGTGTTGTCGCCGAAGAGTGTGCCGTCATCCTGCAGTTTGATGGTGTTGATCGCGTCGGCAAGGGCGCCGCGCTCACTTTGTGAGCCGAGCAGTGCCGGAATCTGCTCTTTGTGCGGCAGCGTAACGTTCATGCCTTTGCCGCCGTCGCCGAAGAAACCCTTAACCTGCTCCGCTAGTGTTTCCGGAGGTACGTCCATTGCATCGTAGCTAAGGTTCTGGCCCGTTTGGGCGGCAAACTCGCTGTGAATCAGCGGTGACTTGCTGTGTGCAATCGGGTGGCCGATGACAACGTAGCGGTCAGGTGAGGACATGGGGTGTTCCTGCTGCCGGTCGTGGGAGTTATCGCTATGGTACTGCTAAATCGGCATGCTTTGCAGCGATTCGGCAGCTGCGGCCGCGTTCCAACTAGGGCAGGATGTACAGATGAGCGATCTAAAGCGCTGTCCGTGGGGCGAGGGTGTCAGTGAAGACTACCTGCGCTATCACGATGAAGAATGGGGTGTGCCGGTCTATGACGATGCCACCCAGTTTGAGTTTCTGGTGCTCGAAAGTGCTCAGGCAGGTTTAAGTTGGTCGACGATCCTGCACCGGCGTGACGGTTACCGCAAAGCATTCGCCGGTTTTGAGGTGGAAAAGGTTGCCCGCTTCACCGAAAAGCGCATCGAGAAGCTGATTGCTGATAAGCGCATCATCCGTAATCAACTAAAAATTCGTGCGACGGTAAACAATGCACAACGGTTCATAGAGGTGCAGGAGGAGTTCGGCAGTTTCAGCGATTATATCTGGGGCTTTGTCGACGGCACGCCGGTACAGAACAAATGGAAAACCCAAAAACGTGTGCCTGCCACCTCGAAGGTGTCGGACAAGTTGGCGAAGGACATGAAGCAACGCGGCTTCAAGTTTGTCGGCAGCACAATTCTCTATGCCCATCTGCAGGCGACAGGCCTGATCAACGATCACATCACCACCTGCTTCCGTTACGAGGTCTGTAAGAAGCTTGCCCGTTAGCCTTCTTGGTGCCGTCACCGCGCTATATGGGCGCCTTCCGGGCAGTATCAGGGGGTGTCGCGGGCGTCGACTTCGATCAGCGTCAGGCCGTACTTGCCGACCACGGCCGCATCGTCTGAATGTGAAATAGCCCCGAAGTAGATGTCTTCTTCGAGCCCGCTCCACTCCACGGTAATGTCCTGACTTAAGCCGGTGCTGACATTGGCGGGTTTGTCGGGGAGATCCAGATTGCCGGCATCATCATTGTTGCCGAGCGACCATGTGTGCAGCCGGAAAGACGAGCCGGGGCCGCCGGCCACATCATCGGTATTGAAACCGTGCACGTCGATAATCCAGATACCTGCAATGGCCGGGAGGTCGATTGTAAGGTCGGAGCCCGGATCACTGTTATTGCCCAGCAGCTGCGGCTCATCGCCTTCGACGTTCGGATTGTCCAGACAGGTGTCGTTAACGAATACCGGGCAGTAGTAGACATACACATCAAGGTCATCGTCACCGTCGGTGAACTCGCTCAGTAGCCGCACGCGCCATGCCAGCTGATCGGCCGGTAATTCAACGAAGTAGCGCTTAACCCAAGCCGGTGGTTGATCGGTGAGCTCATAAAAATCAAAGGGATCATTGGCAACAAATGAACGTGTGCCATTGTTGCTGCAGGCCTGGCCGAAATTGATTTCGTCCTGAGTGTTTGTGTCAGGCAGCAGGCAGGGTTTGTTCAGCCCGTGCAATTGCGGCAGGTAGTCACCGTTGAAACCAAACTGCACATTGATAGGTGTGCTGCCGGCAATACCGCTACCGGCGGCATTCTCGGTGGCGCCCAGTTTGACCGGGCGTACTGCAAACGGACTGCGGACCTCGACACCGTTAGCGCTCCAGGTATATGAGCCGAATAGCCAGCTGTTCTGCACGTCGGTCTGGTTTTCGAAGGTAATCGTAAATGTTGCTTCACCGTCGCCGTCGGGAACCAGTACATTTGGCTCAATTGAGACGTTAATCCCGTCGGGCGCATCGACGCTGAGGTTGTAGGCGGAGTCAGTCCCGACACTGCGCACCCGTCGCGCCACTTCGGTAGAGGCAACCAGCTTACTGAGTGCAACGGACGGCAGGTTCAGGTTGTACGGCTCGGTCTGATAGCCGGCGTCGGTTAATTCGGTGCATCCGGAGGCATCCAGCAGTGGCTCCTCGGTGCCGCACATGAATGCCTGATAATCATTAATATCGGCGGGGTAAACCAGCCCCGGGTTTGCGCTGAGATTAGGCTCGATATGTCCGGCACCCATGTCGAACGGGTCGGCATCGGTTTCGCTATCTTCTTTCTCAATGTTCTGCCGTGCCGTCGTCATCAGCGCCGACTTGATCTCGGCCGGTGTGAAGTCCGGGTGCTCCTGCTTGATCAGTGCTGCAATGCCGCTGACATGCGGAACAGCCATCGATGTACCGCTTAGGTACTGAAACTCTTCGCCACGCAGTCCGTTCGCTACATCCGGCGTTTGCCCGGCCAGAATGTTCACGCCTGGTGCGGTGACATCGGGTTTCAGGATGTCCTGAACTTCCATATTCGGTCCGCGGGACGAGAAGCTGCCCATGTCGTTGCCGTCGACATCGAACGGCACATAGATGCCGCTATCGAGTGTGGCCTCGACCTGTTTGTCATCAAGCAATTCATCCCGCAGCAAGGTGCCGTTGGCCTGTCCGACCATAACGGCCGGTATCGTGACGGCGTCGCGGCTACCGTCCATGACGAACGGCACGGCTTCGTCGTTGTAGATGATGGCAGCCAGTGCACCGGCGTCGCCGGCATTAGCGATCTTCAGGTCGAAGTCGCAGCCACCACGCACCATCAACGCAATCTTGTCACTCATATCCGTTGCGTTAATAAGCGGGCTACAGCCATCGTAGGTTGTGCCCAGTTCGCCGTCCGGCGTCACTGTAGAGCCGTCGTCAGCCAGCACGAGGTCGGCGATAACCGGCCCGTTATCTTTCAGCGTCGGGGTAAAGCTTGCCTCGAGCATCAGGTACTCGCCTGCAAGTGATGCCGGGGTGTTGACCAGGATAGCCGTGTCGTATTCACGCCCCGCCCTGCTGCTGGCACCAACCGTCGTGACCCACGGTGCCGAGCCCGGAGAGTTGATGCTGCCCGGGTACGGGCCTTCGTTGCCGGAAGCCGCAGCGGTAAACACGCCGTTCTCGGCAGCGGTTAACAGTGCGATGTCATCGGTGTCGTTAATACCCGGGTCCAGCGTGCCAACGGAATAGTTAATGATGTCCACACCGTCGGCAACAGCATCATCGATAGCGCTGGTCAGGTCGGCGATGCTGCAGCTGGCACGCACACCACCGGGGCGTAGCCAGCAGGCCTTATATACTGCGACACGCGCCCGCGGAGCCATGCCGCTGACTTTGCCGAGCGTGGTGCCGCCGATGCTTGCTGGTACTTCGTTGCCGGCAGCGATGGATGCGATATGTGTGCCGTGACCATCGGCATCTTTCGGCGAGATAAACTCGTTTGCATCGGTTGCGAACGACGCTTCGAATCCTTCACGGTAGAAGCGTGCCCCGATCAGTTTGTTGTTGCAGTGCTTTTCTTCGAAGTCCGTGCCGGTTTCACAAACGCCCTGCCAATGGTCGGGCGGCTTGCTGTAAACCGGATCTTCGTACCTGTCTAGAATGCGTCCGCACAGCCATCTACCAATCAGGCTCTCTTCTGCCCAGGAGCTGCCGCAGAGCCCGTCAGGCTTGCCGCTGCGGGAATCGTCGAATGATGGATGGTTGGTCGCAATGCCGCTGTCGATAACACCGACGATAACGCCCTCGCCATCAAGATTCAGTGCTTTTCTCAGGCCCGTGCCACTATCGTTGAGACCGAGGAAATCAGGGCTGTCGATAGTGGAGACATAGCGCATCCTGTCTTCCCGTACCGCGACTACACCGCGTCGGGTGCGCAGTTTGTTCGCCTGCGCTTCCGTCATCTTCACTGCAAAGCCGTTGAAGGTGTTGCGGTAACGATAGACGGGCTTGTTCTTCAGGCCGAGCAGGTTCAGCAGTTCGTCCTGTTCGTTGTTCAGGCGCTCGGAGTAGATCTGGATGTCGGTGTCGTAGGCGTTAAAACGACGGCTCATTCCGCGGGCGCCGCCGGTGCGTCGTTGCTCGCGGCGCTGATGAAACGTCATGGCAGGAACTGATTCGAGCTGCACGATATACAGCTTTTCTTCCTGCGGTCCGGCCTGCTGTGGCGGCAGGCTCAATTGCCCCTTAACAGCACGTAACTGAGAGACGCCCTCGGCAAGTGCGGGCTGCATAAGAAGTGTGGCAACCAGCGCGGAAGCTATGCCTCCCAGACTGAACCGGCGAATTGTTAACGAAGAGTTTCTAACCACGTGCGGCGTCCGATGCGAAACCCGAATTTGCGGGTCTGGTGCGTCCTTTCGGGGGTATCTGCTTGAATCAACAGGGTTTACGGGGCAAACATTAGCATAAAGCGTTGGTGCATTCCCTTTGCCTAACAGTCTATCCGGGTCGTATTACTGCATTGCTGCGGGCGCTGCGGATTTCTGACGGCACTCCGGCCTGAAGTACGTTGCCCGCAACGAAGGCATCTGCGCATTCGCGGGCTGCATAGCGGGCTGCAATGGTGGTGGTCGCCGGCTTGTGGCCGCTGCGATTAGCGCTGGTCGACACCAGCGCCGAACCGGTGGCATTACACAATGCTGCTGCAAGAGGGTGAGTACAAAGTCTGACGGCAACTGTATTGCGTCCGCCGGTTACCCAGTCGGGGGTTGCGGCGCTGGCGGTGACTATCCATGTAGTCGGTTTACCGGTGTCCGCGAACAGATTTTGTTGTTCGTTTCTGTCGGGAGCGATCCACGGTTCCAGATGCTCGGGGCTGGCGCCGATGAGAATGAGTCCGGCTGCAGATGAGCGGCCTTTGAACCCGATGATGCGTGCTACGGCCGCCGCGGCATCGGGCAGACAACCCAGCCCGAAGACGCCCTCGGTCGGGTAGCAAACGACGCCGTCGTCGATGATAACGGAGGTGGCACGAATGAGGTCAGCGCGATACATGCTGCGTATCGTAGCGTATTCGATGAGGTTTTCAGGACTTTTGAGAGGCTACCAACTGTCCCGCAAGGACTTGGTGGCACCAGCAGCCGGTGCAGCCAAATATCTCAGTATCGAGAGTTGGCGGGAAGAATTCCCGGGGCATAGTAAACCGGCACGAAAGTGTTTCTCGGTATGGCAAGTAGTGCGCGAAGAGTTCCCGGGGGCATAGTAAACCGGCGCGCTGGCGCGTCCGGTTCTACCTGCCTTACGGCACCGTGTTGCCTAAAGGCAACTAATCTTTCTTAGTGGTGCTGGCCTTCTTTTTAGCTACTTTCTTCTTTGTGGTTTTTTTCTTTGTGGTCTTCTTCTTAGCAGCCTTTTTCTTGGCGGCTTTTTTCTTCGCTTTTTTCTTTTTCTTCTTCTTGCGGGCCGGTGCCTTTTCCAGCATTTCCTTACATTCCTCGAGCGTCAGCTTTTTCGGATCCATCTCTTTAGGGATACGCGCATTCTTCTCTTTATTCGTGATGTAAGGACCGTAGCGTCCGTTCAGAACCTGAATACCTTCGTCTTCAAAATCCTGAATGATGCGGTTGGCATCGAACTCTTTCTTGTCGGCGATGTACTTAAGTGCTACCTCAAGCTCAATGGTGTAAGGGTCTTCGCCGCGAATCGACACATTCTTGTCGTCGTATTTAACATACGGACCGAACGGGCCGATGGCAGCCATGACCAGCTCACCCTGAGGAGTGTGGCCGAGTTCTCGCGGCAGCTTGAAGAGTTCCAGTGCCTCTTCCAGCGTAATGCTGTTGAGCTTCTGTCCGGGGCGTAAGCCGGCAAATTTCGGTTTTTCTTCATCGTCTTTGGTGCCGATCTGGGCATAGGGCCCGAAGCGGCCGAAACGCACGCTTACCGGCTTCCCGCTTTTCGGGTCAGCGCCGAGCTCACGTGCCTGTACTACGTCCTGGCGGGTGACGTTTTCGTCTACATGCCTAACAACTTCGATGAACGGTGCCCAGAACTCACTGAGTGTCGAACCAAGGTCTTTTTCACCGCGCGCAATATCGTCGAGTATGTCTTCTAGCTTAGCGGTGTATTCGTAGTCGAGATAATGGGCCAGGTGGTTAACCAGGAAGTTGGCAACCAGCCGGCCGAGGTCTGTCGGAATGAACCGCTTGCCGTCCATCTCGACATACTCTTTGTTCTGCAGAGTCGAAATAATGTTGGCGTAGGTCGAAGGCCGACCGATACCGTATTCCTCGAGAATCTTAACGAGGCTGGCTTCCGAGTATCGCGGCGGCGGCTCGGTGAAGTGCTGGTTGGCCTGCACTTCTTTGAGCTGCAGCGTCTGGCCTTCTTCGACCGGTGGCAGCGATTTATCAGCTTCATCGTCCTTAACGTCGTCGGTGCCTTCCTGATAAACGGCGATAAAGCCCGGTTCAACCAGGGTAGAGCCGTTGGCGCGGAATACACCAGTGCCCGCATCGTTTGCCGGCACCATGTTGATGGCTACCGTATCGAACTTGGCCGGCACCATCTGGCAGGCAACGGTGCGCTTCCAGATCAGCGTATACAGCTTGTACTGATCTGACTCGAGATACTTCTTCATGTCTTCGGGCGTGCGTGCAATGCCTGTTGGCCGAATACCTTCATGCGCTTCCTGCGCGTTCTTCGATTTCGATTTATAAACGTTCGGTTCGGCCGGCAGGTTTTCTTTGCCATAGCGCTGGCCGATCAGTTCCCGAATTTCTTCGAGCGCCTCACCCGCGAGTGACACGGAATCGGTACGCATATAGGTAATGAGGCCGACAGTGCCTTCGTCGGTATCGATACCTTCATACAGTTTTTGCGCTGTCATCATCGTCCGTCGCGCATTGAAGCCCAGTTTACGGGAGGCTTCCTGCTGCAGAGTGGAGGTGTGGAACGGTGGTGCAGGATTCCGTTTACGTTGTTTCTTATCGACCGACTTAACGGTTAGCGAGCCGCCGGCAGCTTTGGTCAGTGCATCACGGGCGCCATGCGCAGCCTGTTCGTTCTCGAAACTGAACTGTTCGACTTTGTCGCCCTGAAATTCTACGAGCCGGCCGTTAAAGCCCGTACTCTCGATGCCGATGTCGCCTTCAATACTCCAGTATTCACGCGGGTTAAACGCTTCAATCTCAATCTCCCGCTCGAATATCAAACGCAGTGCGGGGCTCTGCACCCGGCCGGCAGACAGGCCGGAGCCGCCTACTTTTCGCCATAGCAGCGGAGAAGCATTGAAACCGAACAGGAAGTCGAGTGCCCGACGGGCCAGCTGTGCATCGACCAATGACACGGATAGTTCCCGCGGATGTTCAATGGCCTCTTTAATAGCGGTCTTAGTGATCTCATTGAATACGATGCGGTGCACGCTTTTGTTTTCGAGCAAGCCGCTATCGCGCAAAATCTCGTAAAGGTGCCACGAAATAGCCTCTCCCTCGCGGTCTTGGTCAGTTGCGAGGTACAGAGTGTCGGCTTTCTTTAGTGCAGTTTTGATCGCTTTAACATGTTTCTCGTTGCGGTCGATCAGCGCGTAGTGCATTTCGAAGTTCTTTTCCGGATCGACTGCGCCTTCACGAGGCAGCAGGTCGCGGACGTGACCGTATGAGGCGAGAACTTTGTAGTCCTTGCCCAAATACTTTTCGATTGTCTTCGATTTGGCCGGTGATTCTACGATTACGAGATTGCTACTCATAAATAATTGCCTGAATTCTTGCGTACGTTCTAACTGGATTATTAACCGGTTTCCGGTCGTTTGGCAGCCGGGCATTTAAGTAGCCCGAAAAAAGCGAAACCGCGACAGTGTCGCGGTTCAGGTTATACCAAATAGTTTTGATAACTGAAAAATGTCAGTGGACGGCTCCATCATTGTCGTCAAACACCAAGTCTTCCATGCGGGAAAACGCATCTGCTTCGCCCGGTTGACTGAACAGCACCATCAATACAACCCACTTCACCTGATCAACATCAATATCAGCCGAGTCGAGAGCCATAACGCGGTCGATCACCAGTTCGCGCTGCATTGCTGTAAGAATGCCGACCTGCTCCAGATAATGAATGTAACCGCGGCAACCTGCATCGAGGCGAGTCAGTTCGTGGCTGCTGTAAAGGCGGGTAGAGCGGTTAAGCGGCTGGTTAGCAAACGGCCGACCGTCGGAGTCGGTGAGTTCTTCCAGCCAGTCGAGTGCCCGATCGACCTGCATCTCGGCAAAACCGGCATGCAGTAATTCTTCTCTCAACACCATCTGGTCGGGTTCGCTTTCCTGTTCTGAAAAATTCTCGAACAGGTACATAAGCACATCGAGTACTGTTTCGCCCATTAACCTATCAGCCCTGAAATATGTTCTGAGTCTGTTTTGATGTTAGCCGTGCTTGCCGGTGTTTGTTCGTCTCTGGTACTGACCGGCGGACAACGATTCCACCTGATCCTCCAGTTCCATGATGAGGAGCATGGAGGAAACCTCCGCTGCCGTCAATCCGCTGCGCTCCACGAGGGTGTCGACACCTACCGGGTCCCAGCCCATGGCAGTTAACAGTAGTTGACGTGCAGGATCGTCCAATTGTTCGCGGTATATGTTTGTTTCACGGGATGTTTCACCGCGATCATCAGTTTCACCTGCCGCATTATGACTAGCGGCAGCGGTAGTTTCTCCCCGCAAAACGACAGCAGCCAAACTGGCCAGCTCTTCTAATATATGAGTGGCGGTTTCGACCAGCTTTGCGCCGTTACGTATCAGTTGGTGGCAGCCTTTGCTCTGCGGGCTGTGGACTGAACCCGGTATAGCAAACACCTCGCGGCCCTGCTCCACCGCATGACGTGCGGTAATCAATGCGCCGCTGCGGGCCCCCGCTTCAACCACCAGTGTGCCGATGCATAGCCCGCTGATAATCCGGTTGCGTCGCGGAAAGTTTTCTCTTGCCGGCGGTGTTCCCGGCGCGAACTCACTGACCAGGGCACCGTGCGCCGCGATGTGGTTTGCCAGCTGCAGGTTTTTTGCGGGGTACACCTGGTCGAGCCCCGTGCCGCAAACCGCGACCGTCGTGCCACCTGCATCCAGTGCTGCCCGGTGCGCTGCTGCATCGATGCCTTCGGCTAAACCGCTTGTGACCGTCAGGCCGGCTGCGCATAAATGCGCGGCAAAAGCGGCGGCAAGTTCGCAGCCACCCGGTGTGGCATTGCGGCTACCGACAATGGCGAGTTGCGGTAGCTGCAACGCCGCCGGGTCGCCACGTACAAACAACACGGCGGGTGCACCGCTGACTTCGTTGAGCAATGGCGGGTAGTTCGTATCGTCCGTGGTAACTAAATGGCAGTCGTCTGCTGCCAACCACTGCAATGCGGTTTGCAGTCTTGCGGCATCGGGTTTGGCGATAGCGGCCGCGGCCTCAGGGGTGACGCCGGCGGCGGTTAGCGCAGAGACGGAAGCATTTGCGGCAGCTGCAGCTGAACCGAAAACGTCGAGCAGCGTGCGCAGGCCTGCGGGCCCGAGGCCCGGAGCCAGGTTGAGTCTGAGCCAGTGCTCGCTTGTCTCGGGAATCGGCACGTTTGGTTTCCGTCAGGGGCAACTGACCGGACAATAGCACTAACCATGCGCTGCGGCTCGGTCACAAAGTGGTTGTTACGCGCACAAAAAAGCCCGGCTCCGGGCCGGGCTTTTTACGGGTATGAATGGCGTGTTACGGATTCGTTACCCGGTCGAGAATTTTGATCTCGAAAGTTGCATCCATAACCAGTGCGTAACTAGCCTCTTCCATCGGCTTAACGATCATCAACAGGCCGATACGCTCGTCCGGCAGCGTAACCCTGCCCGATGATTGTGCCGGACTGGCGCTGCCGTCTTTAACCTCGACGCCTTTCTGCCAGACCGACAGGACATGACCCTCTTCGATGCCGTCTTCAACGCCTAAGTTAACAATCACCATCTGGTATTGACCGATACGCGATACGCCATCTTTCACAGCGACAATCTGACCGTCGACTTCACTTTGTGGGCCCCGCGGATAGTAGTTTTTCGGCGGATTCTTTTCGTAGCGAATAACGCGGTCACCGGGTTTGGCTTCGCGGGTCGTATCGTTCAGCATCATGTTCGATACTTCGCCGACGCTGTTAAGCGTGCCCTCACCGACATACACAACTTCGTAACCGAGCGATTTGTTGTTGCGCGGATCACGCAGCTCGTCGCCGAGTCGAATAACCTTCATCGACTCGCCCTTCACCGGATCTTCGAGATACGGAACGTAGACCTCGTCGCCGGCGCCGGCGACCATGCCGTCACGCATCGCAACGATATGCGGCAGTTTGTTAAAGGTTTTCTTATCGATGATGCCGGCGCGTGTCAGGAACGCTGCGATCTGGTCGAACGGGATGGTCGGGACAGGACTAGCGAGCTCGCTAACCCGCGCCTCCGGTGTCAGTTTTTCAACACCGTCACCACCACGGAATGAGCCGTCGTCAAAGCGCAGCTGCGGTTTGCCGTCGACCCAGACAAGCACGAGGACGTCGCCAGGATAAATAAGGTGAGGGTTTTCAACTTGCGGATTGACGTACCATATTTCCGGCCAGAGCCACGGGTCGCGGAGGAACATCGCAGAGATGTCCCACAACGTGTCGCCCTTAACGACAACGTAGCGGTCCGGATGGTCGGGGTTCAGTACCAGTTCATCACCCTCGGCGAAGGCGGCTGAGCCGAGTGCCAGGGTAGCGATTACCAGCAGAGTGCGGCAGAACCGCAGTTTCGAAGAGATGTTCATGTGCGCGTCATCCGTTTATCAAGTCCGTCATGTGCAGTAGCTCCGCACTGGTATAATTCTGCCCAAGCAGCAGCCCAGAAACTGTGACGCAGTGCCATAACGCCACATAATCTGGGAGGCTAGCTAATCTCTGGTTGGAACAATTATCCCTTGATATATCATAATATTAGGGAAATTACATAGCGTTGCGCGCGAAAATGCGCTGGAATATTCATGGCATTATTAGAAATTCTTGAATACCCGAACCCCCGTCTGCGGATTAAAGCGGAGCCGGTCGATGCAGTGGATGATGCTGTGCGGCAGCTGGTGGCCGACATGTTCGAGACGATGTACGACGCTCCGGGCATCGGTCTGGCGGCAACCCAGGTGGATGTGCATCGCCGGATACTGGTACTCGATGTGTCGGAAGAGCAGAACGCTCCGATGTGTCTGATTAACCCGGAGATCCTCGAGAAAGATGGCAACGCCTTCGGTGATGAAGGGTGTTTATCGGTACCGGGAATTTACGAAGGCGTCGAGCGTGCCGACTTTATCCGTGCGACTGCGCTGAATGAACAGGGTGAGTCGGTCGAGATAGAGGCGACCGGTTTGTTATCGGTATGCATTCAGCATGAGATGGACCACCTTGAAGGCAAGTTGTTTGTCGACTACTTGTCGGAGTTGAAGCGCTTGCGCCTGAAAAAGAAAATTACGAAAGCACAAAAGCAGGCGCGTACCGACGCCCCTGCCGGTCAACGCATCTGATCTGAGTTTCCAACTTAGCGCTGCTCAGGCAGCCAGCGGAAAAAACTATGCGGATTATTTATGCCGGTTCCCCCGAGTTTGCCGTGCCTGCTCTGGCAGCACTGCTTGAATCGGGGCATGAGATTGTCGCGGTACTGACGCAGCCCGACCGCCCCGCCGGCCGCGGGCGCAAGCTGACGCCGCCGCCGGTCAAGGTGCTGGCGGAACAGCACGGTGTAAACGTGTTGCAGCCGCAAACGCTGAAAGATGAATCGATCCAGACGACCCTGCGTGACTTGCAGCCGGATTGCATGGTTGTAGTGGCCTACGGCTTGCTGTTGCCGCCGGCAGTGCTCGAGATTCCCCGCTACGGCTGCGTCAATCTGCATGCCTCTTTGCTGCCGCTCTACCGCGGAGCTGCGCCGGTGCAGGCAGCTATTCTTGCCGGCGACGCCGATACCGGCGTGTGTCTGATGCAAATGGCGGAGGGCCTTGATACCGGCGATGTACTGCTGGTCGAGACAACGGATGTCGGCGCCTATGAAACCACCGGGGAACTCACCGACAGGCTCGCCGACATCGCGGCGAATGTTTTGCAGACTGGTTTAAGCAAAATGGAGCTTGGTGATTTAAGCCCTGTTCCACAGGACGATGCCGCGGCGAGTTATGCCGGCAAAATCAGCAAAGCAGACGCAACTATCGACTGGACCTTATCCGCCACAGAGCTGGCCCGTCGCGTGCGGGCGTACAACCCCTGGCCTGTCGCACAAACGAAGTTGCGCGGCGAACAGTTTCGTATCTGGCGGGCTATTGTTGATGATTGCATTATCGATCAGGGTGAGCCGGGAGAAATTATTGAACTCACTCCCGTAGGGCTTGCCGTGCAATGCGGTCATGGCTTACTGGTTTTGCAGGAGGTGCAGGTGCCGGGCAAGAGCCGGACCCCGCCTGCCCAGCTACCTGATGCCGCCCTACTGGCCGGCACGGTTCTCGGCGTATAACGACCCGCATGGCTAAAGCTAACAGTGGTGGTGCAACCCGTGCGGCAGCGGCACAAGCAGTGCATGCGGTTCTGTCTGACGGTGCTTCGTTGGAGCAATGCCTGCCATCGGCAACGACGGATTTCAGTGACGATGATGCGGCGTTTATTCGCGCGCTGGTGTTCGGCGCGTTGCGCGGGCATCTGCTGCACCGGCAATTGATTAATGCCTGTCTGAGTAAACCGCTGAAGCGCAAAGACCGGGTGCTGGAAGCCTTGCTGTCGGTAGGCTTCTATCAGCTTCTGAGTGACCGTCAGCCTGACTACGCAGCAGTTTCCGCAACGGTAGAGGCCACCCGCGATCTCCGGCGTCCGCACGCCAAGGGTCTGGTCAATGCGGTTCTGCGACGCTTTATTCGTGAGCGTGACTCTCTGCTATCAGATGCAACCGCCGGCCTTGAAGCGACGCATGGTCTGCCGGAGTGGCTACTGCAAAGACTGCAGGCAGACTGGCCCGATCAATGGCAACAGATTGCTGCCGGGTCCGACCGGCAGGCGCCTATGTGGTTACGGGTAAACCGCGCGCGGACAACCACTTCTGACTACCTTGCAAAGGCCGGGTTGGCCGCCACTACTGCGGATGCATTTCCGGATGCTTTACTGCTGGAGACGCCGCTGCCGGTGTCGGCACTGCCCGGTTTTGCCGCCGGTGATTGCAGCGTGCAGGATGCAGCCGCCCAAATGGCCGCACATCTACTCGACCCGCAACCGGGTGAGCGGGTGCTCGATGCCTGCGCAGCGCCGGGGGGTAAGACCTGCCACCTGCTTGAACGACAGCCGGAGCTTGGCGAAGTGGTTGCGCTCGATAGTTCTGCCGAAAGGCTGGAACGGGTACATGAAAATCTCGGGCGCTTGCAGTTGAGCGCAACTGTCGTTGAAGGCGATGCGACGGACCCGTCGGGCTGGTGGGACAATCACAGTTTCGACCGGATCCTGGTGGATGCACCTTGTTCCGCCACCGGTGTAATCCGGCGTCATCCCGATATTAAATTTCTGCGCCGTGATTCCGATATTGCCGTGCTGGCGCAGCTTCAGGGCGACATTCTTGACGCGCTGTGGCCTTTATTACGCCCCGGCGGGCGGCTGTTGTACGCCACGTGTTCGGTGCTACGGGCCGAAAACGACGCCACTGTTGCCGCTTTTCTGCACCGCCAGAGTTCGGCCGAAGCGCTGCCGTTACCGGGCAGTCCAGCGCTGGCGGGCGTCTCAGAGGGAATTGGCCTGCAACTGTTGCCAGGAGGCGACAGTGATACCGACGGCTTTTATTATGCTTTAATTGCCAAGGGTTCCGGCTAACGTTGCGGGAACGCAACAGGATAATGTGGTGCAAATGATACGGCGACAGGCAAAACCGCTGTGCAGGCTGGTCTTCCCGACTATCCTGCTGCTGCTGTTGCCCGCGCTCGCCGCCGCCGACAAGGGCATGTTCGAAGTTCGCACTGCCACCAGCCGTCTTGATGAAGGCATCTATTACCTGAATGCCACGATTGACTACGATCTTTCACCGCAGGCCATTGATGCATTGAATAGCGGGATCCCGCTAACCTTCGATCTTGAAATTGAAATAAGCCGCAGCCGTAAGTGGTGGTTCGACCCGGAAGTGGCGCTGCTAACCCAAAGCTTTCAGCTGACGTTCAATGCTTTGTCGCGACGCTATGTGGTGCGTAACCTGAACAGCGGCGTGCAACAATCCTATTCGACGCTCTACAGCGCACTCGGTGATATGGGGCGGATAGTCGATATACCGATTATCGATACAGCGATTCTCGAAGATGACCTGACACATCTGGTGCGAATTCGGGCCGTGCTGGATCAGCAACGACTGCCCGGGCCGCTGCAAATGCTCGCGTTCTGGAGTGACGGCTATCGTCTGGAAAGCGACTGGTACAGCTGGAGCTTAAGCGATGGATAGAAAACGCTTAAGACGAAATGCCAATATGGTGCTTGTTATTGCGGCGCTGGTGCTCGGCCTTACAGCTATCGTGTTGCTCGGTCAGGCCACCCAGAATTCACAGGACTTCGGTCGCCTGCAAGGCGCGATTCTTTTGGCAAACCTCGCATCGGCGGTGGTGTTGTTGATACTTATTGTCGGCAACCTTTTCCGCCTGCAACGGGAGTATCGCCATCGTGAGTCCGGCGCCAAGCTGAAAACCCGCATGGTGCTGGCGTTTCTCGGTCTCGGGATTGCACCCATGGTGCTGGTCTATCTGTTCTCCGTGCAGTTCATTAACCGCAGCATCGAAAACTGGTTCGACGTCGAAGTTGAACGCGGGCTCGGTGATGCGCTCGAGCTCAGCCGGTCTGCGCTCGACCTGAACATGCGCGAGGAGTTGAGCCGCACACTTCGCATCAGTGAGTTTTTGCCACCGCCGCTCGATCCGGAACTGTTTCCGGTGCTGGCTGAATTACGGCGCGAAAGTGGCGCGCTCGAACTGGCAATCTTTGGCGAAAACTATCGGACATATGCCTATACGTCGGAGAATACTGCTCGTTTGATGCCCGACTTCCCCGACAAGGAAATGCTGCGGCAACTGGCCCTGGAAGGCAGTGTTGTGCGACTTGAACCTGACGACGGCGGTTACGTCGTGCACACCCTGATTGCGCTGCCGTCGATGCGGGCCGGCGTCAGCGTCCATATGTTGCAAGGCAAGTTCCCGGTTGGCGAACAGCTGGGGCCGCTGGCTGACTCTGTACAGACCACCTTTACCCGTTACAGCGAGCTGTCGTATCTGCGTGACCCGCTCAAGCAAAGTCTGGTGCTGACACTTTCGCTGGTATTGCTGGTGGCGCTGTTGACGGCTGTTTACGGGGCATTCTTCTTCGCGCGCAGGTTGGTATCACCACTCGAAAGTCTGGTCGCCGGCACCAGGGCAGTGGCCGAGGGCGATCTCGATACCCGTCTGCCGCAAACGACTCGCGATGAGATCGGATTCCTCGTCAACTCCTTCAACGACATGATTGCGCGTCTGGGCGAAGCTCGTGCCGAGGCGGATCGCAGTGAGCAGCAGGTTGAAGCCGAGCGGACTAACCTGAAGGCTATCCTGTCAGGCATTTCGACCGGCGTTATCGCGCTGAACGCAGATATGACCGTGCGGTTTGCCAACGAAGCTGCAGGCCGGATTCTGGAAACTGACTTTCACGAAGTGGTCGGCACGCCGGTCGCAGAGCTTGGCCCGGAGTCTACGCTCGTAGGGCAGTTTGTGGCGGCGGTGCACCAGCTGTCAGAGGAAAGCGGTCAGGTGCTGCGCGAACAAATTGTGCTGAAAAACGATCAGGGTCGTCGCGTGTTGATTTGTTCAAGTGCCGAACTGCGCGGCAATGCAGACGAAGCGAACGGGCTGGTGTTGGTGTTCGATGATGCGACGGCATTGTTGCAGGCGCAGCGTGACGCGGCCTGGGGCGAAGTCGCACGGCGGCTCGCCCATGAAATCAAAAACCCGCTGACGCCTATCCAGTTATCGGCAGAACGTATCCGGCGCAAGTTTCTTGAAGGCGAGTCCGGCGCCAAAGCAGAGCTGTTGGATCGTGCAACTCACACCATCGTGCAACAGGTTGAGGCGATGCGCGACATGGTAAATGCCTTTAGCGAGTATGCCCGTGCGCCGCAGGTGAATATTTCGCAGGTGGCAATTAACCAGTTGATCGAACAGGTCGCCGACTTGTATCCGGGCGTCGGCGGACAGCCGGGCATTGTGCTCGATCTGGACAAGAGCCTCGGCATGATTGATGCAGACGGCATTCGCTTGCGTCAGGTTCTGCATAACCTGCTCCGCAATTCGCTGGAAGCGTTGGAAGGACAGACTGACGGTCGGATCACGATCGTGTCGCACTATTTGCCGGGAGAACACGGGGGGCGTGCTGAGATTCTGGTGAGCGATAACGGACCGGGTTTTGCAGAAGACGAACGGGAGCGTTTGTTCGAGCCTTACATGACAACAAAAACGAAGGGCACGGGGCTGGGGCTGGCGATTGTCCGTAAGCTGATTGAGGAACACGGGGGTGATGTCAGTGTGGCTGATACACCTGATGCCGTTTCGGGAGACACCGCGAACAAGGGGGCCTGCGTAAAGATTTCATTGCCGATCAAGGCAATGCGAAGTCAGGATCGCGCCGGCGAGGCAGGCGGCAGTCGGCAATTGCAAAGGGAGCGGGCCTGATGGCAGTGCTGCTCCGGAAGAGAACCCAGGGTGTAAGAGAGCTTTATGAGTGATGCAAACATACTGGTCGTTGATGATGAAGCGGATATCCGCTCGCTGCTCAGTGAGATTCTGATTGACGAGGGGTATTCGGTTGAAGTTGCTGCCGATGGCGGAGAGGCGCGGATCAGTTACGCGAATTCTTCTCCGGATATGGTTTTGCTGGATATCTGGATGCCGGATGTAGACGGCATCACTTTGTTAAAAGAGTGGTCGGACTCTGCCGAACACGATTGTCCGGTGGTGATCATGTCCGGGCATGGCAATGTTGAAACTGCGATTGAGGCAACCCGGTTGGGCGCGGTGGACTACATCGAAAAACCCCTGTCGTTAGCGCAGCTATTACGGACGGTCGACAATGCGCTGAAGCAGCGCGATATGCCGCGCCCGGAATCGAAAGTGTCACGAGCCCACGCGCTGCGCGAACCTGTCGGTAAAAGCGAAGTCATCCAAACCTTGCGCGAACAATGCGAGGTGTTGGCGCAGCATCGCGCGCCCTTGCTGATTAGTGGTGAGGCAGGCACAGGCAGAGAGTCTTGCGCCCGCTATATTTACGAGCTGGGCTCCGACCCGGAGCCACTGCGAATGGTTTCGGGCGCGTCGCTGACTGCCGCCGATGCGGAGCGCATCCTTACCGGTACCGAAGGGATGCTGACGGGCGCCGGGGGCGGATTGTTAGTTACCGCCGCCGAACAAATGGCACCAGAGGCACAGCAGCTTTTACAGGGCGTGCTGCGTCAGGGGTTCTGGCTGGACAGCAGTGGCCGCGAGCACCCGTTGTCGCCCCGGGTTATTGCGACCGTCAGTCCACAGGCACTGGCTTCCGGCGAACTTGATCCCGCATTGCAGGATGCTATAGGCGCTCTTAAGTTACGCATACCGGCGCTGCGTGATTACCGCAGTGACGTGCCGGAACTGTTGCGCCACTATGTCGATGAACTGACAGACGACGAGGGCTTGGGCTTCCGGCATTTCAGTATGGCCGCCCAGAATCGCCTGCGAAACTATCCTTGGCCGGGCAACGTCCGTGAACTAAGGCGCCTGGTGCGTCAGGTCTTGTTGGCCGGTGGCGAAGAAGAGGTCACATTGGCCGAAGTTGAAACCTATTTCGAGACGGCCGAACCGCCCGCCGGGGCGCTGGTTAAACAAGACTTATTGGCCTTGCCGCTGCGGGAGGCGCGTGAAGCATTTGAGCGGGAATATTTGCTCCGCCAGCTTGAGTTGTGCGGCGGTAAAGTAGGCAAGCTCGCCGAACGCGTGGGCATGGAACGTACCCATCTTTATCGCAAGCTGCGTTCGCTGGATATCGACTTTCGTCAGGTTGGCTCCGACAAGGGCGAGTAGCCTCAATCGAGATAGTGCCGGATAGACTCCGGCAACAACTGCGCATCCCCTGCCTCAAGTTCCGGGTAGCTGCGTGAGTTGTAGGTATTCCAGAACAGCACCGGTGTATCGCCAAGAGTTCCGGCATCGGCGAGCAGCGCCGCCAGGGCCTTGCCCGTGTAGGTGCCTTCGAGTTCCACCCCTTCGTGTTGTCTGATCAGGCGCACCGCCGCCTTCCCCTCTGCCGTGGGTTCAGCGTAACCGTCACCAAACTGGTCTTCGCAATGCCGGATTGCGGTGAACGGCTCGTTAAGCAGCGGAATGCTGCGATCAAGTGCGTGCAGCAGCCTGTTTGTTTGTTCGAACAGCGTCTGGTGTGCGGCCGGGCCACTCAGGAAGCCGGGGGTTACCTGCACAGCGACAACCTCGGTAGCAAGCCCCGCAAGCCGGAGTCCCAGGTTCAGTCCGGTGGCGCTGCCGGTCGTGCCGCAGGCAATGTAGATGGCCTCAGGTTCGGGCAGAAGTCCCTCTGCAACTTGTGCCGCCAGCTCAAAGGCGGCGTTGACGAATCCGATGCAGCCTATCGGCGATGAGCCGCCGAAAGGAACCCGGTAGGTCTTGCGGCCGCGGTTGGCAATCCGGCTGGTTGTCTCGGCGGCAGCCGCCATCATTTCACGAATGCCGTCGGCGGCAATGACGTCTGTTTCGAGTTTCAGGTGATAACGCAGTTTGCGTTTGACGGACTCCGACGGCGGCTGGTCGCTGAGCACCACATGCGGTTTCAGGCCAAAGCGCTTGGCATAAAGTGCTGTTGCCAGAGCGTGATTGGAGCCGACAGCACCGAAGGTCAGGACATCTTCATAGTCTTGCTCGATAGCATCGGCTAGCAGAAACTCGAGCTTGCGGACTTTGTTGCCGCCGTAAGCGGCACCGGAAATATCATCGCGCTTAACCCACAGTGAACTTAGTCCTGCGGCCTCTCCAAGGCGCTCCAGCCTTTTTACCGGCGTGGGCAACGCGGCAATTTCTACCACCGGCAAAGTGTCGGCAAGTGCTGGATACTTTTTGTAGATGTCGTGCACTGCTACTCCGCGATTGACAGCGTGCCGTCCGGCGCAATGTGCAGCATGGATTGCGGAAAGTCGAGACGTGACAACTCTGCGATCATCTTTGCAGCACGATGCCCGGAGTCGGGTTGCGGACCGTCCGGCCGGATCTGAATGAATGAGTCGATGCGGCCACTTAAAAAGCGGCCGCTCTCATCGAGTTCTGCAATCAAGAGCGGCGCATAGCCTTTCGGCCCCGCTACACTGATGCCGTAGTACGCGGCAAAGTTGCCAAGGCTGTAAGCGATGAGGCGGCCCTGATAGAGCTCCATTGCCCGCGGTATATGAGGGCCATGACCGAGAACAATGTCGGCACCGGCATCAATCATGTCGTGTGCAAATGCGACCACATCGCCACGGCGCTCGCCGTAGGCATACTCCATACCGAAGCCCAGCCGCTCAACTCCGTCGCGGCCTTCCGCGCCGCCGTGAAACGAGACGATGACCATGTCGTGGGACTTATCGAGCTCCCGGATCAGCGGCAGGTGTTGTGCATAGTCGATCAAATCCCAGGAGCCACGAGTCGGCGAAAAAGCGACCATCGCATAGCGAACACCGGACTTTCTCCAACTCGCGTAGTCGCCTTCGCGGCCGGAGTGCCGAATGCCCTGCCGCCGCAGTGCTGCCATTGATGAGTCGCGCCCGGCTTCACCGAAATCCAGAGCGTGATTGTTCGCCAGACTCATGACGTCGAAACCCGCCTTCTTCAAAAGTTTCGCGTAGCGCTCGGGCGAACGAAACAGATAGCAGGCCTTCGGGTTCTTGCACGTTTTTTCGGGCTCGCCGCCGTCCAGCAGAACCCCTTCGAGGTTGCCGAAAGCCACATCGGCCTGCCGTAATTCAGGCGCGACAAAACGCAGAAAGCCGATGCCGTCGTCGTCGGGCAGATGATTCTCGGGGTAGTCGGTGCCCAGCATAATGTCGCCACCGGCAGCTATGGTTATGCTGCGGGAAGAACGTTTCGGCGCTGCTACAGGAACGTCTGTTGCTGCCTGCGGCGAGTCTGCAGATTCGGCGGGCGTGTTCTGAGCTGTCTGATTAACAGGCGCTACGGCACAGGCGGTTAGCAACAATGCGGGTAGTAGTGAGCCGGCGCGGTTCATATTACTCGGCAACGCGAATAATCATCGCCTGAATATCCGACTGGCCCAACTGCGCCCTGGTGCGATTCAGTTCGTTCAGGTCGTTGATCGGGCCGATACGCACCCGATGGTAGGTGCGGTTATCGACAGAGACTTTCTGGATGCCGGCCTGTAAACCCATGAGTGCCAGTCTGGCTTTCATCCTGTCGGCATCCTTGTTGCTGGAGAACGAGCCGACTTGCAGGATGTAGGCGCCCGGCGCAACAACTTCACGCTCGGGGCTGCTGCGCCTGACGTCGAGGTCTTCTTCGGGGATGATTAGCTCGTTGTTCGGCAGGTCACGGTAGAACGTAAATTCGATGCCGGCGTCTTGTGAGTCACCCGGCCCGGGCGTTGCTTCGGTGGTTGCCGGTTGCTTGGTGGCTTTGCGAACCACTGCCACGGCACCGCCTCTGTCCTGAACGTAAATCGCCGCCGCGATTGTCAGCCCGATTGCCAAGCCTGTCAGCAACCACACCCAGCCGGGCGTTTGTTGTTTTTTCTTTTTGCGTCCGGCTTTACGTTTGGCGGCCATGCGGGCTTACATTTCCTCCGGTGCGCTGACACCGAGCAGACCGAGGCCATTGCGGAGTACCTGGGCTGTTTGCAGCGCAAGAAACAGGCGGGCATTACGCAGCGAGTCATCCTCTTCGAGGAACCGGCAGGCGTTGTACCAGGCATGAAACTCCTGCGCCACTTCCTTCAGGTAGTGAACCATGTGTTGCGGGGCTTTCTGCCGGGCAGCGAGTTCAACCATTTCGGGAAACCGGCTCAGCTGGGTCATAACCGCAGCTTCATACTCGCTGTCGAGACGATTCAGGCTGCTAAGTGCCTGTTCTTCGCTATAGCTCAGGTCTTTGCCCGCGAGTTCGCGCATAACGCTGCAGACGCGCGCATGGGCGTACTGCAGGTAGTAGACAGGGTTTTCGTTACTGCTCGACTTGGCGAGGTCGAGGTCGAAGTCTAAATGTTGTTCGTTCGAACGCATTACAAAGAACAGGCGTGCAGCGTCGTTACCCACCTCGCCACGCAGATCGCGCAAGGTGATGAACTCTCCGGAACGCGTCGACATCTGTGCTTTCTCGCCGCCGCGATACAAGACGACAAACTGCACCAGATCGACTTCAAGCTTGTCCGCCGGCTGTTGCATTGCCTCCATGCCGGCACGCACGCGCGGCACGTAGCCGTGATGATCGGAGCCCCAGATATCGATGAGCCGGTCAAAGCCCCGCTCACACTTGTTCAGGTGATAGGCGATGTCGGAGGCAAAGTAGGTGCTGCGGCCATTGTCCCGCACGACTACGCGATCTTTCTCATCATCGTAGTCGGTGGCGCGAAACCAGATGGCGCCGTTTTGTTCGTAGGTGACGTTGTTATCTGCCAGTACTTGCAGAGCTTTAGTTACATCGCCACTGGTGGTCAGGCCTTTTTCGGAGAACCATTCATCAAATTCGACGCCGAACTCATTCAGGTCTTCGCGGATGTCGCCGAGAATTCCGTTTAAAGCAGTATCCAGAACTTTCTGGAACAGCTCTTCTCCAAGATGTTCGCGGGCTTTATCGATCAGTGCATCCAGGTGGGCATCGGTATCACCGTCCGGCCCGTCGGCAGGCAGTCCGGCAAAGAAATCGTCCGGCAACGTGTTTAACGCATCGTCGCTGAGCCCGGCGGCTATATCTTTAACGTACTGACCGCGGTAGCCACCTTGCGGAAACGTGATGTCGCAGCCGGAAGCTTCCAGCAAACGCAGCCAGGTGCTTAGCGCCAGAATATCCATCTGCCGCCCGGCATCATTGACGTAGTACTCCTGATGCACCTCAAAGCCGACAGCTTTCAGCAGATTGGCCACACATGCACCGAACGCGGCATGACGGCCATGCCCTACATGCAGCGGACCGGTGGGGTTGGCCGACACATACTCTAAGCAGATGCGCTGGCCGTTGCCGCTGTTGCTGGTGCCATAGCTATCCGCAGCTGCCTTAATCTGTTGCAGTTCTGCGTGGAACGCGGCCTTGCTCAAATGAAAATTGATAAAGCCGGGGCCGGCGATTTCGACTTTGTCGATCAGCGGATCGTCGCTCAAGTGGCGATTCAGTTCAGCTGCGATATCGCGCGGCGCTTTGCGCATGGGCTTGGCGAGTTGCATCGCCACGTTCGATGCGAAGTGGCCGTGTGACGGGTCACGGGTGCGCTCAACGGCCGCGCTTACGTTCGGCGCAGCATCTGCGGGCAGTTCCAGCTGCGTGAGCGCAGCGCCAATCAGGTTTTCGACAAGCGTTTTCATGTGTATTCAGGTGGTGGTGCGGGCAACTGGCCGTAAGGCCGCCCGGAAAAAAGCGATTCTATACGCTATTGGGCGCTATTTGACGGCTCAGCAGGGAATAGACGCTAAAAAAGCTCTGACGGGTCGACATCGACGGACCAGCGCACTGTGTTACTCAGCGGGTGTGCTGCCAACGCATGCCGCCAGCGTGTCAGCAGTGCTTGCAGGGCCGGACGGGCAGCGCTTTGCAGCAGCAGCTGACCACGCCAGCGCCCCGACCGCCGCTCCATAGGTGCACTGGCCGGGCCGAGTACCGTAGCCGCTGGCGTACCGTTGTTCAGGCTATCGGCGAGGCCGCGGGCGGCATCGAGAAACCTGTAGAGCTTGTCGCGATCAGCGGCTTCGGCACGCAGCAGCGCCACTTTGGTGTAGGGCGGCCAACCGGTGCTTTCGCGCTCGGCAAGCGCTTCTTCGGCGTAGCCACTGTAGCCTTTCTCCAGCAAGCTCCGCAGCAGGGGGTGATCGGGATAGGCGGTTTGCAACCAGACTTCGCCTTTACGATCGGCACGCCCGGCGCGGCCCGACACCTGCACGAAGCTTTGCGCCATGCGCTCACCGGCGCGGAAATCGGTGCTGAACAGACCCTGGTCGGCATCGATGATTGCGACCAGGGTTACGTTGGGGAAGTCATGACCTTTGGTGAGCATCTGGGTGCCGAGCAGAATGCGGGCCTTGCCGCTGCGGATGTCGTCCAGCTTTTCGACCAGTGAACCCTTGCGGCGGGTGGTGTCACGGTCGAGTCGCACCAGCGCCGCATCGGCAAACTGTTCCGTCAGCGCCTGCTCAATGCGCTCGGTGCCCAGGCCCAGCGGGTGCAACTCACCGCCACAACTTTCGCACTTGGGCGGTGGCGGGCGTTCGCTGCCGCAATGATGGCAAACGATTCTCTGTTGCTTCTGGTGCACGACCATTCGTGCGTCGCAACGGCGGCATTCCACACAGGAGCCGCAGCCATCACAAAACAGCGTAGGAGCGAAACCCCGCCGGTTCAGGTAAACAAGCACTTGCCCGTCGGCATCGAGGTGCCGACGGATGGCGCCGCTAAGCGGTTGCGTCAGGCCATCGCTGGGGGCGTGGTCGCGCAGGTCGACAATCCGAACTTCCGGGTGCTGCGCACCGCCCGCGCGCTCCGGCAGCCCGACCCGCCTGTAACGGCCGGCATTGACGTTCGCTAATGACTCAAAAGACGGCGTTGCCGAGCCCAGCACCACCGGAATGTCGAGCTGGCGGGCCCGCCACAGAGCAACATCCCTTGCCGAGTAGCGGAACCCTTCCTGCTGCTTAAACGAGCTGTCGTGTTCCTCATCGATAATGATCAGCCCGAGTTCGGCAAACGGCGTGAAAATAGCCGAGCGGGTACCGATAACAACCCGGGCTTTACCCGAGCGAGCGGCTATCCAGTTGTTCAGGCGTTCGCTGTCGGAAAGGTTCGAGTGCAAAGTCGTGACGGTTACCGGCAGTCGGCTACAAAAGCGTGCGATCAACTGCGGGGTGAGCCCGATTTCGGGAACCAGCACCAGAGCTTGTCTGCCCGCCGCCAGCTGTTGCTCGATTAGCGCCAGATAAACCTCGGTCTTGCCGCTGCCGGTTACCCCTTCCAGCAGCCAGGGCTCAAATCCCGACGCCGGAATGCTTTCAATCGCACGTAGTTGGTCGGGGTTGAGCTGCGGCGGGAGTTCGTCGCCGCCGACCGGCAGGCCATCAAGCTCAACTTCCAGTTTGTCGACGTAGCTTTTTGCGACCAGTTCCTGCACGGCGCGCCGCCAGCCCGAATGGCAGTCTGCAAGCTCTTCCGCAGACAGCGGGCGTTTAGCCTGCCCCAGCAATTGCAGGACCTGCAGCTGCACTTTGGCGCGGGCCAGTCCGGTGTTGTTCGCGAGGGCCTCTGTGCCGGCCAAGGAGATCTGCCAACGGCTTTCAGTCGTGCTGGCCGCGGGACCACCTTTGCGCAGCAGTGCCGGCAGGGCTGCCGCATAAACATCGCCCGGCGGGTGTTGGTAATAGTCGGAGGCCCAGTTAAGCAGCCCGACCAGTTGTTCATCCAGCAACGGAGCGGCATCAACAAGTGCTGTAACCGGTTTCAGTTTGTCCGCCGGCACGGCTGAATGGTCGGCAATAGCGGCAACCACACCGACGCGTTCGCTGCGGCCGAACGGCACCCGCACCCGCTGGCCGGGCTGCGGCATTGCGTTGGCCGGCGGCAGGTAATCAAACAACTCATGCAGCGGCGCTTTTAATGCGACACGCAAAATGCTGCCGGCGGATTTCCCGGTCGAGTTAACCATTATGTAAGGAAACCCGACAAACAGTGAGTTGTCCACAGCAACTGTGGATAAGTATGTGGATTAGTCCCCCTGCCGGGCTCCTTGAGCACCATTTTGTAACGATTCCGCTGGTTTGGCTAAAAAGTGACCGATACATTATTATTCATATTTAACAGTTGGTTACAGTAACTTTATAATTTTACTGCAGTGCAAACGCGTATAATTTATTGGTGTTACGGACAGAATGTGTATAACTGGACTCTGTCCAACAGAAATGCGTCTCCCGATTCGCTGCCGCACTGTTTTAGTGCATGCTTTCTCCGGCTTATTCACAGCTCTGCTGCGTCGTTTCACGGCGCTGTCAACCGACTGCCTGCGCAGCCGTTTTCACTCTTAACAGACCGGCGATACCGGGCAAAACCACCCGGGTTGGCGCCGACTTGCTCAGTGTATGCTAGGGGTTAAACGTGTCAGTTACTACAGTTCATTGTTTAGATGCCGGAGACCTTCCGGATCAGCAGGTGCCGGGAAAGGAGAGCGCTCTGGACAACAGGCAGGCGATGGATGCCTTTCTCGCCGGAATCGAACGGCGGGCTTTCCAGATGGCACGCATCGCTATCGGTGACCCTGACGAGGCGCTTGACCTTG